>Ga0315912_10000963_pt1 | contig 39889 bp, 25 predicted proteins | sample VfabasoilMG_FD_204469 | JGI IMG/M metagenome (GOLD analysis project Ga0315912, IMG submission 204469) | Garden soil microbial communities collected in Santa Monica, California, United States - V. faba soil | ecosystem: Environmental > Terrestrial > Soil > Garden | place: USA: California... | reverse complement strand
GACGCTCACCGTATTCCCGATACGACTCGGTCTCGCGCCTTGCCCTCGCGGCGCAGCTCCGCGCCTAACCGGCCACGAACTTCCGGCACCGAGTACTAGTGGACACCACTCGCCTGCGCGCTGCCGCTTCCCCGCCCACGCGGGTCCCTCCGAGCCGACCACTTGTGTCGGATTGTCAAGCTGCTTCCGAGCGACGCGAGGGGCTCTCGGTCACGTGGACCGCCGACTCGCCGAATCGAGTTCACACCGATCGAGTTCACACCGAACGACGAGCGCGACCGGGGGGTGCGACTACCCATTGAGCGATGGGCGCATTTTGTTCGCGTTCAATCTAAAGCGCGGCGGAGCTCGAGAGGACAGATTTCGCATGGTACAAACCGCGCGATGCCCATGTCGTCGGCGAAACGCATCTTGCAAGTCCTCGAGCACTCTCAGGTCCAGCTCCTCGCGGATTGGATCAAGCATCTCCGCGCGGTCGTTTCGCCGAAGCGCGCGGGCGTCATCGGCGAGACCGAGCTTCAAGCGCAATGTCAGGAGTTCATTGTCTTGTTCAGGGCCGCGATCTCGACCGGTCAGATCGACGACATCAACGGCGAACCATGGCGACCCGTTCGCGACTTTCTAGGAAGCATTTCGCGGTCGCGAGGACGACAAGGATTTTCGCCGAGCGAGACTGCGTCGTTCGTATTCTCGTTCAAAGAACCGCTCGTCACGCGCTTGCGCGAGGTCTACGACGCCAGCGACGCGCTCCTCATGTTCGACGAGATCTGGGGGTTGTCGAATCTCATCGACAAGCTCGGTCTCTATACGACCGAAGTGCATCAGACCGCCCGGGAAGACGTCATTCGGCGGCAGACCGAAGAGATGCTCGAGCTGTCCACCCCCGTGATCCAGCTGTGGGAAGGCATTCTCGCGCTACCGATCATCGGAACGCTCGATTCGGCTCGGACCCAGGTCGTGATGGAAGTTCTGCTCCAACACGTGGTGTCCACGCGATCGCCCATCGCGATCCTCGACATCACCGGGGTGCCCACGGTCGACACCTTGACGGCCCAGCATCTCCTCAAGACGGTCGCCGCGGCCCGCCTCATGGGCGCGGAGTGCATCATCAGCGGTATCCGTCCGCAAATCGCTCAGACCATCGTCCATCTCGGGGTCAACCTCGGCGATGTCGTCACCAAGGCTTCGCTCGCGGACGCCTTCAAGCTCGCTCTTCGACGTCTCGAACTGTCGCTCCCACGGGCTGGGGGTTGACCATGGATCGAATCCCCGTCTTGCGCATGGGTGCGTTCCTGCTCGTCACCGTGCAGGTCGACATGCACGACGAAATCGCGGTGCGCTTGCTCGATGACCTCACCACCCAAATCACCAAGACCAAGGCGAGGGGAGTCTTGATCGATATCTCCGCCCTGGACATGGTCGACTCCTTCATCGGGCGGATGTTGGCGGACGTCGCTGCAACCGCCCGTATCCTCGATGCGAAGAGCGTCGTGGTCGGTATGCAGCCTGCGGTCGCCATCACCCTCGTCGAGCTCGGGATGTCCTTGCCAGGGATCCGGACTGCGTTGGACGTCGAAAAGGGAATGGAGATGCTCCGGGCAAACCACAATGACTGAGCTCGAAGCGATCCGAATCGAGATTACGAGCAATGAGGATGTCGTCGTCGTGCGTCAGCGCGCTCGCGATCAAGCCAAGCGTGCGAACTTTGGCCTGCTCGATACGACCAAACTCGTGACGGCGGCGAGCGAGCTCGCTCGCAACACGCTCGAGCACGGCGGCGGCGGTTGGGCGATCCTCGAGTTGGTCCGCAAGGAAGCCCGCGTCGGGGTCCGGATGACCTTCGAAGACGAGGGCCCGGGGATTCCGGACATCGAGCGCGCCCTGACCGATGGGTTTACGACCGGAGGGGGTCTCGGGCTCGGCCTCGGTGGGTCGCGGCGGCTGGTCAACGAGTTCGACATTCACACCGAGGTCGGTCGCGGTACGCGAATCACGGTCGTTCGATGGAAGTGACCGGAACGCAAGAGGCGATCGAGATCGCGGACCCGTCTGCCGTGGGTGAAGTCCGCCGTCGTGCCGCGGCGCTTGCGGTCCATGCAGGCCTGGACGAGGCACGCGCGGGAGATGTCGCGTTGATCGCAACCGAAGCGGCTTCGAACGTCGTCAAACACGCTGTCCATGGTGGTGTGTTGCTTGCGGGGATCGAGGTCGACGGAGTGGGCGGGGTATCGATCGCGGCGTGGGACCGGGGTCCAGGCATGGACGTGGCCCGTTGTCTCAAGGATGGAATGTCCACGGCTGGAACCGCAGGGGCTGGGCTCGGTGCGATCAGCCGCCTCGCGACCCGATGGGACGCGTACTCACGTGCGGGACTCGGTACGGTTTTGACGGCGAAGGTGCTGCCCCGAGGCTATCGGACAGCTCCCGGGTCGGTCGATGTCGCGGGGGTTTCGGTGCCGATTCGAGGCGAAATCGAGTGCGGCGATGGCTGGGATGCCCATGTCCACGCCGACGGCTCGATCAGCGTCATCGTCTGTGATGGACTGGGCCACGGGCCGTTGGCCGCGAGCGCGACCAAAGTCGTGCTCGCGGCGTTCCAGCACCAGCCCGAGGATTCGCCCGCGGGAGTCCTGGTGCGGGCCGATCGGGCAGCCCGCGCGACCCGTGGAGCGGCGGGGGCGGTGGTTCGCATCGACAGCGTGCAGCGAAGTGCCATCTTGGCCGGGGTGGGCAACATCGCCGGCTTTGTCTGGGGCGACGGACGGATGCGTCCCATGGTGTCGCAACACGGAACGCTCGGCCACGCGATGCCGCAGCTCCGCGAGGAACGATACCTGGTGCCCCAACCGGGGACGATCATCCTCTGCTCGGACGGCCTCAAGACGCGCCTCGATCTCACGGAGCATCACGGCCTCGAACGCCACGCGGCGGCAACGATCGCGGCGGTGCTTTGGCGAGACTTCGCTCGCGGACGGGACGATGCGACGGCGGTCGTCATCCGGTTGGAGCCGCAGTCATGAACGAGCTCGGGGTGATCGACATCCGCGGCGAGGACGATGTCGTCCGCGCGCACCAAACGACACGGACGATCGCCTCGCAGCTCGCATTTTCGACCTTCGAACAGACTCGGATCGCGACCGCGACGTCCGAGATGGCTCGAAACGCGTTGGCCTACGCGGGCTCGGGGAATGTGACGATCTGCGTGGACGACGACCATCCGGCTCTCGTGATCGTGGTCATCGATCGTGGTCCTGGGATCAGCGATCTCGAGGAGATCCTTGCAGGAGGGCGGGGTACGAATCGGCCAGGCATCGGGATCTCGGGCGCCCGACGTCTGGTCGACACGTTCGCGATCGAATCCTCGGAACGCGGCACGCGGGTCGAGATGCGAAAACGTCTGCCGCGTCGATCCTCGGCGATCGACCCCGGTCGTGTCGGGTCGATTCGCGTTCAGCTCGCAGGCCAGCTCGCCGATGATCCGCGCCAAGAGATCGGTCGCCTGGTGCGGGACGTTGCCGAACGTGACCACCGGATCATCGAGCTCACGCAGGAGCTCATCGAAACCAATCGCGGGGTCATGGCGCTGCACGCCGAGCTCGAAAACCGAGCGACCTACCAGCGCGATGCGATCGATCTCCGCAACCGTCTGTTGTCGGAGATGGGCCACGAGCTGCGTACGCCCCTCCACTCGATGCTCACGATCGCCCAGTTCCTGCTGGATCGCCTCGATGGTGAGCTCAACGTGGAGCAGGACAAGCAGGTTCGGATCATTCACGAGATTTCGAGCAACCTTGCCGATTACATCAACGACCTCCTGGATCTCGCTCGTGCCGATGCGGGCAAGGTTCCGGTCCATCCGCTCGAGTTTCGTGCGGACACATTGCTGAAGACGCTGCGTCGGATGATGCAACCCCTTGCCTCCGACCCACGAGTCGCCCTCCGCTTCGATACACCCGAAGCCATACCGCCCCTGCGTACCGACGAGACCAAAGTTTCGCAGATCTTGCGCAACCTCATCGCCAATGCACTCAAGTTCACCGAGCAAGGAACCATCGATGTGCGTGCGCGACTCGGTGAAGATGACCACGTCATCTTCGAGGTGAGCGACACTGGGGTCGGGATCCCGGCGGAGCATCTCGTGGAGATCTTCGAGGAGTTCTCGCGGATCGATGGCTCCGCTCACCGTCGGGTTCGGGGGACCGGACTGGGCTTGCCACTTTCGAGGCGGCTGGCCGAGCTACTCGGCGGAACGTTGCGGGTTTCGAGCGTGGCGGGCGAGGGTTCCACGTTCACCTTGACCATCCCGCGCGTCTACGCGGGCGAAGCGTCTGCGCCCCGACCCGAGCTGCGCGAGGCTGTCGCCCCCGTGGAGCCGCTTCCCGGCCAGCCCAAGGTTCTCGTGATCGACGACGACGAAGGCTCGCGCTACGTGCTGCGTCGGTGGCTCGGCGGTCGATATCGGGTCGATGAAGCGACCGGTGGGTATGATGGGCTCGCCCGTGCCCAAGCCTCCCGTCCCGATGCGATCTTTCTCGACGTCGTGATGCCGGATCTCACCGGCTTCGAAGTGCTCGAGCGCTTGAAGGCAAGTCCAGAGACACGCGAGATCCCTGTGATCGTCTACACCGCACTCACCCTGGGAACCAACGATCGCGCAAGATTGGCGGCGGCCTCGGCCCTCTTGCGCAAGTCGACGTCATCCCGGGTCGCAGATCGCAGTGCGGTCGAGGAGGCCTTGGTGGTCGCAGGGATCGCGACTAGGCTGGAGCGCCGTGACTAGCACGCCTCCACCCCGAATCGTCATCGTCGAAGACGATACTGGGAAGCGATACACGATCGCGCGCCAGCTTCGAGCGGCTGGTTTCGAGATCCGGGAAGCCGCCACGGCGGAGCAGGGCTGGCTGCTCATTCAGGATATCCCCGACCTGGTCATCCTCGACATCAGGCTGCCCGACGCGGATGGGCTCGAGATCTGCCGGAGAGCGAAATCGCAGCCCGAGACGGCGTCGGTTTTGATCCTGGCACTTTCCGCTCGATTCACTTCGGCCCCGGATCGAGCGCGCGGCCTCGACCATGGCGCCGACGCGTACTTGGTCCATCCGGTCGATGGTGATGAACTCATCGCGACCGTCCGTGCCCTCTTGCGGCTGCGCCAGGCCGAACGGGATCGCACCCGTCTCGCCGCCGAGATCGAAGCGAGCGAACGGCGGTATCGCACGATCACCGAAACCACCACGGTCGGACTTTGTCTCATCGACGCCGATATGAGGTGCACCTTTCTCAACCGAGCCGCCGAAATCATGCTTCGCCGATCCTCGGCCGACCTTCGAGGTCAGATGCTTCATGGCGTCCTCGAGCCACGCAGCCCCGATGGCGTGCGGATCCCTCCGGAAGATTGGCTCGTGAACCAGGTCATCACCGGCAACGAGGCTGTGTCGGCGCAACGTGAAGTCGTGCAACGTGCCGATGGGACGTCTCTGATGATCGAGCTGTCGGCCAATCCGATCGTCGTCGGAGACATGCGCGTTGGGGCGGTCGTCGAGATCAAGGACATCGAGGATCTCGTGCAAGCCGAGAAGCAGCGCGACCTGTTCCTCGCAACCTTGGGCCACGATCTCCGTGCACCGCTGCAAACGATGTCGCTGGGGGTGAGCCTACTGCAGCAGAACCACGCCCTCGGCGAGCGCGAGCGTTTGACCGTCCAGCGGATGCGGGCCAGCACGACCCGCATGGAGCGCTTGATCGCGCATATCCTCACGTTCGCCCGGACCCTCGTCGAGGGGGTTCCGCTCGCGCTACGGCCAATCGACCTGGCCGAGATCTGCCGCCAGGTGGTGCGCGAGGCCTCGGGTCGGGAACAGACCCGGCTCATCGATCAGCGCGGCCTCGCGGAGCTGCGGGGAACGTGGGATGCAGACCGGTTGGCTCAGGTGGTCGAAAACCTGGTCTCGAACGCGCTCAGTCACGGCGTCGGCCCAGTCACGATCACCCTCGCGCGCGAAGGTGACGACGCCATCCTGTCGGTCCACAACCTCGGTCCACCGATCCCACGGGCAGCGCTTCCCACCCTGTTCGACCCGTTCCGTCGAGCGACCGAACGCGCCGGCGGCGTTGGCCTTGGACTCTATATCGTCGATCAGATCGTGCGCGCTCACAGCGGTTCCATCACCATCGACTCGGAGCTGGAGCGAGGCACGACGATGACGATACGCGTACCGTTGGAACCCGCGGTCCCCGGCGACGAGCTCGAGCGAGTCGTGGTGTGATGAGGCCGTGAATGGCGAGATCCTCAAGCTACCTCGTGGCGCGTTGAATCGGCTTCGGCGCAGTGATCCCGGCCTCGGGCAGATCATCGCGGACGTGGGGCCCTTTGCGATGCGGGCAAAGACGGCCGGCAGCGACTTGGAGTCGCTCGTGCGGGCGATCGTGTATCAACAGCTTTCGGGTCGAGCTGCGGCGACGATCTTCACCCGATTCTTGGCACTCTACGGCTCGGAGTTCCCTTCGCCGGAAGCGATTGCGAAGACCCATCACGCGCGCTTACGCAAGGTCGGATTGTCTCGTCAGAAACGCGCCGCGCTCCGGGACTTGTGTCGGCACGTGATGACCGAGGCGCTTCCACTCGGTCGGCTGGAACACCTCGGCGACGATGCGCTCATCGAGCAACTCTGCGCGGTTCAAGGGATCGGCCCTTGGTCGGCGCAGATGTTCTTGATGTTCCACCTGGGGCGGCTCGACGTGTGGCCAGCCGAGGATCTCGGCGTTCAAAAAGCGTTGCAGCGATTGCATGGATTGTCCGAACGGCCACGCCGAACGGCCACGCTTGCCTTCGGGGAACCCTACCGACCCTTTCGCACCGTGGCGGCCTGGTATCTTTGGCGGTCGCTCGAGGGCGAGGCCCAGCTCTAGAATGAGCGCTCGAAGCGGGGAGGCCACCTATCGATTGCTGCCCAAGCGGTGTATGGTCGGTTCGTTTCGGGACCGATGACCTACGAGTTTTACAAGATCGTCCACCTGCTCGGGATCATGCTTCTGTTCACAACCCTGGGCGGCATGGCAACCCTGGTGTGGTTGGGGGCGTCGGAGACGAGCAAAGCTCAACGTGGCTTCTTGGCCATGTTGCATGGGATCGCGCTCGTCATCGTGTTCGTCGCCGGGTTCGGCCTCCAGGCCCGAATGGCCGGTGGCGGCGGGTGGCCGGTCTGGCTGATCCTCAAGATCGTCATCTGGGCGGTACTCGCCGCCATGCTGACGTTCATTCGGCGTTCGCCCGACCTCGGCAAGCTCTGGATCCTCATCTTGCCCGCCATCGGTGGCCTTGCAGGCTATCTCGCGATCTTCAAACCGTTGTGAGCGAGGGGCGTCCATGTCACGTCGAGGCGGACTTCTAGCCCTGTTTTTGTTGCTCGGATGCCCGGCGCCGACGACTGGAGCCCGTGACGCTGCCACGCAGCCTTCCGAGCCGAAGACCGCGGCTCTCGTCGCTCCCGACCCGCCTGCGGACGCAAGTCCCGCTGCCGATCCCGCCGCCGCGGCGATCGAGCGCGCCACGAAGCTCGCCCACTCGACCTTGATCCTCGATGGGCACGTCGACCTGCCATGGCGGCTTTACCAGGGCAGCATGCCGGACGGCACACTCGGTGAGGACGTCGCTCGTTCCACGCGGGCCGGCGACTTCGACTATCCCCGCGCGGCCGGTGGTGGCCTCGACGCGCCGTTCATGTCGATCTACGTGCCGTCCGATTACGCCAAGCTCAGCGCCCGCGAACTCGCGGATCGGTTGATCGATATCGTCGAATCGATCGTCCGTGCGTCGCCCGACAAGTTTGCCCTCGCGCGTTCCCCCGTCGACGTACGGGCCAACTTCGCCGCCGGCAAGATCTCACTGCCCATGGGCATGGAAAACGGAGCGCCGATCGGAACCGACCTGAACCATCTCCAGCACTTCTACGATCGAGGGATTCGCTACATCACGTTGACGCATGGCAAGGACAACGCGATTGCCGATTCATCCTACGATGGCCGCCATACGCACCGTGGACTCTCGTCGTTCGGGCGCAAGGTCGTGACCCGAATGAACGAGCTCGGGATCATGATCGACGTCTCGCACCTATCGGATCAGGCGTTTTGGCACGTGCTCGAGCTGAGCCGCGTTCCCGTCATCGCTTCGCATTCTTCGTGTCGTTCGTTCACGCCGGGCTTCGAACGAAACATGTCGGATGAGATGATCGAGGCGTTGGCGCGTCAAGGTGGGGTCATTCAGATCAATTTCGGTTCGACATTCGTCGACGATGCCGTTCGGAAACAGCGCGATGCTCGAAAGAGCGCACTCGACACGATCCTCACCGAAAAGGGGCTGACCTGGGAGGATCCGAAGGCCAAGCCCGTCATCGCGCGCTACGACGCCGAGCATCCGCCCGCCTTCGCGACCGCTGAGCAAGTGGTCGATCACATCGAACACGTGATCAAACTGGTTGGGGTCGATCACGTTGGACTGGGTTCCGACTTCGATGGGGTGGGCGACTCGATGCCCATCGGGCTCAAGGACGTTTCCGCCTATCCCACGCTCATTCGCATCCTGCAGGAACGCGGCTACGACGAGGTAGCGATCGAGAAGATCGCTTCGGGCAACGTACTGCGGGTGTGGTCGGCCGTCGAAGCCTACGCGCGCCGAGAGTAGGGGACTTACCTCGGAGCCGATCAGCTCGAGCCGATCAGCTCTCGACGAAGGCCTTGAGACGCTTGCTTCGGCTCGGATGGCGAAGCTTGCGTAAGGCCTTCGCCTCGATCTGCCGAATGCGTTCGCGCGTCACCGAGAAGTCCTGACCGACCTCCTCGAGCGTGTGATCGGAAGATTCGCCGATGCCGAACCGCATGCGGAGGACTTTTTCCTCGCGCGGAGTCAACGTGGCGAGCACCCGACGGGTCTGATCGGCGAGATTGATGTTGATGACCGCCTCGGAGGGCGAGGTCATATTCTTGTCCTCGATGAAGTCCCCAAGGTGGGAATCTTCCTCTTCGCCGATCGGAGTCTCGAGCGAGATCGGTTCTTTCGCGATCTTGAGGACCTTGCGAACCTTGTCGAGCGGGAGCTCCATCTTCTCGGCGATCTCTTCGGGCGTGGGCTCACGACCGAGCTCTTGAACGAGATAGCGGCTCGTTCGAATGAGCTTGTTGATCGTCTCGATCATATGGACGGGAATACGAATCGTCCGAGCTTGATCGGCGATGGCTCGCGTGATCGCTTGCCGAATCCACCACGTGGCATACGTCGAGAACTTATAGCCACGCTTGTATTCGAACTTGTCCACCGCTTTCATCAGGCCGATGTTCCCCTCCTGGATGAGGTCGAGGAACTGTAGGCCGCGGTTGGTGTACTTCTTGGCGATCGAAACGACGAGCCGGAGGTTGGCCTCGACGAGCTCCGCCTTCGCGCGTTCCGCCTGCCGCCTCGCGCTCATGAGCGAGGTGTGAAGCTCCTGCAGCTCCGGGGCGCGCATCAGGGTCTCTTGTTCGACCTGGCGGATGCGCTTGGTCGCCAAACGCATCCGCGCCTCGATCTCGTGGAGCTCGGAGGGGTGCAGGCCCAACCGGCGACACAGCTTGAACTCTTCTTCTTCGGACAGGCGGACGTCCTTGAAGAGTGTGCGGAGTTCCTTCAGGTCCATTCCGGCCCTGCGTTCGCATTCGGTCAGGTCGCGCTCGGCACGGTTCACCCGTTCGACCAGTTGGGTCAGGTCGTCCACGATCCCATCGATGGGACGACGGGTGAGGTTCATGTCGACGATCGCTTCGACGCACGATCGGGTGTGGTCGCCGACCTGTTGCAGCATCTTCTCGCGCCGCAGATCCTCCACCTTCTTGTCTTTTTCGGGGGGTTGCGCGGCCGCCTGCTCGCGGAGTTTTTCGATCTCCTTTTGATGCCGGCGAATCTTGTCGACCTGTTTCTGGAGATTGTCGAACGCGGCTTCCTGATTCGCGGGTGGAGGGTCGGCCGTGCCGTTCGCCATGGCGGCGCTCCCCGGCGGGCCGTTGTCCGCAGGATTGGAGATCTGCACTACATCCTTGATGCGTTGCTGACCCCGCTTCAGGCGATCGTACATCTCGAAAATGTAGGGAATCGCAACCGGGCTCTGGAGCGCGACCTCGAGCATCCTGCGCTCGCCCTCCTCGATGCGCTTGGCGATCTCCACCTCGCCCTCGCGGGTGAGCAGCGAAACCGACCCCATCTTGCGCAGATACATCCGCACCGGGTCGTTGGTTCGGGCCTGCTCATCGTCTTCTTCGTCCTTCTCGGGACGCTTCGGAGCATTGCTCGCACCTTTGCGCGGAGGGGGCAGCGTCGTCGGCCGAGCGCCTTTGTCTTTACGGGGTTCTTCCTTGTTGTCCGCGGCGACGACCTCCACGCCTTCTTCGACGAGCAACTGCTCCCATTTGCCCATCTCGGTCGGGTCGATGAGGTCGGGGGGCAGTAGCTCCTGCAGCTCGGTGAGCGTGATTTTGCCCTTCTTCTTGCCAAAGGCGATGAGCTGCTTTTGGAGCTTGTCTCGGTCGACCGAGCGTGCGGACGTCTTCTTGGTCATGGGGCGTGAACCTAGGATTCTCGGATTATCAGGAGGGCGCTCGGCGGTCGCTTCCCGCAGAGCCATGGCGTAGCGCGTCTTGCTGGCGCCGCAGCTCGAGTCGCGCTTGGGCGAGGGCGCTCGCTTTCTCGGGAAAGCCGTCATCCTGCGCCGCCGTAATGCGGCGATCGAGATCGCCGATCTGGGACTGAATGGCATCTTCTCGGCAACGAAGGACGAGGCTGTCGAGAATAGCTTGGGGATCCTCGCCTTCAGTCCCTTGTTCGGTACCCTTCGGCCCCCGTGGGGCGGTACCCTTCAGCCCCTGTGGGGCGGTACCCTTCAGCCCCTGTGGGGCGGTACGATACCCGCCCGCGAAGATTCGTCGAAAAACCTGCTGCTGAGCGTCCTTGTCGATCAGTTCCAAGAGCTCGGGCATGGTGAGGTTTTTCCCGGTTCGCGTACTCTCGACGAGGGCACGTGCGATAGGCGCCAAACGTGCATCTCGGATGCACTCGAGGGCTCCACATCGCTCGGCGACGGCTGCGAGATGTGGGATGTCCACCAATAGCATCGTCAGCTGGGCCTGGCCGACAGGTAGGGGCGGCAGGGCTGGTACGGCCGCGGATACTGTCACAGGTCCGTGAGAAATCGAGGGAAATTGTCGAGTGTCGCGTCGCTCCCCACGCTCCACGTGCGTCGGAGAAGAACCTGTGCGGCTACCCTTGACCGCAGATTGGACTCGGCTTGCAGGCAAACCGAAGAGCTCTGAAGCTCGGTCGACAAAAAGGTCTCGTGCGGTGTCTCGACGGACGGCTGCGATGAACGGGACGACGCGGTCGAGCGCACGGCCACGCGCATGAGCCGCGTCGCCAGCCTTCGCAGCGATGCGGATCATCATCTCTTCCAGCGCGGGTTTGGCACGGTCGAGGAGAGCAAGAAAGCGCTCTTGACCCAAGCTATCGGGGTCTTCGCCTTCTGGGAGGAGGACCATCCTGACATCCAGGTCCGCCTCGAGCAGCAAAGGCAATGCCGACCACGCGGCCTTCTTGCCGGCTTTGTCGCCATCGAAGCACATCACGACCTCTTCGGCGAAGCGGGCGAGAAGTCGAGCCTGATCTGCCGTTACGGCAGTTCCGAGTGGAGCAACCGCCTCGGCGTGACCCCATTGATGCAGTTTGACCACGTCGATGTTGCCCTCGACGAGAATCGCGCGACGACTTGCACGAATCGCGGCCCGCGCCGTCGCCAACGCAAAGAGCGTCTTCCCTTTCGTGTAAAGGATGGATTCCGACGAGTTGACGTATTTCGGTGGGACGCGATCCTCGGTCTCCGAGCAATCGTGTGGCGGCACGATTCGCCCCGAGAACGCGATGACTTCTCCGCCAGGGGCGATGACGGGAAACATCAATCGACCACGAAACTTGTCATAGTCTTTGCTTGATCGTTCGCTGCGACCGACCAACCCGAGTTGGGCCGCGAGCTCGATCGACAACCCTCGATCGCGCAGCACCTGGACGAGGTTGTCCCAACCAGCCTCCGCCGGGGCAGGGGCATAGCCCAAGCGAAACGTTTGGGCGATTTGGCTGGTGAGCCCCCGTTTCGTCAAATAGTCGCGTCCGGCAGCCCCGATCGAGCGATCCCGCAAGATCGACTCGTAGAGTTCGGTCGCGGCCTTGAGGATGGCATAGGCTTCGTCCTTCTCGTGCGCGCGAGATTCAGAAGAACCCGTCCCCGGACGGAACGACCCGCCCCAGGGAGGCTGAAGCGGCGGCAACGTAACCCCATAGAGCTCCGCGAGTTTACGAACCGCCTCCGGGAAGCTCTTTCCTTCGATCTCCATCACGAAGCGGATCGCATCGCCGCCTGCGCCACATCCGAAGCATTTGTATCCCTTGCGCTCGGGGTGGACGTTGAAGCTCGCGGTCCGCTCATCGTGAAAGGGACACAACCCTTTCCAATTTCGGCCTGCACGGCGGAGTTCCACATATCGGCCGACCAAGTCGATGATGTCGACGCGCTCTCGGATCTCCTGGATCTTGTCGTCAGGAATGGACGAGCTGCTCATGGGATCGCGAAGCGGTGGTCTCGACCGTGACTCAGGGTTTCGCACGGAATCGACCTCCGCAACCGGCGATACGTTGAAAACTTGGTCCCCTGGAGGACTTGTGGGATCAGCGAGCCACGATGCGTGCTCCCCCTCAAGACCCTTCGTTGGACTCGGTGTCGGCGGCGTCGGTTGCGAACATCGAGTCCTCCGACCGATCGCGAGTGGCGGGCACGTATGTCGGAGATATCGAACGAAGGGGCAGCGGTCGTCGCGCTCGATCAAGAGATCGTTTGTTCGAGCGCAGCGGTCGTTCGAACGCCGTCGATGGGTCGCTCAGCCACATTCGAAACATCGAGAACCTGATGCTATTCGTCGACGACGATCTCCGAGAGACTGCGCTCGCGATCACGCGGATCGAGCAGTACCTCAGTCGGGCGCTCAGCGTACTCGAGGTCGCCGAACCTCGTCGTGAAGACGTCCAGGCCGTCGCGACCGATCCCTCGGTGCTCGATCACATGGATCTGCTCAACGAGACCCTCGAGAACCTGCGGCGGCGGCTTGCCACCCTTGGCACTCATTTGAAATAGCTCCCGTTGGAAGCCTGCCAGGCTACACTCCGGGCGTGCCGCGTACACAAGGCGGCGTTCGCGTGGAGCCGAAGGACGCGGCCGCCCCGAGCCCGCGAGCCATCGCGGTACGAGCAGCGCTCGTCACCCTGATCGTCTACGGCGGTTATGCACTGACCGGATGGCTGGGGTTGTCGGCGGATCTTCGCTTCATCGGGCTCGTTGCGGCGTTTTACTTCCTGCCGTCCGTGATGCTGCAGGCCGACCCCGAACGTCAGCGACGTTACGAGGTGGGCCCCGGTGGAGTCGTCCCACCGTGGCGTTGGTCCGCGGCTCGGCTAGCCGGGCTGACCGCGTTGGTCGTGTTCCCGCCGTTCGTGATGGGTTGCCTCTGGTTTTATGCCCACGTGTGCGACGGCACGTTGGCGATCGTGCGCGAGGCGTGGCCTCAGCTGGATCGTTTCTTTGGTGGCCTCTGCCGTGCCCACAACGGTCGTTTCTGGCCAGATGCGGTCCGAGTCCCGCGGAGCTGGTTCGACTATGGGGGAGGGGGGCTTCTGCTGGCGGCTGCGGTCGAAGTGTTTGCCATTGCGCTGCCCGAGGAAGTGTTTCATCGCGGCTATTTGATGAGCGCGCTCGCCGAAGTGTGGCCGCCGCGGCGACGGATCCTGGGTGCCGGCTTGGGTGCTGCGGCTGTGGTCTCGAGCGCTTTGTTCGCGATCGGGCATCTCATCGGCATGGCCGAGGTCGCTCGGCTCGCAACGTTTTTTCCGGCGCTCCTGTTTGCGTGGCTTTGGAGCAAGAGCGGGAGTCTCTGGGCACCCACCCTCTTTCATGCTGCGTCGAATTTGTTGATGGCGATCCTCATCGCGAGTACGTTCCCCCGGTAAGCCTCCCAATGGACGGAATTGCCGCGTTTTTCGACGTCGATCACACCGTCCTCGAGGTGAACTCGGGATCGAAGTGGGTGGGGTATCAGTGGCGTCGAGGGCAACTCACGCCGTTTCAGGGATTGCTGGCCATCAAGTGGCTCGTGCAGTACCGATTTGGGCTGCTCGATTTCGAGAGCATGACCGAGCGGATCCTCGCGAGTTATCAGGGGCGCGCGGTCCAGCCGATCTACGACGAGGTTCAACGCTTTTTCGAGCAGGAAGTCGCCTGGTCGATCTGTCGCGAAGCTCGCGAGCGGATCGCGGAACATCGCACGCAAGGGCACGTCGTCGCGTTGCTGACCTCGGCGACCCGGTTCGTGCTGCTGCCGCTCGCACGCGAGCTCGACCTGCAACACATCTTGTGCACCGAGTTGGAAGTGGTCGATGGGCACCTGTCGGGCCGAACGCTCGGCCCGGTGTGCTACGGACACGGCAAGGTCATTCGCGCCGAAGCCTTCGCGAAGGAGCACGGCGTCGACCTCAGTCGAAGTTTCTTTTACACGGATAGCGTTTCGGATCTCCCGATGCTGGAGCGGGTGGGTCAACCTCGGGTGATCAATCCGGATCCACGATTGCGTCGACAGGCCGCGCGCCGAGGTTGGGTGGCTCAAACATGGACCGCGCCCCCACGGGGTGCTGCAGAGGTCAAGGACGTCGATGTGGAGCCCGGAACTCGGTGACGTCGACGCAATCCTTCGGCTCGCGCTGAACGAGGACGTCGCGGCGGGGGACGTCACCACGACCTCGACCGTGCGTCCCGATCTCATCGCGAGCGCATCGCTCGTGGCCAAACAATCCGTCGTTCTTTCCGGCGGGGCAGTGTTTGCTCGGGCCTTCACTTTGGTCGACCCCGATGCCGTGGTCGCGATGCACTCGAGCGATGGGACCGAGGTCGAATCGACCACCATCGTTGCGCGGGTGGTCGGGCGCGCGTGGTCCATTTTGTTGGCCGAGCGTACTGCCTTGAACTTCATTCAACGGATGACCGGCGTAGCGACTCTGACGCGGCGCTACGTCGATGCGGTGCGCGGCACCGCCTGTCGGATCGTGGATACGCGCAAGACCACGCCCGGCCTTCGTGCACTGCAGCGGTATGCGGTGCGTTGCGGCGGGGGGCGAAACCATCGCAACGACCTCGCGTCGGCGGTGTTGATCAAAGAAAATCACATCCGTTGCGCGGGTGGGATTGCGTCCGCCGTACGCTTGGCACGTGCCGCTGCGCCCCACACGATGCGGATCGAGTGTGAGGTGACCAACTTGGACGAAGTCGAGCAGGCGCTCATCGCCGGGGTCGACATCATCATGCTCGACAACATGGACGACCCGTCGGTCGGCGATGCCGTAGCGTTCGTCGCAGGCCGGGCCATCGTCGAGGTCAGCGGTGGGATCACGCTCGAACGGGTGCCCATCCTTGCGCGCCTCGGCGTCGACGTGGTGAGCGTCGGCGCGCTCACGCATAGCGCTCCTGCGGCCGATCTGTCTTTGCTCGTCGATGTCGGGTCGGCGAGGGTCGATGTCTGACGATCTCGCGACCCTTCGCGCGGGGCTCACGACGCGATGGCTCGGCCACTCGCACGAACACCACACCGTTCTTGGGTCCACGAACGATCGTGCGCTCGCATGGGCCCGCGAAGGGGCTCCCCATGGGGCCCTTGTCACGGCGGACGAACAGACGGCAGGTCGCGGTCGTCGAGGTCGAACGTGGTGCTCGACCCCAGGGCTCAACCTCTACACGAGTGTGGTGCTCCATTTGTCTTCGCTGGGTGCGACCTCGGCCGCCTTGTCATTGGCGGTCGCCGTCGGTCTGCGCGAAGGCCTCGATGGCCTTGGTCTACCTCCCGTCGATCTCAAATGGCCGAACGACCTCCTCATCGAAGGGCGGAAGCTCGGTGGGATCCTCTGCGAAAGCCGATGGCAAGGCCCTCAGGTGCAGGCCGTGGTGGGATTCGGTGTCAACTTGCATCAACGCGAGTTTCCGCCCGAACTCGAGGGCACGGCCACGAGCTTCGCACGGCACGGCGTCCTTCGTCCGCGTGCGGAGGTGTTGGCATCTCTGCTCGAGGCTCTCGAAGATGCGGTGGAGGTGTTCTTGACGAACGGCTTCGCGCCCCTGCGCGACCGCTACGTGCGTCATTGTCCTTGGCTCGGAGAGCGGCTGACCGTCGAAGACCCTGAAGCTCCAGGCCAGCGAATCGATGTGTTCGCCGAGGACGTTTCGCTCGATGGCCGACTGCTCGTCCGAGACGCCGCCGGGCGATCACGACACCTCACCTCAGGCGAGGTTTGGTTGACGACCGACCGGGGCTCTAGAACAACCTGAACGCAGGCGTTGTTCATACAAGATCCGACCCTCGTTGGGTTCACGCCGATCGCTGAGGTTCACGACGAGAAGTGGGCGGCAGGCAGCAGGGGGCGTTCGGTCGTGCACCTCCTGCTGCGCCCCTGGATATCACCAGAACTTCCACCAGCGCGGACGAGGCTCGTAGATCCCCGGATATTCCGGTCGGACGATCTCGCGTTGGGTCGCGAGATCGACGATGGGGACCGGGATGTACTCTTTGTTGAGATCGCGACCCTCGTTCTTCGCGAGATTCAACGCGAGGAACATCGGACTTCTGGTCGCCAGAACGAGCGCGATGTCAGCGGATTCTCGACTCGCGAGCAGCGACTGTGCTTCGTCCGTGGCAGCAACGAAAACGGGGTCGTCAGCCAGCCGATATCGGGGAAACTCCGAACCATCACCTGCCACGCCCGGTACCCGCAGGCGGTACTCTGTCGGCAGATTCGCAGAACGTATCATTTGATGAGCAAACGCCATCGGTGTGAATGAGATGACCCTTCGAGCGACCGTACTTGGGAAAGCGCTCAACCACCGACTGGAATGCGGCTTGCGGATCTGGTGCGGCGGCAGACAACGTCTCACGCAATAGGCGACCCTCCGCAAGGGCGAGCTGGACAGTTAGTGATGCGACGACATGATCGCCATTCTCGCGAAGACCGCCGAAGCCTCGGAGCCCGATATCCGTGTCGTCTGGAGTCACCCAACGACCGTCGAACGCTGCAGGCACGCCGTGACTTCGAAGCATCTCCAACAACATTTCGTCGATCTGGTTCATCGGACGCTCGCTATGGTACTCGCGCAGCCCCAATCACGGATGCGACCATGCTCATCACCGGCGGAAAGCCGTGGCATCGGCGCGGCCGTAGCGAAACTTGCCGCGACCCGTGGCTTACGTGGACCAACTCATAGATCGTCAGGGGAAGGCGTGGTCCTGGGAACGCTTGGCTGAAACCGAAGTAATGGTTTGGAGTTTCCAGTTGGCGGCGGTAAACTCGCCGTGAAAGGGTGGCGGTACCTCGCTGGCTGAGCAGAGAGTGAACTCGAAGGGCAGCGGGGGGGCAACGGGACGAGGGTCGTCGATGCCGATGGGCGGCGACGGAGGACCTTATGGAGGAGCTCGGGGGGTCGGCGCGGCGTCGTCGGGACGGCAAGAGGGGGACGCTCGCCAAGGACTCGTGCCTGCTCAGTCCCTGCCCACGAGCGGAGGTGCCATCCGTGGGATCGGTGAGAAATTCTCGACCAACCCCGCCACGGGAACCGGCTCGTTGAGCGTAGCCATTGCGACGTCGCCCGGCCGCGCCGGATTCGAGTTGAGCCTGGAGCTGTCGTACGACTCGGGGAGCGGGAACGGACCGTTCGGCATCGGGTGGCGCCTTTCGACGCCGTCAATCACCCGCAAGACTGACAAAGGACTGCCTCGTTACCTCGACGGCACAGACTCAGACACCTTCGTTCTTTCTGGCTCAGAGGACCTCGTACCCGTTCCGACGCCGGAGGATGCCGGCGAGGATGACCACGCAGTCCAGCGATATCGTCCGCGCACTGAGGGGTTGTTCGCCCGGATCGAACGGTGGACCCGAGCCAGCGATGGCGACGTGCACTGGCGGGCGATCACTCGCGACAATGTCCTGAACGTCTATGGTCGGACACCCGATGCCCGTATCGCCGATCCGCGGCCTGAGAGGAAAGATCCATCGAGCCATCCTGCTCTCGGTCGTGATGCACACGTCTTCTCCTGGCTGCTTGAAGAAATACATGACGATAGGGGCAACATCGCGCGCTATCGCTACAAGGCGGAGGACGGCGATGGCGTCGAACCACGGCTGGAAGAGCTGTCTCGCTTTCGGATCGACGACAAGGGTGCCCTCATACGGGATCGCGACGACAAACCGGTCTTCGAAGCAACCGCACAGCGATACCTCGAGCGGATTCAGTATGGCAACCGTACCCCCGTTGCGCGCGACGAAACAGTCCCGAACGATCCTGAAGCATGGCTGTTCGAAGTCGTGTTTGATTACGGCGAATACGCCTCTCCCGACGAACGGGATCCGCACGCTACGCATGCGCCACGCCCGGAATCTCCGACTCCAGGCGAGCCGCTGGCAGTTGAGGGCGCCAACATTTGGGGCGTTCGGTCCGACCCATTCTCCACGTACCGCGCTGGCTTCGAGATCCGCACCTATCGGCTTTGTCGTCGGGTCCTCACATTCCATCGTTTTCCAGCCGGAACCCATGGACTCGACATCTCGCCGTGTCTGGTTCGCTCCACGGACTTTCGTTACGAGCAGGGGCCTGTGGTCTCCTATCTCGAGGCGGTCACTCAAGCTGGCTATCTGTGGAAAACGGAGGACGATGAGTTCGAGCGCGCAACACTGCCGTCGTTGTCGCTTGGCTATGCAAAACCACCGGCGAGGTTTGACGAAACCGCTCGATCGATCGACCAGGAGAGCCTCGAGGGGATACCTTCCGGTGTAGAAGGTATTTTCCACCAATGGGTTGACCTTGACGGCGAAGGCCTTCCAGGCGTCCTGACAGCGCAGCAGCGCTCCTGGTACTACAAAAGAAACGATGGTAGTGGACAGTTGGCGCCTCCTCGCGAGTTGCGATCGCTCCCCTCCCCAGCGGAACTGGGGTCGGGAGCGCAGCTCACAGATCTCGGAGGAGACGGACAGCTCGACCTGGTGAAGTACTCCCCACCACTGCCGGGCTATTTCAGGCGTACTCAAGAAGGCGGATGGCACCCATTGTCGACCTTCGCCACTCTGCCGAACATCGATTGGGACGATCCTAACCTGCGGTTCTTGGACATCGATGGAGACGGGCATCCCGACATTCTCATCACCGAGCACAACGCCTTCGTCTGGTATCGATCCCGGGCCAAGGAGGGATTCGAGCCTGCGACATTTACCCGCAAGTCTCGCGATGAGAACCACGGACCAGCAGTGGTCTTTGCAGACGGCACGGAGACCATCTTCCTCACTGACATGAGCGGCGATGGCCTCGTGGATATCGTCCGGATTCGCAACGGCGAAGTCTGCTACTGGCCGAACCTCGGCTACGGACGCTTCGGTAACAGGGTTACGCTCGCGAACAGCCCTCGATTCGACGCTCCCAATCAGTTCGACCCCAAGCGAATACGCTTTGCCGACATCGACGGTTCTGGGACGAGTGACATCCTCTATCTTGCCCAGGATGGCATCGCCATCTACTTGAATCAGTCGGGCAATGCGCTCTCGGAACGTAAGCTGGTCTCCTCGCTGCCGCCGGCGAACAGCTCCTCCAGCCTTAGCGTCGTCGACCTATTGGGCCAAGGCACATCCTGCCTCGTCTGGTCATCTACTCTGACGGCACATCGAAATCGACCGCTGACCTATGTGGATCCGCTCGGGGCGATGCGGGAAGGGCAGCACAAGCCGCACATCCTCACGTCCGTCGTCAACAACCTGGGCGCCGAAACGCGGATTGCCTACGCGCCCTCGACCAAGTTTTATCTGGAAGACCGACGCAGGGGGCACCCTTGGCTGACGCGGCTCGCGTTCCCGGTACAAGTGGTAGAGCGTGTCGAACGGGTCGACCACATCAATCGATCGCGCCTCGTCTCGCGCTTCGCTTACCACCATGGCTATTTCGACGGCTATGAGCGCGAGTTCCGAGGGTTCGCCTGCGTAGAACAGTGGGATGCGGAATCGTTTGGTGGCGAGAAGGGCAAGGGCCTTTTCCCAGAGCTTCCCTACGACGTGGAGCCAGGCGACGCAGCGCTTAACCTTCCGCCGATCCGCACGGTCACCTGGTTTCACACCGGCGCATGGCTGGAGCGCGAGCGCCTTGAGCGACACTTGGCCAAGGAGTACTACGACAAGGATCCCGAAGCACCGCTTCTAGTCGACACGGTTCTTCCCCGCGGCCTGTCCGTGAAAGAAGAGCGTGAGGGTGCCCGAGCGCTCCGAGGTAAGATTCTTCGTCAGGAGATCTACGCTGAGGACGACACACCCCAACGGCAACATCCGTACTCGGTGTCGGAACGCAACTACGAACTACGCCTCATCCAGCACGCGGAGGGTGATGGCCATGCAGTCTTCTTCGTGCATGCGCGAGAGACCGTTGATCTGCACTACGAGCGCAACCCGAACGACCCGCGAATGCAGCACCAGCTCATCGTTGCTGTCGATGACTTCGGAAACGTCACCCAGTCGGCGGCCATCGGGTACCCGCGCCGGACGGCTCAACGCGAGGCCGAGGAAGCCGCTACTGAGAGGGCGTTGAACGAGCAGGAACGTCTGTGGAGCACGGTGTCGGATGCTTCGTTCATCAACGAAACCGCTCAGCGCAGTTGGTACCGCGTTGGCGTACCCGTTGAGACGGCGACGTGGGAATTCACGGGACTTGAAGCGCCAGAGCGAAGGAGCGACTCGTCTGCTCCTGAAGCCCGCTGGCGTGCATTCACCGTCGACACCGTGCGTGATGCGATCTCCAATTCGTCAACCCTTTCCTTTGAACAGTCGGCAACCACCGGCTTGCAGCGACGGCTCGTCGAAGCTCGACGCGTTCGCTACCTCGATGACGACCTCCTGCCGCTGCCTATTGGGGAGACCGGGGCTCTCGGGCTCCAGCACGAGACATTTCGCCTCGCGCTGACGGATGGTTTGGTCAGTGGCGTTCTCAACCACGATATCGATACGCATCACGTACGCATCGATCCTGAGTGGCTCCGCAACGACTGCCGCTACGTCACCGGGGCCGAGATCCCCGTCGCTGCCGGTTACACTGAGGTGGTCCCTCAGGGACTGCGTGATCAGGGATGGTGGGCGCAATCCGGGCATATCGTCTATGACAACTCCGCTCGGGCTCGAGAACTCTTTTACTTGCCAGAGAAGGCACAGGATCAGTTCGGGAACATGTACTCGTCGTCTTACGACGCGTACACGCTGCTCGTCCGCGAAACTCGAGATCCGGTTGGCAACACAACAACGACAGAAATCGACTACCGCCTCCTGTCACCGTGGCTGCTTACCGATCCAAATAGGAACAGATCCGCGGTGGCGTTCGACGCACTTGGCATGGTCGTGCGGACCGCCATCATGGGCAAGTACGGTGCTAGTGAGGGCGACACGCTCGAAGACCCGACCACACGACTAGAGTATGACATGCATCGGCAGCAGCCTGAAGGCAAGGGCCGGGCAGCGTTCATCAGGACGCTCATGCGCGAGCGCCATGGTGATCCAATGACGCGCTGGCAGGTCTCCTACACGTACTCTGATGGTTCCGGGCGGGAGGTGATGCGCAAAGTGCAGGCCGAGCCAGGCCCTGCGCCCGTACTCGATGCGAACGGTCGTCTTGAGCGCAACGCCGACGGCTCCCCTCGGACGCGCAATGTGGATGAGCGTTGGGTTGGAACGGGGCGTGTCGTTTTTGACAACAAGGGCAATTTGGTCAAGAAGTACGAGCCCTTCTTCTGGGACTCACCGGACTTCAACGACGAAGATGAGCTCGTCGAGTGGGGCGTGACGCCGCTGCTTCGCTACGACCCGCTGGGGCGTTTGATTCGCACCGACCAACCCAACGGCACGTTCGCGAAGGTCGACTTCAATGCGTGGTCGCAAGCAAGCTGGGATGAGAACGACACCGTCCTCGAAAGCGAATGGTACGCCGAACGCGGGAGTCCCAGTGCGACGAGCCCAGAGCCGCGACAACCGATCGGAACAACCGATCCAGCCGTGCTCCGTGCAACCTCTGAGAGACGCGCGGCGTGGTTGGCTGCAAAACACACCGAGACTCCTACGGTGTCAGTGCTCGACTCGTTGGGTCGGACGTTTCTCAGCATCACTCACAATCGAATCGAACGACCAGGCACCGTCGAGGAAGCGAAGTATGAGACCCGGCTCGAACTGGACATCGAGGGCAACCAGAAGTCGGTCACCGACGCCCGCGGGGTGGTCGTTCTGCGCCAACACTTCGACGTTGCCGGACGCATTCTTCACACGAGCTCTCCCGACTCAGGTGAGCGTTGGACCTTACTCGATGCCGCAGACAAGTCGATCCGATCTTGGGACGCAAGACCGCATCAGTTTCGTCGAATGTATGACGAGATTCAGAGACCCACGCACGTTTGGGTAGCCTTGGGTGATACCCCCGAGGCTTTGGTGCAACGAACGCTCTACGGCGACATGCCGGGATCTCCAGGCGAGAGCAAGAACCTGCGCGGGAGCGTCTATCGCGACTATGACGGCGCCGGGGTAGTCACGAACACCGAGTACGACTTCAAAGGGAACCTGATCGAGAGCACTCGGGAGCTGACACGCGATTACGAGAGCGTGCCCGACTGGTCCTCGCTCGCGGCACACGGAATCACCGTCGGTGATGTAGGAGCGGCGGCGGCTTCGATGTTGGCCACGGAAGTCTTCATGCTCCGTACGCAATACGACGCGATCAACCGAGTGATATCCCAGGTCACCCCGGACGGCAGTGAGACCCTCCCCACCTACAATGAATCGAATTTGCTTGAACGCATCAGCGCCCGGATCCGAGGCGCGGCCGAAGCGACCGATTTCATCGAGAACATCGACTACAACGAGCGCGGACAGCGGACTCTCGTCATTTATGCCAACGGGGTCTGTACGACACACGAATACGATCGCGACACCTTTCGGCTGACACAGCTTTGCACGCTACGTGGAACGAACGGTCGGCTTCAGTACCTGACCTACGCTTACGACCCCGTCGGGAACATTACCGAGGTTGGGGACGCTGCTCAGCAGACGATTTTCTTCGAAGGGGATGTCGTCGAAGCTAAGAGCCGCTATCGCTATGACGCTTTCTACCAGCTCGTTCATGCCGAAGGCCGTGAGCATCCTGGTCAGCAGCCGGCACACCAAGACCTTCCCCGGAGCGCCATCCCGCACCCGAACGATGGCCAGGCGTTGAGGCGCTACACCGAGCGCTACTTCTACGATGCGTCCGGCAACATCGAGAAGGTGGCCCACGAGGCGGGCACTTCGAGCTGGACACGGTACTACGCCTACGAAAGCGATGCTTCTCACAAGCCGCTGAGTAATCGACTCCTCTGTACAAGTGCCACAGGCGACTTGATCCCAGACGAGGACCCCCACAACGCCACCGCAACCAGCCGTCCCTACTCCGCGCACTATGAGCATGATGCCAACGGCAACATGACCCAGATGCCGCATCTCGCCGATTTGCGTTGGGATCACGCAGATCGGCTCGTGGGCGTCGATTTGGGCGGTGGAGGAGAATGCTTCTACAGCTACAATGCCGGCGGTGAGAGAGTTCGAAAGGTCGTTACGAAACGGGGCGTCGTCGAAGAACGACTCTGTCTTGGTGGCCACGAAATCTTCAGAAAACACTTGGGAACCGGCGTGGACTTCGAGCGGCACTCGATTCAGGTCGCCGACGGGAAAAGTCGGATCTGTTTGGTGGAAACGAAGCTCAGAGAGGATGGTACAGACATTGGATCACCGCAGTCGCGTCAACGTTTCCAGGTAGACGGCCACCTCGGCTCCACGACCCTTGAGGTCGATGACGAAGGACAGGTCATTAGCTTCGAGGAGTACTTTCCTTTCGGTGGCACCGCGTATCACGCTGTTCGCGCTGCTATTGGCGCGAGTGTGAAGCGCTATCGCTATAACGGCAAGGAACGCGATGACGAGACGGGATTGTATTACTACGGCGCGAGGTACTACGCTGCGTGGACCGGCAGGTGGTGCTCCGTAGATCCGGTTGGATTCGTAGACGGCCTTAACGTATACGAATACGCTAAGAATAACCCGGTTACACTCGGTGATGGCACCGGAACCCAAGCGACGCCGACACCCCTCGAAGATGAGCTCCAGGAATCACTCCCTTCAGAGCATTCGGAGCCGGAACGGGGCGGTGTCGGTGGCGCGCGAGGGCCTCCAGAGGTTGAGCTCTTTGACCCAGGTTCACTAGAGGATTGGGGCAGGGCCCTCTCGGGCGCCGTGACCATTCTCGGAGAGGCTGGATTCGCCGCCGTTCAGGAAGCCATTCTCGAACAGGGAATTCGCGGTGTCCTCGCATGGGTGCCAGTGGCGGGTCAGGCCATCGTTGGTGCCATGACAGCATGGGACATTCTGCAGTTCCTCGACGAGCTGCCGAACATGCTGGACGCTCTTGGCGAAGCGGCAGACCACATTCTTCAGGCTTACGAGCGTCTTCGTCGCGGCGACGGGTTATCGATGGAAGATGCGACGTTGCTCATGACGGGTGCAATCGTTATTGGAGGCGCCATTCTTGCAAGACGGGTTGCTCCCAGGCTATCCGCCCGTCTCCGCGACTGGTGGCAGAGTCGTCGCCCCGGATCGACTGAACACGCGGGATCGTCAGGAGCAGGGCCACGCCGCACCGACTACGAACACCACGGAGGAGAGTCCGAGACACCGTTCGTCCCGGACGAATACTGGGAACGGCATGCTCCCGTGCACGTCGATCCGGGCACCCGGCGGCTCGACCATCGCCGAATCAGCGGAAGGACCGGACGAGTGGAAGATTCCCGTGTGATTTACGACGAGTATGGGCGACAAAGCTATCGCGTTGACTACACAGATCACATGCGACCAGTAGGCACGGGTGGGGCAGATGTAGGCCACACGAGCCCTCACCTTCATGAAAGCACGTATGCCCCGAGAGGAACTCGTGGGCACGACGATGGTACAGGCAGAAGAGAGGTTCTCTTCAACCTCATAGACATCCGGAGACGACGATAATGCTGATTAAGGGAACAGAGATTGCGGTGGACAACATGGGCCGTTGGTCGGCCAACGATCTAGCTTACGTTCTCAGGCTCGATTTTCATGCTGACGACTTGCTATCCTCATCGGTATTGCTGGTCGCTTTGTTTCAACCGCGGGGTACTGACGGATGGCCAGACCCACACCATCCGATGTGGGAAGTTGCCATGCGGTTCAGTGGAGTAAGTGGATTGCGATTCACCTCATTCGGCGGCGGGCCGGTACAGATCATGGGATTCGAGATTGCGTCAGTTGCCGACCGGGGGTGGGAAGGCATCAGGTTCGAGATCAGCGACTACGAAGATTCACGACTCGCATTCATGTGTGCGGACGTTGAGATCCTGAACGTGAAAGAAAAGCAGCATTCGCCGAGCACCTGATGGTTGTCCGACGAGTCGCCCACCCGTGCGGTTAGGATGATCGCCGCTTGTGCGACTCGTCGGACCATTGTTTTTGCCCGCTAAAGTTCCGGAGTTTTCCCACTAATTTCGTCGGACCGATGCCCTCACCCAGAGCAACAGGTCAGCACGATGAGGAATGCCAGAGCGGTCCAAAAGCCGAACCCTCTGGCGCTCCAGGGGCACTAGAGGAGACCGCAACGTTAGCCGCGTCAGCACGTCCTCCACGCGAACGCGGCCAACGCTATCGCCACCGGCAATCCGAAGCTCCTCCCCATCCCGCATCTCGAAATAGATATCCGTCCCGACAATCCGGCCCCCACGAAGCGCGTGTGGCAGGTCGTCTGGAGTCTGTAGCAGGCCCAGCTGGTGCCCATCCTCGCCACCCTGGAGGAACCGCTGCCACTCATCCGGCGCCCAGCTCTTCAGGTCGAACATCACCGGCTGGGGACGATCCGCTAGATTGGCCGCGCGTGCTTCAAATGCCGCAGCTCTCGCCGCGTTACTACCCGCCCGGCTCGTGTAGAGGATGCGAAGTTTGACGTCGCTTAGGGTCGCTCGGTCGAAGTGGTTGGTCTCAAGCGGGAGATCGAGGCGCCATGTGCTAACCACCCCTGCTCCTTCGAAGGGGAGCCAGGTTTCATCGTTGAGGTTGGGCTCGAACACCCCTGCATCGTTGACCCCGCTGCTGGTGACGATGTGGTCGATCCCCCCCGGAACGTCGCGGAAGCGCTCGTCCTCGGCGCCCTCCGCCCCTTCAGCACGGGGGTAACGGGAATCGCCGGCACGATGTGCTCTCATTCGTACGGTGCTTCGTAGCAGTGTCAGCCGCGCGTTGACCGAAACGTCGGGCCCCCGAACACACGGAATGTCGACGAAGACAGCCTTGATCCGACGGAAGTAATCGCCGGGCTCGTCCTCATCGAGGTCCATCTCGCGAATCTCGAACATGCAGGATCCCGTCTGCCGGACCTCGAGAAATGCCAGTGGCTGTCGCTCGCGCAACGAGAAAAGCTTGGTTTTCTGATGCTCGCGCCGCCAAGCATCTAGATGCGTCTGCTGGAGCTTCTGAAGCTCGTGCTGAAGCGCTGTTGCGGCTTCCATGCCGCGATTTCGTGCGTCCCATCCGTCGGGTATCGGTGGGACATCCTCGAGACCAAGCTCGTAGTGCAGCGCCTTCTGAGCCTTCTGAGCTAGGTCGTAGGCTAGGCTGTACTGCTGGTAGTAGAGCCGTGAAAGGCGAGACTCCATCCATCGATAGAGCTGCACGTTCGTGAATTTGTCGCGGAGGAACGCATCCACGGCTTGAGCGTTCTCGATTTGCAGCTGTTGGTTGTCGCGCTCAATCTCGGCAATAGCGATTCGAATTTCCGCTGCCGTGATCTGTCGCGCGATCTGCTGGATGTCCTTGCGCGCCAGCTCGGCTTGAAGCTCCCAGTCCTCCCAGCGACGATCATAGCCCGCTTGACGCCCGACTTGCGCGGCCTTGGCTCGCTCAGCGGCCGCGTCATTTCGCAGACCTTCTGCTTTGTTCTGGTGGACTTTGACTCCCGTGTCGCCGCCTACGGAGTAGCGAATCCCTACGCCTGCTCGTGCGTAGTAGTACGGCGGCTCAGCTTGGACGCCCGCCTCTCCGCTGACCTCCAGATTGGGCACCCACGCCCAATCTGCTGCCGTAGCCGCCTCCGAGCTAGCTTGCTGCTCAAGGGAACCGGCGACCGTGAGAGCCTCTCCCTCGGCGCGTTCCTTTTGGCTGATCTGTTCGCGAGATGAATAGAAATCGAGACGAGATTGGGCGGCGTCAAGCGAGCGGTTCAGCGCCTCGAGAGACTCCTTTGCTTCCTGTAACTGCTCATCACGCACCGTCTTGGCCGCCCTGAGGATGGCGAGCTCTTGGCCAGACCGAAGACGTGCCAGTTCCTCAGACTCGCGCTTCTCTATCGCGAAGAGCAAGGACTGTCCGAAACCGCCGGCTCGATCCGCCGCTTCTCGAGCGCGTTGAAGCATGGCGTTGAACCGAAAGCGAGGGAGGGGTGCTGCGAGGTAGCCGAGAAGTACATCGATATCCAATCCTTGGGCTGTCGCGCGGACAAGTAGCCCTGGATCGATCCGCCGCCCGTAGAGCGAAAGCGTTCGCTCCACTCCCTCGATGTCTCGACATGTGCGCAGATTCGAGAGCCGCTCAGCAAGGGTGTCCCAGTAGGTCAATAGCTTGTCGTTGTGGGGGACGCAAAAGTAGAGCTCAGGAATCCCTTCGCCGTCGTTGGCGACCGGATCGCTTGGAGCAAGTGACCCGTCGATCAGCTCAGCGAAACGAGCGACGGGATCCCAAAGTCGTGAATCGTCGGCATTGGCGACACCTGAACCGAACACGAGGCTCACGAAGCAACCGACAGATCCGCCTGTCCTATCCGGCAAGGAGTCAGGTCGGTCGCCGAGCAGCTTGGCTACGAGGTCGTAGCGGGATGAGGCCGTTTCCAGATCGGTGCGGTTGTCCGAGGCATAGGCACGGCGGAACAGCGCGTCGCCCCATGCAATGAGGTGATCGAGATACCGCATGAATAAGGCCTTCTTGTACGCTGATACCCGATGCCGTGCGATCAGGTGTGGCTGATATGGATAGCGATTCAGGCGATCGACCTGCTTCGCAAACTCTTCCCGTAGGATCCCATCTTCCAGTAGACGGAGCATATCTTCCACGCGCTCCTCTTCGGCGTGACGAAGCGGGAACGTCTGGTAAGCCGCGTCGGGATCATTCGCGAGACGCCCCATTGAGGGGTCGAAGAGAAGCCGGAACCAAAGTTCGGCGTCCTCGAACCGTCCTGCCTCGCTCAAGCGCTGGGCGATCATGAGCGGCGCGTGATAGAAGAGCTCCCAGTTGTAATCCGCGTACGCTCCGTCCACGGAGAAGTCGACCGTTGCTTCAGGCCAATCATTGGAGACAATGTTGGAAGGGTTGTACGAGGCAAAGAAGCTCTGGCGCGACCTTTCGACTGTGAGGTCCGTTGATGCATCGAGCGCCTGGTTACCGTAGGCCAACATCCTGGGGGTCCCGCGCCCTTCCGCAACCCGCAAGAACCCGATGGCTTGCGGATGCCAGAACGTACGGAAAGCCCACTTCTTGACAAGGCCCCCCTTCTGACCGCTCGCGGCAACCATCATTTGACCTTCGGTCGCACGGATGTCGTTGCTCAGCGCGACTTTCTGAACAGACTTCAGGGCCATCGCGGTTTCTGCGGGCACGCAGACAACGTCGATCTTGAATTTCTTGTCCCGTAGAGCGTCAAATACGAGTCCGCCCAAGTCGAGTGACAGAGCTTTGTCGATTCCTCCAGACTGTACGAAGCCACCGTCTCGCGCCAACATCCTTGCTTGGCGCACTGGCGCTTTCACCATGATCGCATCACCCAGGGGTGGAGGCACCTCGACAAAACCAACGGCGGTTCCCATGTGCCATTCAGGATAGAATTGGATCAGAGGGTCCAGCTTGTCCGAAAGACCTTTCACAGGGCCCGCATTTGCCACAGGCCGATCAGGCTGCACCTCGTCGTTCACGAATACCGGGACCTCGAAGCACTGTTTCGTGCCGACGGACCCCTTTGTTGGTGTGGACTCCTCGAAGACGCGTTCGACGAAGAATGTCCGACCGAGTTGTGCTTCCGCGCTGTTTTCATCCAAGACTTTGGGATTCACGAAGCTTGACACCGATTCATCCCAGGGGACGACGACTTGGTAGCAAATCGGAGCCGAAACCGCCCGCGTTTCGGAACAATAGAACGAAAAGTAGGCGGTTGCCCAAGATGGACCGCTGTCGCATTTGGCGAGCGAAACCAGTTGTTGCCCCCGAAATCGCGTTCCCGCGTAGCCGCTAGTCGATCCGGTAGTCGTCGAAACGCTCGAGATGCTGCCGTCGGCAAACACTCGAAGCGCTATAGCATCCTCCTTGTGCGTCCTAAGGGGTGCACAGATATCAGCACCATCCTTCCATTCCTGCGGCCAATCCTTCGCTTCCGGAACATCCTGTTTCACTGCACTCTTCAGTTTGAACGCAATGGCAGCCTCTCCCACGTCGAAGGTCATCTCATTGACTTGGACGGCGATGTCGAAGCTGTCTGCGCTCTGGTTCGCCACTCGAAGGCTGATGGCCTGGCCTAAGTCGACCGAGTGGTGTTTCGGTAATGGTCGCCAATCGAACTGCGAGGGGTCTGGCGGGTAGCTTCTCGTGCTGAGATTGAGGTTCGTCTCAAAGCAGCGGAACTGTGGCTCATCATGGCCAAACCCGTCCTGCCACACTCCGCCTGAAGTCAACTCGAAGTACCCTCTCGTGGTCTCTTGGCGGCAGTTGTTCGCGTCCGGTCCTCTCCAACCGCTGGTGACGGTGTGCGACCAGGAGCGGTGTGGATTGCCACCGCTGAACTTCACCACGATGCTGCGGACATATGCATCGTCATATTGAATGCCTGCGATATCCTTGGGGTACCAGTTCAGCCTCAGTCCAGTTACCTTGCTGACGGCGACAAGGCCACTGAGGGACTTCGTTACGGTTAGCGTTTGATCATCGAAATTGGCCGAGGGCGTAAACTTCCTGACCTCCTTGTCGCCCTCATCCGTTTTCAGCAGGATATCGAGACGACTACCTCCATCAACGCCGTCCGAACCGAACCGGATCTTGACCTCCACCTGATTCATGAGATCGAGGTTCTGCTGCAGCGGCGGGTATTGATCGTGTGGGAACGCCTCCCACGCATCTGCTATGTCAACTACCGCCGTCATCCGTGTCTGGACGCGGAAGCGTCGGGCGTGTTCTGGCTTGCTCCATTCACCGTGCTTTCGGTCAATCCAACTAATCGTAATCTCCGTTTCGGGCTGCGGTCCACCCGCTTCGGGTAGACCAACCCGCGGTCCCGCTATATCGGGACATTTTGTGCCACGCTTCGGTGATGCCGGATCCACTTGGGCAGCGATGATTCGCACACGTCCGAACGCGACAACCGCCAGAAAATGGGTACCTGGTAGCTCAGCGGGAAGTTCCTCCCATGGGGTCCAGCGACCATCCGGCAGCGGGTACCGGCGTCGGTAATAGAATTTCCGTGGCTGGGTTCGACTTCGTGCAAAAACATGTGTGCCCGCAAGATCGGGATCACGGAAGCCGTAAGGAAGGTGGAGGTCCGGGGCCTCGGGTTGCTCCACGATTGCGATGACTTCTGGGCGAGCGAGCGCAGCCAGCTTTGTGACATACCCGACTAAGGCCTTCTCGGCAGACGGCGATGTCAATGGCGCCGACATCAAGTCGTCTTCGAACTGCTGAAACAGTTCAGTTTTTTCTGGTCGCAGGTCTGGCTCGAGCCAGTTCTCCGGATGAACGAATACACGCCGATTCGCCTCCCAGAGCCTGTACATCCGTCGCCAAGACCACTCTCGTTCGAAACGCGCCTGCTCTGCCGGCTGAGGCCCATCCTCGAAGCCCATTCTCATTGCGTCGATGCATCGCTGAACGGCAGCGTAGGAGAACTGCACACGCGAGGTCTGCAGACACGACGAGATTTGCACGTCGGTGAAAAGGAAGTCGCTGACTGTCTCCTCCGACTCAAACGGCGGCATCGTCTCCTGCAGCGGCCGGTGGGACTTAAACTTCGTTGAAGTAAACGTCCTACGATGCGTAGTAAGCCACGCCAGCAAAGCGTCGCGAAGGCGCTCGCGAACCGGGTTGTAAATCGTCGTGAGCGCCTCGAGCCATTCCCCGTCACGTTGGTGGGCGCGCAGCGCCCCGACCGCTTGTGCAAATTGAACCTCGGGCTGGGTCTCGTACCAATCGAGCAGCACATTAATTGGCAGAGCGGTGCGACGCGCAATGCTGCTCAACGCGAGGGCCGGAGCAATGGAACCTGGAGTGGTGTGCAGCCCCGTCGAAGGCCCGAAAAGCCGTTTCAGCCCCTCGAACTCGGCATGCGACAGTCCCAGCAGTTCGCGGATCTCATCCGAAACCGGTATTGGCGACGCGTTCGCGACCGAAAGCATTGCAGGCCATTGTTCGTCGGAGGCTCGACGTGCCCAAAGGGTCCGAAGAGCCGATAAGCACGACCATGCCGACGCCCACGTTTGCGTGTCAGCCCCGAGCGGAATTGCATTGAGGTCGACCCGAAATGGTGACCCGGAAAGTGCGGTCAAGACTTGGTGGGGAAAGCCCGCTTGGCCCGCCGCTCGCGTAGCCTTGTGCAACAAGAGCATTGCCTTGTCGAGGTCGCCAGCCCAAACAGAGGCAAGGTCGCCGTTCGCGTCTCTAGCAAATAGTCTGAGAACGGCAGGCGCCGGAGTGGGCGCGGTTTCGTAAGTGAGCCGCAGGACGATGGCATCCTCACTATTTTCGCCCGAAGCGATAAGGAATGACTGGACAAGCATGGTGTTGGCGTCAGCTCGCTCGAGCTTCCCGCTCCCAACGACCGTGACCACTGTCTCCGTCCTTGCGACACCTACAAGGCTGAGCGCGGCTGTGCCGGTCGTTTCGATAACCAAGCGAACGACCCCCTCCGCATTCATCAAACGCTCAATGGGAACGGCTACCTCGATCTCTACCGCAAAATCGTTGGCGTCCAAACCGTCGGGAGGAGCCACACTTGTCCAATCAAACTGTAGGCTGGGTTCTCGACGCTCCCAGGCTGCATTGCGTGCGCGCGCTGTGGTCGTGGTTTTGCGTGAATACCTGGCGACGGGAAGCGAGCCAATGATTCGCGGAAGCGATCCGGTATCATCCACGAATGCACGCAGGAGCGGTGCCTCGTTGCCGGGCTCGTGCAGCACCTCCAGAAATAGGCGGACCGCATCCTCTTCGGCCGAGCACAACCTCGCGAGCGCGGAGACAACCGCCTCTTCAGCGCCACTCCGCCTCAAAACTGTTGCCAGCAGATCCGCCCAACGCTGAGCGTGGGCGGCGAGCGTCGACTCGTGGACGCTCGCCGCTTGCTCAAACCCAAGGCGAACGTATCTCTTCACCACCTCGAGAGCGATCGCTCTTTCTATTCTGATGCCCAGCGACGAAAGAAGGCCTTCGAGCGATGTAGCGAGTGGTTCCGCATCGAAATCATTGGGCGAGCGAAGCATTTGCTCGACCGCGTTCATGAACTCATGCTCCGCGACGATGTATGCTGAAGTATCGACATGAACCAGGATAGCCGGCGACTCTCCTTCCGTCTCATTGTCGGTGTCCCTCGTTGCGCCGGTTCCGTCCTCACCTACGGGCGGGCAATCACATTCGACGGTGGGTTCGTCGTCCCGTGTTGCATCATCGGCGAACTCCCTCTCGATCAGGCCGGCGAGGAAGCCAGCAAGAACGGCCCATGGCGACTCTGCTGGCGCCTCGACTGATGGGAAGGCGCTCGATGAAATATCGCTGGGAAGCAGCCTGCTTGCCTGCTCGAAAAGGTCGGGCACGAGCGCTTGCCATGACAGAAGTTCCCCGATCCTGGCGAGCGTAGAACTGAGCCCCGATGTGAGCGCATCCCAGCTCGCTGGCTTTAGCAGCTCACCAAGGAGGTGGTGGAGGAGCTCTCGGCCAGTCCTTGATTCAGTTTTGCGCTTGTTCCCTGCCTCCGCAAGTGCGCCGAGTAACTCCAACCAGATTTGACCCACGACATGTGGATCCAGTCCTTGTGACCTGTGGATCGCTGCGTTGAACGTCGCCACGTATCGGACATCGACCGGATCGAGGTGCCAGGTGCGAGCTTCTTCCGCCAGGGCTAGCAGATGAACTGCATGCAACAGCTGCTTACCTGCGTCGATAACGTTCCCGTCCCACGGAAACGGATCGACCTCGAAAGTCGTGAGAACGTGTACGAGGTCGGGTAGCGAGAAGCCGATCGCTCGGGCAAATCGCGCCACGCGATAGGTTGCCACAGCAGCTCTTCGAAGGGCCGCGCGAGGATCTGCAGAAGAAAGAATGCTCGCCGGATCCTCGAGAGCCTCGCCACCCGCGTTCGCATAGCCCTGAGCCAGGACAAACCGAACTTCGTCGGGCCCTTCGCCCGTCAGAGCGGAAACTATGGAAACCGTCACGTCAGCGCCGAGAACTGGGTCGCTGGTGACGGGCAGGGGAAACTCGGTCCCAGGCTCGCCTAAGAGCTCTTCGAAGCTCGACTTGTGCTGTTTGCCAGAGAGCAGTCGCGCTCGCTTGACGGGGGACGGGTCGTGAAAGAAGGCGACGATGGTGGGAGATGCGATATTGAGTCTCGCCTCAAGGAACTTGAGCACACCGATGGCATTCAATGCCGCGTCGTCGAGCGTTCCGCCAAGCCATTGCAGGACATCGTCGAGCAATGTCGCCGACCAGCCAAGGTTGCGTCGAAGGCGTTCAAAACGATGAAGTCGGTCGAGGATTCCGCAGAGGATGCTGCGTTCCGCGACGAGTCGGATCTCCTCCGTGTCGCAGGAAGATTCGGGTACCAGCTCGTAGGCTCGTTCGCCATCACCGCTGACGAAATGGGTCGTGAGGGCGGCGTCGAGCCCCGCGAAGTCCAAGTCGCCCACTCGACGTAAGCTTTCGAGCGTCGGCCCTGCGCCGTTGATGACAGATGCAGCAACGTCTTGGCCCCAGACATCGGCAAGGCTGTAGGGTGATGTCTTGAGAAGTGCTCTCTGGGCAGCACTCAGATCCAAGAAATGCCTTCCGAGGTCAGCCAACGCTGAGGTGTCACCGTTCTCCGATTTGGCATCCCGGAACCGCCAGACCGCAAGGGCGACTTCGGCCCTGTCCACAGGGAGCGCCTTGAGCGCCTCTGATGCTTTGTCGCGTTGGTAATCGTAGGGCAGCACCCATGGGAAGGCTGCATTGGTGAGTCTGCTGAGAACCGAGGGTGGCGGCTCGCTCTGCGGAATTGCCCGCCGCTCCTGAGAGGAGCCCTGGGTGTGTCGTTCCGGAGAGGCGCAGCGAAACCGGTCGTCACTCTCTTGGACCTCCGCTGTCCGTCGCTCGTCGGCTGGAACCGCTGCTCGAACAGCCGGTGCCGCACATTCGATTGGCCCTTTGATCGCGCCGTCATCGCAGGAGTTCCCCGACGGTGCTTCCCTCATCGGCTCAAGTACCGACACTGCGATCAGATCTGAAAGGAGCTCATTCACGAGGTCGATTTGAGGGACCTCGATGTTCGTGTTGTTGCAGGAAAGATGGAGTCGTGGGATGTCCGGCCGACGTTCCATCAACGTGTACAGAAGGGGCGTTGACGGGGCGTGGTAGCCTGGCTCGCCGGTGAACCGTGCCAGGAACAGGAGCATATCGAAGAGATACGCAGCGGGGCCGAAGATGCTCCGGCAATGCACGCACTCGCAGAAGGACCGTCCGAAGCTCCCAGATAGCTCCTCCCATGTGCTGTCGAGTTCTTTGGCATCTCGAACGCCAATTGCTTCACTCGCACGCTCACGCTGCTTGCCTTTAAGCTCCGGAGAGGGCAGACCGCGCGCTTTCGTGCCTTCGCTGGATAGCGCCAGAAAGGCATAGTTTCCCAACGCGGAAGCTCGCTTTGCGCGGGAATGGGCGACCGCAGCATCAAGCTCACCACCAGCGAACGCATCGGCGAACTTGGTGGTGAACTCGCGTCGGCCCATGCGTGACATCGTCCGGGCGTTCTTTATGCCTTCTTCGAGCAAGCGTTTCGTCGGTGTGACCTCACGGCACATTGCGAGTAGCGACTCGACCTCTCGGAGCTTCCGGGACTGATTCTTTCGGCTTGGGGACGAAACCTTGCCGAATAGGGTTTGCGCGCGTGTTGCTTTTTGTCCCTCACCGATGCTCTTTGCGAGCTGCGGCTCCTGTTCTTCCAGAAGGCTCCGCACCACCTTTGCAGGGTAACGAGCCGAAAATGTCTTCGTGACGTGGCCGGCAAATGCCCTTACACCATCCTCGCCGAAGCCGAAGTGCGCTGGTGGCGTAATGCCTTCATTCCTCAGATGTTCCCTCCACTTTGTCGGGGACCATGTTGCCAGAGCCTCGGGAGCGTCGTCCGCAACGCATTTGCAGAGGCTGGATACCAGCTCTGGATATCCCGGCACCACTTCGGCCACTTCCAGTGCTCGCCGGATCAGGCGTGACTTGGGTCGCAGCTCGGTGTCTGCCTTGAGCCTGTCCTCGAACTCTAGGGAGGAGTCGGCCCGCTTCCAGTCGTCGAGAACCTTTGAGACCTTCTGCAGACTGCCAACTTCTTCTGCGATCAGCGTCTCAATGCCGCCGCCGGTCGTGGCGAGCGTTGTGACAATGTCACGTAGTTGCTCGCTTGGCGGTTTTTCGTCGCCAACCGCGGCCAATGCCACGCGGGGGACAATACCGCGTTGCACACTCTCCACCAGGAAGAGCTCGAGATCATCCGTTCGTGGGGCACTCAGCATGGCGAACGCTTTGACTGGCTGCGTTCCCGTAGCCGCTGCTACGCGCTGCGCCTTCTGGTATGCGAGGATCGCCTGCGCCGAAAGTCCGGTTCGGGATTCGAGATAGGAAGCCTCCTCGAGAGCAAGGTCAGGAGCCGCTTCATCGACGTACCGTCGCATCGCGTCGCCGACATCATCGAACAGACTCCGCGCGTTTACGGTTTCCACCGGCAGTACCAGCGCAGACGACTCGCTCGCCAGCAGAGGTCTCTGCGGTCCGCCGAACACGACGAAGCGCAGGTCCGGGCGTTGAGGGTCAATCAGAGCGTCCAAAGGAAACGCGAGGTCGAAGTAACCGTCCTCACGTGTCGCCGTGCTGGTGAGGTATTGGCAAGAGCGAAGCGCGTGCTCGACCAACCAAACGCGGGCATGCGAAACGGCTCGTCCCGTGGATGCGAGCACTCGACCATGGCGTCTGGCAAGGTGTCCTGAACTTCCTGGATGAACAGCCAGTCGATAGGGATAGATCCGTAGCGCCTGCCCGGGGATGCGGGGCTCGAAGATAGGTGACCGTCCCGACGTTTCCACTGCGATCCAACGGATCCATAGAGGAAATCCCTCCGCTGAAAGCGGAACAGGGATCGAGAAGCGACCACTAGAGTCACAGCGAGCGCGCCCGAGCTCGTGCTCCAGATCGGGATCCTTGTAGGCACGTATCTCGATCGTCTCGAGTCGGGCGAACCCACGGGGGCGGACGACGGCTCCAGAGATGAGGCTACGTTCCGGAATAGCGGACGTCCTGGGCGGTGCTTTCCTGGGAGAATCGTCGTGCTTCTGCAGTGGCACCGACGGAGCGGAAACGGCCGTGGTCGCACGAGAGGCCACCTCCAAAAATCGGGCGCGGAGATCCTGGGCTCGTTCGCGCGCAATACTTGTCCTAAGGCCCACCCCGCCGAGCAAGTGGGTCAAGTCGTCGAGCGAGAGAACGCGGAGGTCGTCAAGTTTCCGCACCCCTTGTCGCTCGAAGAGATGGACCAACCTCGATGCGGCCTCTTCATCATTCGCAACGAGGGTGAGAGCGTCTCGAGCAAGGTCTAACTTCACTTTCGGGTCGCTCTCAACATTTCTGAGAATCGCTGCAACGCGCTGCACGACTTCGTCGAACACGTCGCGCGTTGCAGTACGCGATCTGGATTCGGAAGAGCTAGTGGGTGCAGGTGGAGCTTTGGCGCCGGACTCGGGCTGAATCTCGAACGAGCCGATTTCACCGACTCGACATTCCGCCTTCGGTTCCCGGCCGCCGCAACGGAAATACACCTCATAGTCGATTCGCGTGCCTGTCGGCAGCGAGGGAAAAGCGGCCTCAAAAAAGCGGGCGTCGGCATTCCGACGAACATGTTTCAGTTGCAACTTTTGCCAAGCGCCGTCTCTGCGGCGGTACCGAACATGTACAAATGGGTCGTCGTAGGTCGACGAAACCCCGACTGTGATCTTCGGCGTGACGCTTGTCTCGATGCCCAAAGGCGCAGGGGCGTCGGTGGTACCGAACCAGACTACACCGCCCTCGAGGTTGTGTCTCGACATAATGGTTCACCTCCAAAGGACCGGATAACCTTTGCGTTACTCGCGAGCTGCGGGAGGAGCGGGAGCAGCGCACAGCCGGAGCAACACTGCGGAGTAGGATTGCTTGAACCGTGCAAGAAACCTCTCGTAGAGCCGGAAGTCGCGATTCTCGTTGGCTCCGATTCGGAGGAATTCGAGGGTTGGGGAAACAGCCACTGCTCGATCCACCTCTTGGCCCGATATAGAAAGTACGAGGGCTTCATTGGCGGGAAGAACGGCCGATCGGTGAACGGGGCCATCCTCCAGTAGACCGCGAACAGCCTTTATGGGAAGGTCCGCTGCTCCAGGTACCCGCTCGTGGAGGTGGCGAAAGACCTCCTGGCCGGCGATGATCACGAACCCCGAGCGATATCCCTCACTATCGAGGGCTGCGATGGCAGCCGCGGTGGCGGTTGCCAGACCGTCTCCGTAGCGCCCAGTATCAGCATCCTCGTCGATGTGAACAATGTTGTGGTATCCGGGAACAGGGGCGTTGCCCGGTGCTGGCGCATTCGCGTCGAGGTTGTCACGGATCGCGGTGCGGAACACAGCCTCGTCATGGCGCCGAGCCAGTTGCTGAGCAGCGCGGCGGACCCGGACGAGCGCACGGGAAAGATCGGGGTCCTCGGTCTGAAGCTTTGTCAGGGTGAACAGCGTCTGACTGTCGGGGCCGAGGTCGACGAAACTCTCGTCGATGCCCTCCGCAACCGGTGGTCTCGCACGGGCGTTGGGGTAAATGTACCGGTCGCGCGCGACCGCGCGGTCATTCGGCCCCATCCGGAAATCTGGGATCAGCTTGTGGGCGAGGCGTGAGTTCTCGATCTCGGCATCGATGGCTTCCTTCATGCGGGCCATCTGCTCTTCGGTCCAATTGAGCTCGGTCATGTCGGGGATCCTCGGGTTGCTTGTCGGTTCGGTTTGACTTCAGGAGGCCGAACGGCGCGCTCGGCGACCCTATCACGAGAACGTCGGTGACAGCGTCCGAAGAAAGATGTCCTGCTGCTGAACAGCGTTGATGCAAACGTGCGTGCTTGCGGGCCCTGCGCTGGCGAGCACGCACCGGCGATCCTCGAGAGCGCCCATGGATGCAGATTGAGCTACTTCGAGCTCAATCCCCACGATCGACTCTCGCAGCATCATCTTTCCCGCCATACCGTCGAAACTCAAAAACTTGCCGTCTACGAGGGGACATCGCATGTCGACACGAAGCCTTGCTCATCAGCTTGCTGATACGTGTGTTCTGGAGGCGGAAGAGGCCTGGCCAACCATGCGGCATCTTGATTTCGCCAAGCTTTGCGGTAGCGCGCGCCGCGTTGAGCTTCAGAAGCTGAGTGACGGCGACCAAGTGAGGATCGAGAAAGAGTGCATCCTGTGAGTGCCGACTATGTCGAGACAGTCGGAGTTGCCGAACCGGATCGCGAGCGCGCGTTGAGGCTCTGCTCGATCTACTTCTTCCATGAACTGATCCACGTCGCGCAAGGAATCCGAAAGAAGGCGAGCGTGATCGCGCTGCGTGCCGTTGGATCGAAACAACACTCAAGCCGCGCCGCGCCGCGACCTTTCGCCTGCAGGGCTCGGCGCAGGTGACCGTCTCGCGTGGCGGAGCGCTGCGGCTGGCTCAACAGCGCGGTACGCCACTCGATGACGGCGGCTTCGTCAGGCTTGGGTTGTTCGCGCCACGTGGTTGCGGGGGTCGGGGATGCGGGTTGGTCGTTCATGATGCTCCCCTCGTCTCGCTCATGAAGCAGGCCCGTGGCTATGGCATGGGTATGGTGCTCGCCACCCAAACCCCATGGACCTCGACTACCGAACGCTGTCGAACGCCGGCATCGGGTGCGCAGGCCGATTGTCGACCGACGCGGACGGTGAGCGCGTCGTCGAGGCAAAGTGGAGCGATGGCCCGTCTGTTGGCCGGGGTGGCCGTAGGACTGGCCCGTCAGGTCACCCAGCGCAACTCAACCTCGCATGAACGGGAGGGCACCGATTGGCATCGAGTCCGCAACGCGGCGTTCTCTTGCATTTTGCAAGGACATGCTCGCAGGCGCGGTCGTACGAGCGTCATCGACCCGAGGAGACCGTGTTGCACCAAGTGTTCGTGCAACACTTGCCGGACTTTCTTGCCGAGGCCGACGAGCAGGGAGGCCTACCCGAAGTTCGTGCGTCGTGAGCTCGAAGGGTTTACCCGCTGCGGGCTTCTTGAGTACGGCTTCGTTCACGTCGATTGTCCTAGATGCGGGTTCGAAAGGCTTGTCGCCTGGTCGTGTAATGGGTATCCGATGGGCGGACCCCGTTCTTCCCAGCCGGCTCTGAACGTTTCAAGATTGTG
>Ga0315912_10000962_pt1 | contig 39911 bp, 32 predicted proteins | sample VfabasoilMG_FD_204469 | JGI IMG/M metagenome (GOLD analysis project Ga0315912, IMG submission 204469) | Garden soil microbial communities collected in Santa Monica, California, United States - V. faba soil | ecosystem: Environmental > Terrestrial > Soil > Garden | place: USA: California... | reverse complement strand
CGGCAGCCCTTGCTCCTACTCGTGCTGCGAACACATCGGCGTATCGGCTTGCCGCACTTCGCTCTCACTGAGAAATCTCTCAGAAAGCGAAGACACAAGCGCGCGTGAGCGCGCGAAAGTGAACATCGAGGTTCGAGGCACGTCGTAGTACCCGTTCGCGCGCTTACGCCGCCCGGGGACGGGCAAGTGTCGCGATAGGCAGGATGCCGGAAGCGACCGCGCGCTCCTACGGGGGCCCGGTGCGTCCGCATTCGCGCCAGAGGAAGTCCTCGAGCGCGCGCACGGGTGTCGCATCGCCGAACAGCCGGGACTTGCGCGCGCGGATCGCCTCGACCATGCGCGCATGGAACGCCGGATCGCGCACCAGGCGCACGACGCGCTCGACGTAGGCGTCGAGGTCCGCCACCGCGAGGTCCCCGGTGAGGTCAAGCACGGACAGCATGCCGAACGTGTGGCGCGCGCGCATGGTGTCGCCGGGCAGCGTCACCACCGGCAGGTCGAGGGCGAGCGCTTCGAGCGTGGTGTTGCCGCCGGACCAGTCCACGGTATCGAGCAGCACGTCGGCGCGCGCGAGCAGGTCGAAGAACCCCTCGCGATCGAGCGCGCCGTGCATTGTCACGCGGCGATCGAAATCCACGCCACGCGCGAGGAACGCCGGCCTCATGCAGCGCGCGAGGTCGTCGCGTGCCGCCTGCGTGGGGTGCGGGCAGAACTCGAGCCGCGCGTCGGGCAGCGCCGCGGCGATGCGGGCGAACAGGTCGTAGTGCAGCGGCGTGATCTTGTACACACTCTGCGCGCACACCAGCGTCGCGGCGTCGCCAGGATGGCGTGCGCGGCGGACGCGGGCCGCGGCTTCGATCGGCATCGGATAGTCGATGCCGATGCCCGGCAGCGGCACCAGTCGCTCGAGGTAGTTCGCGCACGCGCCGTCGGGTTCCATCGACGCAGCGCTCAGGAACACGTCGATCGCTTCGAGCCCCGTGGTGACCGGATGCCCCCAGGCCACGCACTGCAGCGGCGCGAAGCGCAGGCCCGACAGCACCTGCGTGGTCCCGTCCATGCCGATGTCGAGCCACACGAGCACGTCGAGGTCGAGCGCGCACAGGCCACGGACGCTCGCATCCACGTCCATCCACGGCCCGGCGATCTCGTCCGCGACGCGGCCCAGGCGCACGCGCGCCTCGTCGGGGCGCATGCCCAGGTAGCACGCCACGATCACGAAGCGGTCACGATCCAGCCCGGACAGCCAGCCGCCGAACAGGCGCGCGATGGTGTGCTCGTGCAGGTGCGCCGAGGCGTACCCCACGCGCAACCGGCCCTCGCGGCGAGCGCGCGTGCGCGCCTGGGGCGACGGCAGCGCACGGCGCAGCCAGCGCGTCAGCAGCGCGCCGTGGCGCCGCTGTTCCTCGCGGAGCGCACCGCCGTGGTAGTGCAGGAAGAAGTTCGGCACCGCGTTGATCGCCTCGACCAGGTCGGCCGGCGCGCACGCCGCCGGATCGATCGCCTCGAGTGCGGACAGCCGCTCGAGCCAGTGCGCGCGCCACTGCCGCTGCGCACTCGCATCGGCATGCACGCGTGGCAGCAGCTGCAGGTCCAGCCAGCGTGCGAGCAGGCAATCGGGAGCAAGCTGCAGGGCGCGCGCGACGGCGTCCCGCGCCGGGGCATCCTCGCCCATCCGGCTGGACATCAGCGCGGCCTGCAGCCAGGGCTCGACATCGTCGGGTCGCAACGCGAGTTCGCGTTCCCGCGCGCGGCGCGCCTGCGCGAAGTCGCCGCACTGTTCGCCCGCCTCCGACAGTCCGCGCCAGGTATCGGGATCGTCCGGCGCCAGGGTGCGCAGGCGCTCGAACGCGACGCGCGCGCTGGCGCCGTCCCAGGCCTGCAGGCTCGCCGCGCCGAACTGCAGCCAATTCCCGGGCTCGTCGGGCGCCAGCCGGCAGGCCTGTTGGAAACGCCGCGCGGCAGCCTGCGGGTCGCCCTGCGCGAGACAAGCCTGTCCCCAGGCCACCCACGCGGGCACGAGCGTCGCATCCCGGGCCAGCGCGCGCTCGAACGCGGCGATCGCCAGCGCCGGCGGCGACCCGCACTGCAGGTGCAGCACGCCCACGTTGTACTGCGCGCCGGCCGAGGCCGGCAGACGGCCCGCCAGCGCTTGTGCATGGTGCAGCGCCGTCGGCCAGTCCGCGCGCGCCTCGGCCTCGCGCTGCGCGCGTGCAAGCTGCTCGACGTTCACGCCCCGCGCGCCCGCCACCACTGCTGCGCCGCGAGCACGGGCGCGAGTGCGGCGAAGCGCGTCCAGATCATGGCGCCGACCGCCGCGCGCACCGGCCAGGAGCGCGAGGGGTACTCGTGGCGCCGGAAATAGCGCCACAGCCCGCGATGCTTGTGCCAGGCCACGAACAGCGGCGCGCGGCGGCTGGACGTGCCCTTCGCGTGCAGCACGCGCGCGCGTTCGGCCACGAGCACGCGCGCGCCGGCCTGCCGCGCGCGGCGGCACAGGTCGAGGTCCTCGGCATGCAGCCGGTAGCCCTCGTCGAAACCGCCGAGGCGTTCGAACAGCGTGCGCGGCATCAGCAGGAAGGCGCCGGAGACGGCATCGACGTCGGTGCTCGCGGCGCCGTCCGCCGAGTAGGGACGGGAGACGCCGGCCAGCGCCGGCCAGCGCCCCGACCAGCGCGCGAGCCCGAGCGCGCTTGCGACCATGCGCCAGGGCGTGGGGTCGTTGCGGCGCGCGGCCGGTTCGCGGCCGCCGTCGACGCCGCGCACGTCGGCGCCGATCAGGCATTCCCGCGCAGGGTCCGCCTGCGCCAGCGACTGCGCGAACGTGTCGGCTTCGACCAGACAGTCGGGATTGAGGAACAGCAGCCACGGCGCCGTGGTGTCGCGCGCGCCCTGGTTGCAAGCGACCGAGAATCCCGGATTGTCCCGGTTGCGCCGCACGCGCAGGCGCGCCTCGCCGGCCAGCGCGGACTGCAGCGCCTCGATGCTGCCGTCGTCGCTCGCGTTGTCGACCACCACCAGTTCGCGCACCACGGGATCGGCGAGCACGCGCCGCGCGCAGTCGATCAGCAAGGTGCCGCTGGCATGCGCGACCACGACGACCGCGATCTCGGCGGACATGGTCGGCGCGTTTCGCTCAGTCCGCGACCAGGCGGTCGCCCAGGTCGCTTGCCGTCTGCCACAGCGCCGGCCAGTGGCGCAGCAGCGTCGCGTAAGACCCGAGGTCGCGGCTCAGGCGCTGCGCGCAGCCGGCCGCGTCCAGGCCTTCGGGCCAGTCGCCCAACCTTGGCGCGCTGCTGTCGAGCAGGGCCTTGCCATTGGCCTCGATCAGGCGGCGCACGTCGGCCTGCCAGTGGATCGGCGGGGTCGGCGTCGCGTGCAGCTCCTGGTTCAGGCGCTCGATCGATTCGGCATTGCGGAACCGGCGGTACTCGTGCAGCAGGTCGATGCGATCGCGTTCGGGCGCGTGCGCGAGGTCGTCGAGCATCATGGCGACCTGCTCCAGGCGGTGCACCGGCGATTCGGCGCGGATGTCGCGGGCCCGCGTCTGCAGCCAGTCCACGATGTAGCGACCCAGGTGCGGCGTGTCCGCGCGACCATGCAGCACGGGCCGGCCCGGCTCGCGCACGTGTCCCAGGGTGGCGGCGTCGTACAGCACGACGCCCGCGGGCTGCAGGATGGAGGCCAGCACGCCGAACAGCAGGTCCTCGCCCCGGCCCTGGGGCAGGGTCGGGGGCAGCAGGCCCGAGCCATCGACCAGCAGCGGGGTGATATGCGCGTAGCCCAGCAGCGTGGGCCGCAGCGGGGAACGCCAGGCCGCACCCGATTCCACGTAGCGCAGGTAGCGCGCGCGATCGCTCGCGAGGCGCTCGCGACTGGCGCCATCCACGAAGTACATCCAGTTCCCGCTCGCGGTCACCGCATCGCCGCGTTGCCCGGTCATGGTCATCAGCACGCGCGTCGCGGCGCCCAGTTCGGGATGCAGGCTGGGGGCGAATCCGGCCAAGTCGGCCGGCGGCATGGCAAGCCCACCGTCGCGCAGCACGGCCGCGAGCGGGCGGCCGCACCAGGCGGCATGCCGATCGAAGGGATCGCCGTCGTAGGGCACGCCATGCGCGAGCGCGCTGGCGGTATCGGTGAAGAAGTGCGTGGGCAGGTCGCCGCTGCGCTCGAGCGCGAGGCGCCCGTCGTAGTCCGTGGGCAGCGCCAACGGCACGACGAAGTCCTCGTCCAGCATGCCGTAGCGGGTGCCCGCGCCCAAGAGCGTGATCAGGTTGAAGCCCTTGCCGTAGCCCGGCGCCGCCGAGTCCAGCCCGGTGGGATCCAGGGCGTCGTCGATCGCCGCCTTCGCCTCCGGTCGCGCCTTGGCGAGACGCGCGAGCGCGCGCGTCCAGCGCGCGATGTCGACATGGACACGGTCGAGCGTGCCCGCCGCCTGCAGCGCATCGGCGTTCGCGCGCTGTGCGCCCGCATCGCGGGAGCGGTCCACCACGACGTATCGGTGTCGGCGACCGGTCCGGCGCTCCTGCTCGGCCAGTGCCGCGAGCAGGCGCGCGAGCTCGCGCGGGCGTTCGTGCGCGCGGATGTAGATCGACTTCAGCGGCGCAGGTTCGGCCAGCGGCGCACTGCCGAGCGAGGCCACGTACTGTTCGGCGGACACCATCAGCCCGCGCGCGACCAGGTGCCGCATCACGCGCAGCGTGGCGTCGAACTGGCCGGCCAGGCGTGGATCGCGCTTGCCGATCTCGCCCACATGCTGGTGCAGCGTGCGGAACGGTCGCGAGAGGTCCAGGGCGGCCAGCACCTGCGGGGTCATCACGTGCGATTCAGGCGTCGACTTCGGCTGGAACACGACTTCCTCGCCGCCGAGCGCATAGGCCGCGCCATCGACGGAGGCGTAGAGCACGTCGGCACCTTGGGGCGCGGCCGGAAACACGGGCGTACTGGACATCAGGGGATTCCTGGTTCGGTCATGGCCTGCGCCCGAACCAGCGCCGCCAGAATCCCGGCGCGGCGGGGGAGCCCGCGGCCGGATCGAGGGAAACCGGTGCCGTCCCGGCGCCCGCTTCGGCCTGTGCCAGGCGCTCGGCGAGCTGCTGCCGCGACTGCTCCGAGCGCGCCAGGTCGGCCTCCAGCGCGGCGAGCCGGTGGCCTGCCGCGATGTGCTTGCGCACCTCGTCGTCGTAGTGGCGATAGACCGACTCGTCCGCATCGCCGAACAGCGAGAGCGATCGCGCGCCGTCGGCCGGAAGCCCGTCGGCACGCTTGGCGCAGATCGCGACGTAGTACAGCGCCGGGTGGCGCAGCCCGGGCTCGATGGTGCCGTCGGCCATGGCGGTGCAGGTGGAGACCTGCCCGGGATCGCCGTCCAGCGACCAGATCGCCGACTGGAACACGAGCTTCTGCGCATGCAGGCGGTGCGCGGCGAAGTGGCGCGCGAGCAGCGCCTCGAACTCGGCGCGATCGAGTTCGCGCACGTGGTGCGGGTTCGCCACGCCCGTGCGCTCGGTGTACTCGCGCCGGTCGGGCGTGGAAATCACCAGCAGGCCGTCGTCGGCGAGCACGCGCGCGAAGCCGGCGAGCAGCTCGTCCTGCCGTTCCAGGTGTTCGAGCGTCTCGAAGCTGACCACCAGGTCGAAACACCGGTCGGGGAGGTGGTCGAGGCGCGTGGCGTCCGCCGCCTCGAAGCGCAGCGTGTCGGCGGGGTAGCGCGCGCGCGCGTGTTCGATGGTCGCCGGGTCGAGGTCCACCGCGTGCACCGAGGCGGCCTCGCGCGCGAGCATGGCGGCGCCGTAGCCCTCGCCGCAGGCGGCGTCGAGCACGCGCCGGCCGCGCGCCAGCGGCAGCGCGAACGCGTAGCGGTGCCAGTGCTCGTACCAGATCTCGCGCACGCACTCGGGCGTGAAGCGCTCGCCGGTGAATTCCAGCGCGGGGGGCGTGGTGGTGCCGCTCATGCCGCCACGGCCATGGCGGCGAGCGTGCCCGCGATCTGGGCACGGCGCGGGGCGAGCGGATCGCGCGCGATGAAATCGGCGACCAGCGCCTGGTAGTGCGGGTAGCGCGCGGCCAGGCGCGCCAGGTTCTCGCCGCCCGGCGCGAGTCCCAGCGGTCCGAACGACTGCCCGCCGACGTGCGCGACGTACGCGTCGTCGCACAGCACGTTGCGCAGGCCATGGCCCGCGGCGCGCCGGCAGAAGTCGTTCTCCTCGCCGTAGCCGCGGCCGAAGGTCTCGGCATCGAAGTCACCGATGCGCGCCAGCGCCGAGCGACGCACGACCATGCAGAAGCCCACGCCGGTGGGCAGGTCGGGATACGACGGCGACCCCGATGCCGCCACGGCGCGCGCGACCGCGTCGAGATCCCCGGGCACGGGATTGGCGTGGCAGAAGCGCGGGAACGAGCAGATCTCGGCGTGGTTGGAGAACGGCGTGGCCGTGGCGATGGCCGGGTCGGACCGCGCGCAGCGCAGCAGGCGCGCGTACCAGTCGCCGGCCGGGATCGTGTCGGAGTTCAGCAGCACGACATCGAGGTCGGTGCGCGCGAATGCGCCGTTCACGGTGCGCACGAAGCCGAGGTTGGTTTCCTGCCGCAGCACCTGCCAGCGCGGAAGGCGCGCATGGCGCTCCAGCAGCGGCGCGATGCGGGGATCGGTGGAGGCGTCGTCGACCAGTTCGACCGGGACGTCCGGTGGCAGCGTCGCGGCGAGCGCCGGCAGGCAGCGCGCGAGCGCGTCATGGCCGTTGTGGATCGGCACGACCACGCGGGCATGGGCGTCGGACGCGTTCACGCGATGCCCCCGGACACCGTCGCCGGACCGCCGCCCGACCAGCGGTGCGCGAGCCGCACGAGGCCGAACTCGCGCGACTCGCCGCGCACGACCAGCTGCCGCTCCACGGTGTCGAACAGGCGCAGCGCCTCGCTGTCCATCGCGTGGGCGCGCACCAGGTAGCTGCCGGGCAGCAGCGCGAGTGCGTCGAACTCGAGGCGGAACCGGAATCGATGCGCGTCGAGGCGGTCGGGCGTGGCCCCGGCCATCTCCGAGGAGGTGCCGTAGATCGCGGTGCCATCGGCGCGCGTGAGCCCGATCGCGAGGTGCGGCACGCGACCGTCGCGCGAATGCACGTCGGCCTCGATCCGCAGCGGCTCGCCCTGGCCGCGCGCGCACGGCAGCTCGCTCGCATCGCCCTCCACGCGCAGTTCGACCACGCCGAATTCGAGTCCCGTGCCGATCGCCTCGGGACGCCTGCCCTCGGCCGCGATGCGGCGTTCCTCGTGCGCGAGGTACTGCTGGCTGACGTCGTGCACGTCGCCGTAGGCCTGCACGCGCCCGTGGTGCAGCCACAGCGCGCGCCGGCACAGCTTGCGCACGTGGTACATCGAGTGCGACACCAGCAGCAGCGTGCCGCCGCCGGAGAGGTAGTCCTCGATCCAGGCCACGCACTTGCGCTGGAAGGCCTCGTCGCCCACCGCGAGCACCTCGTCGGTGATCAGCAGGTCCGGGCGGCGTGCCGCCACGAGGGCGAAGCCCAGGCGCACGATCATGCCCGAGGAGTAGTGCTTGATCGGCTCGTCCACGTAGCGGCCGATGTCGGCGAAGGCGAGGATGTCGTCGATGCGCGAACGGAGTTCGCCGGGGGCGAACCCGAGCAGGGCCGAGGAGAGCGCGAGGTTCTCGCGCCCGGTGTATTCGGGATGGAATCCCGCGCCGAGCTCCAGCAGCGCGGCGACGCTGCCGTTCACCTGCACCACGCCCGAACTGGGCGCCAGCACGCCGGTGAGCAGCTTCAGCAGGGTGGACTTGCCCGCGCCGTTCTCGCCGATGACCGCGAGCGATTCGCCCGCGCGCACCTCGAGCGAGACGTCCGCCAGGACCTCGGTCGCGTCGGGCATGTCGCGGCCGAGCACGAGTCGGGCGAGCGCGCGCAAACGGTCGCGCGGGTGGGTGACGCGCGGATAGCGCTTGCCCAGGCCGCGCGCCTGCACCAGCGGCGCGGCGCTCACAGGAAGTCCTCGAGGTGGCGGTCGAGGCGTCGGAACAGCACCAGCCCGAGCGCGAGCGCGGCGAGCGCGGCGGCCAGCGCCAGCCAGGCGCGATCGCCCAGGCCCTGCGTGCCGAGCATGGCGGCACGGAAGCCGTCGAGGTAGACCGACATGGGGTTGGCATCGGTGAGCAGCGCGAAGCGCGGCGGGATCATTTCGCGCGCGAAGAACACCGGCGTGAGGAAGAAGCCAAGCGTCAGCACCTGCGGGATCACGTGCGCGAGGTCGCGCACGAACACGGTCAGCGCCGAGAGCATCCAGGCCAGGCCCAGGGTCCACAGGAACAGGCACAGGTACAGCAGCAGCGCGACGGGCAGCCCTTGCCACTGGATCGGCACCTGCGACAGGTCCAGCGCCGCCAGCACCATCAGGAATCCCACGCCGTGGATCAGGAAGCTGCCCGCGACCGGGGCGAACACGATCAGCAGCTTGGGCACGGCGATCTTGCTCAGCATCGAGGTGTGCTCGACGATCGCGTTGGAACCGCGGACCAGGCCCTCGGCGAACGCGGTCCACGGCCACAGGCCGAGCGCGAGATAGGGCACGAAACCAGCGCCCACGGCGTCGGGCAGGCGCACCTTCAGCACCTCGACGAAGACGATCGCGTAGGTGGCGAGCAGCAACAGCGGCTGCACGACCGCCCAGACCAGGCCGCTCAGGCTGCCCAGGTAGCGGTTGCGCAGGTCGCGCGTGGTGAACTGCAGCGCGAGCGAGGCGAGGCGGCTACCGTGCGGGTGGTGCGACATGCTGCATGCGTTCGTGACGCCCCAGTTGCGTGCGGGATTCGAGGCGCCCCGGGTCCGGTCGGCCGTGGCAGGGCCTCGCGCCGTGGCGGGGATGCGGTGGGGATCGCGCCGTCTTGCGCCCGTCGCGCGGGATCGAATGCCGCGGATTCTAGCGGTTTTCGCCCGGGCTCCCTATTCCACTCGGCAGGGACGGGGGTGCGTCGATCGCGCCTGCAGGGTGGGACGTGGATGCGTTCCGACGCTGAAGCTACCGTCGGGAGCGAATCTTCCGGTCCGCGGGCGATTCGCACCGTCGTCCGGCGATGACGCGCGTGTCGGCAGGCTTCCGCGGTCGCATCCAATGCCCGCCTGCCCTCGGTCCGTGCGTTCGCCGTCCGGTCGCGTCGGGTGTGCGCGACGACCTGGACACCCGACGACCTGGACACTCGTGGACCGGAGCCCAGGCCGAGGCAGGACCTGCCTGCCGTTCCTGCGCGTTCGTCGACGTCGGGCGCGGGGCGCGCTCCTACTTGCGCGGCTTCGCACCCTCGCCGGCTTCGGTCTCGTCCATGCCGGCGTTGTAGTTGTTGAGCGTCGAGATCAGCCCGGGTCCGCCGGGCAGGTAGCGTTTGGGCAGGGTGGCCAGGACTTCCGCATCGGACTCCACCGCCATGCTGCGCAGCTGCTCCTGGTGCTCCTTGCGGTACTTCGCGCCGCGCTCCTTGCGGAAGCGCGTGGCGAGTTCGTCGCGCACCTCGTCCGCACTGCGGGCGGGCGCAGCCTTGCGCTGCACGAGCTGGATCACGTGGAAGCCGAAGCGCGTTTCCACGACGTCGCTGATCTCCCCGGGCCGGACCAGCTTGCGCGCCGCCGCCTCGAACACGGGATCGAGGTTGCGGTTGTCGATGCTGCCGAGCATGCCGCCGTTCTCGCGCGTCGCCTCGTCCTCGGAATTGGCCTTGGCCAGCGCCTCGAAATCCTCGCCCTTCACCGCTCGCGCGCGCAGGCCGTCGACCAGCGCGCGGGCTGCGCTCTTGTCGCGGCACCCGGTGCCGGTCTTGATCAGCAGGTGGCGTACCGTATAGAGGTCCTGGGCCTTGAAGCGGTCCGGATCGGCGGCGTAGCTTTCCTCGGCCAGCGCTTTCCAGTCGGCCTTGGGCGACTCGCTCAGGAGCTGGCCGTTGCGCCAGGAGGCGAGCAGGCGGTCGGTGGAATAGTTGAGCAGGTTGAGGAAGCGGGGATCCTTGTCGACGCCCTTCGCGCGCGCCTCGGCCGCGAGCTGCTTGATCAGCAGCATGTCGCTCAGGATCGTTTCCATGCGATCGGGATCGACCAGCATGCCCTCGCGCGCGTCGGATGGCATGTCGCTCATGCGCACGTCGAGTTCGCCCAGGGTGATGGTGGCGCCACCGCGCGTGGCGATGGTCTTGCCGATGTCCGAGGCCTCCGCGGCGAAGGCCGGCTGCAGGCAAAGGGTCAGGAAGGCGAGGATCTGGACTCTCATGGTGTCGCTCCGGATTGCGTACTTGGGATGCGGCGATCTTCGTCGCCGGGGTGGGGCGGCGCTTCGACCGTGACGACCGCCCGCGGTTCCGCTGGCAAGGGTCCAGGCGGCGTTCGGGGCCAATCGATCAGGGGGTAGGTCCGGCACGGCCGCCAGTCGGAACGGATCCCGATGGGTCAGGAACGTCCCCGGTTCGACGGGAATTCTACCGGTCGCCGCGAGGCAGCGCGCGGGATTGCGTGCGGGGGTGGACGTGCGGCGTACCAGCGGCACGCGCCCGGCGGGGTGCGCGTGCAGGCCTGGCAGCGGGCGTGGGCGGCATCGTCCTGGGACGATGCCGCGCCCTGCCGGGGATTACTGCGAGAACTGGAAGCCGCAGCGATCCTGGTTGCTCGGGCAGTTGTGCTCGCCCGCCTGGATGCCGTCGGTCGCGTTCGCGTTGATGTAGTTCAGGTAGTACTGCGTGTTCGGCGCCAGGCCGCAGTTGTTGCCCGAGACGCCCGTGTGGTTGTACGAGATCGAGCGCGCGGACGGCAGCTTCGGCTGCCCCGTGTTGGGGTCGGGACGCATGCTGCGGCAGACGTTCGCGTCGGTGGAGTCCACCTGGTTCGCGACGTTGTAGCGGAAGTCGGCCGGGCAACGGGTGATGGTGAGCATGAACGCGGTGGTCGTGTCCTGCGCGAACGTGCCGGGGATCTGGCTCGGGTCGAACACGAAACGCGAGAAGCTGCTCGCCCATGCGGCATCGGACGGCGTGGTGAACGGAATGGAGACGTATTCATTGCGGCTGGTGCCGAGGAAGACCAGCGAGGCGGACGCGAGCTTCTCGACGCTGACGTTGTTGATCTCGAGCGCGGGGATGCTCCCGTACGTCGTGCCCTGCAGCTCCACCCAGTTGTCGGGGTTCGTGGCGCGCACGAAGCCCGGCGGTGGCGTGATGTGATCGCAGCCCACCGGATTCGGATTCGGGTCCACGACGCCGGTGCCGGTCACCACGGCAAGCGTGTTCGAGTTGTTCGCACCGCCGCTGTTGTAGCACTTGAGCAGGAAGTTGTAGGTCGAGTTCGCGGTCGGCACCTTGAACGTACCGCTGTTGTTGAAGTTGCTCGTGAACGAGCCCGTCCACAGCGAATCCACAGGCGTACCCTGTCCAAGCAGGCGCACGCAGACTTCCGCGTTGTTGCTCACGTTCGGGGTGATCGTGAACTGGGTGTTCGCCGGATACTTCCCGTCCGTGCCGGCGGCATTCGAGAAGTTGCTCGAGCCAATCGAAACCGTGGGCGCATTGGGATTCGACGTGCCGGTGCCGATATCGGCACAGCCGCTGCCTTCGAGGACGCATTTCGCGGTCAGGTTGCCACTGGTCGTGATGGAGACCGAACTGCCGTTCAACAGGCGCACGGATTTCGCCGGCGACGCATTGTCGAACAGCAGCACCTTGTCCTGTGCGGTGCTGAGGGTGACTACCGAGCCTGTCAGGAGCGCGAGCAGGAGTTGGGATCTGGTCATCTAGGAATTCCGTAATCAGGTTGACGGCGGCGGAAGTGTAGCCACTTGTCCGCGGGCGTGTGTTAGCCGGCTATTAAGCAATGCTCGCAACGGCATGATTCTGCTGACACTCGGTCGGCATCGTGCGCAAAGTACCGGGAATCCGGCCTGCCAGGGTGCGCGCGATGTGAATAGTCGTATCGAGACGTGATCTTGCCGACGGTCCGGGCGCAGGAAGATCCGCGCTGCCCCTTTCCAAAAAACAAGGGGCCCCGATCTCTCGGGGCCCCTTGGTCATGCGTGGAACGATGTGGCGTGTAGCGGGACCGGCTTAGTTCGCCGACAGGTTGTTGTCGGCGACGTCGCGGCTGGCGCGGTGACGATACGAACCGCTGTAGTTCGCGAGCTTGCCAGGTGCAGCGTTGGCATTGACGTAGTTCGCCGACCAGAAGCCGGTGACCGGCAGACCCTGGTAGACGTCGCCGTCGTCCGACGTGTAGCGATGCGCCACGCGGAAGTTGGCGCTGCCAGTGGTCGAGGTGGCGGTGAAGTCGACGCGGGCGTGGCCGTTGGCGACGTTCACGGTGCCGTTGACGCCGGCGGCCGCGTTGACGTTACGCGCATAGGTCGAGCCGAAGATCTTCGACGCACCGGCCGTGACGGCCGCTTCCTGGTTGAACGTCAGCACCTGGGCCTCGTAGCACAGGGTCAGGTCGTTCGGGTTGGTCGGATCCGGCGGCGAGAAGATCGGCTCGTCGAAGCCCGACAGGGTCAGCTCTTCACGATCCCACAGGGTGAGCGCGATCAGCTCGCAGGACTTGCCGGCCGGGGCCGCGTCGTCGCGGAAGGCTTCCGTGAACGGGCGGGCAACGGCGGCGTCCGTGGTGACGTCGACGTAGAAGCGCTTGGTCGGGAAGGTGACCACCCACTCCGAGGCCGCACCGAGGGCCGGATCCGTCACGAACTCGTTGAAGATCGCATCGTGCATGTAGACCGAGGAGACCGAGTCCGGGGTCGCGAGCGTCGAATCCCAACGGGACACGACGAGCGAGCCCAGCGTGCCGAACACGTAGCTGGTCGAGTACACGTCGTCATCGGTGGCGTCAGCCAGCGACGGGAACGTGGAACCCGGATCCGAGTGCAGACGGGCCGGATCGCCCTCGAAGCGGTAGAAGCCTTCGATCGCGTCCGCGTTGTACGCGTGCAGCGTGCCGTTCGGGACGTCGACGATGGTGCCGGCGCCGTACAGACCACCGGTCGGCAGGGACACTTCGTCCGCGCCGTCGGTCTGGGTCCAGCCGCCGCCCGAGCTCCACGAATCCACCAGGAACTGGCAGTCGTCCGGAACGCCGTCGTCATGGGTGGCCGCATCGGCATAGTCACCGAACACGGTGCCCATTTCGATCATCTCGATGTGGCCTTCGCGGGTACGGGCAACCGTCGTGCCGCCGTTGTCGTCGAACGCACCACTGAAGCCGGCGGTCTTGAACGCTACGCCAGCGGTCGGGATCTTCGGAACCGTGCAGCTGTTGTCCGGGGTGATCAGGGTGGCGGCGGAAGTGGCGCTCGGCGCGAAGATCGCGGCGACCCACACGTCGTACGGGGACAGGTACAGGTTGAAGTCGAGCACTTCGCGAGAGTTGCGACCCTCGAGGAAGCGAACCTTCACAGCCTTCACTTCATTCTGGGTGTTGACCACCGAGATGAGGGTCTGGTTGCTCTTGTTGACCGTGAAATACGGGTAGATCAGGACCGAACCCAGGCCATCGGGGTTCAGGTTGAGCGCTTGGGCGGTCGAGGCCAAGCCCGCGACCCCAGCGAGGCCGGCGAGCAGCGCCGTCGTCAGACTGTTTCTTTTCATCACTTCACTCCTAATTAGGACCACAGGGCTAAGCAAACTCACGAACCATCACTCCGAAGGCTATGAGTCCGGCAGGCCGGAACCACGCCAGGTTGGGCATGAGCACGCGGGATGTTAAGTCAACGTATAGGTCATTGCAAGCCCCCTGACGCGTAGTCGTCCGGGATGAAATACCAGGACTTCTTGACCCGCACCCAGCTCTCAACGATTGTACTGTGCGACTCTATCACCCCCTTGGGGGTGCCCTGCAATGGCACCAGGAAGGTGAGGTCCACGCGCACCTTGCAGGAGTCCTCCGAGGCGCATGCGCTGTCGACCAGCTTGACGCCGGTCCAGCGCACCGGACGCTCCGCGATCTCCTTGGCCCAGCGCTCGCGCGGCTTGGTGGTACGCACGCCGGGGCTGAGGAAGTCGTAGGCGAGCTCGGACTTGCCGTCGATGATGAACTGCCAACGCTGCACGGCACGCGCATCGGGGGACTTGGGATCCAATTGGGCGGCACCTGGCTGGGCGGCGGCTGCCGGCGTCGCGGACGCGCTGGCCGCTTCGCGCGGTGCGCCGGTCGATGCGCAGGCGCTGCACAGGGCCGCCGCCAGCAGGAGTACCGGCCGCGTGTAGGGGATGGGCATGGGTCGTGGTTCCTTGGAATCGGGATGAAGAGGGGCGTCGCGCCTCAGCCGCCGTCGGGTTGCTCGGCCTGGAGGTCGAGACCGGAGCGCTTGAGCAGCGGCTTGAGGCCCTTGAACTGCCGCGAATAGCCCTCGGTGAGGTCGCGCGCCTGGTCGGCGTTCTCGATCACGGTGGGCGTGAGCAGCACGAGGATCTCCTGGCGAACCTTGCTCTGGCTGGTGTTGCCGAACAGGGCGCCGAGGACGGGGATGCGGGAAAGCCCGGGGATGCCGGTCGACGCTCGCCCGCTGCTTTCCTTGATCAGGCCGCCGAGCATCACCGTCTCGCCGCTCTGCACGGCGATCTCGGTTTCGATCTCGGCCTTGTCCACCGGCACGTTGCCGGTGGGATCGGCGGTCTCGCCCGGCGTGCTGTTGACCTGCTTGATCTCGAGGAACACCAGGCCGCCGGGGTTCACGCGCGGGGTGACGTTAAGCGTGATGCCGGTATCGCGGAACTGCACGTAGCTCTGGCTGCCCACGCCGATCCCGTTGTTGTTGCCCGTCCCGGTGCCGCCATTGATGATGCCCGGGTTGTAGATCGAACTGACCACGGGGATCTGCTTGCCGACGTTGAACGAGGCCTTTTTGTTGTTCAACGCCACCAGCGACGGCGCGGCGAGCACCCGGGTCTTGGACATGTCGTCGAGCGCGCTGACGAAGGCCTCGGCGGACTGGTTGAGGAAGGTCCAGCTCAGACCGGGATTGATCGAGCCGGCATAGCTGTTCCACACCGGCCGGTTCGTGCGCAGCGCGGCGGTCGCGGCAGGCGTGGTCGTGCCCAGTCCCGTGCTGTTCTCGAAGAACCACTTCACGCCCAGGGCCAGCTTGCCGGTCAGGTCCACCTGCAGGATCTTGGCCTCGATGTGCACCTGCAGCGGAACCTCGTCCAGGCGCTTGATCGCCTGCAGGATCGAGCCGTACGCGCCCGGCGTGGCACGGATCAGCAGCGCGTTGGATTCCTCGATCGCGGTGATGCGGATGTCGTCGCCGGTCTTCGCCGAGATGCCGCCGCCCGGGGACGGCCGCGCGGCGGGCTTGGCGGCGGCGTCCTTGTCGCCGACGTTGGTCTGCGAGCTGATCTCCACCGACTCGATGCCCGGCACGACCGAACCCGAGCCGGCGGGCTTGCCGCCCGAGCCGGTGGAGCCGCCGAAGATGTCGGTCAGGTTCCCGGCGAGGTCCTTCGCCTTCACGTTCTTCACGTAGTACACGTAGATCTGGGCGCCGGCCTCCGAACCGCCGCGATCCAGGCGCGAGAGCCAGGTCTGCGCCTCTTCCAGGTACTGCGGCTGGGGCGTGATCACCAGCACCGCGTTCAACCGATCGATCGGCATGAAGCGGAACATGCCGGCCATGGGCGTGCCCGACCCCTCGCCGAACACCTTCTCCAGCTCCGGCACCACGACCTTCGCTTCGACCCGCTCGAGCGGGAAGATGCCCACCGACATGCCCGTGAGCCAGTTGACGTCGAACACCTCGATGGTGTCGAGGTAGTTCTGCAGGTCCGCGCGGGTGCCGCCGAGCACGATGAAGGCGCGTGCGTTGTCCACGCGGATCACCGCACCGGGGCGCGCGTACGGCTGCAGCAGCTTCTCCATCTCCGCCGGCGCCACGTAGCGCAGCGGCACGATGCGGACCTCGTAGCCGCGGGTATCGCCCACGGCCCCGAAGCGCGGGATGAGGTTGCCCGGCACCGCCTGCTGCACGGGCAGCACGGTGTAGCGGCCGTCCTTGTACACCAGGGTCGCGTTGTTCCAGGCCAGCAGCATTTCCAGCACCGCCATGGCCTGGCTGGAATTGATCGGCTTGGCGGTGGAGAAGGTGACCTGGCCCTGCACGCCGGGCGCGATCACGTAGTTCTCCTGCAGCATGTCGCCCAGGATGGCCTTGATCACCGCCTGCAGGCTCTCGCCCTCGAAATTGAAGGTGACCTCGCCGACCTGGGGGCCCGCCGGGACGCGTTGCGCGGCCATCAGGTTGATGAACTGGCCCGTGCCGCGCTGGATCTCGGTCTTCAGCGGCGGCTGGTCCTCGTCCACTTCCTTGGCCGGCGGCGGTGCGAATGGCGCGGCCTCGCCGGCGGGCGCGGACGTGGGCGCGCCGGCCGACGGCGCGGGCTCGGCCTGCGCGGCGGCGGCGGCCGACTTGCGCGAGCGCGGCGGCGGCGCCGCCTCCTGCACCTTGGCCTCGCCCGGCGCCTCGGTTTCCGCCTTGGCCTGGGGTGCGGGTTCGGATTGCGCGGGCGCCTGGGCGAACAGGGGTGCTCCCGCCAGGAACATCAGCGCGGCCAGCGCCGTCGCGCGCGCCGATCGGCGCGCGCTCACGGACGGCGGGTGTGCGGTAGGAAAGTCGGGGGTCACGCGCGTCGCTCCGTCACTGTGGCGGTTGGTTGTTGTTCTGCTGGGACATGCGCTGCGCCTCCTCGCGCAACTGGCGCCGCCTTTCCTCGATGCGCTTGCGCACCTCGTCCGACCGCGTCGTCACGGAAGGATCGCGGTTGGCGAGGTTGCGTTCGAACTCGTCCGCGCCGGGCTTGGCCGCCTGCGCCGGCGCCGCACCGGGCGCGGGCGGTGGCTGCGCGGGCGCAGCCGCCACGGGCATCGGCGGCGGTCCGGCGCCCGTGAGTCCCTTGTCGTTGACCTGCAGGCGGAGTTCCAGCCGCGGCTGGCCCGCGGCCTCGAATGCAGCCATGCGGGGCTGGAGTTCGACCAGGCGCCACTCGCTTTGTTCCCCCGTCATGGCCTGGCCGAGCTTGACCCGGACGGACTTGTCGCCCGTGGGGTCCTTCACGAGCAGCATGGCGAGCCGGACCTTGTCGGTGATGATGACCCCGGTGAGCGTGGCCTCCAGCGGCACGTCCTTGCCCGGTCCGTCGACCTTGGCTCCGGCCGGCGTGGGCTTGCGCTCCTCGTTGAACAGCGGACGGGCGATCAGGTCGCTGCCGAACTCGGGCCAGGGCGGGAGCTTGCGTGCGCCGGCCTCGAGCACGAGCGGGCGGTCGCGCGGCTGGGACATCGGCGTGGCGTCGAGCGCGTAGCCTGCGCCGAAGCCGAACTGCTGGGAGATCGCGAGCGAGCCGATGCCGATCAGCCCGATCGCGAGGATCCAGGTCAGGCGCTGGGACTTGCTCATGGACCGGTCCCGGCCGCCGCGGGCTTGGCGTGCTGCCGGATGTAGCCGTAGAGGTCGAAGCTGACGTCGAGGTAGTTCTCGACCTGGTTCGTGCCTGGCACCCGGTAGCCGGTCTGGCGCCAGATCTGCACCTCGTCCACGAACAGCAGCGGGCTGGTGGTCTCCAGCTGGTGCAGGATGGCGGCGAACTGCTCGAAGTCGCAGCGCACGCGCGCCTTGATGGTGACCCGCTCGAACGGCTCCTTTTCGCTGCTGTGGTTGTACTGCTTCTGGATCAGCTGGCAGCGCTGGGGATCGGTGGCGTGCTCGGTGACGATCTGCGACAGGCGCTGGATCAGGCCCGAACCGGCCGCGTCCACGTCGGTCTCGGGCAGGAACGCGGGGTTCGCGGCCTCGAATTCGCGCACCTCGGCCAGGCGCTTCTCGATCGCCGGTCGCTCGCCGATGGTGGCGCGGAAGCGCGCGTCCTGCTCGCGCAGCTCGGCCATCTCGTCGGCCACGGCGAGGTGCGGCGCGGTGAACCACCAGTGCACCATCAGCACGTAGCCGAGTGCGAGCACGGCCACGAGCACGCCCAGCGCCAGCAGGCGGTCGCGGCTAGGACTGGGCATCGCCATTCTTCTGGCACTCCGGGGCGCGCGGCTTGGCGGAAATCACGAACTGCTCCTTGCCCGTGCGCGGATCGGGCGTGATCGCGCCCTGCACGGCCGGACCCTCGATCGCCTGGGACTGCTGCAGCACGGGCACGAGCTTGGAGGCCTCCTTGCTCAGGCCCTGGAGCTGGATCTCCCCGCGGGTGAGGGAGAAGCGCATGAGGTAGGTGTCGTCGGGCAGGCGCTTGTTGAGGTCGTTCAGCAGCGCGATCACCACCGGCTGTTCGCAGCGGCGATCGGCCAGGAAATTCGCGCCCTCCACCGCATCGGCGAGCGAACGCCGCAGGTCGCCCACGGCGCGCGCCTCGCGCTTGGACTTGTCGACCTCGGCGCCGAGCTGCTCGCGCGCCGCCTCGCGGTTCGCCACCGACTGGTGCATCACCGCCACGGCGAGCGCGACGGAGACCGCGGCCAGCGCGACGTTGACCCGGGTGCGGATATTGCGCCGCGCGGCCCGCCGCTCGGCCGGCAACAGGTTGAGCCCGTCCTCGCGTCCGTCCGACTGGCAGCCGTCGACGGCGTCGAGTTGCACGCCGGCCTGGGCGATGCGGGCGAGTTCGGGATCGAGCGCGCCGCGCGGGCACAGCACTAGGTCGACCTCCAGCCGCCGGGCGGCCAGGTCGCGAGATACCAGGCGGTGGTCGTAGTAGACCTGCTCTGGCCGGAACGGGGTCTGCCGGTCGAGCTCGAAGCCGAGCACCTGGCGCAGGTTGTCCTGCGCCGCCAGCGGCAGGGTCAGCCGCCGGTGCAGCAGGCGCGTGTCGGGCACGCGGTAGCTCAGGCGCGGCGGCACCGGATAGCGGTCCATGAGGCGCGCGAGCGCAGCCTGGCGGGTGACCTGGTCCTGCTGGTCGTCGAGCACGAGCGAGGGTTCCTCCTCGCCCGGCAGCACGATCTCGACCGCGCCCTCGCGCAGGCGCACGTCGAGCTCCACCGGCCGGTCCGCCAGCGCATCGCGCCAGCGCACGGGCAGCAGCTCGCCGAGCTGGCCCGTCCACCACTGCCAGCCGCGCGCAAGCGCGCTGCCGGCATAGGCGCGCTTGATCTCTAGCCATGGCTTGGCGATGGCGTTGGGCAGTTTCACTGGTCGTAGCCTAGGCGCCATTCCAGCGCGGTATACGCGCGCCGGCCAGGGGGACCACCGAGCCGGATGACGGCGGTGAGGCCGGAGCGCAGGCCATTGTCGAGCTTGGCCGTGGACTTGACAGTATACGTACCCGACCCACCCCCAGCCAGCAGGGGGGTGCCGTCGGGCAGCAGCAGGGCACCGCCGGCGACCTGGTCGCCCGGGCGCACCTGCTCGCGCTGGGCAACCAGCTGCTGGGCCAGCTCCGGGGACACGCCGGTGACCAGTTGCAACAGTTCGGGCGGCGCCAGGCCGAAGTTCGGACGCGGGCTGCGGGAATGGACGGTGATCAAGGGTCGCAGCTTCTCGAAGAGGTCGTAGTCCATGCCGAGCACCTGTTGGACCTCGCCCACCGTCGCGAAGTTCATGTTCGACGGACCGTAGTCCAGGCCGGCCGCCTCGTAGTCGTTCGCCTCGGCACCCAGTGGGTGTACGAGGTCGTCGGGATCGCGCCAATCCATCACCGCCTGCGCGAGGCGATCGGACCGCTCGAAATCCGCGCCCACGATGGTGAACAGGCCCTTGAGGATGACCTCGTCGGCCGCGTTCATGTCCACCTTGCCCGATTCGTCCCGGATGCGCACCTCGACCGCGATGCCGTCGAAGGTGAGCGGATACACGCGACCGTCCGCGACCCAGCGGTTCTCGACGGTGGGCCGGTTCAGTTCGTACACGGCGAGCGACAACCCGGCCTCGGCGGCGTAGCGCGCGCGCGCGCCGTCGGCGAGCTGGCGTGCCTCGAGCTGTTCCGAGCGCGAGACCAGGGCGAAGCCGCCGATCAGGATCGCGACCAGCGCCATGACCCACAGCACGAGCAGCAGCGCGACGCCTCGCGACGCCTGCGGGGGCGTGCGGCCGAACGGTGCGGGAGTCCTTCGCATCAGAACGTCGCCGGACCGAAACCGGGTTCACCCGGATTGCGCCCCGCCGAGGCATCGAGCACCAGCGGCACCACGAGGTCGGGCCAGACCTGGTTCTCGCCGGGCTCGAACTCGAGTTTCAGGCGCACCAGCATGGGTGGCGTCTGCGCCGCGTTGCGGTCCCAGGTGTCCTGCCAGTCGCCGACCTTGCCCGTCTCGTCCATGCCGAGATAGCTGAACTCGGCGCGGCGGATGCCTTCCACCAGCACGACCGGATCGCCGTCCTCGACCCGCTTGGCGCCTTCCTTGCGATAGCCGTTGAGCAGCGCATGGCGGAACTCGAGGCGGAGGCTGCGATCGCCGCGCGCGATCTGGATCTGCTGCACGTAGGGCCCGCCATGGCCGAGGTAGCCCGGCATGGGCGAGACGAAGGTGAGCCTGTCGCGCTCGCCGGTGAACACCTTCACCTGGCCCGAGGTGCGGTCCTGGTCGTACGGCGCCACCAGCGTCTGCATCAGCTCGTGGCGCAGGAACTCCTGGGCCACGCGCACCTTGTTCGTGCGATCCACCGCGCGCGTGCCGGCCGAGATGGAGCGCGTGACCACGCGGATGCCGGCGAGCGCGGTCGCCATCAGGATCGCGAGCAGCGTCACCGCCACCAGCACCTCGACCAGGGTGAACCCGCGCGTGCGCCGCGTCACTGGGGCACCGCCGCGTTCTGGTCGGGCACGACCGCGCGCAGGGTCGAGTAGCGCGCCTCGCGCTCGCGCCCGCGCTCGCCCCAGTGCACGGTCAGGTCGATCCGGTAGAGCTCGATCGGGAGTTCGTCCTTGAGCCCGTTCGCGGCCAGCGGGGGCTGTTCCTTCCTCACCTGCAGGTCGTAGCGGAAGCGGTCGTCGAAGCGGCCGTTGCTGCCGCCTTCCTGCATCGGTTCCGCGACCGCGAGCGCATCGAGCTTGGACTGCGCGTGCAGCGCGGCCTGGGTGGCGTCGGCGGCGCGCCGGATCTTGCGCAGGCCATCGGCGGCGAGGCCGATCAGCAGGGTGAAGGCCAGCGCGAACACGAAGAACGCCGCGACGATCTCGATCAGGGTGAAGCCGCCGGCCTGCCTGCGCGCCATCATCGGCCGTCCCCCGGGACCAGGCGCACTTCGCCGGTGAGCCAGGCGACTTCCACGCGCCACTCGCGCTCGCCCGCGGTCAGTTTCACGCGCCCGCCGGTGGAACTGCCGTCGGGATAGAAGCGGATCGCGCCGGTGCTGGCATCCGTCTGTTCCGAGGCCGCCGTCAGCAGCGAGAGCTTCAGGCCGCGCGGCAGCTGCTGCACCGGGCGGTTGGCCGCGCGATAGGTGCGCGCCTCGACGTCGAGGTGGAGCCGCTGCATCTCGCCGGTGACGATGGCCTGGCCGCGCGTGTAGCGCAGGGCCGCGACCAGGTCGTGCCCGGCGCGCGAGAGCCGAACGCCTTCCAGGCTCGTGCCCGCGCGCACCGCGATCACGCTCAGCACCAGGGCCACGAGCGTGATCACGACGAGCATCTCGATCATGGTGAACGCGGCGACCGCGCCCGGCCCCGATCGCCCAGGCGCGCTCCGCGGCCTGGGGCCGTGCCGGCGCAGCGGCGGGACGGCGGGCGGGATCACGGTGTGCCTGTTCCTGGGGACCTCATTCCCAGTTCGTCAGGTCCCGATTGTGGCTTTCGCCGCCGGCCTGCCCGTCCGCGCCGAGCGAGCTCAGGTCGTAGTCGTTGCCGTGCTGGCCGGGCTTGGCGTAGACGAAGTCGTTGCCGTAGGGATCCTTCAGGTCGTTCGCCTTTGCATAAGGGCCGTTCCAGTTTCGTGCGTTGCCTGGCTTCGTCACGAGGTCCTGGATGCGTTCGGGCGCGCTGCCGTTGTCGATCGCGTACTCCTCCACCTTGCCGGCGAGCTGGTGCACCTGCGCGCGGGCCAGGTTGTGCATCGCCTTCTGGCGGCGACTGTTGATGCCCGCGGCGACGCCGGCGGTGATCAGCGCGATCAGCACCATGACCACGACGATCTCGAGCAGCGTGAAGCCGCGCGCGGCGCGGGCGCCGCCAAGTCCGCCGATGCGTTGAAAGGAATTCATTGTCGTTGCTCCGTTGAAGTGTGGTCGACGCGATGGATTGGACTGGTTTCGAGTTTAGATTCGAAGGTTGAGGGCAGAGGGCAGAGGGCTTAGGGCTGAAGACTTCATGCTGCTGGACCAGATCGAACCACTGACCTGAACGGCGACCTGTGGGTGCAGGAACGGTCCGAGGTTTCAGCCCTCAGCCCTCAGCCCGCGCGCTCTCGCCCATCACCCCGACATCAAATCCGTCATGTTCATGATCGGCATCAGGATCGCGAAGATCACCAGGCCCACGACGAGCGCGAGCAGGATGGTGACCGCGGGCGCGAGCCCGGCGAGTGCGCGATCGACCGAATAGCGCACGTCGGCGTCGTACGTCTCGGCGACCTTCAGCAGCATGGTGTCGAGCGCGCCCGACTCCTCGCCCACCGCGATCATCTGCAGCGCCAGCTTCGGGAACCGCTTCGTGCTCTGCAGCGCGAACGCGAGGCCGGTGCCGCGCTTCACGTCGTCCGATGCGGTGTTCAGCGCCTCGAGCAGCACCCGGTTGCCCACCACGTTGCGCGCGATGGAGAGCGCGTTCAGCATCGGCACGCCGTTGCTCAGGAGCGTGCCCAGCGTGCGCGCCAGCCGCGCGGTCTCGAGCTTCAGCATCAGCGGCCCGATCACCTTGACCGCGAGCAGCCGCTCGTCGATGCCCTTGCGCGTCTCGGGATTGCGCCACTGCCGCTGCAGCGCGAGGAAACCGATCAGCGCCACGGCCGGCAGCGCCCACCAGGTCGCCGCCAGCACGTTCGATACCCACAGTACGACCTTGGTAATCGGCGGCAGTTCCGCACCCATGTCCTGGAAGATGGGAACGAACTGCGGCACCACGTAGCCCAGCAGCACGAGCAGCGCGAGCCCGACCGCGAACAGGATGATGGCCGGGTAGATCAGCGCGTTGACCACGCTCGAGCGCAGCTGCTGCGCGCGCTCGAGGTAGTCGGCGAGCCGGCGCAGGGTCTGGTCGAGCGAGCCCGAGGCCTCGCCCGCGCGCACCAGGCTCACGTACAGCCGCGAGAACACGCCGTGCTGCTGCTCGAGCGCCGCCGACAGCGGCGTGCCGCCGCGCACCGATTCGCGCACGCGCTCGATCAGCTTGCTCGCGCGCGGGTTCTCGGGCTGCTCGAGCAGGAACTGCAGGGCGCGGTCGAGCGGCTGGCCCGCGGCGAGCAGCGTCGCCAGCTGGTGGGTGAACTGGGCCTGGTCGCGCGCGCCCATCTCGCTCGCCCGGAACAGGCCCGCGAGGCCGATGCCGCCGCCCGAGTCCGTCTCGGCGGACAGCGGCAGGTGGCCCGCTTCCTGGAGCTTGCCGATCACCTCGTCAGCGCTCGCGGCGTCCATCGTGCCCTCGATGCTGTCGCCCGCGGCGGAGACGGCCTTGTAGCGGAACTGCGCCATGCCGTCCTCAGCCTTCCTGGGTCACGCGCAAGACTTCCTCGAGCGTGGTGACGCCGGCCAGCGACTTGACCAGGCCGTCCTCGTACATCGTGCGCATGCCCTCGGCGCGCGCCTGGTTCTCGATCTCGCCCGCGGTGGCGTGCTGCATCACCAGGCGCCGGAGCGGATCGGAGGTGACCAGGAACTCCATGATGGTGGTACGTCCCAGGTACCCCGTCGGGGTCAGTTCGGAGGGCATGGGCCGGTACAGCGAGATGTCCTTCGCGCTGGTGAAGCGGCGCAAGCCGAACTCCTCCACCACCTCGGGCATGGCCGGGTAGCGCTGCGCGTGCGTGGACTCCAGCCGGCGCACCAAGCGCTGGGCGAGCACGCCGTTCACCGTGGAGGTGAGCAGGTAATCCTCAACGCCCATGTCGAGCATGCGCGTGATCGCGCCGGCGGCATTGTTCGTGTGCAGCGTGGAGAGCACGAGATGGCCGGTGAGCGCGGACTGGATCGCGATCTTCGCGGTCTCCAGGTCGCGCATTTCCCCGATCATGATGATGTCGGGGTCCTGGCGCACGATCGAGCGCAGCGCGTGCGAGAAGTCCAGGCCGATCTGCGGCTTCGCCTGGATCTGGTTGATGCCCTCGATCTGGTACTCGACCGGGTCCTCGACCGTGATGATCTTCACGTCGGGCGTGTTGAGCTTGCTGAGCGCGGTGTAGAGCGTGGTGGTCTTGCCCGAACCCGTGGGACCCGTGACGAGCAGGATGCCGTGCGGCATCTCCAGCACCTTCTGGAAGCGCGGCAGGAACTCGTCGGTGAAGCCGAGCAGGTGGAAGTCGAAGACCAGGCTTTCGCGGTCCAGGATACGCATCACCACCGATTCGCCGAACTGGGTGGGCACCGTGCTCACGCGCAGGTCGAGCTCCTTGCCCTGGACGCGCAGCATGATGCGGCCGTCCTGCGGCAATCGGCGCTCGGCGATGTTGAGCTTGGCCATGATCTTGATGCGCGAGATGACCGCGGCGGTGCTCGAGGCCGGCGGCGACTCGACCTCCTCCAGCACGCCGTCGATGCGATAGCGCACCTTCAGCCGGTTCTCGAACGGCTCGACGTGGATGTCGGAGGCGCGCGCTTCCACCGCGCGCTGGATCAGGAGGTTCACCAGGCGGATCACCGGCGCCTCGGAGGCGAGGTCGCGCAGGTGTTCGACGTCGTCCTCGCTGCGGGCGCCGTCCTCGCCCAGGTTCTCCACGATCGTGCCCATGGCGCTGCGGCCGGCGCCGAAGTAGCGCTCGATCAGGTCGTCGATCTCGCTGCGCAGGCCGATGTGCATCTTCACGCGCTTGCCCAGCGCCAGGCCAAGCGCGTCGATCGGGTAGCGGTCCTGCGGATCGGCCACCAGCACGCCCACCTCCTCCTCGGTCTCGCTGAACGGCACGAGGTGGAACTGCTTGAGGAACTTGATCGACATCTGCGCGTTCGGCGGCGGCGCGTCGGGGCAGTCCTTGGCCGAGACCAGCGGCAGGTGCAGCACTTCCGCCTGCGCCTCGGCCGCGTCGCGCTCGGAGACCAGGCCCAGGCGCGTCATCAGGCCCACGAGGCTGCCTTCGGGCGCCTCGTCGTAGAGCCGCTTCGCGCGCGTCAGGTCGCCCTCCTTCAGGCGCCCCCGATGCAGCAGTTCCGCGCTGACCTGGTCGTCCAGCGACGGCGGCGCGGCGTCGATCGGTTCTGCGGTGGCCTGGGATTCACTCATCGTGCTGGACTCGTTCGGACGACGATGGACCGCCGGAGCCGGCATCGGGTTCCGCGGACGGGTAGCGCGTGAGCGCTTCGATGAACCGGCGATTCTGCAGTATCCACGCCACCACCGGCACGATGGTGGGCAGGATCAGGGTCCCGAACTGGTACCACAGCGCCGCCACGCTCGCCGAAACGCCGTGCGCGGCGAGCATCGGATCGAGGCTCGCCGCGGCCGTGCTGCCAGCCACCATCGCCACGCTCCCGTAGCCGGCGTCGGCGATGCCCGAGGCGACCAGCGAGCCGTAGTCGAACACCATGCGCTTGAGGCATTCGCCGATCAGCCCGAAGGCCTGGCACGGCAGGATCGCGAGGTAGCCGATCGCCAACTGCGCGAACGTGCGGCCCCAGGTCAGCGGTGTCGCCATCACCAGGCCCAGCAGGATCGGCCCGCCGTAGCAGTACGCGAGCGCGTTGATCGCGATCGGCACCTCGAGCCTGGCGCCGGGCAGTCCGGGCACGCCATCGAGGTGGGCGACGGTGTTCACCATCATGTCGATCACGTCCTGCACGCCGCCGGTGACCACGTCGGGCATCCAGGAGGCGAGCGTGGCGAGCGCGATCCGGATCGGGAGGAACACGACCACGGTGCGCAGCATGTACCAGAGGAAGAACGCGAGCGGCAGCCAGAGCACGGCGGCCACGAAGAAGCTGCGGAGCGAGACCGCCTCGTCCTCGCCGGGGGGATCGGTGCGCACGCGCCTGTCGACGCCGGAGGCCATCTCAATCCACCCAGCTGCGCGCATTGCGGAACATGCGCATCCAGGGCGAATCCTCGCGCCACCCGGCCGGCGCCCAGGACATCTGCACGGTGCGGAACACGCGCTCGGGATGGGGCATCAGGATGGTGACGCGGCCATCGTCGTTGGTGAAGCCGGTGAGGCCGTCGGGCGAGCCGTTGGGGTTCAGCGGATAGCGCTCGGTGGCATTGCCGTGGTTGTCGACGTAGCGCAGGCAGGCGCCGCTCGCGGTGCGGTCGACCTCGGGCGCGAACACCGCCCTGCCCTCGCCATGGGCGACCACGACGGGGATGCGCGAGCCCTGCATGCCGCGCAGGAACAGCGAGCGCGACTCGAGCACCTCGACCGTGGCCAGGCGAGCCTCGTACTGCTCCGAGCGGTTGCGCTCGAAGCGCGGCCAGTGCCCGGCGCCCGGGACCAGGGCCTTGAGCGCGGCCATCATCTGGCAGCCGTTGCATACGCCGAGCGCGAAGCGCGCGGAGTCGGCCAGGAAGGCCCGGAACTGGTCGGCGAGCGCGCTGCGATGCCCGATCGAGGCGGCCCAGCCGCGTCCGGCGCCGAGCACGTCGCCGTAGGAGAACCCGCCGCAGGCGACGAATCCGGCGTGGTCGGCGAGCCGCACCCGACCCTCGACCAGGTCGGTCATGTGCACGTCGATGGCGTCGAAGCCGGCGCGCGCGAACGCCGCCGCCATCTCGACCTGGCTGTTCACGCCCTGCTCGCGCAGGATCGCCACGCGCGGGCGCGCGCCGCGCTGGACGTACGGGGCGGCGATGTCCTCGGCCGGGTCGTAGCCCAGGCGCGGGCTCAGGCCCGGATCGAAGTCGTCGAGCACGTGCACGCGCTCTTCGTCGGCGCATTCGGGGTTGTCGCGCAGCCGCTGCATGGCGTGGCTGGTCTCGTGCCAGGCCGCGAACAGCTCGGCACGCGACCAGTCCCCGAGCAGTTCGCCGCCGTGGTGCACGCGCACGCGCTCGCCGCCGCTCACGTTGCCCACGACGCGGACGTGCGCCGCGAGGCCATGCGCCTCGCACAGCGTGCGCAGGCTCGGCAGGTCGAATGCGCGCACCTGCAGCAGCACGCCCAGTTCCTCGGCGAACAGCGCCGCCCACGACCCGCCCGCATCGGTGTCGAGCGCGAGGTCCAGCCCGGCGCGCCCGGCGAACGCCATTTCGAGCGCGGCGACGAGCAGGCCGCCGTCGGACACGTCGTGGTAGGCCAGCAGCAGTCCCTGCGCGCGCAGCGCCGGCAGCAGGCGCGCGAGCGCGGCCAGGAGTTCCGGGCGGTCCAGGTCCGGCGGATCGTCGCCGAGCTGGCCGGTGACCTCGGCCAGGATCGAGCCGCCGAGGCGGTGCCGGCCGGCGGCGAGGTCGACCAGCACGAGCACGCTCTGGCCCGCATCGAGGCGCAGCTGCGGCGTCGAGGCGCCGCGCACGTCCGCGACGCGCGCGAAGGCGGAGATCACCGGGGAGACGGGCGAGACGGTACGGCAGTCGCGCTCGCCGTCGCGCCAGCCGACCTGCATCGAGAGCGAATCCTTGCCCACCGGGATGGAGAGCCCGAGCGCGGGACACAGTTCCAGGCCGATCGCGCGCACCGCGTCGTACAGCGCGGCATCCTCGCCCGGATGCGACACGGCGGCCATCCAGTTCGCCGAGAGCTTCACTTCGGTCAGCGCCGCGACCGGCGCCGACAACAGGTTCGTCAGCGCCTCGCCCACGGCCATGCGCGCCGCGGCGGCCGGCGACAGCAGCGCGAGCGGCGTGCGTTCGCCCAGCGCCATCGCCTCGCCCGCGTAGCCGTCGAAGTCCAGCAGCGTGAGCGCGGCGTCGGCGACCGGCACCTGGTACGGGCCGACCAGGGGATCGCGCGCGCACAGCCCGCCCACGGCGCGATCGCCGATGGTGACCAGGAAGGACTTGCTCGCCACCGTGGGATGGCGCAGCACGTCGCGCAGCACGGCATCGAGCGCGAGGCCGTCGAAGGTAAGCGCGTGCGCGAGTCCGCTCGCGCGTCGCGCGGTATCGCGGAACATCTGCGGCGGCTTGCCGAACAGCACTTCGAGCGGCAGGTCGACCGCCGGGCTGCCGAGCACGGCGTCGTCCAGGCGCAGCTGGCGGTCGGCGGTGGCGAAACCGAGCACCGCGTACGGGCAGCGCTCGCGCGCGCACAGGCCCTCGAACTCGGACAGTCGCTCGGGCGCGATGCCGAGCACGTAGCGCTCCTGCGACTCGTTGCACCACAGCTGCATGGGGGAAAGCGACGGATCGGCGCTGGGGATCGCGCGCAGCTGCAGGCGACCGCCGACCTGCGAATCGTTCAGCAGTTCGGGCACGGCATTGGAGAGGCCCCCAGCGCCCACGTCGTGGATGCTGACGATGGGGTTGCGCAGGCCCATGGCCCAGCAGCGGTCGATCACCTCCTGGCACCGGCGCTGCATCTCGGGGTTGTCGCGCTGCACCGAGGCGAAATCCAGCGCCTCGCTGGAGTCGCCGCCGGCGACCGAGGACGCTGCGCCGCCACCCAGCCCGATCAGCATCGCCGGACCGCCGAGCACGATCACGAGGTCGCCGGGCGACAGCGTGCGCTTCGCCACGTCGCCTGCGCGGATGTTGCCCAGCCCGCCGGCCAGCATGATGGGCTTGTCGTAGCCGCGCACCGGGCCGGCGTGGGGCACGTGCTCGAAGCTGCGGAAATAGCCGAGCAGCGCGGGGCGACCGAACTCGTTGTTGAACGCGGCGGCGCCGATCGGCCCGTCGCGCATGATCTCGAACGCGCTCGCCAGGCGTGGCGCCAACGGCCGCGCACGCTCCCAGCGGCGCGGCAGGCCCGGAATGCGCAGGTGCGAGACGGTGAATCCGGTCAGCCCGGCCTTGGGCTTGGCGCCGCGGCCGGTCGCACCCTCGTCGCGGATCTCGCCGCCCGAGCCGGTGCTGGCGCCGGGGAAGGGCGCGATCGCGGTGGGGTGGTTGTGCGTCTCGACCTTGATCGCGACGTGCGTGGCTTCGCGATGCCGTTCGAACCTGCCGCCCTCGGGCGCGGGGAACCAGCGCGCGGCCTCGTAGCCTTCGATCACCGCGGCATTGTCGCTGTATGCGGACAGCGTGCCCGAAGGCGTGCGGCGGTGCGTGTTCTGGATCATGCCGAACAGCGACTCGGCCTGGTCCACGCCGTCGATGCGCCACCCCGCCTTGAACACCTTGTGCCGGCAGTGCTCGGAATTCGCCTGCGCGAACATCATCAGTTCGGCGTCGGTGGGATCGCGGCCCATGCGGCCATAGGCGGCCGCGAGGTACTCGAGTTCGTCGGGCGACAGCGCCAGCCCGAGCTCGCGATTCGCCAGCGCCAGCGCCGCCACCGCGTCGTCCCCGAGCGCGACGTGCGCGAGCAACCCGGGCCCGGCCGACTCGAACAACCCGGCGAGCGCGTCGGGGGCGAGCAGCAGGGACTGGGTCATGGGATCGTGCAGCGCGGCGGCGATGCCCCGCTTGCGGCTGGCCATGCGCGGACCGATGCCGGTCAGGGTAAGCGCCAGGGCCCGTTCCACGCGCGCCAGGCGCAGCCCGGCGCCGACCAGGATCTCGGTCGCCTTGGTCGACCAGGGCGATTGCGTGCCCAGCCGCGGCGACACGTAGATCTCGCCCTCCACCGGCACGATGGCGTGGGGTTCGGCGTCGAGGATCTCCGCGATGCGCTGCAGCGCGTCGGGCCCCGGGGTCTCGCCGGCGACCGGGTAGACCCAGCGCGACGCGAGCACGCCGGCGCCCGGCACGACGGCGTCGACCGCCGCATGCAGCCGCGCCAGGCGGAACGGGGAGAGCGCGGTGCGCCCGGGCAGGACGATCATGGACGGACCGGGTTCGGAAGGGGCGCGATTCTATCAGGCAAGCCCGACCGGGCAGGCGCCGCAGCGCAGTTCCGCCGGGGAGCGGCCCGCGGAACGCGGCATCGTCCACCGACGGGGCCGGCCTCGGCGCCGGGCCCGGGGAAAAAGAAACGGGCGGCTCGCGCCGCCCGCCTCAGCCCTGTTGCCCTGTGACCGCCCGCCCTCGGGCAGGCGATCGAAATCTACTTGGCGGCCGCCGCCACCGGCTTGATCGCATCCAGGCGCGTGGCCAGGGCGTCCGGCGTCACGTAGCCGCCGATATGCGTGCCGTTCTCGGCGTACACGGCCGGGGTGCCGGCCACGCCCATCTTCATGCCGAGCTGGAATTCCTCGGCGATGGGGTTGTCGCAGGTCTTGCCCTCGAGGTCCTTGCCCGCCTTCGCGTCGGTCAACGCCTTGAGGCGGTCGCCCGCGCACCACACCGAGACCGCCTTCTTGTACGACTCCGAGCCCAGGCCCGAGCGCGGGAAGAACAGGTACTTCACGGTGATGCCGCGGTCGTTGTACTCGGTCATGTGCGCATGCAGCTTGCGGCAGTAGCCGCAGTCGATGTCGGTGAACACCGTCACTTCGTGCTTCTGGTGCTTGGCCTGGTAGACGATGGCCTTGCTGTCCGGCATGGAGTTCAACGACTCGGCGCGGATCGCCGCCATGCGCTCCTCGGTGATCTCGCGCTTGCTGCCCAGCTCCACCACCTCGCCCTTGACCAGGTACTTGCCGTCCGAGGTCACGTAGACCACGGCGCCGGAGGTCACCACCTCGTACAGGCCCGGCACTTCGGAGGCGGAAACCTTGTCGAGCTTCACGCCGGGCGCGAAGGCGACGAGCGCGTCGCGGATCTTCGCCTCGTTGGGATCGCCGGCGGCGAACGCGGAGGAACTGAGCGCGGCGAGCGCGAATGTGGCGAGCCAGGGCGTACGCATCGGTTTCCTCATCTTGTGCATGGCGATCGGGGTGCTACACGGACTTGCCCGGCGGGCGAAAGTTCCGCGGTCGAACGGGGGATTGTCCCAAATCGGGGCGTTCGCGGCTATCTGCCGCGCGGGTGGTGCTCGGCGTGGATGCGCTTGAGCCCCTCGCGTGCGACCAGGGTGTAGATCTGCGTGGTCGACAGGTTCGCGTGCCCCAGCAGCATCTGGACCGCGCGCAAGTCCGCGCCCCGGTTGAGCAAATGGGTCGCGAACGAATGCCTCAGGCCATGCGGGCTGAGCGCGCGTCGCACGCCGGCGCGGCGCGCGTAGCCCACCACGGATCGCCACCAGACCTGGCGCGCCACCGCGCCGCCGCGCGCGGCGACGAACAGCTGCGCGCCCGAACCGCGCTTGAGCAGCGCGGAACGTCCCTCCCGCAGATACCGCTGCAGCCAGGCCAGCGCCTCCTCGCCCACCGGCACCAGCCGCTCCTTGTCGCCCTTGCCGCGCACGCGCACCACGCCCTGGCGAAGGTTCACCTGGTCCACGGCCAGGCCCACGAGTTCGCCCACGCGCAAGCCGCTCGCGTACATCAGCTCCAGCATGGCCCGATCGCGCAGGCCGGCGGGCGTGGAGACGTCGGGTGCCGCGAGCACGGCGTCCACCTCCGATTCGGTCAGCGCCTTGGGCAGGGGTCGCGGCAGCTTCGGCGCATCGATCAGCGAAGTGGGGTCGTGCTCCATGCGGTGCAAGCGCACCTGCATCCGGTAGTAGTGCCGGAGGCAGGAGAGCAGCCGGGCATTGCTGCGCGCGCTGTAACCCTGGGCCAGCCGTTCGCCGAGGTAGGCATACAGATGCTCGCGCGCGGCGCGGCGCAGGTCCAGACCCTGCTCGCCCAGGCGCCGCTCGAGCTGGCCCAGGTCCGAGCCATAGGCGGCAAGGGTGTTGCGCGCCAGGCCCAGCTCGGCCCAGGCGCGCTCGAGGAACTCCTGCGCGTCCGCCGACAGCGTGGGGCGCGCGTCGCGGAGGCGTGGCGGCATGGCCGCAATCTATCATCGCGCCATGGGCGCCCCCGATCTCCCCGTCCCCGCCTCGATCTGGCGTCGCCTCGCCGCCGCCGGCTACGACCTGCTCGCGCTCGCCGCGATCTGGATGGTCGCCGGAGCCGCCTGGGTCGCGCTCGCGGGCCATGCGGCGCCCCCGCAGGACCCGGCCTTCCGCGCCTACCTGCTCGCTGTCACGTTCGCGTACTACGGTTGGTCGTGGCGGCACGGCAGGACCCTGGGCATGCGGCCGTGGCGGATCGCCGTGCGCTCGCACGACGGTGGCCCGATCGGCTGGCCCCGCCTGGCGCTGCGCTTCGCCGTGGCGCTGGTCGGCACCGCGCTGTTCGGATTGGGCCTGGCGTGGGCGCTGCTGGATCCTCGCCGCCGCATGTGGCATGACCTGGCGGCCGGCACCGAGGTCGTGCGTACCCCCTGAACGACCTGGGTCAGGCGGTGCGCCTGAAGTACGACCACGCGCCGGCACCGAGCAGCACGATCGGCAGCGCATGCGCGAGCCGGAAGTCCACCCCGTACACCACCGCCACGTTGACCGCGCCGCGCTGGAAGAAGTACCACCCCACCGCGAGCATCACGCCCAGGAACAATCGCTTGCCGTACCCACCCGACCGCAGCGCGCCGAACGCGAACGGCAGCGCCGCGAAGGCGAGCGCGAGCACGTCGAGCGGATAGAAGATGCGCGCCCACAGCGCCGCCTCGTACGGCGCGGCGTCGAGCTGGTTGCGCACCAGGTACTCGATGCTGCGCGAGAGGTCGGCGAGCGACAGGTAGGCGGGGTTGATGATCGAGGTGCTGATCAGGCGCGGATCGAGGCGCGTGTCCCAGGCCACGCGCTCCTCCTGCTCCCGCGCGATGGCATCGCCGTCGAATCGGAAGCGCGCGATCCCGGAGAGGGTCCAGGCGCGCTCCGCGTGCCGCGCCTGCTTCGCGATGGACACGCGCGCCAGCTCGCCGTTGTCCTTGAACTCGAAGATGCGCAGGTCGGTCAGGGTCACGCCCTGCGGATCGAGCGTGCCGCCGCGCGCGTTGATGAAGCTGTCGCCCTCGCGCACCCACAATCCGGTCTTGCCCGCCGCGATCAGGTCCCGCGACTTCGCGCCCGCGGAGATCGCCTGCGCGCGCGCCTCGCCGAACGGCGCCAGCGTCTCGGCCAGGACCAGCACCCCCGCGAGCAGCACGACGATGCCAAGCGCCCCGCCCGCCGCGATCCGGAACTTGCTCAGGCCGCCCGCGCGCAGCGCGGTCAGCTCCGAGGTCGGCGCGAGCGCGCCCAGCCCCATCACTGCGCCGATGGCCGCGGCCGATCCGAACATCTCCACCGCACGCCGCGGAACGGTCCAGCCGACATAGGCGAACGCCGTCGCCAGGGTGTAGTTGCCCTTGCCCACCTGGCCGAGCTGGCCCATCAGGATGAACAGCGCGTCGAGCCCGACGAGCAGTGCCCAAGCCGCGGCCACGGCGACGAGCACGCTGCTGCCGACCAGCCTGTCGACCTGCTTGAGCAGGATCATCGGACGCGCGCCGGACGCGGCATGCGGCCGCCGTGCACGATCATCACCACGGCGACGAACAGGGCCAGGGCGTGGACCCACCACAGCCCGAGCCACGGCGGCACCGACCCGGCCGCGACCCATCCGCGCGCGAGCGCGAGCAGGTTGATGTAGACCACGTAGCTCGCGAACGCGAGCAGCGCGCGCCCGTAGCGCGGTTCGCGCGGTCGCGCGCGCGCCAGCGGGAAGGCGAGCAGCAGCAGGATCGCAGCCGAGACCGGCAGCCCGATGCGCCAGGCCAGCTCGGCCTGGTCGGAGGGCTTGTCGCTCGCCCCCAGCGCCGGCGTCGAGGTGCGCGATTCGGCGCGCCCGCCGTTCTCCGAGTCGCTGTCGGGCAGGCGGATGTCGTTCTGCGCGTAGTGCATGGTGCGGAAATCGGCCTGGCCGGGCGTGCCCTCCACCCGATAGCCGTCCTCCAGGCGGAGGTAGCGTTCCTTGCCGTCGTGGTCCTGGAACAGCTCGCCGCGCTGCGCGGTGACGATGTCGACGCGGCCCTTGCGCTCGAGGTACAGGAACACCTTGCGGAAGCGGCTGCCGCCCGGATCGAGCTCGGACACGTAGATCACCCCTGCCCGGCCGGGCAGGTTGGTGAAGCTGCCCGATTCCAGTCCCGCGACCAGCAGCGAGCGGTTCGCCGATTCGATCATGGCGTCCGAGACGCGCAGCGCCGCCGGCGCCAGCCAGAACGAGAGCGCGCACAGCAGCGCCACCAGCGGCACGGCGATCAGCGCGAGCGGCCGCATCAGGCGAGCGGGACTGACCCCGACGGCCGCGAACACGGCCATCTCGCTGTCGCGGTACAGGCGGCCGTAGGCGAGCAGGACGCCGAGGAAGGCGGCGAGCGGCAGCAGCAGGGTCAGCCCCCCGACCGACCTCAGCGCGATCTGGCTCACCAGCAGCACGGCGGGAATCTTGCCGCGCGCCACCTTGTCCAGCACTTCGGACAGCGCGGCACCCACCGTCACCAGCAGCAGCACGGCGGCGGCGGCCAGCAGGGCCCCGCCGAGTTCGCGCAACAGGTAGCGGTCGAGCAGCGGCAGTCCGGTGGGCTTGGATGGCATCGAGGTACCGTGTGGAGGCCGCGGCGCGCGGCAGGGCTGCATGCCCGGATCCCGGGCGGCGCGCGCTGGGACGATATCCCGCCCGGACGGCATCGGCTACCATCCGCGGCCTCGCTCGCGCGCCCCAGTCTACTGGCCGCCGAGACCGGAGCCCAACTTGGCGCCGCCCCGAACCCTGCCGGCGCGCCGCCCCGCCTGTCCACGGAGTGTCCATGAGCCTCACCTTCAGCCTGACCGATGCCCGCCCCTCGGCGGCCGATACCGACGCGGTGGTCGTCGGCGTGTTCGAGGACAAGCTGATGACCTCGGCCGCGGCCGAACTGGACGAGGCGTCCGCGGGCGCGCTCAAGCGGCTGCTCGATTCGGGCGACGTGAGCGGCAAGCTCGGGCAGGTCTCGCGCCTGTTCCAGCTCGCCGGCGTGAAGGCGCCGCGCGTGCTGGTGGTCGGCCTGGGCGAACAGCCGAAGTTCGACGCCCACCGCTTCGGCCGCGTCTGCGCCGATGCGGGCAAGGCGCTCAAGGGCGGCCCGGCCAAGCGGGCGACCAGCTACCTGGCGGAACTCGACGTGCCCGGCCGCGACCTCGCGTGGAAGACGCTGACCGCGGCACTCGTCGCCGACCGCGAGAACTACCGCTACACCGCCACGGTGAAGGCGAAGAACGGCACCACGCTGGGCGAACTCGCGTTCCGCGCCCCCGGCGCGGACGCGGCGATCGCCCGCGCCGGCGCCATCGCGGCCGGCGTGGAGCTCGCGCGCGAACTGGGCAACCTGCCGCCGAACATCTGCAACCCCGGCTACATCGCCGAGCAGGGCCGCAAGCTCGCCGCGAGCGAGTCCAACCTCAGCTGCGAGGTGCTCGGCCGCGCCGAGCTCGAGGCGCTGAACATGGGCTCGCTGCTGGCCGTGGCACGCGGCAGCGCGAACGAGCCGCAGCTGGTGGTGCTCAAGTACACCGGCGCCGGCGACGACAAGCCCTACGTGCTGGTCGGCAAGGGCATCACCTTCGACACCGGCGGCATCTCGCTCAAGCCCGGCGCGGGCATGGAGGAGATGAAGTTCGACATGATGGGCGCCGGCAGCGTGATCGGCACCACGCTCGCGGTCGCGCGGCTGGGGCTGCCGCTGAACCTGGTCACGCTCGCCGTGGCGGTGGAGAACATGCCCGACGGCGACGCCTACCGCCCGAGCGACGTGGTCACCACCATGAGCGGACAGACCGTGGAGGTACTGAACACCGACGCCGAAGGTCGCCTGATCCTGTGCGACGCGCTCACCTACGCGCAGCGCTTCGAGCCCAAGGCCACGGTCGATGTGGCCACGCTCACCGGCGCCTGCGTGGTCGCCTTGGGCAAGCACGCGCACGGCCTGTTCTCCAAGCAGGACGACTTCGCCATGGAGTTGCACGCCGCGGGCGAGACCAGCCTCGACCGCGCCTGGCGCCTGCCGTTGTGGGACGACTACCAGCAGCAGCTGGAATCGGGCTTCGCCGACATGGCGAACATCGGCGGCAAGTACGCCGGCGCGATCACCGCCGCGTGCTTCCTCGCGCGATTCACCGAGAACCAGCGCTGGGCGCACCTGGACATCGCGGGCACGGCCTGGGACGAAGGCCGCAAGGGCATGGCCACGGGGCGGCCGGTGTACCTCTTGACCCAGTGGCTGATGGATCGCACGGCGTAATGTGCCAGGGGACGGAGGTAATCAAGGCAAGCCTTGATTACCTCCGTCCCCACCATCCCCGATGCCCCGCGCCGACTTCTACCTGATCGACAAGCCGCGCTTCCGCGCCGAGCCCCTGCGCCTGGTGTGCGAGCTGGCGAAGAAGGCGTACGCGGCCGAGCAGATGCTCGTGATCCTCGCGAGAGACCAGGCCCAGGCCGAGGCGATCGACGACCTGCTGTGGGCGTTCGAGGACGATGCCTTCATACCGCACCAGATCGTCGGTGGCGACGAGGATGAGCTGACCGCCGTGCTGATCGCGCCCCCGGAACTCGAGGCGCCCGCGCGCCCGCTGGTGCTGAACCTGCGCGACGAGCCGGTGCCGGAAGGATTCGACCGCGTGCTGGAAGTGGTGCCCGCCGACCCCGCCGCGCGCGACGGTTCGCGCGCGCGCTGGAAGGCCTACAAGGCGCGCGGGATCGAGCCGGCCAAGCACGACATGTAGGCGGTACCCGGGGATTTCCTGGGCTATCGTCGGTTATCGTGGGGTTTCGTAGGAGCGCGCGCGAGCGCGCGAATGGGCACCGCAATCCAGGCGCGCACTCGCAGGTCCTTCGCGCGCTCACGCGCGCTCCTACGACGACCTCAGGCGACGCCGTCCCCTCCATTCGAATCGACCAGACGCCCCCATGGAAAAATCCTTCGACCCCCGCGCCATCGAATCCAAGTGGTACCCCGTGTGGGAGGCCAGCGGCCAGTTCGCGCCCGCGGGCACGAAGGATCCGTATTGCATCCTGCTGCCGCCGCCGAACGTGACCGGCACCCTGCACATGGGCCACGCGTTCCAGCAGACCCTGATGGATGCGCTCTCGCGCTACCACCGCATGCGCGGCCACGCGACGCTGTGGCAGGGCGGAACCGACCACGCCGGCATCGCGACACAGAAGATCGTGGAGAACCAACTCGCCGCCGCCGGCCAATCGCGCCACGACCTCGGTCGCGAGAAGTTCGTCGAGCGCGTGTGGGCATGGAAGGAGGAGTCGGGCTCCACCATCACGCGACAGATGCGCCGCATCGGCGCCTCGGTGGACTGGTCGCGCGAACGGTTCACGATGGACGAGGGCCTCTCGGCCGCCGTACGCAAGGTGTTCGTCACCTGGTACCGCGACGGCCTGATCTACCGCGGCAAGCGCCTGGTGCACTGGGACCCGGTGCTGATGACGGCGGTCTCCGACCTCGAGGTGAACAACGAGGAGCGCGACGGCTCGCTGTGGTCCATCCGCTACCCCACGACCGACGGCCGCGAGGGCCTCGTGGTGGCCACCACGCGCCCCGGAACCCTGCTCGGCGACGTCGCCGTGGCCGTGCATCCCGACGACGAGCGCTACCAGGCGCTGATCGGCACGCAGCTCACCCTGCCGCTGACCGGCCGCTCGGTGCCGGTGATCGCCGATACCTACGTCGACCGCGCGTTCGGCACCGGCTGCGTGAAGATCACGCCCGCGCACGATTTCAACGACTGGCAGATCGGCCAGCGCCACGGCCTCGCGCCGATCAACATCTTCACGCTCGATGCGAAGTGCAACGAGAACACGCCCGAGGCGTATCGCGGCCTCGACCGCTTCGAGGCGCGCAAGCGCGTGCTGCGCGACCTCGAGGCCGCCGGCCTGCTGGTGGAGACGAAGAAGCACAAGCTCCAGGTGCCGATCAGCCAGCGCACCGACGCGGTGATCGAGCCGATGCTGACCGACCAGTGGTTCGTCGACCTCACCTCCGACACGCTGCCCGACGGCCGCCCTGGCGGCAAGCGCGCGATCACCGGTCCCGCGCTCGATGCCGTCACGTCGGGCGCGATCCGCTTCACGCCCGAGAACTGGACGACGACGTACGTGCAGTGGCTGGAGAACATCCAGGACTGGTGCATCAGCCGGCAACTCTGGTGGGGGCACCGGATTCCGGCGTGGTACGACGAGGCGGGCAACATCTTCGTGGGCGAGAGCGAGGAGGAAGTGCGTGGGCACTACGCCGAGCTGAGATCCGAAGACGGTGCGTCGAGACGCACCCTACGGCGGGATGAGGACGTGCTGGATACCTGGTTCTCCTCGGCGCTGTGGCCGTTCTCGACGCTCGGCTGGCCGGGCGAGACGACCCAGCGCGCAGCGGAGTGGCAGGCGTTCCAGCGTTTCCTGCCGTCCTCGGTGATGATCACCGGCTTCGACATCATCTTCTTCTGGGTCGCGCGCATGGTCATGGCGACCCTGTACTTCGCGGGCCGCCGGGACGACGGCAGCTACGAACCCGCGCGCGCGGACCTCGCGAACCGCATCCCCTTCCGCGACGTCTACATCAACGCCATCGTGCGCGACGCCGAAGGCCAGAAGATGTCGAAGTCCAAGGGCAACACCATCGATCCGCTCGACCTCATCGACGGCATCGAGCTCGAGGCCCTGGTCGCGAAGTCCACCGCCTCGCTGCTGATCCCGCAGGTGCGCGAAAGGGTGGAGAAGCGCATCCGCAAGGACTACCCGCAGGGCATTCCCGCCGTCGGCGCAGACGCCATGCGCTTCACCTTCGCCGCGCTCGCCGGGTACAGCCGCACCATCAACTTCGACCTCAAGCGCTGCGAGGGCTACAAGGCGTTCTGCAACAAGCTGTGGAACGCGGCGCGCTTCGTGCTGATCAACACCGAGGGCCAGCCCGTATCGGCCGTGGGCGTGCCGCCGGTCTCCGCCGCGGAGCGCTGGATCCTGTCGCGCCTGGAACGCACCCTGGCCGAGGTCGAGGCGCACTACGCCGACTTCCGCTTCGACCTCGTCGCGCAGGCGCTCTACGAGTTCACCTGGAACGACTACTGCGACTGGTTCGTGGAGCTGACCAAGCCCGCGCTGCAGGGCGGGGACGATGGCGCGGCGCGCTCGGCGCGCGGCACGCTGTTGCGCGTGCTCGAAGCCTTGCTCCGCGCGCTGCACCCGATCGTCCCGTTCATCACCGAGGAGGTCTGGCAGAACGTCGCGCCCAGGCTCGGCATCGCGGGCGCGAGCGTCGCGCAACGCCCGTATCCGCGGCCCGGGGACCTCGCCATTGCCGCGAGCGATGCGGACGAAGGCATCGAATGGCTCAAATCCGCCGTCACCGAACTCCGCCGCATCCGCAGCGAGATGAACATCGCGCCGAGCCGACTCGTGCCGCTGCTGCTCGCCGGCGGCAGCGACGAGGACCGGGCGCGCAGCGCGCGCTTCGCGGCCGAACTCGCCGCGCTCGCGCGCACCGACCCGCCGCGCTGGCTGGCGTCGGGCGAAGCCGAACCCGCCGCCGCGGCCGCCGTACTCGGCACGCTGCGCCTGCTGATCCCGCTCGAAGGCCTGATCGACCTCGGCGCCGAACGCCAGCGACTGGAGAAGGAGATCGCGCGCATCGAGGCCGAGATCCGCAAGTGCGAAGCGAAGCTCGGCAACGCGAACTTCGTCGCGAACGCGCCTCCCGCCGTGGTCGAACAGGAACGCCAGCGCATCGCGGAGTTCAGCACGACGATCGAGGGGCTGAGGGACCAGCGCGCGAAATTGCCGGGCTGAGCCGGCGTTCATGCCAGCGCTTCGACGAGCGTCGGAAAATTTGTAGGAGCGCGCTTCAGCGCGCGATCTTTTCCAACCCGCTCGAACTCGGC
>Ga0315912_10000961_pt1 | contig 39911 bp, 26 predicted proteins | sample VfabasoilMG_FD_204469 | JGI IMG/M metagenome (GOLD analysis project Ga0315912, IMG submission 204469) | Garden soil microbial communities collected in Santa Monica, California, United States - V. faba soil | ecosystem: Environmental > Terrestrial > Soil > Garden | place: USA: California... | reverse complement strand
GACACGCATGGGTCCAGACTCCAAGATGATCGTTACCGGTGATGCTACGCAAATCGATTTACCTTCCAGACAGAATTCGGGATTGAAAGAAGCGATCCGTATCCTGCGCAATGTCAATGGTATCGGCATTATGGAGCTGAATGAAAAAGACGTTGTTCGTCATCGATTAGTGCGCGACATAATAGACGCCTACGGTCGGGAGAATGCCTGACAAATTTGTTACCTTTCTTTATGTCTTGGATACCGTTCGCCTTTGTGAGGATCGTTTTGTTTTTCATCGGCGGTATCATGCTGTACCTGTACCAGCCGGCCTGGTTTTCCCTGAAATGGTGCCTGACGCTGATCGTATCTTTTAGCCTTCTGTTTGGGCTTCTTGCCTTCGTGAATTCCCGCGCCAAGCAACCGATTCTCAACCCGGGTTTCGCCGGACTTCTCGCAATCTTTCTACTGGGATTTGCCTGCGCCTATTTTCAGACAGCATCAAACGATCCGCATAATATTGTTCACGTCAAAGAACCCATCGATTACTATACCGTCGTCGTGAATCAGCAGGCAGCGCAGCGGGATAAATCGTGGAAGGTAACGGCTGATATAAAGCAAATAAAGTCGGACCAAGGGTGGAGGCCAGTGACGGGACAAGTTCTCCTCTATTTCTCACGCACTGATTTTTCGAGCCCGCCGACTTATGGTGATTGTTTTCTGATTCGAAGAAGCCCGCGGAAAGTTCAGCCTCCCGCGAATCCCGGCGAGTTCGACTATCAACGATTTTTGAGCTATCGTCAGATTTATCATCAACATTATTTAAGAGCTGGAGATGTATTGGCGATGGGAAATGAACCGCCCAGCGTGTTGATGAAAACGGCATTGGAGATTCGGGAATGGGCAGATCATACGCTGAAGAAATTTATTCCCGGTGACCGCGAACAAAATATTGCTACCGCGCTCGTGCTTGGCGTCACCGACGGATTGGATGATGAACTCTTGCAGGCTTACGCGAACACCGGGCTGATGCATGTGCTGGCGGTTTCGGGTTTGCATATCAGCATCATCTATTGGATCATCCTGCTGATCTGCCGACCACTGAATAAATTTTCGTGGAGCCCCTGGCTCGTCGCGGCCATCAGCATTTTTACATTGTGGACTTACGCTTTCATCACGGGACTGTCACCGTCCGTGCTCCGCGCGGTAACCATGTTTTCTTTTTTTGCCCTGGCCAAGCCGTGGAACAAGAGCACTAACATTTACAACACCCTGGCGGTTTCTGCATTCTGCCTGCTGGTGTATGACCCTTACTTGGTGATGTCGGTTGGATTTCAGCTGTCATACCTGGCGGTGCTGGGGATTGTTTACCTTCAGCCAGCACTCTACAGACTTTGGGAACCAGAGCATCGGTGGCGGGATGAGGTATGGAAAATCACCAGCGTTTCGATCGCCGCGCAATTGTCTACGTTCGCGCTGGGACTTTTCTACTTCCACCAATTTCCGGTTTACTTTCTGATATCCAATCTTCTTGTCATTCCAGGATCATTGGGAGTCTTGGTGGTGGGTTTGGTAGTTCTTGCTGTTAGTTTTTTCACCCCCTTGGCGGCAGGATTGGGAACGCTTTTGAGTTGGTTCATTAAAATTATCAACGGGTTCGTTTTTTTGGTGGAGGAATTCCCACTGAGTGTGATTGATCATATTCACATCACGGCATTGCAGTGTTGGCTCCTTCTCGGGTTGGTCGTAAGCTTTATCTTGCTGATCGAGCGGCGCAAATTTTCCTACGTGTGGGCGATTGCCGGAATCATCGTAATTTTTTCGGCGATAGAATGGCAACAACTTTCTAACCAGCATACGCAGCTCGTAGTCTACAAAATTCCTGGACACACCGCTGTTGACCTGATCGATCGTGGAAGTTCTTACCTGATGACCGACCTTTCAATCGGGGATGATCCGGAAAAAATAAGGTATCACATTCAACCCAACCATCTGATCTGCACTGTAAATTCAATGCAGCCATTAGAAGGATCGTTTGTTAAGGAAACTGAATTTGGTAAAATCATCTCCTTCAAGGGGAAGACGATTGTGTATTGGGATAAGGCTTATACGGGTCCTTTTCCTCCGTTGAAAACCGATTACCTGATCGTTGGCAACAACGCAGTGAGCGACCTGCCAGCCTTGCTCCGCAGCGTGACAACACAAAGTATTATTTTTGACAGCAGTAATACCCTTCGCTATGCAAGCGCAGGGCAACATCAATTGAAAGACACAAACGTGAAGCTCTATTCGGTTTTGCACGAAGGAGCATTCCAACAGACCCTAGACTTATGAAGTACCTTGAATATTCAGTCGCCGACCGGATCGGATACATTACACTGAACCGCCCCGACAAACGCAATGCACTGAACCACGATGTGGTTGCTGAGTTGAAAGAAGCTTTTACCAAGGCTGAAAGCGATTCGGCCGTCAAAGTAGTGGTACTGAGAGCCAACGGTGAATCTTTTTGTGCGGGCGCCGACCTGGCTTACCTGCAGCAACTTCAAAAATTTTCATTTGATGAGAACGTAGCAGACTCTGCTCACCTGAAAGAACTTTTTGAAAAGATATACAAACTCAAGAAGGTAGTGATCGCACAAGTACAGGGCAATGCCATCGCTGGTGGTTGCGGCCTGGCCTGTGTCTGTGATTTTGTGATCAGTGCCAGCGACGCACGATTCGGATACACAGAAGTGAAGATCGGATTCATCCCCGCCATTGTGATGGTATTCCTATTGCGCAAAATCGGAGAGGGGCACGCGAAGCGATTACTCCTCAGTGGCGACCTCATCTCCGCCAACGAGGCGCAGGCGATTGGCTTGATACAAAAAGTTGTTCCATCAGAAAAACTCAACGACGAAGTAAACGCGCTTGCGCTGCAACTCATCACCTCTAATTCTGCCCACGCGATGATGCTCACGAAGCAAATGATCGCCGAGGTTCAATCCATGTCATTGAATGATTCGCTGTTATACGCAGCGAAGAAAAATGCCGAAGCGCGAGGAAGTGAAGATTGCAAACGGGGCATCGCTGCTTTCCTGAACAAGGAGAAAATTATTTGGTGAGTTGATTGATTACCGATAACAGAATGTCTCCCCTTTCAATCCTTCAGCAATATTGGAATCACACGCAGTTCAGGCCATTGCAGGAACAGATCATTCAGTCTGTTCTCGATGGTCATGATACACTGGCGTTGCTGCCCACAGGAGGAGGGAAGTCTGTTTGTTTCCAGGTGCCAACCTTGATGAAGGAAGGGCTTTGCATCGTGATCACACCGCTCATCGCGCTGATGAACGATCAAGTTGATCAATTGAAGCGCAGGGGCATTCAGGCAGTTTCCGTTCATTCGGGCATGAGCCGTTCTGAAATTGACATTCTGCTGGATAATTGCGTCTACGGGCCGGTGAAATTTCTATATGTATCACCCGAACGCTTGCAGACCGAAATCTTTGTCGAGCGTGTCAAGCAAATGAATGTATCGCTCATCGCCGTAGATGAAGCACATTGTATTTCGCAATGGGGTTACGATTTCAGACCGCCGTATCTGAAAATATCGTCGCTGCGAGAGTTGAAACCCAAAGTGCCTGTGATCGCACTGACAGCGACCGCCACAGCGCCGGTGTGTAAAGACATCACGGACAAACTCGCTTTCAAAAAGGATCACCAGGTTTTTCAAAAGTCATTTGCCCGCGACAACCTTTCTTTTGTTGTTCGGAAAACAGAAAACAAGGACCGAAAGCTGTTGGAGATACTTTCCAAGGTGGATGGTTCCGCCATCGTCTACGTTCGATCACGCAAGGGGACACAGGATATCGCGCTCGCGTTGAGCAAAAGAAAAATTCCTGCATCCTACTACCACGCCGGTCTCGACTTTGAAGAGCGTCAGAAGCGCCAGGAAGAATGGATTCAAAATCGCTTTCGCGTAATGGTTGCGACGAACGCCTTCGGAATGGGGATTGACAAAGCAGACGTGCGCGTGGTTGTTCACCTGGATTTGCCCGAGAACCTGGAGTCTTACTATCAGGAAGCGGGCCGCGCGGGTCGCGATGGTGTGCGTTCTTTTGCGGCTATCCTTTACCAGGAAGCCGACGTGATCAATCTTCAGTTCAAGACGGAACAATCACATCCCTCGCCAGAGGTGCTGAAGAAAATTTATCAGGCACTGGCAAATTATTATCAGCTGGCGTTAGGCAGTGCGGAAGGAGCAAGTTTTGATTTCGATTTGCACGATTTTTCCGAAAGGTTTTCATTAAACCCTTCGGAGGTTTATATCGTGCTGCGAAAACTGGAAGAAGAAGGCCTCCTTCAATTCAATGAGAGTTTTTACAATCCGTCTCATCTCCACCTGAGGATGGACAAGGCCAGGCTCTACGAGTTTCAGATCGCCAACGCGAAGTTCGACCCGCTAGTCAAAATGCTGCTGCGATTGTACGGTGGTGAATTGTTTTCCGGGTTCGTTAAGATCTCGGAATCCTACCTCGCTACGGCACTCAAAATTTCAGAAAAGGAATTAAAGTCCACGCTCAAACATTTGAACGATCTGAACGTGCTGGTGTATCAACCTTTAAAGGACAAGCCTCAGGTCACTTACCTGTTGCCACGTCAGGATGCTGAACGGCTTCCACTGGATTTGAAGCGGCTCGCGGAGCGCAAGAAGCTGAACCTGGAAAAGGTAGAGGCCATGATCGGTTATGTTCAGACCACCCACCGGTGCCGGATGCAGATCATTCAGGAATATTTTAATGAGATCACTGACAAGACCTGCGGCCTGTGCGACGTCTGCATCAGTCAACGCAAGACTGAAAACCAATCTTCTGTTGATGAACTAAGAGCCGAGATTCAAACTATTTTGAAAAAAGCCCCGATCACCATCGAACAACTCGAGGAACAAATCGCCCCACGCGACTCCGAACTGTTTGTCGACGTTGTGCGCGACCTGGTGGACGAAGGCCTCCTTCTCTACGACGACACCTGGAAACTACATCAAGCTAAACGAAAATGATTTATCACATTACGAGCCGGGCGGCCTGGGAGCAGGCGCAACAGAAAGGACAGTACATTCATGAATCGCTTGCCAAAGAAGGCTTCATCCATTGTTCAAATGGCGATCAGCTGGAAGATACGGCTAACCGTTACTTTAAAACTGAACCTTCAATTTTTATTCTGGCCATCGACCCGTCGCGTGTAACCTCCGAGATAAAAGTGGAGGAATCACCGCATGGATGGTATCCACATATTTACGGGCCTTTGCCGGTTCAGGCTGTTCTGGGCGGGATGGAGATCAACCGTTCGCCCGATGGCATGTTTCACATGAACACGCGGTGAATAACAGAGAAGCGCAGCACATTGCGATTGAAAAAATCATCGGTGCCGTACCGCTGCTGATAAATGTAGATGTAGCCAAGCTCCAGGGTGAAATTCCTGGTCACGTAAAATTCACTGGTGATATTGACCCGGTTCTGGTCAAAGGTGTTCTCCTTGGTATTCAACATAATTTCGTCCGCCACGCGGAAGGTAATCACAGGAACTTTATCTTCATTGAATTTGAGCGGCATCCGGAACATCAGGCGATAGCGAAAGCGCATCACGTAGTACGATGAATCGAGCAAGGATTCACCCGGTATTTCAAAGAAGCGATTATCAATGCGGAGGCGATTGTGGATGGAAAACTTTTTAAAGGGGATTTCATGGTTTGCCTCCACCACGGGTCTGAATTCCATTACGGGATTCTTGTATCCGTTTTCAGGTCTTGCGGCATAAGCCCACGAGAACGTGAGCCCGCCACCAAAATCCCACGGCCCTTTTTTGTAGTGAATGCGAGTGTGAATGATAAATTGATTTTCAACATCCGGGTCGAAGAATCGCCGGTTGTCGAAGTCGGTGTTCAGATACCAGTTCGAATTAAAAATAAGTTGATTTTGATACCGCAGCCAATACAGGTACTGGTCAAACGATTCTTGTGCGTGCGCATGAACTGTCAGGATAACAGCGATGAAAAAGATGGTGGGCTTTTTCAAGGATTAAATGGGTTGGTGATATTTAACTTAGCATCTCTTGCGCATTCTCGCGCGCAATCTTTGAGGGTTTAGCGCCGCCAATCATCTTGGCAATTTCGTCAATTCGTTCGTCGTCTGTGAGTTTTTTGATCCGGGTCGTGGTTTTAGTCCCGGCGTTGTCTTTATAAACAAAGTAGTGATCGTCTCCCTTGGCAGCCACTTGCGGCAAATGACTGATCGTGATCAGCTGATGTTTTTTCGACATCGATTTCATCATGCCTCCCAGCTTGATGGCAATCTCACCGGAAACGCCGCTATCGATTTCGTCGAGCACCAGGGTAGGCATGGAGGTTTTCTCAGCCATCACGTACTTGATGCAGAACATCAGTCGGGAGAACTCACCACCCGACGCAACTTGTGCAAGCGGTCGTGGTTCGACACCTTTATTAGCGCTGAAAAGAATTTCAATCCGGTCGGTGCCGGTGGGGCTCAAGTCGATCACCTGGGTTTCAATTCGCAGCGATGCGTTGGGAATACCCAACTCACGAAGAAGTTTTTCCAATTGTGTACTCAGCGGCTTGAAAGACTTTTTTCGCGCGTCGGTGAGCTTCGTCGCCGTTACCCGGGCGTCTTTTTCAGCCGTTTCGAATGCTTGCTTTGATTCGAGAAGCGCTGCATCCAGGTTGCTGGTGAGCGAACTTTTCTTTTCTAATGTTTCCTGAAGTGCGAGCAGTTCGCTCACGTCGTTGGCCTTGTGTTTTTTCAGGAGACGATACAACAGGCTTAACCGCTCTTTAACAAATTCCGAGCGTTCGGGATCAAACTCAATATTGCCTTCTTCTTTTTCTACTTCCGCCAATATATCCTGGAGCTCGATGATCAAGCTGTCCAGCCGCTGCGACAGCGCTGCGTACTGACTGGAATAATCTGAAACAGCATGGAGGTTTGAGCGCGCTTCGCTCAGACTGGACGTCGCCGCGAACTCTGAGCGGGTTAAGATCTCCAGCACTTGCTGAAAACGGTTCTTGATTTCCTCCGCGTGTTCCGAAATTTTTAATTCTGACTCGAGGCCTTCTTGTTCTTTCTCCTCCAAATTGGCTTTGGCCAATTCGTCCAACTGAAAATTGGTGTAGTCGGCTTCCTGCCGGAGTGTATCGGCTTGCGCCTGGAGTGTTTCGAATTCTTTTTTTGTTTTCAAGTAGTGACTCCATTGCTCCAGGTACTTGTCAAGCAGCGAATGATTTTCTGAAAACGCATCCACGAGCCTGAGCTGAAAAGACTGTTGACCGAGCTGCAGCGTTTCATGCTGCGAGTGGATGTCCATCAGGTGGCCGCCGATGCGCTTCATCACTTCCAACGTAACAGGCGTGTCATTGATAAAGGCGCGGGATTTTCCACCAGGACTTATTTCGCGACGGAAAACCGTCTGTTCGTCGTAGTCGAGGTCCTCGGCCTTGAACAGCCGTTGAAGTTTATATTCGCCAATAGAGAAGATCGCTTCGGTGACGCACTTTTCATCTTCGTCCCACAATACTTTTGACTCCGCGCGATTGCCCATCAGCAGGCCGATAGCACCGAGCATGATCGACTTACCGGCGCCGGTCTCGCCGGTGATCACGTTCAGGCGCGACGAAGGCTCCAGCTCGAGGTGGCGGATCAATGCATAGTTTTTTATGGTGAGGCTGGTCAGCATCAGGCGTTCGAATCAAGATAAACTTCTTCAATGCTTTCGAATGGATAACGGACTTTTTTGAGTCGCATGTTCTGGAGCGTAACCGACTGATCATCCAGTTCCACCAGCGTGCCCATCATCGCCATACTGTTTTTCAACACCAGGGTCACCGGCTTACCGATGAATTCCCGGATTCGTTTCTGAATGGCTTGCGGATCGCTGAGCCGTAATTGCTTAACACCCATCTTCCAAAGTATCTGAACAGTAAATCTGGTTAAAACAGGTGTGGAATACAAGAGAGAGAAGGAGCGGATGCTAGTTCTGAATGATCTTTTCGTAGGCCGTACGATTCGAGGGATCAATCGTGGTGATAATGTCATAGGCCTCGCGCCTGACCTGGATGTTGCCAGCCGAAAATACATTGGCCAGCTCTTTTCCTTTTGCGTCGAAGAAGCTCACGACCAATATGGACTGGGGATTAATATCGCGGACTTTCTTGATGTCCTTCAATCCTCTCAGAATGATTTCGCGGCTTTTATCAGGGTCTTGATCAAATGTGTCGAGCGCAAGGCGGTGATAGCTGTACAGCGCTTTGCGAATATCTACCATCTGGCCGTTGTTGTAATTCTCCACGATCCAGTAACGGCTGCGATTGCTGCCCAGCGATTGCCATCCTGGACGGTCAGACTGCTGCGCATTGTTCACCACCTGAAGCGCTTTGGTAAAGTAGGGCGATCCACCCAACTCACTGAAGGAGTCGTAGTCAATTCCTATAATAAGGTAGGCATACATCGCCAGCATCGAGGTAAGGTTGGTGGTGTAGGCATTGTCGTTGAATTCCATGGGAAGCGATTCAATGTATTCGAACTCCCAGTCGCGGTCGGCGAAATTGAATATCAGCGTAGAATAGTTGGTATTAAAAACCGGACGGGCGGATTGAATTTGCACGGAGGCTGTAAAACTTCCCACGGCAGGCATCTTGGTGATGGTGATCAACATGCTGCAGTTTATTTTCTCGTGGTTCTTGTAAGAGTCGTTCGTCCACTTTCGGGTGTTCATGAACTGCTCGATCGATGTTTTCATTTCGCGGAAGATCACGCGATCGGTGGTTTGGATCTGCGTCGCGTTGATGTTGACGATGCAGTTAAGTTCCTGCGCTAATAACGAAAGGGGAGAAAGGTAAAAAAGTAATAAGAGTCGCTTAGACATGGAGACTTTCGATGATGGCCTGGACAATATCTCGGGCTACTTCTTGCTTGCTCTTCAGATCGAAGGTGGCTTGTTCTTGCTTCCGGTTGATGATCGTGATCTTGTTGGTATCCGTACCAAAACCGGCGCCTTTATCATTGAGGGAATTCAAAACGATCAGGTCGAAGTTTTTAGATTCCAGTTTCTTCAGCGCGTTGCTCACTTCGTTTTCAGTCTCCAGCGCAAAACCTACGATCACCTGGCCGTTGTGCTTGAGCTTTCCGAGGGACGCAGCGATGTCGCGGGTCTTGGTCAGTTCGAGCGTAAGGTTCTCATCTTTCTTTTTGATCTTCTGATCGGCCTTCAAAAGCGGCTTGTAGTCGGCCACCGCTGCGGCCAGCACCGTGACGTCTGATTGAGGAAACAATGAAGAGCATAAAGTATACATTTCTTCAGCCGATGTTACCTTATTAACGACGACACCCGGGTGGGTGGTATGTTGGTGCGTAGGTCCGGTGACAAGATTTACTTCGGCCCCTTGATTGGCAAGCTCTTCGGCGATGGCGAATCCCATTTTTCCGCTCGAATGGTTTCCGATAAACCGGACAGGGTCGATCGCTTCGTGGGTCGGTCCAGCGGTAACGAGGACCTTTTTACCCTTTAGTTTTTTTTTATCACCGAAGTGATTGTTCAGCGCGCCGACGATTTCTTCAGGCTCGGCCATGCGGCCATTGCCTACCAATCCGCTGGCGAGTTCGCCGTAAGTTGGATCGATGATTTTGTTGCCGAAGCTGACAAGTTTCTTCAGATTGGCTTGCGTGGAAGGATGCTGCAGCATATCCAGGTCCATCGCCGGCGCCACCATTACAGGGCAACGCGAGGAAAGGTAAACGGAAGTCAGCAGGTTGTCGCAGAGACCATTGGCCATCTTGCCCAGCGTGTTGGCGCTGGCGGGGGCGATGACAAAAACATCAGCCCAAAGTCCAAGCTCTACATGGTTGTTCCACTGCCCGGTGGAGTCTTTAGAGAATTCCGTGAGCACGGGTTTCTTTGACAGCGTGGAAAGGGTAAGCGGCGTGATGAAATCATGCGCCGCATGAGTCATGATAACCTGCACCTCAGCGCCTTCCTTGATGAGCAGCCGGGTTAATACGGCCGACTTATAGGCGGCGATGCTTCCACAAACTCCCAGCAATATTTTTTTGCCTTTGAGCATGGTGCAGGGTTGGATCTTTTTCTGTCTTCGAAGATTATCCTTCGAGGCCGGATTCTTCTACACCACGCATGCGGAAGTTCAATTTGCCTTCCAGGAATTCTTCCGTAGCCGTTGTGGTGGGCTTGGGCATGCGCTCATAGAACTTAGAGATCTCGATCTGCTCGCGGTTCTCGAACACTTCTTCCAGGTTGTCCACAGTGGTGGCGAATTCTGCCAATTTATTATTAAGCTCCTCTTTCAGATTGATGGCAATCTGACGGGCACGCCTCGAAATGATCACGACAGATTCGTAAACATTACCACTGGGTGCTGCGATCTTTTCTACATCGCGGGTTACAACAGATGATTGAACGGCCATAGTATTATATGTTAGTATTTTTTGATTGATTCAATTTTGCCAGGCTGTCGGCATAATATTTTTCAGCGTCTTTCAGGAATTTGCTTTCCGGATACTTGTCAATGAATTCCTTGTAGTGCTCGACCACCGCTTTGTAGCGATCCGTCTGTTTCGTGTAAATACTTTGCTGCGCCAGTTTATACTCCGCGGCCACTACGAGGTAGTACGTCTCTTCAAGATACTCAGAATCAGGGAAGTTATTTTTGAAATTGTTCAAGGCTACGATGGCGGCCTTGTAGCTTCTCATTTTGTAATACTGGTACGCGTTGTCGAATCCTTTTTTCTCCAGCTTCTCCTGCGTGTCAAAAATCACTTCGATAGCTTTCTCCTTGAACTTGCTGTTGGGATAACGGTTCAGGAACTCCTGCATGGCAGCCATAGCGTCGATGCTGTTGGTCTGATCGAGGTTCGGTTTTGGCGATGACGAATACATGGAGTACGCGTACATGTACCGGGCCTCTTCAGCCAGCGCGCTTCGGCCATAGGTTTCGTAAAAGGTCTTGAACTGCTCGGATGACAACAGGTAAAGGCGGTCGTAAAACTGGCAATACGCCAGATAAAACTGCACTTTTTCACCTTCCGGCAATCCCCTCACGATGGGGAGAATAGACTCAAACAGCACGGAGGCCTTATAATACTCTTCTTTATTATAGTAGTTCATGGCCGCCTCGTACTTGACGCGCCAGTCCTGGCTTTTTTCAATTTTCCTGAATTTACCGCAGGAAACCACGGCCAGGAGGATCAAAATGAAGTAAAATGACGGTGATAGATTCCGCATAAGCCCGCAAATATAGTATAAGACAGTTGAACAGAAAAACGCTAATTCTGCGGCTTTAGGATGATTTTTTGGCTTGAAAAGTTTGAGATTACTGCTTCCGGACCATCATTTTACGTGTCACTAGCCCTTCATTTTCCAGGTATACCGTGTAGAAGTAGATGCCGGCGCTCATGTCGTCGGTTCGGATCCGGAGTGTGTTTTCGGTATACGGAAGGGGATATTCGCCCACTACATTGCCCAGGATGTTGTGCAGGACGATCTTGAACTTGGCCTGTTCAGCAAAAATCGTGTAGTCAACGTAGGCGTTATTGTCAATCACAGGGTTTGGATAAACATCGTGGATGGTGATGAATTTCGAAGCATAGATATCCTGTTTATCGAGTTTTTCCTCCACGGCAAAGTTCACCTGGAATTCCACTGTCTGGTTAGGGTTCGCCTTGTTGAAAGCGACGTAACGCACGGAGCTTACACCTGAAACAAGGCCAGCTTCCAAGGCAATTTGAAAACCGCTTACTGTCTGGCCCGGCTCAACGCGGAGGATATAGTCCTCTACCTTTTGGTCCATGCAGCTGTTATCGAGGCAGAAGAAATTCTTTTGGGTGCTTCCGATTTGGGCCTCGGCTTTTTGAATGATCAGGGTAAGGGGCTTGTCGGTGGTATTTTTGAATCGTACAGGGGCCTTAATTGTCTCGCCGATAACACCCTTGTGGTTCTCCTGGAGGCCGACGATTTCGAACCCTTGACCAAAACTCGCTTGGCCCAGGATCACAATCGCCACCACCATCAGAAGCTTCTTCATACCCGCCCTTTACATAAGGTTACAAAATTTAAACATTTTGATTGATTGTCATAATACTTTGGGCAAATTTTCGTTCAAGCGGCCCTCCTATTTTTCAGGTAATCGCTTTCGCTCCAACAACGGACCGGGTCCGTTCTTAACTTTTGGTTTGACAACGTCCTCGCGTGCAGGCTTATCCTTCTCACGCCAGGCGAAGCCTTTGAGCGTCTTGTCTTCGGGTGTTAGCTCGTGCGGGGGGATGAAATTCGCATCAGGTTTACCGTAAGAACTCAGGTTATCGACCTGACCGTTCTTGAAGCGGATACGAATCCGGCTGCTGATCATTTTGTTCATCCCCATAACCATGTGGGTCTTTTCATCCTGAGCAAAGTAGAGGCTCTCTCCATTTCCGTCAACCAGTACGTTATCAATCTTGCTCTTCTTGAGATAGGCCGTCATTTTTCTTCCCTTGATTTGATTGTAATTAATCAGCGTGTCCTGGGAGACTACAAAGGCATTGGCGATCAGGTAAATCCTGTCGATGGTATTCTTCTTGATCAGCATGCTGATGGTGTCAGCGGTCATTTGATTTTCGCCTGACCAGAGACTGGGATTGTGGTAGAAATAAATTGTTGAATCAAGCGACCGGTATTCCACTGAATCCGCCAGACCCTGCATGTCGGATTTGAAAATCTTCACGTTGTGGTAAGCCAGCAACTTCTTCTTGGCCGGGTCGGTGCTGTCGATCGACACCAACGTATCAGCCGACATAAAAAGGGTATCGTTGTTCTCCGTGACTTTAGCCATGTAAGCGCCATTGTACACTTTCGCGATACCTCTGCTCTTGAAGTAGTCTGCTGATTGTCCGTAGATGATGAGGTTTTCTTTCTTATAAGTCATCACGACATTCCTTCGGAAAAGATATTTCTTCCCGATGTCGTCAAGCTTGTAGTCATCAGCTTCCAATTTGTAGTCGACGGTCTCAGCAATCCCGAGCACGATGTCAGATTTCTTGGTCGAGGTCTCATAGATTCCGCTCTTGTAAACCAATACACTGCTGTCCTTGTCAACCACGGTGGTCGGGCTCACGAAGTGGATAACTTTCGTGCGTGAGTTGTATTGCAAGCTGTCCGCCGTCATCGTGTAGTCGGGATTCTTGACGTCAACATTCTTCTTGAACGACGCCAGGTTCGAGCTCACGTTGTAGTATCCTTTGTTACTGGTGAGAACATTGATGCTGTCGACCAATCGACCGTTGTTGTAGTAATAGGCAACGTTGGTGTTCCGGTCGAAGTCCAGGTAGTCGGTGTATAAAGTAGCCGTGGAAAGTTTGGTGAACACGACATGGCTCCGGAGTTTGGCCTTCTTCGTGTTTCCATCGTACTCCAGTTTCCGGCCAGTAATCGTAACGGAGTCACCTTCTGTAATTCGAACCCGTCCAAATGCCTCAATGAAATTTCGCTTCTTGAAGAAGTAAGCCGAGTCACAATAGATGTTGGTTCGGTTTTGCACGAACTCCACGTTCCCCAGCACGCGATCGAATCGCTCGCCGTCACTTGTTTTGCCCCCTTTGAGCTGATCAGCTTTCTTAAGATTTACCTTCTTTTGGGCATCAGCGGGAGTCGCAAAAAGTAAAAACAAGAAAATTCCGAAAACAGAAAACGCAAAAGGCCCGCTGGCCACTGGCCACTGGCTGCTGGCCACTGGCTGCTGGTCCCGATAGCTATCGGGAGCCACTGGCCTCTGGCGGCTGGCTTCTGACTCCTGTCTTCTGTCTTCTGTCTTCTGACTCCCGAATTCAGCGTTCATAATTCCCGCAAGCTACAAAATCGTTAATCTAATCCCGCCTGTCATGGTAGACCGGTAAATCGTAAATTAGAGCTGTGACAGAGCAATTTCTGAACCATATCCAAAGCAACGACCTCTGCCGTAAGGACGACAAGATTTTATTGGCGGTAAGCGGCGGTGTTGACTCGATGGTTATGCTCTACCTGTTTCGCGACGCGGGCTTCAGCGTTGGCGTTGCTCATTGCAATTTTCAACTGCGTGGTAAGGAGTCGGATGGTGATGAGAAGTTTGTCGAAGGTGTTTGCACAGAACTCGGTCTTCCTTTTTATTCCGTTCGATTCGATACAGAGTTGTACGCCTGGGACAATGGTCTATCCACACAAATGGCTGCGCGCGAATTGCGCTATCAGTGGTTCGAGCGTTTAATGGAAGAACACCATTACGCCTGGTTGGCCACTGGTCACCATTTCGACGACACACTTGAAACCGTTCTACTGAACTGGGCACGCGGTTCCTCTCTCGAAGGATTGGCAGGAATACCCGTAAAGAATAAGAAAATCATCCGGCCGTTGCTGTTTGCCACCAGGGCACATGTTGAAAAGTTTGCTGAAGCGCACGGCATTCAATGGCGCGACGATCAAAGTAATTTCACTGACGATTACCAGCGGAATTTTGTCCGCCATCAGATCATCCCAAAGTTTAAAGAACTAAACCCTTCACTCGAGGCAACGCTTCACAACGGGCTCGAGAAAATCCGGTGTGATCTGGAACTGATATACCATGCCGTTGAAACCTGGAAGGGGAAATTCATTTCTGGCGATGATCATCGTATCACCATTCAGAAGAGTGGCTTTGCAGCCTATGGCCACCAGGCTGACTTATTGTGGCGATGCATTCGGGAGTATGGATTCAATTTCGAACAATGCCGGGAAGCGGTAAAGGCTTTGCACGGCCAACCCGGAAAACAATTCTTTACACCGACGCATCAATTGGTGGTTGATCGAACATCATTGATCATTACACCACAACCGGAAGCCTGGACGGAAACCCGAATTGACCGCAACGAGGAATACACGATGGGACCGTGGCGCCTGACCGTTGCAACTTCAAAGGAATTGAAACCTGGCACCAGTCCCTCGGTGGCGGTCATCGACCTTCAAAAACTCAAGTTCCCCCTCGTATGGCGCAAGTGGAAAGCGGGTGATTACTTCTTTCCCCTGGGCATGGAACACCGCCGGAAGATCAGTGATTTCCTCACCGACAAGAAGTTATCCCGGGCCGACAAAGGTGTAGTAACCGTACTGGAGTCAGAAGGGGAGATCGTCTGGGTGGTCGGCCATCGGATCGACAATCGCTATAAAATTACAAGCCAGACGCAGGAAGTCGCGGTTATTGCCGCTTCGTCACATTTTGTTCAATAACCTTTTTCTTTTGAACCTCCGACACCTAAATTCGTGCCCGGTTTTGCAGGGTTTTCCTGCGTTATAAAAAGTGTTGATTTACAAGGCGATACTCTTTCTTCAAGACCTTTCCACACGGATCTCGGGCATTCGATATTCAAAACATAAATTTTTATCCTTATGAAAGTAACTGTAGTTGGCGCTGGTAATGTAGGCGCGACCTGTGCCGATGTATTGGCTTATCGCGAGGTAGCCAATGAAATTGTACTGGTAGATATTAAAGAGGGATTAGCCGAAGGCAAGTCGCTCGATATTTGGCAGAAAGCACCTATCGACCTGTACGATAGCCGCACCATCGGTGCGACCAACGACTATGCAAAGAGCGCTGGTTCTGATGTTGTCGTGATTACCTCCGGACTTCCCCGCAAACCCGGGATGAGCCGCGACGACCTTATCGGAACAAACGCCGGTATCGTGAAGTCGGTGACGGAAAATGTGATCAAGCATTCTCCCAAGGCGATCATCATCGTCGTGTCCAATCCATTGGATGTGATGACCTACCAGGCACACCTTACCTCTAAGTTTCCACGCACGCGCGTGATGGGTATGGCTGGTATCCTCGATACGGCACGCTACCGCGCTTTCCTGGCGGAGGCACTCAATGTATCTCCGAAAGATATTCAGGCGATGCTGTTGGGCGGACACGGTGACACCATGGTTCCCCTTCCGAGATATACTACTGTTGCTGGTATCCCGGTAACAGAGATGATCGATAAAGATAAACTCAATGCTATCCTCGAGCGCACCAAAGTTGGTGGCGGTGAGTTGGTGAAGCTCATGGGAACTTCTGCCTGGTATGCACCCGGTTCTGCCGCTGCACAGATGGTGGAAGCAATCGTGAAAGATCAGCGCCGCGTATTCCCGGTTTGTATCAAGCTGGAAGGCGAATATGGAATTGACAATTGCTACCTCGGCGTTCCGGTAGTTCTTGGAAAGAACGGTGTGGAGAAAATTATCGAGCTCGACTTGAATGCAGAAGAGAAAGCACTTCTCGAATCAAGCCGCAAGGCGGTGAGTGAAGTAATGGCGGTGCTGGAGAAGCTTGGGTAGAATTGGAAAATTGAAAGATTCATCTCGATAGCTATCGGGATTGTAAAATTAAAATGCCGGATTTTCTCCGGCATTTTTTATTGGTGACCTAATCGCAATTCTTATTGCTGTTCTTTCCAGGCGTAGCCAAGGCTTCCCAGCAGAACAAGGATGATGAGCCAGGAGGAGGCCATCGTCACCGTGTTTCCGGTATAATAAGCTTTGGGTTCAAACTTGAACTCTATCGAATGATTTCCTGCCGGGATGGCGAGGGCACGAAGGGCATAGTCCGCCTGAAGAATGGTCACTTCCTTTCCATCGATCAACGCGATCCAGCCTGCGGGGTAATAAATCTCCGAGAACACGGCCATTCCATCGACCGTAGAATGACTTTGGTATCGCAGATAGTTCGGTTGATGTTCAACAACGCGAATAATAGCTGCACTGTCGAACGAAATGGTGGGAGCCTGGAACCGTGACACATCGATCACCGCGGTTTCCAGCGTATTGATTTCACATACCTTCTTGAGTTCTTCATTCGGAGAATTCACAGACACCACATTCTTTACAAACCACGCGCTTCCATTTGCCGCCGGGTTCGGGATGATGTTGTTGGCATCCGGTCCGTAGACATAATACTTTACGTTGAGCATGTTGAGCACGCCGTAATTTCTGAAGTCAAGTCCACCTGATTGAGCAGCTTGAATGAACGCGCCCGTTTGTCGTGAGATGCAGGAGTCGTACAAGTCTTGATATCTTCTCAATCGCGCGCCATGATATCCGCCCAGGGCATTGTGAAAGTATGAAGTTCTCGCTTCGTACCAGTCCGCGAGGTTGTACACCCTGTAGTACGACGTGTCCTTTAAGATTTCTTCGTCTGCCTTCGTTGCGAGAATGGAAGTTTCAACTTTCCGAATGAAGTTATCCTTCGTTATGTACCGACGGTCAACCACAGCGATGTCGATGGTGACCAGTAGCACCACGAGTACGTAGAAAACAAGTGGTGAAATCTTTTTATGAAAATCGAAGTAGATCAACGCGAAGAGTATGCCAATGAAAGCAAATGAACGGAAGGCGTCGCCTTGCAGTAGTCCTCTTCGATCGTCGACGAGCGCGCTCAGAAACCATGCGGGCAAATTGTTCTCGCCATCTTTCAGGAAATTGAACATGCCGCCGAACGCCGCAAGCAAAAGGCAAAGGCCGCCGGTGGAGGCCATGGCGATCAATAATTTTTTCTTCGCGGGTTTATCCAATCCGGTCGTGAGAATTTTTTCGAGCCCCAACAATCCCAGGAGCGGCAGCGCCATCAGTGGAATAATGAGTGCGAAAGTGACCGAACGGAATTTGTTGTATCCTGGCAGATAGTCAAATAAAAAGTAGTTAAACGTTTCAAAGTTCGATCCCCAGGTTAACGCGATGGCAAAAAGGCTGACGGGTACAAGCCACCAGATCATCTTTTTGTCTGCGAACACCAGCCCTATTGCGAAGAGGAAAATGATTGTCGCGCCAGCGTAGTAGGGCGCCGTAAAGGGTTGAGGTCCCCAGTACGATGATGTAAAGCGCGCGAGTTGGTTTGCCATTTGTTCGTTGCCCGAGCGCATCAACGCTTTGTAAGTATCGCTCTCCGGATCATTGACGAGGTAATGCGAGCTGCTCCCGCCATAGAAATTAGGGACCAACATGGTCATCGGCTCCAGGATGCCATTGCTGTATTCGAACGCGTAGTCGCGGTTAAGGCCGGTGGTACTACCGCGGTTCGTCGACGTCGTTGCCAATTCTGATTTTCCCCTGATCGTGTATTGCGTGTATTCAGCGATCGCCCAGAGCGGACCAACAAAAGATCCCACAGCAAGAAGCGCCCCGACGACCAGCACGCCGATCGTTTTGAAGTATTCTGATATTTTCTGCTCTCGGAAAAAGTAAATCAGCTGCACGATTCCATAGGCTACGATCACCAGAAAAAGGTAGTAGGTAATCTGAAGGTGATTTTCGCGAAGTTCGAGCGCTATAGCGGCCGTTGTAATACCGGCGCCGAGAATCTTTCGTCCTGAAAAAGCCAGGTGGATACCCGCCATCACCAGCGGCATGAATGCAATGGCGCCGATGCGCGCATTATGTCCCGCACTAAGCCCGATGATGACGTACGACGAAAGTCCAAAAGCGATCGCGCCCGCGATGGCCAGATAAGGACGCACCCTGAACGCCAGCAGCATGATGTAGTAGCAGGCAAAGCATAAGAAGATATTGGTGATGGGATGGGGCAGACCCAGAGACATCACCTTCTTCAGCATGCTCACCGGTTTGTTGCTCCACTCAACGTTGATGAGAAACGCCGGCATTCCGCTGAACATGTTCTCGGCCCACAATCCTTCTTTGCCGGTTTGGTCGCGGTAGTCGCGCAGGAGGCGAGATGATCCGTCCCACTGCTGAATGTCCTGCTGCGCCAGGGATTTGTTTTCAAAAAAAACCGGACTGAAGAAAAACATGGTGACGACCAGGAAAACCGCGACGGCTACCAGGTGGGGAAGTACATGCTGAACAAAATTGATTTTTTTCATGAAATAGGATTGGGCTCGCAAAATAGGGTTTAATGGAGAAAGTCTAAAGCCTGTTTTGCCGTTTCTCGGCTGGGTTCGGAACCGCCCGCACCTATGAGTAATCTCGGAGTTTTCATGCAGATGGCACTTCGTTACGCCAGCGGATCGGGCTGAGCTTCTATCAAGATTGCAGTTGGCGTAAAAAAGATTGAATTCCGTGTGCCGAACCGCCAGCGGTTCGGCACACGGAATTCAATCCTGATTTAGCTGAGTTTGAGTGCAGCGCACACGGGTGTGCGCTGCACTCAAACTCAGCTAAATGCGCCACCTACGTCCTGGGATAGAACTAATTAATTTCCGTGGCGCAACGAAGTGCGTCCTTGAATAGCAAGGATTCGTAGGTCAGGTCACTTCTAATCGAAAAAAAACCACTGTAGTGCTCATTTAAATAGTGATTTTAGATTGGAATCAGTTTTTCCCGGCCAACAGTGATTTGATTTTAATGAACGGGATTTAAATGCTTTTCCTAATTTTCGGACTATGCGACTGTTGGGCATATATATAAAGACCGTGATCTGTGCCGGGTTTGCCCTTTTGGCAACAGGAGGTTATGCTCAGTCGACCTCGCCTGATTACAAATTCACGCACGTGAACATTAACCATGGGCTGTCGCACAACCAGGTCAATAGTATTATTAAAGACAAGACTGGTTTTCTGTGGATCGGCACCGCTTCCGGACTAAACCGCTTTGATGGTTATTCGACCCGCATATTCAGGACGAATCCGCACGACTCCACTTCCATTCACAGCAACGACGTCAACAGGTTGCTGGAGATGCCGGATGGAAAGATCCTAGTGCTCGCTTCCTCTGAACTCAGTGTTTACGATCCGGCTAGAGAGAAATTCGATCGCAGTACATCGGCTGCTTACCAGCAATACGGAATTCCAAATGGCATCCTCAACGATATCGTCAAGGATAAAGCGGGAAGGTTCTGGTTTCTGCACACTACGCAGGGCATTTACGGAACGGATGCATCAGGAAAGAAAACGATGACCCTTCGCCACCAGCGTAATTCGACGCAGAGCATCGCGTCCGATTCGGTGACAGCGATGGCGCAGGACAGTAAAGGAAGATTTTGGCTCACCCATACGTCTGGTATTCTCGAACAAATCGAAATCACTGCGCAGGGATACAAAGTGCTTTATCGTTCCGACTACCTTCGTCAACGCGCCAAGTCCAGTGCTCAGAATTATCGAATTCTCGTCGACAGCGACGATGACATTTGGTGCTTTGCTTCCAATGGAAATCTCGGCGCGTTTTACTTTCAGCCTTCCACCAATACGTTCAGGCATTTGCACAAGGATGCAACCGGAACGAAGCTGAACACCAACATCGTTCGGGGTATTGTTCAGGACAATCGCGGCTTGATCTGGATCGGCACAGATCACGGCGGCATCAACGTGGTGAACAAGCGCGACTTCACCGTGCAATACATTTACCACCGCGAAGAAGACGAAAAGAGTCTCGCGCAGAATAGTATCAACACCTTGTATAAGGATGACCAGGGAATCATCTGGGTGGGTACCTTTAAAAAAGGTGTGAGCTACTATCACGAGAATATCTTGCGATTCCCGCTGTACAAAAACTATTTGCTTGATCCGAAGAGCTTGCCCTACGAAGATGTCAACCGTTTTGTTGAAGATGACAAAGGCAACCTTTGGATTGGAACGAACGGCGGGGGACTCATTTACTTCGACCGCGCCAACGGCACCTTCAAACAATATCGCAACAATCCCCGCGATCCGGGAAGTCTGAGTTCCGATGTGATCGTGAGCCTCTGCATCGATCACGAAAAGAAACTTTGGATCGGCACCTACTATGGTGGACTGAATTCTTTTGATGGAAAAAGATTTACCCGCTATATCCACAACGCCGCCGACCCGCAGACGCTGGGAGATGTAAGCGTGTGGGAAATCTTTGAAGACTCCTCACGGCGCTTGTGGATCGGTACCCTGGGTGGAGGCGTTGACTTATTTGACAGAAGGAGCAAGACATTCACGCACTTCAGACAAGGCGATTCAAATTCCGTACAGTCGCAATACATTGCCGCCATCGCGGAAGATCGTCAGGGGAACATCTGGTTCGGCACCGACTACGGCATCAATGTGCTGGAAAAGCAAACGGGGCGGTTTGTCTACTATATTAATAGAGAGGGAGACTCGACCAGCCTCAGCAGCAACAATGTGGTCGACATTAAAGAGGATTCGGATGGCCGGATTTGGATTGGTACACACGCGGGACTGAACCTGTTTAATCCCAAGTCCAAATTATTTCAGACGTTCACCGAAGCGGATGGACTTCCGCACAATTCAATCCTTACGATCCTGGAAGATCGTCGCGGAAATTTATGGTTCGGTACCCCGAATGGTTTATCGCACATGACCATCACCGGAGAAAAAGACGGCAGGCCGGTAGTGCAGTTCCGAAATTACAGCGAAGCGGATGGGCTGCAAGGCAAGCAGTTCAATGAGAACGCCGCATTGCGTACGCGCAGGGGAGAACTCCTTTTCGGTGGCGCGAACGGATTCAATATCTTCAAGCCCGATCAACTCGGGATTAACACCACAAAACCGCGCGTGGTGCTCTCCGACTTTCAGTTGTTCAACAAAAGTATTTATCCCGGCGAGAACATCGATGGCCAGGTGTTGCTGGAAAAATCCATTACCTCCGCGGCGCCGATCGTACTTCCCGCCGACAAAAATGTTTTCTCCATCGAGTTTGCCGCGTTGAATTTTTTCCAGCCAGAAAAGAACGCGTACAAGTATAGGATGGAGGGATTCAATGGTGATTGGCTCACCGCCGACAGCAAGTCACGGAAAGTTACGTTCACCAACCTGGATCCGGGAGACTATGTATTTCGCGTGATCGCCTCGAACAACGACGGTGTCTGGAATGAGGAGGGAGCCCGTCTTCAGATCAAGGTGCTGCCACCATTCTGGAAGAGCCGCACGGCATTTGTGCTGTATGTCGTCACCGTGATCCTCGCGCTGTTGGTGACACGAAAACTTATTCAGCAACGCGAGCAAATGAAGTTTGCCATTCAACAGGAAAGACAGGAAGCATTGCGCATGCACGAATTGGACATGATGAAGATAAAATTCTTCACCAACGTGAGCCATGAATTCCGAACGCCGCTTACGCTTATTCTTACACCGCTCGAGAAATTGCTGAAGCAGGCCAGTGAAGGAGAGCAGCGATCGCATTTTGAACTGATCCAACGCAACGCACGGCGCCTGTTGAATTTGGTGAACCAACTGCTGGACTTCCGGAAAATGGAAGTGCAGGAAATAAAATTCCAGCCGTCGGAAGGAAACATCGTCAAGTTTATCCATGAAACGGTTTCTTCTTTTTCTGATCTGTCGGAAAAGAAAGATATCAAGCTTGACTTTCAAACCTCCATCGAATCGTTGGAAACAATTTTCGATCAGGACAAGCTGGAGAAGATATTATTCAACCTGCTCTCAAATGCTTTCAAGTTTACGCCGGAACACGGCGCTGTTACGGTGAAGTTGGACATGACCGGCGAGGGGGACAATCGATCGATAAAAATTCAGGTGGAGGATACCGGTATTGGTATCGCACCTGACAAATTGGATCGTGTGTTCGATCGCTTCTTCCAAAACGAGCTACCCAAGAGCATGGTAAACCAGGGCAGTGGCATCGGTCTGTCGATTACGAAGGAGTTTGTGAAGATTCACGGCGGATCCATTTCAGCGGAGAGCGAGCTTGGGAAGGGAAGCCGTTTTACGGTAATTCTACCATTGAAGGAGATTTCAGCCATTCATGAAGCAGCAGTGGTTCAGGAAGCTGCCACCATCGACGAAGGTTTGGTCGAACCCTTGCAGGGAGTTAGTCATCAATTGCCGGTGATTTTGCTGGTGGAGGACAATGAAGATTTTCGTTTCTATCTGAAAGACAACCTGAAAATGAACTATGAGATCGTAGAGGCGAAAGACGGTCTGGATGGTTGGAAGAAAGCGCTCGCCTACTTCCCCGACCTCATCGTCAGCGACATCATGATGCCGGAGATGAACGGCCTCGAATTCTGCCGGAAAGTAAAGTCGGATCATCGCGTTTCGCACATTCCTGTTATTTTGTTGACTGCCCGCACCAGCGAAGAGCAGAAGCTAGAAGGTTTTGAGACCGGCGCCGACGACTATATTAATAAGCCTTTCAACTTCGAGATACTCGAATCGCGCATTCGTAACCTCATTGTTCAGCGCGACAAACTGCACAAGTCGTTGTCTAAACAGGCAGTCATTAAAGCCAGCGATCTCAACATCACGTCCCTCGACGAGCAATTCATTCAGAAGGCCATCAAGTTTGTGGAAGACAATGTCTCGAATGCCGATTTCTCTGTTGAGGATTTGAGTCACGAGTTGGGGATTAGCCGCGCGCATTTTTATAAAAAGATCCTGGCGCTCACGGGAAAATCGCCGTTGGAGTTTATTCGCGCCATTCGCCTGCAACAAGCGGCACAGTTGTTGGAGAAGAGTCAGCTGACGGTAGCGGAGGTGGCTTACAAAGTCGGTTTCAACAATCCGAAATATTTTGCGCGTTACTTTAAAGAGACCTATCATGTACTTCCTTCCGCTTATGCTTCCGGAAAAAGGAGAAACTAGAAATGTTTTTAGAAATCAGACAAATGTTACCCACAGATCAGATTTTTTATAACCCTGTTTTCTCCGCTTCAACTTTACTTTTGTCCCTCTCCTTATGGCTCCGAAAAAACTCAAACGTCTCGTCCTGGTAATTGAAATTGCCATCTATGTATCCATCGCGATTTCCTTTGCGTGGATCATGATTCATTAATTCTTTTTCTTCATTCGAATTCGTTACGCACACAAGCACACGCTTGGACCTCTTTGGCTTACATGAATTGATTGGAATTTCTGCGCCCATTTATTTCTCATGGAATTCACGGAATACGCGGAATGGATTCTTCCGTGACTTCCGTGCCTTCCGTGAGAAATAAAGAACTACCCCTATCAGCATAGAAATTTGACCTCCAAACGCAAAAAACGCGCGGTATTTACGCCATCGCAACGGTTTGAACGGGGATACGGTATCAAAAGTATACCCCTTGAAAAGACAATTTGATACCTCTCAAAGACTTCCCGATTACTACGACCAGACATTTCCATACCCTCCAAACGCACACTTCGCACATACCTTTATCACAACCGATTGCGGAGACGGATGTTTCTAAAGCCGGTAAATACAGACATAAAGAAAGAAGTAGCACGCATGAGAAAAACTTTACTCGCCCATCTTATAGTACTGGTCGGAATCTCTTTAGGATGTTGTTCAAACTTGCCCAAGGTTGAAAAGCTGAAGGACGGTGTTGTGATCCACCTCGGAGACGGCCACGGCGCTAAAGCTGTTAAACTGAGCGTGATCTCCGATGAGATCGTTCATGTTGAAGCCAGCGCCTTAGATACCTTTTCCTCCGCGAAGAGCCTGATGGTTCTTCCGCAAAGTGAATTCACAAATTGGAAACTGGAGGAATCGAAAGAAGAAGTTACACTGATCACATCGAAGCTTCGCGCCATCGTCAAGCTGTCGACCGGTGAAGTGCGGTTCACAGATCCTTCGGGAAAAATTCTGCTTCAGGAAAAAACTGGCGGCGGCAAGACTTTCACGCCGACAGATGTCGAGAAGATGACCTGCTTCAGCATCGCCCAGGTGTTTGAGTCGCCTGCCGATGAAGCGTTCTATGGATTGGGCGCGCACCAAAACGGGCAGATGAATTATAAAGGGCAAGATGTCGAGTTGGTGCAGCACAATATTGTCGATGTCGTTCCCTTCCTCTACTCTAATAAGAACTACGGCATACTATGGGACAACTATTCCATCAGCAAGTTTGGCGATCCGCGCGATTACCATGGATTGAATTCACTGGTGTTGTACGACAATGATGGTAAGCTCGGCGGACTCACCGCTGACTACTATGTCGGCGATAAACTGAAAACGAGCAAAGTCGAAAACGAAATCAACTACGAATTTCTGGAGACACCTCAGGTGGAAAATTTCCCGGACGATGTATCGCGCCATGGAAAAGTAATATGGCACGGTTCATTTTCGTCTGAGCAGGAAGGCATCCATAAGTTTTTGTTCTACTCGTCAGGTTATATCAAGGTATGGATCGACGATAAGGAAGTGTTGAACAAGTGGCGCCAGAACTGGAATCCGTGGACCAACAAGTTCAGTGTCGCATTAGGGAAAAATGAAAAGCATTCCATCCGCATCGAGTGGACGCCGGATGATCATGGGTATTTATCTGTCAAGCACCTGGACCCTTATCCTGTAGCGGATCAGGCACGCCTGGCACTTTCTTCTGAAATCGGCGAGGAGATCGATTACTACTTTATCGCTGGCAACGACGCTGACGAAGTGATCAGCGGCTACAGAAAGTTAACGGGCAAGGCGCCGATCATTCCGAAATGGGCCGCAGGCTTCTGGCAAAGCCGTGAGCGTTATTCCAATCAAAAGGATTTGCTGGATGTCGTGAAGGAATATCGCAAGCGTCAAATTCCTATCGACAACATCGTTCTCGACTGGCAGTATTGGGAAGATCCGAAGTGGGGATCTCATGAATTCGACCTGAAGCGTTTCCCCGATGCGAAAGGTATGGTCGACGAGCTTCACAACGACCTGCATGCACACTTGATGATTTCTGTGTGGCCTAAGTTCAACAAGGGAACAGCCAACTACGACGAGATGCAGAAGAACGGTTTCCTCCTGATGCACAACATTCAAATGGGAGCGAAGCGCAAAGACTGGGTAGGCGTAGGTTATGAGTCTACCTTCTACGATCCTTTTAATGAAGCGGCCGGAAAACTTTTCTGGAAACAGATCGACAAGAACCTCAACTCGATTGGCATCGACGGCTGGTGGCTCGACGCTACTGAACCGGACATCCATTCCAACTTATCCATTGAAGCGCGCAAAGTGAACATGAACCCGACGGCGATGGGCCCCGGTGTTAAGTATTTCAACGCCTATTCGCTCGTCAATGCAAAGAGTGTGTACGAAGGACAACGCGCGTCCAGCCCCGAGAAACGCGTTTTCATTTTGACGCGGTCTGCTTACGCAGGACAACAACGCTACGGTGCGGTGACCTGGAGCGGCGACATCGTTTCGCGCTGGAGCGATTTCCAGGATCAGATTGCAGCCGGCGTGAACTTCTCCCTTTCCGGAATTCCCTATTGGACCATGGACATCGGCGGATTTGCCGTGGAGCGCAAATACTACAATGCCACCGGCGAAACATTGCGCGAATGGCGCGAACTCAACACACGCTGGTTTCAGTTTGGAAGCTTCTGCCCGATCTTCCGTTCTCACGGTCAATATCCTTTCCGCGAGATCTACAACATCGCCGAGCAAGGTTCGACAGAATATAACAGCATGGTCTACTACGACCAACTGCGCTACAAACTTCTTCCTTACATCTACTCGCTCAATGGGATGAGTTACTTCAATGACTACACGATCATGCGTGGGTTGGTAATGGATTTCAATTCGGATAAGTCAGTGCACAACATTGCCGACCAGTACATGTTTGGTCCGTCCCTGTTGATCAATCCAGTGTATGCGTTCAACGCCCGTGAAAGGAAAGTATACCTGCCGGCAGGAACCGGCTGGTATGATTTGTATTCCGGAAAATATTATGAAGGTGGTCAATCCATTATTGTCGCTGCGCCGCTCGATCGCATGCCGGTGTTCGTGAAGGAAGGTTCGATTCTTCCGACAGGTCCGGATGTTCAATACACTTCCGAAAAATCACTTGATCCACTGACGCTGAATATCTACACCGGAAAGGATGCATCCTTCGCGCTGTATGAAGATGAAGGCGAAAACTACAACTACGAGAAAGGCCAGTATGCGATCATCCCTATCCGGTATGATGCCTTAACCAACACGGTGACGATTGGTGAACGCAAAGGAGAATTCAAGGGAATGATCCGCGAACGAAAAATTTTGATAACCCAAATAAAGAAGGATAAGCCTGTGGGCCTGGGCCAAAAAGTTCAGCCACAGGCAATCCTTTATACTGGAAAGGAAGTAAGCGTGAAGTTGGAGTAGCATTTCAGTTGAATTTCAAATGGCGGAGTCCATTCGAGAGTAAAAACAAACAGAAACTAACTAACACTAAACCAAATAAATACTATGATGAAAAAAATCTACAGAAGTCTGTCAATAGCTTCCGTGATTTTCTTTCTGCTAACCACCGTCACTGCGTTCGCGCAGAAGCAACTGGTCAGTGGGAAAATAACGGATGCCACCGGGGGCCCACTACCCGGTGTGAACATCATTCTGAAAGGCACGAGCGCAGGAACAACCTCGGATGCTAACGGAGCTTTCTCGATGGAGGCAACGCAAGAAGATGTTCTCGTGATCTCGTTCATTGGCTACAAGACGCAAGAAGTTTCCGTCGGCAGCCAATCTCAAATTAATGTAACGCTCACAGAAGATATTTCTACCCTGGAAGAAGTAGTCGTGGTAGGTTATGGTGAACAGAAAAAGAAACTGGTCACTGGCGCCAACATACAGGTAGATGGTGCAGCGGTGCAAAAGCAAAACTACATCAACCCGCTGCAGGGACTGCAAGGCCAGGCACCGGGCGTGAACATCATGTCGACGTCGGGTCAGCCCGGATCAGACATGCGCGTGATCATTCGCGGATTGGGTACCATCGGCAACGCCGGACCACTCTATGTTATAGATGGAATTCCGGGCGGTGACATTTCTGTCTTGAATCCCGCTGACATCAAGTCAATCGATGTATTGAAAGATGCAGCGTCTGCCGCGATCTACGGAGCGCAGGCTGCGAATGGTGTTGTGCTGGTCACCACCAGGATGGGTACGAAAGGCGTGAAGGGACAGGTGACCTTTGATATGTACACCGGCGTTCAGAACGTGAGCCGTAAAGTCGACATGCTCAATGCTGAGGAGTACAAGGTGATCATGAGCGAGCAAGCGCTAAACTCCGGCTCAGGTCCTATCGATTTCAATTCTATGTCAGGCCTTGCCGACACACAATGGATGGATTACATGTTCAAGGACGACGCGAAGATCAGCAACTATTCGCTGGGGTTGACCGGCGCATCTGATGCGACCAGCTACTCCATCTCCCTGAACTACCTCAACCAGGAAGGTATCGTCGGGGGAAAAGATGTTTCGAACTACGAACGTTATAGCTTCCGCACGAACACCGAGCACAAGTTGTACGACAACGCGCTTCGGATCGGACAACACCTGAACATCAACTACATCAAGAACAATGGTATTGCGGTAGGCAACCAGTACAACAACACGCTGCGCGGCGCTTATGGAACGTCACCACTGTCGCCGGTGTACAGCGACAACAATTTGTACGACAGTCCTTACAACGATACGCAGAACTCCGACTGGTACAACGGCGATGGCAACCCCTACGGTGTCATGATGACCAACACAAACAATCTCAGTGATGCACAACGCGTGTGGGCCGACTTGTATGCTGAACTGGAACCGGTCAAAAACCTGAGGTTCAGATCAACGGTAGGCTTCAACTACAACGCGTCAGAGTATCGCCAGTTCACCCCGCTGTATCAATTTTCCATCTACTCGCTTAATCCGGATCATACGACAACAAGCCAGAGCATGAGCAAAGGTTATACGCTTTCGTTCATCAACACGGCAACCTATGATTTTACACTCGCTACCAACCACGCCTTCACGGTGATGTTGGGGATGGAATCGCAGCGCCAGCAAGGAACATCACTGAATGGTTCCAACTGGAACCTGCTGTCGCAGTTCAATGACTTCTCGCACGCTTACCTGAGCAATACTACCGGTCAGGCGCATTTGGATGCCGACGGTAATGTTGTGGAAACACGCACGGTTGGCGGTGGACCCTGGAGCGAGTATCGCAGAGCTTCCTACTTCGGACGCTTGTCGTACAACTTCAATGAGAAGTATTTGTTCAATGCTACTTTCCGTCAAGACGGTTCATCCAAGTTTGCAGCAGGACATCGCTGGGGTTTCTTCCCTTCGTTCTCCGCAGGCTGGATTGTTACGCAGGAAGACTTCCTGGCTAACTCTGGCGCGTCAGGTTGGCTGAATTACTTCAAGCTTCGCGCCAGCTGGGGACAAGTCGGTAATCAGAACATTGGCGACTTCCAGTTTGCCGCACCGATCAATACCTCTACGAATTTCAACAGCAACAACCCTGCAGCGAACTATACCTTTGGAACGAATAACCAAAATTTCCCCGGTGCGTATCCGAGCCGCCTGGCCAATGAACTGGTTGCCTGGGAAACTTCAGAACAAACCAACATCGGGTTTGATGCCAAGTTTATGGGCAGCCGCCTGGATGTAGCGTTTGACTACTACATCAAAAACACCAAGGACTGGCTGGTTGATCCGCCACTGCTCGCGACTGTGGGAACACCTTCTGCCACCATCAACGGAGGAAGCGTTCGTAACAGTGGTATTGAATTAGCGCTCGGCTATAGCGGTGAAGTTGCAGGTGTAAACTACCACCTGGGCGTTAATGGTGCTTACAACAAGAACAAGGTGGGCATGATTCCGACCGAAGATGGTATGATCCATGGACTTCCGAACATGTTGTATGATAACTCGGAAGAGTATGCACGGGTTGAAAATGGTCAGCCCATCGGCTACTTCTGGGGATATCAGACGGCGGGCATCTTCCAAAGTGGTGAAGATATCATCGCCTGGAAAGAAGCCGGCAACGGCGTACTTCAACCCGATGCAAAGCCTGGCGATGTGAAGTACGTGGATCGTGACCACGACGGCGATATTGACAGCGAAGACAAGACTAACATCGGCGACGGTATTCCGGATATGACCTTTGGTCTTAACCTCTCGGTGGACTACAAAGGGTTTGATCTTACGGTCAACGCTTTTGGATCTGTGGGCGCTGATATTTTGCAATCGTATCGCAATCACTCCAACAAGCAGTCGAACTATTCATCCGATGTATTGAATCGTTGGACGGGTGAAGGTACTTCAAACCGTTATCCGCGCGTGACGGAAACCAACATCAACTGGCAGTTCTCCGACTTATATATCCACGACGCGGATTACCTGCGCATCAGCAACATCACGCTGGGTTATGATCTCGCTTCCTTGCTGAACAAAAAGAACCTGAGCCAGATTCGAATCTTTGTTCAAGGCCAGAACCTGTTCACGTTCACCAAGTACGATGGTATGGATCCTGAAGTGGGATACGGACCAAACGGCTGGGATGCCGGTGTTGATTTGGGCTACTACCCAAGACCGAAAACTGTATTGGTAGGTGCCAGTCTTAAATTTTAATTAACATGCTCATGAAAAAGATATATGCATTAACACTGGGGTTGAGCCTTGTACTTTCTTCTTGTGGAGATAGCTTCCTGGATGTCGAGCCGATGACGCAAGTGTTGGACCAAAACTTCTACAAGACACAGGCCGACGCAGAAATGGCGTTGATCGGATGCTACGATGGCTATCAACGTACATCATCCAATGGCAACTTTTCGTTCTACGTTATTTCCGAAGTTTTATCCGACGACGCTTTCGGAGGAACCGGATTTACTGATGCCAGAAACTACCAGGTTTTGGATCGGTTTGATAAAGCGGAATCACCTTCCGATAACAACATGTTCAACGGAACATGGACCGACTACTATGCCGCCATCTTCCGTTGCAACACATTGCTGCAAAAAATGCCGGGCATCACGTTCAACGCTGAAGAAGATCAGAAACGCATTGAAGGTGAAACTCGTTTCCTTCGCGCGATCCTGTACTTTGACCTGGTGCGCTTCTTTGAGCGCGTACCGCTGCTGACAGCACCGAGCATCGAAAATGTTCCGCAGGCGGAACCGGTGGACACGTACAAGCAGATCGTGGAGGATTTGAAATTTGCCGCCGCCAACATTCCGGTCGATGCCTATCCAAAGGCCGATGCCGCGGAAAATGATGGTCGTGCAACGCCCTACGCCGCCAAATCTATACTCGCCCGCGTGTACCTGTTTTATACCGGATACTACGGTGCGACTGATATCGGCATCTCCAGCGCAGAAGCACTGGCTGGACTAGAAGATGTTATCAGCAGTGGCGAGTTCGAATTGGTTCAGGAGTTCAAATCGCTCTGGCCTGCTTCCAGCTATGTTCCCGCTCCCAACAACACACTCGATCGCACTGGTTACGCCGGTGAAGGCAACAGCGAAGTTGTGTTTGCTCAGAAATTCAACAGCACGCAGGACTACAACGGAAACGTGGATGGAAACCGCTGGCTGGTGATGATGGGTATGCGCAACACCAACTGGTCTCCTTACGGAAAAGGTTGGGGCGCTTGCACGGTGAACCCGAGATTGGTGAATGACTTCTCCGCCAGTGATGACAGAAAATCTGCTTCCATCATCGACATCGAAGGTGAAGGTATTACAGGCTTTGATATCGAAGACCAGCGCGAGTACACCGGGTTTACGAATAAGAAATATTCACCCACTTCACTGCCTGATGGCTCGTCCAACACCGGTGGCGGAAATGATTTTCAGATCTCACAAGATCAGGACTTCATCGTTGTTCGTTACGCCGACGTATTGTTGATGGCTGCTGAGTTGGGATCGTCTAACGCACAAAGCTACTACGACGCGGTACGCACCCGCGCTGGATTGACTTCGCGCGCGGCTAACCTCGCCAACATCCAGGAGGAAAGAAAATTTGAGTTTGCCTTCGAAGGACTCCGCTATTGGGATCTGCTACGACAGGGACTCAGCACAGCCGCGGCTACCATTGCGCAGACACAGCCGACACTGAGCGGGAATGTAAGTGATGTCATCGAGATTGAAGAATCAAAAATTCTCGCCACCAAAGGATTCCAGCAGATCCCGAATACACAGATCACGCTGTCCAATGGAGTGTTGAAGCAAAATCCAGGTTGGTAATCATGAATAAATAGAAAAACGCTTATGAATAAGATTATAAAAATATTTTTCACGTTCGTACTGGGCGTATTTGCGTTCTCCTGTTCGCCAGATGAAAATATGCTGGGCGACGTTGACGTAAACGCCAACGAACTCGTGGAAGGCATCGCCTTTAAGATTGAGCACGATGCTGTGAACCCGAACATTATTTACCTGACCAGTCTCATGGACAAAAAGTACCAACCGCTGTGGGATCACCCGCAGGGAAGGAGCCAGTCGGAAGTAGTTACCTTGAAAATGCCTTTTCCGGGAACGTACACCGTTAAGTTCGGGGTGCAAACCCGCGGAGGCGCTGTATACGGTGAGCCCGTTACTTTTACTATCGCCGAGCTTTTTCCTGATTTTGTCAGCCATCCAATGTGGACCATGCTTTCTGGTGGCAAAGGCGAAGAGAAGACCTGGTACTTCGATTTAGACGCTAACGCTGTGAGCCGGTATTTTGCTGGCCCTCTCTATTTCTATGGAACGGACAACGGATGGCAAGGTGCGTGTATGGAAGAAGGTGGTGATTGCTGGAACTGGAACCCTGATTATAAAGGCAACACCTGGTTGATGTCGCCTGCTGATTTCGGTTCGATTACCTTCGACCTGAAGGGTGCCGCGAATGTGAAGGCTATTCACAACACCATTCCTACGCGTGGCACAGAAACTGGCTCATACATGATCAACACGGATGAGCACACCATGCGCTTAACAGACGCGAGCCCGTTGCACGACATCGGTCGCGATGGCGTTGTGGTGGACTGGGGCAACATCAAGATCATGTCGCTGACGGATGACTTTATGCAATTGGCGGTGTTGCGCGATCCGGCGCTTTCGGGTGAAGGCGCTTGTTTGCTGGTGTACAACTTCATCAGCAAAGATTACTACGACAACTGGGTCGCGCCGAATCAGCCCGAGCCTGAACCTCCTTACGACGGCGACGATGCCAATGGTGATCTCACTACTTCTACCAGCACTTCGAAAGTGTGGGGCATGTCGCTCAACACGCCGTACAACTGGACAAGCCTTGGCGGCGACTTCCTGAACAACTGGACCAAGCCTGAAGACTATATCGCTACAGGATGGGCCCCTTATGATGCAGCGATGATCTCCAACATCTCTCTGAGCTTCGATAAAACCGGCGCAAGCGCAGGAACTTACAAGTTCACCGATGGGTCTGGTAATCCGATTACCGGATCATACACCGTAGATGACAAAAACAACGTCGTGTTCGACAAGTCGATATCGTTTACCGTGTCAGGATGGGTGTCGTTGGGAACTACGGATGAGAATAAGTTGAGGATCATCAGAACCGTAACTGATCCGTTTGGAACCATCACACACTTGTGGCTGGGTAAACGCGATCCGGTGAAGTCCGAGTACATGGTGTATTGCTTTGAACCGAAAGGCGCAGCGCCTCCAGATCCTACACTGGCCTGGAAGAACGCGCTGGCGGGAAAAACTTTCAAACCCGACGTGAACTGGTTTATCGACTGGGTTAACTTCCCGCCTGATTTCACCGGCGGTTGGACCAGCGCGAGCACGTTCGGAAATGATTTTACCTCTAACACCTGGGTGTGGGATGCCAACGTGAAGGCAGTAGCCGAGAGTGCATCACTGAAATTCAGATTAGAAGGTAACGACCTCAAGGTTGATCTCGCGCAGACCAAAAATGGATCGCCCTATTCGGTGACCGGAACGGTAGTGATCGATCCGACCAACAAAATCCTGAACATCAACATTCCGTTGATTGACTATGCAGGAACGGCGGCGAGTTGGTTAAATACTTCCAACCCGAAGCACATCAGTGCCAGTGCGAATGACTGGTACTTTGTATCGCATGGCGGATCGACGCTGGGCAATATTGATACAAACGGTCTTTGGTTGGGTGTGGTATCGAACTCCATCGCTGCCGGCGACACGAAGGATGAAGTGTTGATCTTCCATTATGTGAAGCAACCGTAAAATTATTTTGATCTAAAATAGGGCGGTATTCCTCAGCGTTTCCTTAGCGCCTTAGCGTCTTTGCGGTAAAAAAATTTCAACCGCAAAGGCGCAAAGACGCTAAGTTCTCGCAATGCAGGCCTCATATTTTTTTATTTTTCGATATGATTATGAGAAAGATTGGACTGGTTTGCCTGATCGTAGCAGGATTTTTTAGCGTTGTATTTTCTTCGTGCTCCAAGGATGATCCCGAGCCCGAGGCGAAGTTGGTTGTCTCCACGGAGGCGTTGACGTTCTCCGCCGATGGAGAAACGAAACCGTTTCACGTGCAATCGAACACGGCCTTCCAGGTTTCGAGTGCTGAGTCGTGGTGCACGTTGTCGCCTACGAGTGGTGCCGACGGCACCATCAAGATCGAAGCGACTGTTCCGAAGAATCCAACGGCGGCGAACAGAACATCGGTGATCACCGTAACGGCGGGTTCACTCACGAAGCAGCTAACCGTTACCCAAAGTGGATCCATCATTCTGAATCTTTCAGACGATGAATTTGAAGTTCCGGTGGGTGGCCAGCAGATTACCATACAGATAGAAAGTTCAGGAACGTATTCCATCGACATTGAAGGCGCGTGGATTGATGAAGCCAGCGGCAGCACCAACACAACACAGAAATTTGATATTGATCCAAACCTCGCATACTTAGGTCGCACGGGTACCATTACGTTTACGCTGAATGGCGTTTCAAAAACTGTTTCAGTTGTACAAGCGGGCAATCCACTAAACATCGCCGACGACAACACCGGCATGAGCAGCAATGCCATGACGTTGGCGGCTGCGATCAAGGTAGGATGGAACCTGGGTAACACCCTTGAAGCAATGTCCGTCAACAATGGCGTTTACTCCGCGAACGAAACGATGTGGGGCAATGCGATGACGACAAAAACGTTGATCGATGGTATCAAGGCTGCAGGCTTTGATGCTGTGCGTCTTCCCTGCGCGTGGACCGGATACCTTGAAAACACGACGAACTATCGCATCAAAGATTCTTGGTTAAAGCGCGTAAGCGAAGTGTTGGACTACTGCATCGCCAACGACATGCACGTGATCATCAACATTCACTGGGATGGCGGATGGCTGGAAGAACATCCGCTGTACGCGAACCAGGTGGATGTAAACAAAAAGCAAAAGGCGCTGTGGGAACAGATTGCCGTCTACTTCAGAAATTACGATGAACACCTGCTGTTCGCCGGAACGAATGAAGTTCACGCGAACTATGGCAACCCGACGACGGAGAACATTACCGTTCAGCAGTCGTTCAACCAGACCTTTGTAGATGCCGTGCGCTCGACGGGTGGTAAAAACAAATACCGCAACCTGATCGTGCAGGCGTACAACACCAACATCACGCATGCCAACAACTACATGACGATGCCGACGGACGCCGCGGGTGTTACGAATCGCCTGATGGCCGAAGTACATTTTTATGATCCCTATGATTTCACGTTGGACAACTCAGCGACCTCCAAGTATTTGTGGGGTGCTGACTTCGCGGGCAATCCCAATTGCTCCACATGGGGACAGGAAGCGTGGGTCGATGAAGCCTTCGGCATTGTGAAAACGAAATTCATTGACAACAGCATTCCTGTTATCCTGGGAGAGTATGGCCTGATGTACCGGTCTTCATTGCCTGAGCCGGCATTGACGAGCCACAAGCAGGCGCGCGTTAACTATCTCCACTATGTGAACCAGGCGGCGAAAGCAAAGGGATTGAAAACCTTCTATTGGGATAGCGGTTTCACTGGCAACGGCGGATCGGGATTGTTCAATCGCGCCACCGGCGCCCAAGTTTACGCCGACGCGATCGATGCCATTGTCTCCGCGTACGACTGATCGCGTTTGAATTAAAGACTACAAAAATTTTGGTTTCGGGTAAGTAGGCCGGCGTAACGCCGGTCTATTTTTTTTACAGAACGCCCTCTGTGCACCGCTGTGCTCCTTCGTGGACTTTGTGCAATAGCTCGCTGTTGTGAACCCTCGTGCCTTAGTGATTCCTTTGTGGCAAAAAAATCTTGCCACGAAGCCACCAAGACACGAAGGACCACTAAAAAAATCCGTCGCCAGCATAGACATCATCTCTCTGTGTACCTCTGTGCTCCTTTGTGAACCTTTGTGTAATAGCTGGCTGTTCCACAGAGGTCCACAAAGAAGCACAAAGGTTCACAAAGGGAATAACGACAACGAACTCGTGCACTCAATCCGTTTACGGGATCCTTCGTTGACACTCAGGATGACGGTTAACAATTGTTTTCGTAAATTTCCTTACACAACAAAAAAAAGACTCTTATGCGCTGGATGGGAAGAAGACAAAGTTCAAACGTCGACGACCAACGGGGTCGGAGCGGCGGTGGTGGTTTCGGAGGAATGGGTGGCGGCGGCATGCTCACCAAAGGCGGGTTGGGAACCATTGTGATTATTGTGATCATCAGTTTGATCCTGGGGAAAAATCCCCTCACGTTATTGCAGCAAACCGGCATGGGTGGCTCGCAGGATTATTCCATGGACCAGTCTGCGCCCGTGGATCCGGCGCAGGATGAATCAGCCCAGTTTGTTTCCGTGGTGTTGGCCGACACGGAAGACGTTTGGAACCAACTGATGGAGAATTATACTGAGCCGGTGCTCGTGTTGTTCAGCGGTCGCGTGCAGTCGGCCTGTGGCATGGCCAGCGCTGCGTCGGGACCATTCTATTGTCCGGGGGATTCGCGATTGTACATCGACCTTGATTTTTACGATGAGTTAAAGAGCCGACTGGGCGCGCCCGGCGATTTTGCGCAGGCGTATGTTATAGCGCACGAGGTGGGTCACCACGTGCAGCATTTGTTGGGCATCACGGACAAAGTTCATTCCATGCGTGAGCGGCTGAGCGAGGAGGAGTACAACAAGCTTTCTGTTCGCCTGGAATTGCAAGCCGATTACTTCGCCGGTGTCTGGGCGCACCACGCGAAGCAGATGAATATTTTAGAAGGCGGCGACCTGGAAGAAGCGCTGAACGCGGCCACCGCGATTGGCGATGACAAACTTCAGCAGGATAACCAGGGTTATGTTGTACCGGATTCTTTTACACATGGCACTTCAGAGCAGCGGGTGCGGTGGTTTAGAAAAGGATATGAATCGGGCGATCCGAATGGTGGGGATACTTTTAATGTGGAGCGGTTGTGAGGGATGAAGCATTAAAAGGCATTGAATTGGAATAGGAGGACGTTCCGATATTTACAATTTTTCCCCATGTAAACAAGAGACAACAATGACGGATAAGAAAATAGACATTACCTCAGCAGCGGTTGAAAAAGGCCTCGACATAGTCAAGGACTTCTTAAATAAATTAATTATTCCGACCGTTGAAGAGACTGGTTTGTTGCTGCGGGACAAGGTGACAATGTGGCGATTTAACAATCAAGTTAAGATGTTAAACAAAGCTAGGGTGATTTGTGAGAAAAATGGAGTTAATCCTAAAAAGGTATCGCTAAAAGTACTTTGTCCATTACTTGACTACGCTGGACTTGAAGAAGATGAGGTGTTACAAGATAAATGGGCACAGCTACTGGCAAACATGGTGGACTCGGGACAAAACATAGAAAACCATGTATTTCCTTATATACTAAGTCAAATATCGACAAATGAATTCCTTTCACTTGAGACAACAGTTATTCTAAATGACGAGCGGATGACAAAATTGAATTTGGAATCAGAGGACTTAAGAAAAGTAAAACCAGAAAGGGAAAAACATCTCAAGAACAAGATTGATGAAATCGGCAAATGGCTAGGAACACAGAAAAGCTGGAATCAACCACAGTGGACGAAGCAGCAAGAAAAAATGAAGTTAGAAAGTGACTTACGAGAACTTTTGTCACAGGAATACAAATTGAAAGAATCTATTAATGAGCCACAATATTTAAGTGGTGATTTGCAACCTTATGAAATTGCTAACCTTATTAGACTTGGACTTATTAAAGCAGTTCAAAAGACTTACGGATATGTGAAGTATCACAAGATTAGAAACGACCCCAATAGCGAATACCTTGATTTGGAAGACGCAGAAGTAGACATTCAGACAGAATACGAGGAGTACATTTGTACTGACTTAGGAATTTTATTTATTAGAGCATGTACAGAGAAGAAGGTGAAGTAAAAGCTGCATAAACGTGTAAGCCATTTTCGGGATTAGACCATGAAAGACTATTATAGAGTTTTGGGAGTCCAGCCGACATCAACTGCGGACGAAATAAGAAAGGCTTACCGACAACTTGCCTTAAAATATCACCCTGATAAAAATCAAGGAGACAAACAATTTGAAACATTGTTCAATCAAATAACTGAAGCATATGAAATTCTTTCGGACACCGAATCAAGAAATTCATACGACTATGAATTTAATAAGACAGCTTCTGCCAACAGGAAACAAACAAGGCAGACCCAATATGAAAAAGTTACTCCTCTGACATTCTTAAATATTTTTCAGGACATTGAAAAAAGGATTTCAGGAATTGATGGAAGTAGAATTAATCAAAGAAATTTATTTGATACAGTCAATGATTTATTAACAGAGAAAAATATTGACTTCCTAATTCAGAGTAACGACCATAAGACGAATATCAAAATAATTGAGACCGTTTTACTCTGTTGTAAACCGTTGGGCTATGATAAGCATCCTATAGAGTCATTCTTTTATGTTGATAGGATTCATCCTAAGCTTGCAAAACTGGCCGGCTCAGACAACGAGACAATAAAGCGAATATTTAAAATTAACAAGGAACAAAAATATTTGAGTCTATGGGGCAGATATAAAGGGGCAGCTGTTTTAATAGGACTTGCAATAGTTGTAGCAGTTTTTATTAGTCAAAAAAACAGTTCATCTTCAAATAGATATAATCGACCTTCAGACGGAGATTTGAATAGTACATTTATTGAAGACAGGCCAAAATCAGTTACTATACCTGAATTAACTCCCGAAGAGAAACTCGAACAAGAGAGACAAAAATTGATCATTGAAGGTTGGAAGGAAACAGAAATAAACAACGGACTCCTGCCGTCCTGCTATAATTTCACTCCCAAGAAAGGAATCGTTGACAATTTTCTTGAAGTCCATGTTGGTGGCGGGACAGATGTAGCTATTAAGGTAATGAGCCTTGCAAATGAAAGATGCATAAGATATGTTTTTATAAATAGAGGTTCGACCTATAGAATCAAAAACATTCCCGAAGGTCGCTATTATTTAAAAATTGCTTATGGAAAAGATTGGCTTTCAAAAGCTGTTGACGGAAAGTGTGTCGGTCGGTTTCTGCAATTTCCAATTTATGAAAAGGGGGACGACGTTATGGACTTTAACTTACAGCAATTGGCTGACGGATATAATGTGCCGAGTTTCGAACTCAAACTTGATGTGATAGCGTCAACGACAATGAACACGTTTGACACACAAAAGATTTCTGAGACTGAGTTTAACAATTAGAGTGGAGTCGGAAACGGCTTACAACAATGTGCATGCGCCATAGCCCTTCATACCCGCCGAGCGAGTAGCATGAGTTCTCGAAGCTTTGGGCGGGGTCACCATTAAAGAACGCGTTAACGAAACTTTATAAAAGAGAGTTGTTGATAGAATAAACTGCGCAACAACGCAAAGCATATTTCATTGCCGTTTTAGTGTTGCGTTGTAATCTTATTTCCTAATTTAGGTTTGTTACTTTGGATAATTTCGCAGCCACTCGCCCAAGCAAGCTTATCGTCATTCCTTAGTGCTCCTTAGACCTCGCTGCGTGATATGCACCAATGGTACCATGGCGCGAAGAAGGAGTGAGTAAACAAACAACAAGGCTATGATACAAATATCAAAATGGGTGCACTCGACAGCGGGTGCCTTTCATGTGGTTATGGCAGTTATTGGTCTATTGACAGGTGCCTATTTGTTATTAACCGTTAAGGGTACTAAACTTCATAAGAGTATTGGCTATGTATTTAGCGCAGCGCTTCTTATTGTTAATGTGTCAGCACTCTTTATCTATGATTTTAACGCTGGTAAACCAAGTGTTTTTCACTA
>Ga0315912_10000960_pt1 | contig 40037 bp, 27 predicted proteins | sample VfabasoilMG_FD_204469 | JGI IMG/M metagenome (GOLD analysis project Ga0315912, IMG submission 204469) | Garden soil microbial communities collected in Santa Monica, California, United States - V. faba soil | ecosystem: Environmental > Terrestrial > Soil > Garden | place: USA: California... | reverse complement strand
ATCCGGCCCTTTCGCTTCACCGTGCCGGGCGACGCTCCGAGCATTCCGCTGCGCATGACGGCGCTCGCGGCCGAGCCGGAGATGTCGATCGTGGCATTCGTGCTCGGAACCCAGCGCTACGAGGGGACAAACTGGCCCAACCTCGAGATCCCCGAGGATCAGCTGCGCTACAACCCCTTTCTTTCCCCGACCCAGACCAACTGGAGCACGCTGGTCGCCCGGGCCGTGGATGAAGCGGGCGGCCAGGGCTGGGTGACGGAATACGCCGGGCCCTCGGCGGGCTACGCAGAGCAACTGCGGGCGCAGTTGGCGAACGGCAACTTTCCCACCCCCGAGGCCGAGCAATCGAGCGAAGAGCTGCTGCGCGTATTCGAGGCGTACCCGTATCTCACGCGCCTCTCCACGCGCCTGTCCGCCGAGGAGATGACGCTCGATCCCGTGCTCGGGCAGAGCGCGCTCGGCGAGGTTTCCGCCCAGCATCAACTCCTGCCCGAGGTCGCCAGCATCGACCAGTGCAGCGACGACGTGTTCACGTCGAGCGATCCGTGCGACTTTACCACCTGTGGTGCAGGAGGCCTGTGCCTCGCCACGAACGGGCTCGGGACCTACGGCGAAGCGAAGACCGGCTGCGCGTGTGTGCCCGGCGCGACGGCGCGCGCGACGCTGGCCCCCGATGGCTCCCTGACGGTGATCTGCCAGGACGCGCGCCTGTCTTTCCTCAACGCGGGGGATCGAGAGAGCCCGGACGTCACGGCGCTGCCCGATGTGTGCGCGGGCTTCAACTGCGGGGCCCGCGGGCGCTGCGTGGCGATGAACCTGACCCCGACCTGCACCTGCGACCGGAGTTTCGTCGCCACGGCCAGCCTGGCGAGCGACGGCACGCGCCAGACGAGCTGCGTGTCGCCTCGCGATGCGGTGCCCATCGAGTTCTACCAGCGCCGCCTGCCCGCGCTGCCGGAGCAGCTGCCGGGAGGCCGCGAGCTGACCGTGCCTGGGCCACGCCCGCCGCGCGACCCCATCCCGCTCGACATGCCGAGCGCCGGCCGCGTGCCGGGCGCGGCCGTCGCGGGCGGGGGCTGCAACCTGTCCACGCCGCTGCCGGGGGTGCTTCCTCACTGGCTCGCCCTGGGCGTGCTCGCGGCGCTGCGCCGGGCTCTGAAACCCCGGCGACCCATGGTGAGTCCTACGCTCGCGCCCATGATGGACTCGATGTTACCCCTGAGTATCGCTGCCGGCGCCGTGAAATTCGATGAGTCTCAGCCGGGCTGGTCGCTCTTGGACCCTGCCGAAGAGGCAAGCAACATCCGCGCCTGCACGGGCCGCGTGGACTTCGAGCGGGGCTTCGTCGCGCCGCCCGTGGTGCAGATCGGCATCACGGGCTTCGACATCCACAACGGCGACAACGCGCGCCTGCAGGTGGGCCTGCTGTCCGTCGACAACCAGGGCTTCACGGTGGAGCTGCGCACGTGGTGGAACAGCCGGCTCTGGTCCGTCAATTTGAACTGGATCGCCATCGGCCACTGACGACATACAGAGCGGCGTGCCTCCGGGGCGTGGGCGGCGGCTCGCCCGCCCCGAGAGCGCACTCAGGGCAGGCGGGCGCGATTGATCAGCGCCAAGGAAACCAGCACGACGAGCACCATCACGACCATCACGTAGGAGAAGCCGTGAGGGCTGGCGAGCCAGGGCATCCCGCCCACGTTCATGCCGAAAATGCCGGTGACGAGCGTGATCGGCAGCATGGCCGTGGTCACGATCGACAACAGATACAGATTGCGATTGGTCGTTTCCCCGAGCTGCCCGGCAATCTCCTCTTGCAGCAGCCGCGCGCGGTCTTCCACCAGCTCGAGGTCCTGAGCCACGGCCGCGAACAGCTCGTTGGCGAGCGCCAGGCTCTGCCGGTGCTCGAAGCCACACGCGGCGGGCAGCTGCAGCGGCAGGCGCTCGAGCGCCGCACGATTGGCGCTGGCATGGCGGCGCAGCCGCGCCAGGAGCCAGCGCACGCGGCGGAGCTCGGCACGGTCCCGGGAGTGCCCCGACAGGATCGAGTCCTCGGCCTCTTCCACGCTGAGCGCCAGCCTGCGCACCGCGCCTTCGAAGGTCTCGGCCAGGCACTCGACGAGCCGCTCGAAGAGGCTCACGGGCGACGGGATATCCGGCGCGCCGTGCAGCTCGCGCCGCAGTCGATCGACCGTCTCGAGCGGATGCCGGCGGCCGCTGATCATGCGCCGGCCGTCCACGTAGATACCGAGCAGCCCAAAGCCCACCTCGTGGCTGGCGAGCTCGTGATCCAGGTCCTGCAAGATCACCACGAACCCCTCGCGCAGGACCTCGAGGTGCACGTGGGGTTCCGGCTCGAGCAGGGCCTCGACCGCCGCGGCCGGCAGCTGCGAGTGCTCCGCCAACCAATCTCGCGCACGCCCATCCGCCCAGTTGAAGTGCAGCCAGACGGGCCGGTCCGGCGCGATCCTGTCGAGCTCGTCCAGTTCGATGGGGGCGAGCGGCACCAGACCAAAGGCGCAGATCAAGCCGTGAGGATCCGCGATCAGCCGGGTATCAAAGGCGTGGCTCTCCGTCATCCGCACACAGGCCCCTGGCCTCCAGCCTAGCCGCTGCAATGGCGCGGCGGATTGCCCGTGGGTGAACGCCAGGTGATAAACCTGTGACGCCTGCGTAGCCTGGCAAATCGCTACAGGTTGAAGGTCCTGTGCCCGTGGCCGACCGAGGGCGGAAGCGGCGGCGAGATCACATCCCCCACGTACAGAGAATAGCCGCCGCGGCCCGGCGCATCTCGAACTTCCGGACAGCGAAACGCAACTGCCGTGCCGCTCGCGGTGGCGACCGTGTCGAGCCAGGTGCACGCGACCCCGCCGCCGAGCAGCGCGGAAGACTCGCAGATGCGGAGCTGCGGCGACAGGAGGCCCGAGCTCTCCACGCCGGAGAGCTCGACCTGCTCACCCAGCGTGCAGTCGAAGGCGCCGCGGTACTCGAAGCCGCACTCCCGCTTCGGCCCGATCTCGCCGTGCGTGCAGGGGGCGCTCACGGTGCCCTGGCCGGGAGACGGCAGCACCACGGGGACTTGCCCCAGGTTGTTGTCGAGCGCGCCGGGGCTGTCCGCACACGCGAGCTTGTCGACGGGGCGCCCATCGGGACGCAGGAACTCCGTGGGCTCCCAGAGCGGCGTCACGCCATCCGTGTCGTACTGCACCAGGCCCTCGCACAGCAGGTTGTCCGGGTTTGCCAGGGCCGAGAGCGTCGCTGGACCCGGCGCGACCTCATCCACGACGATCCACTGGCCCGAAAGCCCCGCCTGGTACATGTCGCCCCAACCGGGGGAGATGCCCTGGTAGTGGCAGCGGTCGTAGGGCGCGGAGAGCGGAGACCACACCGCGTTGGAGAAGCGATTCGTGCTCTCCAGACAGAACGCGCGCTTGTCCCCGGCGAGCCGCGTGCTGCTCGAGTCGAGCACGTCGAAGTCCGCGTAGTGCGAAAAATGATAGTGGCCGTGACACTCCCCGTAGTCGAAGAGCCCGTGCGCGTCGTCGTCGGCGAGCAGCAGATCGACGTCCCCAATGTGCATGGGACCACTGCCGATGTTCCAGCTGGTGGAGTTGAACTCGAGCAGCCGGTGCCAGCCCACCGTGTCGGTCGTCCCTTCCTCGATCTCGCACGACCCGGGCTCGGTGTAGTGATAGACGACGCGGTTTTCAGCGAGCCCGATGCCGTCGGTCACGACGATCAGGTCGGCCCCGTCGACCGCCGGTGTCTCACCGACTTGCACCCGCTCGGCCAGCCCCGCCTGCCAGGGCAAGCGCCGATAGGTGATCGGGACCTCCACATGCCCGACATGGGCGATCAAGGCCTCGATGCAATCCTGGGTCGCAGGCTCTTGATGGCAGTAGTCCGCATCCACCGTGCAGTCCTGGTCGTAGACGAAGTGCGCATTCCACTCGTCCACCGATTCCCGCGGATACTCGAACTCATCGATACAGGCGTAGCCCGTCCGCTCCAGCAACATCTGCGGATCGACCGGGAACACCAGGGGCTCTACCCACTGGCCGCCGATGTCCCGCAGCAGGACCTCGGAGGCTCCGGGGGAAGCCAGATCGGTGAGCAGCGTGGAGTCGAAGGCGTAGTCGATGAGCACCAGATCGTGCCCGTCGATCTCGCCGCGCCGGGCATGGCCCAGGAGGGCGATCGACCACAGCTCCGGCGGAGGCAGCGGTAGCCGCCCCTTCGGCGGATCGGCATCCACGTAGAAGTAGGAACGAAAGGTGAGCCGATAGTACGCGAGGTCCAGCTGCATCCGCACCAGCTCCGCCCACTCGGCGTCACTGCGGTGCAACACCTGCGCTGCGACCGGGTCGCGCACCTCGGGAGCGAGCTCATCGAGCAAGACCCCCACCGTACCGTGAGCGCTCACCGCTACGAGCGCACCCGGGTCCTGCGCACCGGGGCCCACGGGGGGGCCCGAATGGCCGCCCCCGCCGTCCGTGCAGCTGGCGAGCCACCACGGAAATGACACACAACACGCCAGCCGCCGGCCTTTCACTCCGAGCATCTGTCCTCCCTCGGGGGCACCCTACTCTCGCCGCCGGAGCAGAACCAGTCTAACTAGTCCCATATTGGCACGGGCGAGCTGGCTCGCTTCGGGAGGAATCGACGCCGGATCCGCCCCGGCAACGCTTCCTCACCCCTCGAGGGTGAGTAGGCCGCTGTAGGCCTCTGGTTAACCCGACGGACTGCCAGCCGTTCACGCGTAAGGAGCCTCACTACGCCCGATCGCCCATCGAATGACACAACGCCGCATCCTCGTCCTGATCGACAACATCGAGTCTGACTATCAGATCGAGGTGATTTCCGGCGTGCTGCGCGCGACGCGCACTTCCAACGTCAACACCCTGATCGTCCCTGGGGGAGCGCTGGCCTCCGGGGACCAGGCCACCCCCCGCACGTTCGTCTATGACCTGATCGCGCAGGCGCCCCCGGACGGCATCCTGGTGCTCGCCGGGAGCCTGAGCAACCACTGCGGCATGCCGGCATTTTGCCGCTGGCTCGAGCGCTTCGCCAAGGTGCCGCTGTTGTGCATCGGCCTGGACATCCCAGGCCAGCCCAGCGTGTTCGTGGATAACGGCACGGGCGCGTACGCCACGATCCGCCATTTGATCGAGAAACACGGCCGCCGCAAGATCGCCTGCTTTCGCGGCCCACTGCACAGCGCCGAGGCGGAACAGCGCCATGCCGCCTATGTCCGGGCGCTCCACGATCATGGCCTGACGGTGGATCCGCAGCTGACGCTGCTCTGCCCCAGCTTCGGGCGCGAGGACGGGCATGCCGCCATCGCCACGCTCTTTGGCGAGCGTGGCAAGAACCCCTCCGATCTGGACGCGATCGTGTGCGTGAATGACGACGTGGCGCTCGGCGCCATCGAGGCGCTGACCCGCCGGGGCACGTCGATTCCCGAGCAGATCGCGATCGTGGGTTTCGATGATGCGCCCAATGCGCGGGCCGCCAACCCACCGCTCACCACCGTCAACCAGCGCGTCGAGCTGCAGGGCTACACGGCAGGGCGAGAGCTGGTCGACGCCCTCGAGAAGGGGATCCAGCCGCGCTCGCACCGCCTCGACTCGCAAGAGGTGCTGCGGGCCTCGTGCGGTTGCGTCGTGCCCTATCAAAACGATTCGCGCGGGGTGGAGAGCAGCGGGCGGGGCGCGCGCTCGTTCACGCTGGCGTTTCTCGGACGGCAGGCTGCGCTCAAGGCCGAGATGGCGCGTGCCGCCGCGGGGCGCCTGGGCAATCAGAGCGGTTGGGAAGACAAGATCCTGGGCGCGCTATCGAGCGACTTGCAGAGCACCGAGGGCACGTTCCACTACGCGATGGAGAGCCTGGCCCGGCGCGCCATCGCGGCGGGGGGCAGCGTGGATCCGTGCAACGACGTGTTGACCGTACTGCGCCTGCAGATGCTCGGCATCATCGCCGGCCAACCCGAGACGCGGCCGCGCCTCGAGGACTTGTTCCAGGAGACGCGGCTGATGCTGACGCAGGTGGCGCTGTCGGCGTATCGCGATCGCGATCAATCGGCCGCCAGCCACCTGCGCAACATCTCGAAGACCTGCCTGGAGACGCTGGCCACGCGCGAGACCGGGCCGATCTCGCGGGCACTGTCGGCACACCTGCCGCCGCTCGGGATTTCGGCCTGCGCGATCAGTCGGCTCTTGCCGAGTTCACGCCGCGGCGCCCAGCTCGAGGTCGTGGCGCGGCTCTCGCCCGACTTCGGTCAATCCAAGCTGCAACTGTTGCCCGAGAGCTCGCTGGGGCTCGACCAGACCCTCTCGCACCTGGCCAGCGCCGTGCTCCTGCCGCTCGACTTCAACCAGCAGCCGGTGGGACTGGCGGCGTTTGCCTGGGGCGCTCATAATCCGCTCGCGTACGAACAGCTGCGCGAAGTCTTGAGCGTGGCCGTGTACGCCACGCTGGAGCCCGCGTCGGTGCGCGCCGCCGCGCCCAAGGACGGCCCGGGCAAGGCGGGGTCCCCCGGGGCCACGCCCGCGTCGAGCCGCGGCTGACTCTTGCGACGCCCCGCGGCTGCCCCTAAGAAGGGCCCACCGCCTGCGCTTCTCCGTGAGCCCGGCCCGAGGCCCCATGACCGACGCTTTCCAGTACCAATCCCTCCTGCCCCTGGGACAGGACACGACGCCCTACCGACTGCTGACGACCGATCACGTTCGGGTCGAGCACGCGCTCGGAAAAGACTTTCTGCGCGTCGAACCCGAGGCCTTGCGGCGCTTGACCCAGGAGGCAATGCGCGACATCGCGCATCTCTTGCGGCCCGGGCACCTGGCCCAGCTGCGGCGCATCCTGGATGACCCGGAGGCCTCCGACAACGATCGCTTCGTGGCGCTCGATCTCTTGAAGAACGCCAACATCGCGGCGGGCGGCGTGCTGCCGATGTGCCAGGACACGGGCACCGCGATCGTGATGGGCAAGCGCGGGCAATACGTGCTCACCGACGGGCACGACGAAGCGGCGATCGCCCGCGGCGTGTACGACACGTACCAGACCAGCAACCTGCGCTACTCGCAGCTGGCTCCGCTCGACATGTACCGCGAGGTCAACACCAAGACCAACCTGCCGGCGCAGATCGAGATCTTTGCCTACGACGGCGAAGAGTACAACTTCCTGTTCATGGCCAAGGGCGGCGGCTCCGCCAACAAGAGCTACCTGTACCAGGAGACCAAGGCGCTCTTGAATCCCGAGTCGCTGATGAGCTTTCTGGACGCCAAGCTGCGCTCGCTCGGTACCGCGGCCTGTCCGCCGTACCACCTGGCGCTGGTGGTGGGCGGCACGTCCGCCGAATATGCGCTCAAGACCGCCAAGCTGGCCTCCGCGCGCTACCTCGATACCTTGCCCACCTCGGGCAGCAACTCGGGCCACGGCTTTCGCGATCTGGAGCTCGAGAAACAAGTGTTCGAGCTCTCGCAACGCACCAGCATCGGCGCGCAGTTCGGCGGCAAATATTTCTGCCATGACGTGCGCGTGATTCGCCTGCCCCGTCACGGCGCATCCTGCCCGGTGGCGATCGCCGTCTCGTGCTCGGCGGATCGGCAGGCGCTCGGCAAGATCACGCGCGACGGCGTGTTTCTCGAGCAGCTGGAGGCCGACCCGGCGCACTACTTGCCCGAAGCCAAAGAGCAGCACCTCTCCGAGCAGGTGGTGAACATCGATCTCACCCAGCCGATGGCAAAGATCCGCGCCGAGCTCACGCGCTACCCGGTCAAGACGCGGCTCTCGCTGCACGGGCCGCTGATCGTGGCGCGCGACATCGCTCACGCCAAGATCCAGGAGCGCCTGGATGCGGGCCAGGGCATGCCCGACTACATGAAGAATCACGCGGTGTACTACGCGGGGCCCGCCAAGACGCCCAAGGGCTTTGCCTCGGGCTCGTTCGGCCCCACCACCGCAGGGCGCATGGACAGCTACGTGGACACCTTCCAGGCGCAGGGCGGCAGCCTGGTGATGCTGGCCAAGGGCAACCGTTCGCGCGTGGTGACCGACGCCTGCAAGGCCCACGGCGGCTTTTACCTGGGCTCGATCGGTGGCCCTGCCGCGCGCCTCGCCCAGGACTGCATCAAACACGTCGAGGTGCTCGAGTATCCGGAGCTCGGCATGGAGGCGGTCTGGAAGATCGACGTGGTCGACTTTCCGGCGTTCATCGTGATCGACGACAAGGGCAACGACTTTTTCGCTGAAGTGATGCAGTCCGGCGGCAAGGGCCGGGCGCTGAAAACGCTGCCGTAGAGCAAGGTCGCCGCGGTGGTGCTAGGCTAGTCGCTGATGGCTGGCGAAAAGGACGCGGAAACGCCGTTACCCCCCGGGGGCCCGCCCCCCGCTCATTTGAACCGGCGCGCCCTGCTGCTCGGCGGCACCAGCCTCGGGCTCGGCACGGCGCTCCAGGCCTGCGACAGCGGGCCCGCGCCATCGGCCACGCTGTCGCGAGCGGGCCCGGCGCGCCCGACGGCGGCGGTCCCCAGCGCGGGTTCCCCGCCGCCGGTGCGCGGCTCTGCGGATCCAAGGCCTGCGGATCCCACGTCGGGCGCTGCCCCGTCGGGCGATCCGATCCTGGGGCTGGTCCGCCTCGGTGCCCCTCCCTGGCCCACGTTCGATCCGTTCCTGTTCTGCGTGCACCACCGGGACGTGTACCCCGCGGGCAACGCGGCGCTCGGCCCCACCGAGAGTCTGGCGGGCCGCAACATCGGGCAAGACTTCGGCGGCAAGGACGGCTGGAGCATGTACCACGGCGACGTGGTGCCGGGCTTCCCGCGCCATCCGCACCGCGGCTTTGAAACGGTAACGATCACGCGCCGCGGCTATGTCGATCACTCCGACTCGCTCGGCGCCACCGCCCGTTACGGCGAGGGCGACGTGCAGTGGCTCACCGCCGGCAGCGGCATCGCGCATGCCGAGATGTTCCCGCTGCTCGACGAGAGCTCGAAGAACCCGACGGAGCTGTTTCAGATCTGGCTCAACTTGCCGGCGCGCAGCAAATTCGTGAAGCCCTACTTCGCCATGTTCTGGAACGGGCAGATCCCGAAGCGGGAGCTGGTGGATGCCGGCGGCCGCGGCACGACCGTGCGCGTGATTGCCGGCAACCTCGGCGGCGAGCGCGCGCCTGCCCCGCCCCCCGATTCCTGGGCGGCGCAGGCCGATGCCGGCGTGGCCATCTGGTCGATCCGCATGCAGCCGGGTGCGCGCTGGGAGTTGCCGGCAGCACCGCGCAGCACGGAACGGACCCTGTACTTCTTCGCCGGCGGCAGCCTGCGCGTCGCCCAGCGAGACGTGCCGGTGCAAACGGCGGTGCGCTTGCGCGGTGGCCCGAGCGTGCTCTTGAGCGCGAGCGGAGACGGCGACGTCGAGCTCTTGCTGCTCGCGGGCAAACCGATCGGTGAGCCCGTGGTGGCGCGCGGCCCCTTCGTCATGAACGACATGGCCGAGATTGCTCAGGCCCGCAGCGACTACCAGCGCACCCAGTTCGGTGGCTGGCCCTGGCCCAAGGAAGACCCCGTGCATTCGCGCGACAGCGGCCGCTTCGCCATCCACGCCAACGGCAAGCGCGAACGCGGGGTGTGACGTCCGAGACCGGCCTACTTCGTGCTCAAGCCACAGGAGGACTGGAGCTGAACGTTGCCGCAGCCTCGACGAACTGCCGCGCGGCGGCCAGCTCCTCCTCGGCCCCCAGAAGGTCGACCACGAAAGCTTCCCCGTAGTCGGCTTGCTCGCGAAACTTCTGCAGCCGGGCCAGGACACGCGCCGTGCGCGGCTCAAAGTGCCCGGGGCGAACGAGGTGTTGATTGAATAGGGTCAGCACACCCTGGTGTGTCTTGGGATCGAAGCCATGCGCATACAGCGTGGCGCGCGCGGCATGGAACGCCGCAAAATAGGTGCGAGCCAAAGCGATCCGGTACAGCTCGATGGCAATCAGTTGCTCGGCGGCCAATAGCTCCTCTCGAGCCACGCGAAGCTCTTCAGCGACGACGAGTTCGCGACCCTCGGCGGTCACAGGCGAAGCCCCTGCTGCTCGATTTCGGTGACCAGGGGCCGCCCCTGCGCGAGATGGGTTTGATGCAGCGAGCGATCAAAGACACTAGGCGAAAGCAGCAGGTCACCGTCTGCGAAGAGGTCTGCCGCAATATTCAAGACATCACGTTGGGTTTCGTAGTCCAGGTGTTCGAGCAGAACGAATACGTCAACATCCGAATCCTCGTTGGCCGTACCTCGCGCATAGGAGCCAAAAAGTCGGACATCGCACAGTGCCACCCCGAAGCGCTCGCGCAGGCGGCGCTGAAAATCGCGCACGATGCGCACGACTTCTGGCGGGATGCGAGGCTGCATGATCACTCGCAGTAGTTTAGCCGAGCCCCCCCGCGGGCGCCAGTTGACAGCCTATTCAGACTCGCGTACGCCCTGCCCTTCTCATTTTCAATTGGTACTTCGGGTGCCTGTCACCGCGCGGGGGCCTCTCCCGCTCCGTGAGGGCTATCAAGGGAAGCCGGTGCAAGACCGGCGCGGTCCCGCCACTGTAAGCCGAAAGTCTTTCGCCGATTCCACTGGAGAGCGTCCGTAGAGGGCACTCCGGGAAGGGGCAAAGGGCGCCGAGGGCGTCGCAAGCGCCCTCCGAATCTGCGAGCCAGGAAACCTGCTCGAAGCTACCAGGGCCGGAGGTTTCATGCCGACTGCTCGCTGGCGCCAGGGCGCGGATTTCGCCCGCACGGTGCTGCCGATATCCCCCGTCGATCGATCGCCCTGTCCGGGCCCGTCCTGGGCTCGCGCCGGCCGGTGTGTGCTGGGCGTGAGCATCACGCTCGGCAGCGCCATCTTGCCGCGGACGGCACACGCCATGCACCTGGCAGAGGGCATCTTGCCCCTGCCCTGGGCGGCACTCTGGACGGCCGTCGCGCTGCCGTTCGTGGCCGTGGCGCTGCGGCAGTATCGCCGCCGCACGAGCAGTGACATCTTCTATCGTCCGCTCGTGGCCATGGTCGCGGCCGCCGTGTTTCTGATCTCGTGCATGCCGATCCCCGTGCCCACCGCCGGCACCTGTTCCCACCCGTGCGGCACCGGCCTCGGCGCGATCCTGATCGGTCCCTGGCTCACCATCCTGGTGACGGTGGTGGCGCTGCTCTTGCAAGCGGTGCTGCTGGCGCACGGCGGGATTACGACGCTCGGCGCGGACGTGCTGTCGATGGGCGTGGCGGGCGCATTCGTCGGCTATGGGGTGTTTCACGGCCTGTCCCGCTGTGGCGCGGCGCCCTGGGTCGCCGCCTTCGCTGCCGGTCTGCTCTCGGACTGGGCCACGTATTCGGTGACCGCGCTCGAGCTGGCGTCGGCGCTGCACGGCGCGCGGCCCTTCGGCGAGCTGTTTGTCGCGGTCGGGCTGGCGTTCGTGCCCACGCAGCTGCCGCTCGGTATTCTGGAGGGGCTGCTCAGCGCCGGCGCCGTCGCCTTCTTGTACCGGCGGCGGCGCGACATCCTGGAGCGCCTGCAGGTGATCCCGGCGCGCCTGGTCGGAGGTACGCCGTGATGCGGCGTCGCGCGCTCGCCGCGCTCTTGCTCGGCGCGTCGCAGGTCGCGCCCGCTGCCTTTGCGTCGGCGGCCGAAGCGCAAGCCATCGCGGCCCCTGCAGCGCCAGCAGCGGCAGAGGAAGCGGCACGTTGGCCCGGCGTGGATGAATCCGTGATCGAAAAGGTAGCGGCAGAAGCGGGCCGCTCCTCGCGTCCGCTCTGGTTCGAGATGGAGGGGGACCTCGCCCTGTTCCTCTTTCTGTGCGCCGGCATCGCGGGCGGCAGCGTGCTCGGCTATTGCTTTCGCATGATTTTCGTCGAGCGCATCGGCGAAGAGCCCGGCCATGAGTCTCGCTCCCACTGACATCGAGAGCGGGGCGCAGCGTTTCCCCCGGAGTTGCGACGCGCGCCTCAAGCTGTGCGTCGCCTTGCTCGGCTGGCTCTCCGTGCTCGCGGCGGCTCGCCCCGCGGCACCGCTCTGGATCGCAGCCTGCGCCTGGGGCTCGCTGCTCGGGCTGCGCGTACCGCTCCGGCGCGTGCTGCGGCCGCTCGGGGCAGGGTTGTTCACGGCGCTGATCGCGCTCGGTCTGCGCGTGGCTCTCACCCAGGGCGGTCCGGATTTCAACGTGGTCGTGCTGGGTCATCCGCTCGCGCTGTCGCAACCCGGGGTAGCAGCCGCGGCGCTGCTCGGCGCGCGTATCCTGGGGGCCATGGCCATCGCGGCCTGGCTCACGGCGACCACCCCCTGGCTGGAGCTGGAGCGCGCGCTCGGGTGGCTGCGCCTGCCGTCCGCGCTGCTCGAGATCCTGAGTCTGGCGCGGCGTTACGTCTCCGTACTCGAGGAGGGCATGGTCACGGCGCGCAGTGCTCAAACGCTGCGGCTCGGCTACCGCGGCTGGCAAAGGAGCATTGCTTCCGCCGGCGTGCTGGCGGGCTTCACACTGGGGCATGCCTTCGATCAGGCGGTGGTCACCAGCCAGGCCATGCAGCTGCGCGGCTATGCGGGCGCGCGAGCGACACCCCCCTGGCCACGCTCGAGCGCCGCAGACGGCTGGCTCGCCGCGCTGTCGCTGTCGGTGCTCGGCGTGAGCTGGCTGCTGTCGCGGAGCGTGTCCTGAACTCACCCGCCACCACGGCAGGCCCTGCCCTGTTGCTCGACTGCGAGAGCATCGGCTATCCCGGCGCGCCCCCCGCGCTTCGGCAACCGACGCTGACGCTCCGGCATGGCGAGCGCGTCGCCGTGCTCGGCGGGAACGGCGCGGGCAAAACTGCCCTGCTCAAAGCGCTGGTGGGCCTGTTGCCGGCGCGCGGCGGTAGCGTCCAGATCGCCGGCATCGACGTGCGCGGCGAGCCCGCGCGGGCAGTGAGCGCGGGCGCGGGGCTCGTCTTCCAGAACCCCGATGATCAGCTGTTCGGCGCCACGGTCTGGGAAGACGCGCTGTTCGGCCCCCACAATCAAGGCCTCGCTCCAGACGAAAGCGCGCGCCGCGTGGAACAGGCGCTCAGCGAACTCGGCATCCTCCAGCTGCGCGATCGGCCGATCGATGCCTTGAGCTTCGGCGAGAAAAAGCGCGCCAGCCTGGCGGGCGTGCTCGCCATGCGGCCCTCGCTGCTCTTGCTCGACGAACCCACCGCCGGCCTCGATCCGCAGGGCGAGCTCTCCTTCATCGAGCTCATCGAACGCTCCAGTGGCCCGGGTCGCGCCACGCTGCTCTTGGCGACGCACGCGGTCGATCTCGTCCCGCTGTTCGCCGAGCGCGTGATCTTGCTCGCCGATCGCCGCATCGTCGCGGACGGCCCCGCGCGCGAGATCTTCGCTCAGGGGGAGCTCTTGCGCTCGGCGTCGCTGCGCGCGCCCTGGGCGGCCGAGCTATGGCTGCGCTTGCACGAGAGGGCGCCTGCCGGCAACGCGACCCGTGCGGCGCGCTTGCCGCTCACCCTGGCGGACGCCGCGGAACGCTTCAGGCTACGCTCCGACGCCGAGGCTCGGCCGGCGTAGGCCCTCCACGTCCACATGCCAGCGAGGGCCTCCGCTCGCCGGTCGCTCGCTCGGCGAGCGCTTGCCGCAGGAGCCCGCGCGCGCGGAAGGCTCGAATCTTCACCGCACCCTCCGACGCACCGATACGCTTCGCTACGCTCGACACACTCGAGCCTTCCTGGCGCAAGAGCAGGAAGGTCTCCCGCCGCGCGCGAGTCATGCCGGAGAGTGCTCGATCCAGAATCCGCGCCGTCTCCCGCGCCAGGACTTGCTGCTCGCCGGTGCCTTCGCTGGCCGCGACCTGTTCCAACGCGGACAAGCCCTCGGACGCTCGCTCCAGCTTCGCGTGCGCCGAGCGACGCTGGCTGAGAAAGACGTTGCGGGCGATCGCATGAGCCCACTGCGCCACGGGTTTGCCCGGGACGAAACTGGCGCGGGCATGATGGATGCGCACGAAGGTCTCCTGGAGCAAGTCGTCGGCGAGCGCCACGGAACCGGTCGAGCGGCGCAGGAACGCGAGCAGCCGGGGCGCGAGTTCGAGGAACAGCTCGGCAAAAGCGGCGCGTTCCCCGTTCGCGTAACGCGCCATCGCGAGATCCGCGCGGCACACGGCTTCGGCACACACCGGCGCCGTGCCCCCTGATTTGTCGAAGGTCATGTTCGCTCCAAGAGCCTGCGCTGGAACAGCTCCACTCGGCTCCGCTACACAGTGTGGTCCCACGCAGCTCGAGTCGATGAGACGATCGTGTCGGAGAAAGGCCCGCTGTCGATCGATACCATCGTCCAATCGATCCTCGGAGGGGGTGAGCCCATCTATGCAGCGCAGCCGAGTGCATCGGAACTGCACGAGCAGATCGCTCGCCTAGCCAGGAGTTCAGAATGACCGTCGAGAAAAAAGCCGTGCTGTATACCGCCCATGAACACACCACCGGAGGCCGGGACGGAGCGTCCCGCAGTTCGGATGGCCACCTCGACATCAAGCTGACCGTGCCGGGTACCCCTGGCACCGGCACCAATCCCGAGCAACTGTTTGCCGCGGGCTGGTCGGCTTGCTTCTTGGGCGCGATGGGGCTCGCCGCCAAGAAAATGAACGTTACGCTTCCGGCCGATCGCGCCATCGATGCCGAGGTGGACCTCTGTTTGACCGGCGAGGCCTACACCTTGCAGGCCCGCCTGAACGTCAGCCTGCCCGGGCTGGACCGCGAGGTCGCTCAGGCCCTGGCGGATGCCGCGCACCAGACGTGCCCGTACTCCAAAGCCACGCGAGGGAACATCGACGTCGTGATCCGCGTGCTCTAGGTACTCACTGCCCGGCGTGCGGTCCGTCCTTGAACGGGCAGGCCGCACTCGCACTGGGCAAACCTGAAGTGGCGCCACTTCCGGCGCTGGTTGCTTCCCGTCTCGTTCTCGAAACTGACTCGTTCCCACACCACGGGCTGCCCGCGATCAAATCCAGCGACAGCCAGACAGGAGATCCTCATGTCACTGCGCAGCGTATTTCATGGCCTTGCTTTCACTCTGGCGCTGTTCCTCCCCGCCGGGGCGCGCGCCGAAGCCCCGCGCTCCGAGTGCTTCGCCCAACACGCACCGATCCGAGCCCTGCCCTACGAGACCGAGAAGTGGGTCGGGCAGGGCAGAAATTCGGTCTTGGCCGGTGCACGAGTGTTCTTTTGGGCGGAGCCCGGCCTCACCAAGGAATGGCTCCAGTACCAACTCGCTCAGCGCGTCGCCGCGCGGCGCGCGACCAGCAGCTGTCCGCTCGACGTCTCGGGCGTCGCCATCTCCGTCGTGTCCGCGGGCCCGGGGTTTTGGCTCGAGATCCACGCCCGGGAGACGAGCGACGCCAAAGAAGTCGTGCGGCGCGCCCAGGCACTGATCCCGGGTTAGCGCACATGGCATCAGCCCTTCGGGGCCGGCCCAAGGCCGAGCCCCGCGGCGATCTTCACCAGGTCGGCGAGAGAGCCGGCCTTCATCTTTCGCATCACCCGGCCCCGGTGGGCCTTCACGGTGATCTCGCTGATGCCGAGCTCGCCTCCGACCTGCTTGTTCAATAGGCCCGAGACGACGAGCGCCATGACCTCGCGTTCGCGAGGGCTGAGCGAGGCGTAGCTGACGCGCAGGGACTGGAGCTGGGCCTCCTGCCCTAGCACGGTGCAGCTGCGCTCGAGGGCGTTGCGGATCGCGTCGAGGAGTACGTCGTCGCCGAATGGCTTCGTCAAGAACTCGACTGCGCCCGCCTTCATGGCTCGAACCGTCATCGGCACATCGCCGTAACCGGTGATGAAGATGATCGGCATGCTGGTGCGATCGTTGGCGATGCGCTTCTGCAACTCCAGGCCATTGAGGTCCGGCAGCGTGACATCCAACACCAGGCAGCTCGGGGCGAGCACCGCGGGTCGATCGAGGAACGCCTGAGCGGACGCGAAGATCTCCGGCTGCCAGCCGGCGCAACGGATCAGGAGCTCGAGCGACTCTCGCACGGAAATGTCGTCGTCCACGACGAACACGATGGGCGTCGGGTGGGACTGAGGCGTTGCCCTCGCGGCAGCCTCCGGCGGGCTCGCTCCGCTCATGAGTGCCCCTCGGCCTGGCAAGAGTTCAGGGCCGGGGGTTCACGGGGAATGGAGAAGGAGAACGTTGCCCCGGGGCCCTCGTTCGGTGCCGCCCAGAGGCGGCCATGGTGGCTCTCGATGATCGAGCGACTGACGGACAGCCCGATGCCCATACCGCTGGTCTTCGTCGTGTAGAACGCCTCGAAGAGCCGGTCGACGTTCTGCTGGTCGAAGCCCACGCCGGCGTCTCGCACGCTCAACCGCACCCGATCGCCTGCCTCTCGCTCCGTTCGGATCAAGAGCTGCCGTGGACGATCGTCGACGCCGCTCATGGCGTCGGAGGCGTTTAGCAGCAGGTTCAGGGTGACTTGCTGCAACTGAACCCGATCTCCCGTGACCGGAGGCAGATCGTCCGCCAGCTCGGCGCGCAAGATGAGCCGGTTCCTCGACAAGTCGCTGGAGGACAGCGCAATCACCTCTCGCGCCGCCTCATTCAGATCCACGGATTGGCTCGTGACGCCCTTCTTGGCAAACAGGGCGCGCAGGCGATGGATCACTTCCGAGGCTCGCTGGCCATCGCGAATCGTGCGCCGCGCCGTCTCTCGCGCGCCGTCGACGTTGGGAGGTTCTGCGGCCAGCATGCGCAGGCACGTGCCGGCGTTGGTGATGATGCCGGACAAAGGCTGGTTGACTTCGTGTGCGATCGACGCCGTCAGTGCGCCCAGGCTCGCCACGCGGGCCACGTGGGAAAGCTCCGAGCGGACGGTGCCGAGCGCCTCTTCCGCCCGCTTGGCGTCATCGATGTCCGTATTCGCACCGTACCAGCTCACGACCGTTCCGCTCTCGTCGCGCACTGGCTCCCACCGCGACTGAAACCACCGGTACTCTCCGTCGAAGCGTCGCAGCCGCGCCTCCACCTGGCCCGCCCGCCCGCGCGGCACCGTGCTACCGATCGCGTCCTGCAGGCGGGAGAGGTCGTCCGGATGGACAATCACCCACCAGTCGCCATCGTTTTCCGCCGGGGAGAACCCGGCATAGTCCTGCCAGCGCTTGTTCCAGAACGAAGTGACGCCATCGGCCCCCGCGCACCAGACACTGTTCGGGATGGCGTCGATGATCGTGCGCAGCCGCTGCTCGGACTTCGTCAGCTCCTCGAGGGCGAGGGTGAGCGAGGTCTGGGATTGCTTGCGCTCCACGGCGACGCTGGCAATGTGCATGAGTTGCTCGATCAGAGCCTGCTGGACCAACGTCGGCGTGTTGGGCGCCAGGTAGTAAAGCGCGAACGCACCCAGGACTTTACCCGCGGTGGACGCGAGCGGCGTGGACCAACACGCTTGCAGCCCATGCGCCAGGGCCATCGGGCACCAGTTGTGAGCCGCCCAGCGGGTCTCGGTCGTGAGATCTGCGGCGATGACTTGTTCGTTCAGGTGCGCCGCCATCGCGCACGGGCCCGAATCGATGTTGATGGGTCGGCCAATGATCGACGTGATGAAGCTCGCCGGAAGGCTGGGGGCGGCGCCGTGTTCGAGGCGAGTGCCGCTCGGATCGACCAACACCACACTGCAGTGACACCCGTCCACCGTGCTCTCGATCAACCGACACAGCCCTTCGAGTACTTCCGACATCGACTGCCCGCCGGCCACCATCTCCAGAAGCCGCTTCTCACCGGCCAATACCGCCTCGGCCCGCCTCCGGCTGTGCTCGCGCTCCCGCAGTGCTCGTTCCTCCCGCTTTCGGTCCTCGATATCAGTGCCCGTTCCACACCACTGGATGATCTGCGCGGAGGCGTCGGCAACCGGACAGCTGCGAAAGAGAAACCAGCGGTATGCGCCGTCGAACCGGCGCAGGCGCAGCTCCACGTCGCCCGCTACCCCCGACGCCAGAATGGCGTGCCAGCGCGAGCGTGCCAACTCCACGTCCTCCGGGTGGAGCGCCTTCTGCCAGGCGTGGCCATGGACTTCGTCCACGCCGGCGCCGGTGTACTCGCACCAGCGGCGATTGACGAAGTCGATGCGCCCGTCCGGCAGCGCCGTCCAGATCAGTCCGGGCAGCGCGTCGACGACCCGGCGGAGCTCGTTTTCCACTGCAGTCCTTTCGTGGCCCGTCGCTGAGAGGCCACCATGCGCTCTTTTCCCGAACAGCGTCCATCATACTTTGGTGTCAGCCCAAGCTTTCGCCGTGGGTGCCGCGCCAAGTCGCGCCCGCTCCGGCATTGTTTCGGCGCCGACCGACACCATCGTGTCGTAGCTTCCACCGCGAGCGCGTGTTCCCATCGGCTGCTGCACGCGTCGAAACGGAGCGCATTCCGAGCTGGATACGCCAGCGCCGCGCCGCGCTCCGTCCCCTGGCGAACCAAGTCGGAGCCCGCCCATGTCCAAAATATTCGAACAGCCCCGCCGAAGCTTCCTGACGGCAGCTACTGCCAGCCTGCTGGCGGCCAGGATGGCGCTCACGCGTCCTGCACGTGCGAGCATCGCCCCGCTGCCGGGGTCTGCGCGCAGCTTGGCGCCCGTCCAGCAAATCCGGGCCGGCGCCCTCGACGTCGGCTACTCCCAGGCAGGACCACCGGATGGCCCTGCAGCGCTGCTATTGCACGGCTTTCCGTATTCCAGCGCGAGCTACGTCGAGGTCGCTGCACTGCTGGCGGCGCGCGGCTGCCACGTGATTGTTCCCCACCTTCGGGGCCACGGCTCGACGCGTTTCACACAGCCGAGCACGCCGCGCTCCGGTCAGCAAGCCGCGTTGGGCGTGGACGTGATCGCCTTGATGGATGCACTGCGGCTGAAGCGTGCCGTTCTCGCCGGCTATGACTGGGGCGGGCGAGCGGCGTGCGTCGCCGCTGCGTTGTGGCCGGAGCGCTGCTCCGGGCTCGTCTCGGTCAACGGCTACCTCATTCAGAACATTGCCAAGGCAGGTCTCCCCATCGCACCGTCGATCGAGTCCGGGCTCTGGTATCAGTACTACTTCCAGACCGAGCGAGGTCGTGCGGGGCTCGAGGCCAACCGGCGCGAGATTGCCAGGACCCTCTGGCTTCGCAATTCGCCGACGTGGCGCTTCGACGAGGACACGCTCGCGCGACATGCGAGCGCGTTCGACAACGCCGACTACGTCGACGTGGTGATCCATTCGTATCGGCATCGCCTGGGCCTTGCCGCTGGCTACGCCGCGTATGCAGATGTCGAACGGCGCCTCGCTGCCCTGCCGGTGATCGGCGTACCGGCGATCACTCTGGACGGCAAGGCGGACGGCGTCGTGCCGGCCAACGACGGCACGGCATCCGCGTCCAGGTTCAGCGGGCCGCGCTCACACCGCGTGGTCGACGGCGCCGGCCATAACCTGCCGGAGGAAGCGCCCCGGCAGTTCGCAGACGCCGTCTGGGAGCTCGCGTCGGCCCAGCGTTGAACGGGCAACGGGGATGCGGGCACAGGATCTGTGCCTCGCACCCCCAGCTCGGCGAAGCTAGTGACTAGCGCAGCGCTCGGAACGCCGCGCGGAGCTCGCTCGCAAACAGCCGCGGCTCTTCCCAGGCGGCAAAGTGACCGCCCTTGTCGACCTCGTTGAAGTAGATCAGCTTGCGGTAGGCCTGCTGCGTCCAGCTCTTCGGGGCGCGATAGATCTCGCCCGGGAACACCGTCACGGCCACGGGAATGGAGATCTCCGCCGTCTTCTGCGCCGCCGCGCTGAAGTTGTTGTTGTCGTTCTCCCAGTACAGCTGGGCAGAGGAAATCGCGCTATTCGTGAGCCAGTAGAGCGTGATGTCGTCGAGCATTTCATCCTGCGTGAGCGAACGCTCGGGCTCACCGCCGGTATACGTCCACTGAGAGAACTTGTCGTACATCCACGCCGCTAGACCGGCGGGGGAGTCCGACAAGGCGTAGCCCACGGTTTGCGGGCGGGTCACCATCATCACGCCATAGCCGGCGTTCTTCGTGAAGAACGTGCTCAGCGATTCGAAGGCGGCTCGCTCCTTGGCGGACAGCCCGGCGGGGGCAGGATCCCCGTTGCTGATGGCCTTGGCCACGCTACCCGGCACAGTCGCCGGCATGTTGACGTGAATCCCCAAGAGGCCCGGCGGCGCTTGACGTCCCATCACGTCCGCCACGACCGACCCCCAATCGCCGCCCTGCGACACATAGCGCTCGTATCCGAGCCGCTTCATCAGCACGTGCCAGGCGCGCCCGATACGGCCGGGACCCCAGCCCGTACTCGCTGGCTTCTCCGAAAAGCCGTAGCCCGGCATCGACGGAATGACGACATCGAAGGCGTCCTCCGCGCGCCCTCCGTAGGCGGTGGGGTCGGTGAGCGGACCGATGACCTTCAAGAGCTCCAGGATCGATCCGGGCCAGCCGTGCGTGATGATGAGCGGCAGAGCGTTGGGGTGGCGCGACCGCACGTGCAAGAACTGAATGTCGAGCCCGTCGATCTCGGTCACGAACTGCGGCAAGGCATTCAACTTCGCCTCCACCTTCCGCCAGTCGTAGTCCGTTCCCCAGTAGTTCACGAGCTTCTGCAGCTTCGCCAGGGGTACGCCCTGAGATTGATCCGTGACGGTCTCCTTGTTGGGCCAGCGCGTGGCCAGCACGCGCCGGCGCAGGTCGACGAGTGCCGCCTCCGGGACGTCGACGCGAAAGGGACGGATGGCGTTGTCCTTTGCAGCGCGCGCCTTTCCGGGCAGGCTGCTGATCACGGAGGCTTGCGCCGGCGCGGCGGAAGCCGCCTGCGCGAAACCCGCACCCGAGAGCAGCACCAGGCCGAGCGCGCCCGCCGTCGCGGTCGTGGCGAGCGGACGACGGGCGAGCGCCGAGAACGCCACGCGCTGGTTCCTCGAGGGTGCAAACCGTTCGTGAGCGGGAGCGATGTCGTAGACGTTGTTGACAGTCATGCTGAGTTCCTTGTTGATGATTTGCCATTGCGCCGATCCCACCCCTCGGACGCGCTACACAGATGCGCCCCCAGGCACGCTGCGGCGATTGGACGATGGTATCGGCGCCTCAGGGCGCGCCGAGAAAGGTGTCCACACTCGCCACGAACTGCTCGCGATACTGAAAGAGAGCGCCGTGGCCCGAGTCCGGATACAAGAGCAGCTGGGCGGACGGGATCTGCTGGTACAGCACGAGCGAGTTCGGCGTCGGAACCATCACGTCATGGCTGCCGTTCACGACCAGCACCCGCTGCCGGATCGCCTTCAGCTTCGCCGTGTTGGACGGGCCGCTTCCCCACGCCACGATCGCCGCTTGTTGGGCACCGATCGTGTCGCTCGAAGCCGCAGGCTCCGCGTCCACCGTGTGCTTGCCAATGCGCGCCAGGAAGGCGGAGGCAGCGGCCTTGCCGGTCTGGCTTTCAGTGAAGAAGAGCGGTGCCTTCGGGTGCACCTGCTCTTCGGAGCCCTTCTTCATGGCCCACTGGATCACGCTGGGGAGTGCATTGATGCCCGCCCCGCCCTCTGGTCCCGTTCCGGCGAGCACGAGCCTGCGGATCCGCTCTGGCTGATCGAAGAGCAGCTGCTGCGCCACGAAGCCCCCCAGGGAGAACCCGAGTACATCGATCTGCTGCAGCTGCAAGGCGTCGCAGAACGCCGCGGCGTCCAGCGCCATGCTCCGCACCGAGTCGGGCGTCTTCCCGCCGGATGCGCCCACGCCCGCGTTGTCAAAGACGATCACACGTCGCTGCTCGGCCAATCCGTCGATGAGCTGCGGGTCCCAATCGTCCATGGTGCCGGTGAAGTGCTGCAAGAGCACGAGCGGCGGCGCCTGCTCGTTCTGGCCGAGGCTGCGATAGGCATAGCGGACGCCCTCGACGGCGACGTAGCCAGTGCGCGCGCTATCGTAGCTGGCGTTCGAGACGGCTCCCGGCGCCGAGGCTCGCTCGGCTGCGTCGCTCGCCGCCGCCGCTCCGGGGGAGCCCGCTCCAGGGCCGCAGGCCAGCAGCGAGGCCAGGGGTACTAGAGAGGCCTGGATCGGAATCTGGATCGCGTGAATGGCGCCTGCAACGCAGGCGGAACAGCGGCTGAAGAAATCTGAGCGATGGATCATGCTGAGCTCCTTGCCAAGAAAACTATCTGGCTTTGCCTCCGATGGATTCGGATGCATTACCCAGATGCGTTCAGGCGCGGAGCCAAGCGATTGGACGATGGTATCGGTCGCTGCTCGAGCTACGGGCGCCCGCTCGTCTCGAGCGCACGCTGCAGCGCCTCGAGCAACGCCGTGTCGCTGAAGGGCTTGAACAGGCAAGCCACGGCTCCCTTCGCGAGCAGCTGGGGGCCGGTCATCTCATCGCCGTGCGCCGTGATGAAGACGATGGGGATGCGCTGTTGACGTCGAATGAGCTCGTCCTGGAGCTCAGGCCCGGTCATGCCCGGCATCGCGATGTCGAGGACCAGACAGTCCGTCGCCGTGAGGCTGGCAGAAGCGAGAAACGCCTCCGCCGACGCGAACGCCTGGGCCGCAAACCCGAACTCGCGAAGCAGATCGGGCAGCGCCTCGCGCACCGACTCATCGTCATCCACCACCGAGATGAGCGGTCGGAGCCTCACGACGGGTACCTGCTCTGCAAGCCCGGCGCAGTCGACGCCGTGCCGCGCAGGCCCGAAGCGGGAGCCGCCTCGGAGGATGACGGCAGGGAGAAGGCGAATGTGGCGCCCGGGCCCTCATTAGCTACGGCCCAGAGCTGCCCGCGATGACTTTCGATGATGGATCGACTGACCGAGAGCCCGATGCCCATGCCGTTGCTCTTGGTGCTGTAGAACGCGTCGAAGAGCCGAGGGATCGCCTGCGGATCCAGGCCGGCCCCTGCATCCCGCACCGTCAGGCGCACACGCTGGGAGCTGTCGAGCTCGGTATGGATCGCCACCTGCCGTGGCCGATCGTTCACGCCGCGCAGGGCGTCCACCGCGTTCAACAGCAGATTCAAGATCACCTGCTGCAGCTGGACCCGATCCCCCGCGACCAGCGGTAGACCGCTGCTCAGGTCGGAGCGCAGCAGAACGCCGTTTCTTCGCAGCTCGTTGCCGGAGAGCGCAATCACTTCCCGCGTCGCCTCGTTCAGGTCCACGGACTCGGTCGCGCCCTGCCGGCGAGCGAACAGCGCCCGCAGCCGCGAGATCACGTCGGACGCGCGATGACCGTCGCGAATCATGCGCCGCGCCGTCTCGCGCGCACCCTCGACGTTCGGCGGATCGGCGCCGAGCATGCGCAGGCAGGCGCTGGCATTGGTAACGATACCGGCCAGGGGCTGGTTGACTTCGTGCGCGATCGAGGCCGTCAAGACTCCGAGCCCGGTAACGCGCGCCACGTGCGCCAGCTCCGAGCGCACCTTGCCGAGCACCTCCTCGGAGAGGCGGTGCTGCGTCACATCCTGTATCGCGCCGATGTACTCCAGCCCGCCCTCCCGGTTGCGGGTGCCGTGCGCCACCAGGTGCAGATGTTTGATCGATAGGTCGGGCATCTGCAACCGGTAGGTGTAGTCCAGGTCACTGCCGGGGCCTCGCGCTCGGTCGATCATCTCCTCGAGCAGCGGCAGGTCCTCCGGGTGAGTGCGAGTCGCCATCAGCTCGAGCGTGACGGGTTGCTCCGAAGCGAAGCCATATGTGCGATAGGTTTGCTCCGAATACTCGATGCTGTCGAGCTCCACGCGCCAGTAGAAGCTGCCGGTCGAGCTGAGTCGCTGGGCTTGCTTCAACAGCGCTTCGCTGCGCTGCAGATCGGAATATAGCCTGGCATTCTCGAGCGAGATCGCCGCGTGGGCGGCGATGAAGTCCAGGACCCTCACCCGGTCGGCGGTGAAGGCGCAGGTCGTCAGGTTGTTCTCGAGGTACAGCGCGCCCACGACCTTCGTCTGTTTGAAAATCGGCAGGCACAACACCGAACGCGGGCGATTCTGCCGCACATATTCGTCCTGCGGATCGAGCCCCTCCACCGAAGCGTCATCGAGGACGAGGCGATCTTGGGTTCGCAGCACGTACTGGAGCGCCGATTGCGGAAGGTCCGCCGCGGTGACTCGAACCCTTCGAACCGCAACCTCCACGTGGCCGTGGCCGATCGTCGCCTCCGCCTCAATCTGCGGCCCTTCGGCGTAGAGCAGGATGAGCAAACCCCGCTCGGCACCGGCATGCTCGACGGCGAGGCGCATGAGCTTCTCCAGCAAACTCGCCAGGACCATCTCGCTCGACAGGGTCTGCGACGCCTTATCGACCGTCTCGACATCCAGCTGCGAGACCGGCTTATCGATGGTGGTGCCGAGGGCGGCCCCGAGCGACCGGGCGCGCAGTTGCGGGTAGCGGGCGTCGAGTTGCCGCACCTTGACCAGCGCGCCCCAGCGCTCGTAGCCGTCGCGCGCCTGGCGCAGGTAGGCATCTGCGATCGTTCCCAGGCCGCGTGCCCCATGGAACTGGCCGGCAAGCTCGCTGGCGAGCGCTTCGTTCTGCACGAAGCCGTGCTTGCGCGACCGTCGAATGGCGTCTTCATACAGGCGCTGCGCTTCGAGTTCTCGGCCTTGCAAGCGGGCGATCTCTGCCCCGACCAACGCCTGGCGATGACCGAAGTTTTCCTCACAATTCTCCGCCCAGAGCGAGATCTGCTCGTAGTGCCCCGACAGCGCCCTCGAGTGCCTCTCGCGCTGCTCGCTGGAGCAACCATCACTGGCCGCTGCGTGAGTCAGGGCTGCGTAGAAGTCGTACTCCGCCTCCTCGATGGAGGAGCGCATCGCCCAGCGAATGGGCTCCACGTGCGCTGCGGCTTCGAGAGCTGCCGGAACATCCCCCGCAAAGAATCGCTCCTCGAGCCGGAACACCCAGTGGTAGCCCACCATCATGGCCAAACCAGGTTGCTGCTCGACGTCTTGCCAGGCCCATCGTTCATCCGCCGGCGGCTGGTTGAACACGCCGCGCAGCCGCTGGATCAGCTCGAGCTGCCGGATGAACCACGCGGCGGGCATACCGAGTTGAATTCGATTTGCGAACGCCATCGCCTGTTCGGCCTCGCGCTGCACTTGGGCGAGCGGCACGCCCGAGACGAGCTGATGCGTGATCAGATTTCTCTGGTTGTATGCGGCAAACGCCGTGTCGCCCATCGAGCTGCCGACCTGGAACGCCTGGGTCATCAACGGCTGGCACAGGGGCAGGTGCTTGATCCAGGGCATGGTAAACGCGGCAAAGCAGGAATAGACGCGAGCCTTGTAGCGATCCGTGCCGCGCCGCTCCACCAGCTCGCACGCGAGCTGCCCCAGGGCGTATGCGCTCGAATAATCGGCGAAATGGGACCCCAGCGCCATGTTCAATGCGGAGTACGCGACGCTCGAGCTCTCGCCGTTGCCGTGCTCGAGGCTCAGGTTCGTCATGCGCAAGAGGACGAGCTCGAGCAGGTACCGATCAAACGCGTACGCCGCGGGGAATAGCTCGGTCAATACGGCCATGGTCGCGATGCAGCCGGGATCGCTCATGGGAGGCAGATCGATCAGGCTCTCGATGGGCCGCAGCGACAGCCGCCGGCGCATCTCGAGATATTCCTGCCGCACTTCTGCCTCCGTCGGGCGCGGGGCCCACAGGATGCCGACGCGCGCCAGGAATGCCAGCGCGACCTCGACCGCACGCTCGTTCTTGCCGGTCGTGAAACAGAGCAGCACCGTCAAGCAGACGACGGCGGCCTGGTCGGCAAGCTCCAGAGCGTTCTCTGCGAGCGCGGCAAGTCGCTGCTCGGCGCCCGCCAGCTCGCCTCCCACAATCTCGCATTCCGCCCAGTGCAACTCGAGCTCGAAGCTCAACCGATAGAGGCGCCCCCAGCTCCCCTGCCCCAGGAGCGCGCGCCCGGCAGCGAAGTAGGCCTGCGCGGAGGCGTAGGCGCTGGAGGTCTTGGCACGCTTGCCGGCGACGAGATGAAGCTCCGCAATCTGGTCACGTTCTGCGCGAGAGTCGAGCGCGGCCGCACCACGGTCGAAGTGGTGGATGATCTCGAAGATCTTCTCTTCCAGCTCCGCGGCTGGCGTCCGAGCCACGAGCAGCCTGCCGATGCGCAGGTGCGCCCCTGCGCGCTCGGCGTGCGGAATCAAGGCGTAGGCGGCCTCCTGCACGCGGTCGTGAATGAAGGTGATCGAACGGTTCCCGCGCAAGATCAGGCCTGCCTCGACGGCACCTCGCAACGTCACCTGGACCTGCTCTTCGGAAGCGTTGCGCAGCCAGGCCAGCGTGGCGAGGTCCGCGACATTGCCGAGGCATGCCAGCTGCCCCAGCGCCTCGCGCGTCTCGACGGGCAGCCGAGCCAGTTTGGTGGCCATGAGCTCCGCCACGTTGTCGGTGATGCCCATGGCGAAGATTCGCCCGATGTCCCACTGCCAGGCGGAGCTCTCGGCAGCGAAGCTCAGCATCCCCTCCTCGGCCAGCATACTGATGAACTGGATCACGAAGAACGGGTTGCCGCCCGTCTTCTCGGACACCAACGCGGCCAACTCAGCCACGCTTTCCTGGTCCGTGTGCAGGGCGTCTGCGGCGAGCTGCGCTACGTGGCCGACCTCGAGCGGAGCCAGCGTGATCTGCGACACGGCGCCGCCGGCGCTGCGCATCGCAGCGAGCGTGCTCGACAGCGGATGCGCCGCACTCACCTCATTGTCCCGGTAGGCGCCGATCAGCAAGAGGTGCAAGCCCTCGCAGTCGGTGACCAGTCGCTCGAGCAGCTCCAGCGTTCCGGCGTCGAGCCATTGTAGATCGTCTATGAACAGCACGAGCGGGTGTTCCGGCCGGGCAAACACCGCCAGCAAGCTGCGAAATACCTGATAAAAGCGCGTACTCGCATCCTGCGGCTCGATGCGGACGAGCGGCGGCTGCTCCCCCATCACCAGGGCAAGCTCGGGGATCAAGTGGACCATGAGCTGGCCGTTCGGGCCCAACGCCGCCACCAGCTCGGCGCGCCACAGGGCTAGCTCCTCGTCGTTCTTGCTGAGCAGCTGTCGCACCAGGCCCTGAAAGGCCTGAGCCAGCGTCGCATAGGGAATGTCCCGCTTGTACTGGTCAAACTTACCGGCCGCGAACAAGCCGCGCGGCGGCACCAGGACCCTGTGCAGTTCATGCACGATCGAGGACTTGCCAATGCCGGCATAGCCCGACACCAATACCAATTCGGTGCGGCCGCGCTTGACCACGCGCTCGAACGCCGTCAGGAGGACATCGGTCTCGGCGTCGCGTCCGTACAGTTTTTCAGGCAGCACCAGCTGGTCAGGCACATCGTGCTCGCCCAGCGCAAAGCGCTCGACGTAGCCCTGCCGTTCCAACATCATCGCGCATTTTCGCAGGTCGATCTCCAGGCCCGCCGCGGTCTGGTAGCGATCTTCGGGATTCTTGGCGAGCAGCCGCAGCACGATGTCGTCGATGCTGGCGGGCAGGCCATGCGCTCTCTCGCTCGGAGCGACTGGCTGGCGGGCAATGTGGCAATGGATCCAACCCATCGGATCGGAAGCGAAGAACGGCAGGCTGCCCGTGAGCGCCTCATACAAGGTGACGCCGAGCGAGTACAGATCGCTGCGTGCATCCATGGATCGGTTCATGCGCCCGGTCTGCTCCGGCGCCATGTACGCAAACGTGCCGGCGATAACCTCCGGGGGCGCCAACACTTGCCGTTCCCGCCGCAGGCGCGACGCAATTCCGAAGCCCGTGAGGCGCACGCGGTCCGTGGGGTCGATGAGCACGTTCGCGGGCTGGATGTCCTTGTGGATGAGACCGTGCCGATGCACTTGGCCGAGAGCTCGTGCCAGGTCGCCGGCGAGCGCCAGAAAGCGCGGAAGCTCCAGGCGTCTTGCCTCGGACTGATCGAGGATGAGGTCGAGCGGCTCGACCCCCGGATCCTCGAGCAAGAGCATCGGGCGCCCGCCATGCCGGCACAACGCGAGCGGTCGGAGCGCCCACTCGGGGTCCAGCTCCGCCGCCAGCCCATGCTCATGTTGCAGGCGCCCGAGGCTGTGCGATGACGCCCCGGGAGCCAGAGCGAGCACCGGCGGCCCTCCCGCTCGGCGCCCGCGATACAGAGTAAACTCGCTGCCCGCCCTCAACGCCTCCAGGAGATATCCGCAATCGTCGCTCATTCGTGTCCTCGCATCGACGACGCGGCGCGGTTCGCCGTCGGAGTCATTGGTGACGAGGAACGATGGTGCGCCACTCGGCGCACGCTGGCGATGATACCTTGGTACTGGTGCGGTACTGGTGCTGATGCGCGGCCCCCCTCGAGCCGGCAGCTAGGCCGCCCGAGCCGCCTTTCGCCACCAACACCTAGGTATCATCGACAGGGTGCCTCGTCTCGGGCACCTCGTATCGAGCCCGATTCGCAGGAGCGGGTCCACAACGCTGCCGAGTGCCCCGGGGTGCCCGCGCCAGACAAGGGAATCAGCATGAACCATCTCGCAGCAGACCTGAAACGAAGCCCGATGACCACGCGCCCCGAGCTACTCGACGCGGAGGGTCACGTCTGCGCGTTCTTCCATAGCTACGAGGAGGAGTACCGCGTCCTGCTTCCGTTCATCAAGGAAGGGTTCGAGCACTCGGAACGGGCGTGTCACATCGTCGAGCCGGCACGGCGAGGCGAACACCTGCAGCAATTGGCCGCTGCTGGCATCGATGTCGCCGGCGCCGAGGCTCGCGGACAATTGGTCGTGCTCGACTGGTCGCAAACCTACCTCGCTGGGGGTAGCTTCGATCAGAAGCGAGTCATGGCCCAGTTCGCCAGCGCGCGGGACGAGGGCCGCCGCCAGGGCTACTCGCGTTCCCGCTTCGTGTGTCACATGGAGTGGGCAGTAGAACAGGGGAAGCTCGACGAACTTGCCGAGTACGAGGCCACCTCCAACTTTGCGCCGCTCAACGGGGACGTCGCGATCTGCTCGTATCAGCTCAACCGCTGGGGGGGCAGCCTCTTGATCAACGCTCTGCGGACGCATCCGCTCGTGATCCTCGGCGGCCTGCTACACGAGAACCCCTACTATCAGCCGCCCGCGGAGGTCCTCGTCGAGCTGAAGGCCCGGCGAGCGTCCGCCTGTTGCTGAGCGGTCCCGGCGTGGACGTGCCGGCAACGGTCGCCGAGACCAAACAGCTCAAGGCCTGTGTCAATCACTTGATTGGCATCGTCGCCCTGCCGGCGCTCTGGAGCGGCGGCGAACCCGCCGCGATTGTGGGTACCGTGCTCGATGTCCTGCTCGAGATGCTCCAGCTGGACTTCGTCGGCGTGCGGCTGAGCGATCCAGCGGGCGGAGCACCCACGGAGATCCGGGTCGCTGCCCCGTTGGCAGCTGCCGTCGCGCCTCGCGCGGTCGACGAAGCGCTGGAGCGCCTGGGCCAGGACCCGCAAACGTGGCCCACACTGGCCCGGAGCCAGCTCGGAGGCAGAGCCGTTACGCTGCTGACCGTGCATCTGGGGTTGCAGGGTGAAGTCGGCGTCATCGTCGCGGGCTCGACCCGGGCGAACTTCCCCGTGCCGACCGAGAGGCTGCTGCTCAGCGTAGCGGCAAACCAGGCAGTGATCGGGCTCCAGGAGGCGCGGGACCGGAGCGAGCAGAACCGGGTCGCTTGCGAGCTGGATGAACGGGTCGCTCAACGCACCCGGGAACTCGCGGCGGCCAACGCCGAGTTGAGGAACGAAATCCGAGAACGCAGGTCGGTGGAGGAACGGCTCGACAAGGCCCGGTCCGAGCTCACCCACATGGCGAGGGTCACCAGCCTGGGAGCGTTGACCGCGTCGATCGCGCATGAAGTCAACCAACCGCTCGCGGGCATCGTCACCAACGCCAGTACGTGTCTGCGCATGCTGGCCACCGAGCCTCCCAACGTCGACGGCGCGCGGGAGACCGCACGGCGCACGATTCGCGATGGTCACCGGGCGTCCGAGGTGATCACTCGCCTGCGCGCGCTCTTCGGCAAGAAGAGTGTCAGCAGCGAAGCGGTGGACTTGAACGATGCGACTCGAGAAGTGATCGCCTTGTCGCTCAGCGAACTGCAGCGAGGTCAGGTGGTTCTCCGGCCAGAGCTGGCCGACGATCTTCCGCCCGTCACGGGCGACCGAGTCCAGCTGCAGCAGGTCATGCTGAATCTGTTTTTGAATGCGGCCGATGCGATGAGCAAGGTCGACGATCGTCCAAGGCAGCTCGTGATTCGAACGGCCCGAGAGGCCGGCGAACGCGTGCGCCTGAGCGTGCAGGATACAGGGGTCGGTTTCGAGGCGCAGGGCATGGAAAGGCTATTTGAAGCCTTCTACACGACGAAGAGCGGCGGGATGGGCATCGGGCTTTCGGTCAGTCGCTCGATCATCGAGAGTCATCACGGCCGCCTCTGGGCGGCACCGAACGAGGGCCCAGGGGCGACCTTCTCGTTTTCCATTCCCGAAAGACCGGAGGCAAACCCTTGAGCGATCGGTGGATGCTCGAGTGGCACCAGCAAACGTCACACCCCTGCCGCTCACGCTGTCCGAAGCGGCCGAATGTTTCGTGCGACGTCTGGAATAGGTAACACTGTCACGCCAGGGACACGCATCCCTGCCGGTTCGGAGCTATCCGCGAAACCTGGAGCGGAGTATTGTGTCCGCATGGCACTCGTAGGGGAGGCGCCGACTATCGGCAGCGTTTCGCCTCCCCGAGCTGGGCACCCACCTTCACCGCCGGGGCGGCGCTGGCGTTGGCTCGCCTGGCTCGGGTTGAGTCTGCCTGCGCTCCTGGTGCTGCTGCTCGCGGGCGTGACGCTGCTCGGCCACAGCCTGAATCACCCGTGGATCAAGTCGCGCATCGTGCGGCTCGCCAAGGATTCGGCGGGGCTCGGCATCGACTATGCGGGCCTGCGCGTCTCGTTGTTCGACGGCGTGCACGCCAGGTCCCTGCGCATCTTCACGCCGCAGGCGCTGGCGCCGGGCGCCGAGACATTTCTGGACGTCGAAGACTTTGCGCTCGACGCGCAGCTCTGGTCCCTGGCCTTCGGCCCGCGCGAGCTGAAGGCGCTGCGGGTGGGCCTCATCGACGTGGCGGTGGTGGCCGATGAGGCCGGCAGAACGACGCTGAGCGAACTCTTTCCGGCAGCCTCGGAGCCGGCCGAGCCGAGCCCGCCGTCCCGGCTGTCCCAGTCACTCGTGCAACTGCCCGAGCTGTCGCTGCGGCGGCTGGAGCTCGGGGCGATCCATGCTCGCTTCGTGGAACTCGGCGCTGGGCAGCCCGCGCGCGTGGTCGCGCTCGGTCCGCTGCACGTGGAGGGCAGCTTCGAGAGCGGCGCTCAGGGCCTGGCCGGCAGCGAGCTGCGCGTCAGCGGCGCGCCGGGGCTGCGGCTCGAGCTGCACGAGACGGGCGGGCAGCTCCGGCAGGCCGAGCTCGCGCTGCAGGCGGTCGCGCGCGCGACAGACCCGAGCACGGGGGCTCTGCACGTCCAGCTCGACATGAAGGACCAGAACCTGGCGCCGGGCTGGGCCCGGGAGGCGCAGCTGTTGGCGCTCGAGGCCACGCTGCACTTCGATGCCGCCTCGGGCCAGAGCTCGCTGGAGCTCGCGCAGCTGTCCGCGTTGGGCCGCCGGGTCTCGCTGGCGGCACGCGCCCGGGTCTTCGACGCGGGCGTGCTGCGCGTCGAAGGCGGCGCTGAGGCCGCGGTGCACCTCGCCGAGTGGCCACCGGCGGGTCTGCCCCGAGCGGCGCTGCCCGCCGCGCTCGGTTCGCTCGCGTTCGGCTCGTTCGATCTGGACGCCAGCGGCAGCGATCTATCCTGGCAAGGCGAGCAGGTGCGGGGCGCGCTCGAATGGCGCGGCCGCGTGCGGGGGCTGCAATTGGCCGAGGGTGAGCTGCGCGCTCGGCTGCCAGACGCCAGGCTGGAGGGTGCCGCCACGTTTGCAGGCCGACAGGGCAGCTTCCGCACCGAGCTCGGCGCGTCGCCTGCGGTGCAGCTGCCACAGCTCAGCGCCGAGTTCGAAGACCTCGCGTTGCAGGTGACCGGCAGCATCACGCCCAGAGAGGGGCAAGCCCCCGGCGCGCTCGAGCTCCGCGCACAATCGCGGGTGACCTTGGCAGCGGGGCAGCTCCGCACCGACACGGGCGGCGCGCTGACGCTCGCGGGGCTGAGCCTGGAGCACGACGTGAGCGCCGTGCTGGCGGACCTGACCCAGCCGGTGCTGCCCACGCTCGAAGCCCACCTCGCGCTGCGGCGCCTGGAGGCGTCCGGTCGCCAGGGCCGCGCGCAGCTGGAGCGGCTGAAGCTCGGCGTCTCGGCGCAGCAGCCCCGCCCCTGGGCGCCCGACGGGGATAGCGATGGTCGAGCCAGCGTGACGGCCAGCATCGAGCAGGCACAGGCGGGCGCCTACCGCGGCAAGCTCGACGAGCTGCGCCTCTCCGCCGAGCGCCTGGACACCGAGCGCTATCGTGTCGAGCTCGGTGCCGTGGCCTCCTCCCTGGTCGCGCGGGGGCGCAAGCTCGGCGGGCGCCTCGGCACGGAGCTGCGTGCCGAGCTCGCGCCCGCCGCGGGCACTGCCGCGCTCACCGCGCAGGTGCGCGGGCCCCGAGCCGCGCGTGCGGACCTGGAGCTGAGCGCCCAGTTCGATCGCGCGAGCGAACGGCTCGCCTATCGCGCCGGCCTGCGCGCACGGCAACTCGCACCGTTCGTCACGCTCGCGGCCGCCGCCGTGCCGAACCTGCCACGCTTCTCGCTGGCGGCAGCGCGCTTCAACGCGACGGCGCAGGGGGAGCTGTCCGGACTGTTGCACCAGGGAGCGGGGCCGTTGCCCGAGCTGGCCAAAGATCCGCTGCGCAGCCTGCAGGGCAGGCAGGCGCTCGGCGTGGAGGTCGCGGGGCTGGACTATCGCGCGCCGGATCGCTTGCTGGAAAGCTCGTTGCTCGCGATCGATGTCGAGAGCACCCACCGCCGGGGCGGGGCGGGCCACACGCAGACCAAACTGCGCGCCAAGACCCTGCGCTACGAGGGGGACGGCAAGGCGCTGCGGCTCGAGGGCTTCGATCAGAAGCTCACGGCAAAGTTCGACCGCCTACCGCAGTACGGCACCACCAACATCGTGTCCACGATCGAGATCGCCTCGGCAGTTCAGTCCTGGTTGCCCGGATATCCGGTGCGGGACTTCCGCTGCACCAGTGAGCTCGACGTCGAGCGCCTGCTCTCGGTCTACCTGCGCGACATTGCCATCGACAATCCCGGCGCTGGCAGCTCACTGCGCGCCTCCGGCGCTCTGGAGCTGAGAGCCCAGGGCTCCGCTGCGGTCACCGGCTCCAAGACCCTGGTCGGGCGTGAGGCCCTGTCCTTCGAGGGGCGCCTCGATCAGGTGCTGGAACCGCTGCAAAAAGCGGGCGCCGCCAGGCGAGCCGTGGGCACGATCGCCCTGCCCTTCCGGCTCGAGTCGGGCGGCCTCATCGGCTATCGGTTCCTCGCCACGCTGGAGGCAGACCAGGTGTCGTTCGTGACGAACGACGGCTCGTTCCTGGTCGAGCGCCTGAACGGAGTGATCCCGATCCTGGAAGAGGTCGTGATTCTACCCGGGGGCGTGGTGATGGGCTCGGACCCGCGCGCGAGCCCGCTCTCCGACGCGCGCTTCTTCGACGTGCAGCCGTTCCTCGGCGGCAACAACTACGTGACGGCCGATCTGATTCGCGCCGGCGGCCTGCCCACCTTCGGACCGTTGGCTGCCAACCTGCGTCTGGAGCGCACGGGGCTGTTGGTCGATCAGCTGCAGGTCGGCTACGGCGGAGGTCAGATCGTGGGGCAGGCGCGCATCGCGTACCGCGGCGGCAACCCCATCGTTCGGCTGCGCCTGAATGCCACCGGGCTGCGCTCCACGCGGACGGACGAGGTCCTGGACGCCAACGCGACCTTGAGCTTCGAGCCGGTGGCGCTGACGCTGAACGGCAAGCTGCAGCTGGTGCGCGCCTCGAGCGGCCACGTGCTCGATCTGCTCGACCTGCTGGATCCGTTCCGCGAGTCGGCCAACGCCAACCGGGTGCGCAGCGCGCTCGCGATCGGCTATCCAAAGTACGTGCGCTTCCAGCTGCATGACGGCACGGTGGATGCCAAGATCGAGCTCGGCGGGATCGCGCAGCTGGTGCGCCTGGACGAGATCAAGGCGATGCCGCTCGGCCCGGTGTTGCAGAAGTATGTGGCACCGGCCTTTGCGGGCCTGTTGCCGCCCCCGCCGCCCCGCAATCCAGCACCGACCGCGCAGGCCACGGCCCAGAGCTCCGCAGCCCCGGCGGCACGGCCAGCGCCAGCGTTGAAAGTCCCCGCCCGCACGGCGCCAGCGTTGGCACCGGGCGCCGCGGACAGGAGAGCCACGAGGGACCCATGAATCCGATCCGCAGTTTGCCCCGCCGCCCCGCTCGCTCCGCAGGCCTGCTGTCGCAGGTGATCATCCTGAGCGTGCTCGGCGCCTGTGTCGCGCCCAACGTCGTCGTGGTCGATCAGAAAACGGCGCTGGAGCGCCAGGCCGCGGGGGACTATCCGGCGTTGCAGAACGAGCTGGAGCAGGCCGGCATGGCGCCGGCGCCCGAGGCCTTCACGCGCGAAGAGCTGGCGCCGGGTCGCGAGCGCCAGGGCCGCGGCGCGCTCGGCGAGCTCGCGGAGCTGTACGCCCATGGTGAATCGGACGCGGAGGTCATCGACCGTCTGCTGCTACAGAAATGCATCGGTGAGGCGACGAGCGGGCTGCTCGTGGCGCGCCCGACCGACTGCATCGGGGCGGCCGACGCGGCAGAACTGGTGCGCGTGATCGGTCGGGAGAATCTGCACCGGCGCCAGATCTGGCAGCAGCTGGCGAGCGAGCGCAACGCCGACGTGGAACGCGCCCGCAAGCAGTGGCGGGAGCTGCACCTCGAGCAAGTGGTGTGCGGAGGCCTGGTGGAGTCCCGCGCCGACGACTGGGGCGAAAAGGCGTGCTGAAGCGTCGCGCCTGGGGGCGGGCACTCGCCCTGTCCGTGTTCACCCTCTGCGCCTGGGGCGGTGTGGCCCGGGGCGAGTCCGCGCCAGCGAACGCATCGCCGCCGCTGATGAGCGCACGTCGGACCGAGCCACCGCGGGCCGTGCGCGAGCCCGTCCGCTGGACGGCGGGAGCGTCCAACGATCTGATGGGCGTGCTCTCGCCCGACGAGCAGACGCTCTACTTCGTCAGTGACGCCGGCGGGACGCTCGATCTGATGCGGCAATCTCCCGTGCACAGCGGTCCCCTGCCCGTCTCCGCGGGGCTCGGGGACGCGGCCTGGCCGAAGGTCTCCCCGGATGGCCGGCACATCGCCTACATCTCCTTCGAGAAGGATTCGACCGGCGACGTCTGCGTGCGCGGCATCGCTGAACTCGAGGGGGAGGAGGAGCGCTGCTTTGCCAATGCCACCACCGCCGAGCCGGTGGTGCTGTGGTGGGACTCGACGTCGCTCGCGGTGCTGTCGCGCCGGGGCCTGCACGGCAATCTCTGGCTCGGCCAGTATCCGCTCGATGAGCGCCCGCCACGCGTGCTGCTCGAGCGGAACATGATCGGCCTGGCGCTGTCGCCCGATCGGCGCTGGCTCGCCTACGTGCCGCTGGACAAGACCACGCGCGACGTCGGCATCTCGTTTTCTCAAAAAACCGCGGTCGGCATCGCCCTGCAGCACTTCGACGGCGCGCGCGGCGCACACGAACCGCCCCTCCTGTACGTGCCGCGGCTGCCGGGCGTGACCGGCTCGGTCGCCTTCTCCCGGCAGGGGGACTACCTGCATTTTACCCAGTTCCTGAATGACACCAATCGCGACGGCGTGATCGACGGCGACGACAACGCCGTGCAGTTCCGCGTGCCGTTCCGCGAGGGCGTGCAGGAGCCGCTCTCCCTCGAGGGGGAGCCCGAGCAACTCACCAGCGCCCGCTGGGATTGCCACTACCCCGCGCCGGCCACGAAAGTGCTGGTCACGAGCTGCAGCCACGCGGGCTCGCTCGACGTCTACGCCCTGCCGCTCGAAGGAGCCGTCCCGCGCGCCTGGGACGACGCGCGCCTGGCCGGCGAAATCGCGGTGGCGCGCGATCTGTGGGCCCAGCTGCTGCTCTGGGCACGCCGCCTGACGCTGGCCCCCGACGCATCCGAACAGGAGGCGATGGTGCGCCAGATGATGTCGTTGCACCTGGAGCTCGGGGAATACGAATCGACCATCTACTACGCGGAGCATCGCCTCGCCGGCGCGCAGGCGCGGAGCTGGGGGCGGGTCGTCGCCGAGCTGGCCCGGCACCGCCGCGCCGAGCTCGGCCTGGTCCGCGGCGAGACCAGTGACTCCTACGTGGCGCGCGAGCGGGCGCGCGCCGAGGCGTTGCGCGCCGGGCTCTCCGCCGCCTCTGCCAGCGTGGCGGCCCTGAGCCTCCTCGTGATCAGCGAGATCGAGGACGACATCGGCGAGAAGGGCGCTGCCCTCGCGACGTTCCGCGGCCTCGCTCTGGCCGGGCTCGATGATGCGCTGCTGGCGCCGCTGGTGGCGCACCGCGCCGAGCGCCTGTATCGGTTGCGCGCCGACCGTCAGAGCCTGCTCGCGGTGTACCGCACGCTGGCGGCGCTGCCCGTGATCGGCGTTTCCGGGCGCCTGAAATACGCCCAGGTCTACCTGGCAGAGCTCGGCCGCGGCCGCACGCGCTCCGCCCGCGCCGATGCGCTGCACGCCCTGCGGCCCGAGCTCGACGACCAGAGTGAACTGGCGCTGCTCGTGGACGTGGAACGGGCGTTGCTGGTGCTGGACGAGTCGACCGAGCAGGCGGTGCGCCAAGACATCCTCGCTCTGTACGAGCAGAACGAGGACAAGGACCGGCGCCGCGCACTGGTGCTGGCGGCGCTACGGGCCGCCGCCAAGGCAGGCACGGAGGAGCTGCAGTATCGGGTCGTCACCACCTGGGCCAGCTCGCTCGACCGGCGCGACCCGGAGCGCAAGAACGCCGAGGCGCTGTATGAGCTGATCGTGCTCGACCGCGGTTACGGCGAGCAGCGCGAAGGCCAACTCGAAGAAGCCGGCCGCTACTTCCTCGCCGCCACCGAAACGGTCGATTCCCTCGAAGCGCACATCGGCTTCATCGAAACCCGCCTGGCCCCGCCGGGGCCCGACGCCGCACGCCAGCTCGACGAGCTGTACAAAAAACGCTACGCAGGGCAGCCGGACAGCCCCGTGTACGCCTTCGTCCGGGCGTATCGCATCGCGCGCGAGCTCCCGCGCGAGACGGACACGGAACGCCTCGAACAGGCCGTGGGCCAGGTGCTCGACTTGCTGAGGGAGATCGACGAAGAGCTACCGAAGCAGGCGCAGGTGCACCAGCTCTGGGGCTTCGTCCTGCAGCAACGGGCGCGGCGGCTGGGCTCGAGCGAAGCGGCGGCGGACGCCAACCGCCAGTACCTCCTGGCGCTGGATCTGGCGCAGAACGACGAGCGGCTGACGGCGGCGCTGCTGCATCGCATCGGCCTGGTCCAGGCCTCTCTCGGCAATCATGGATCCGCGCTCCGCTACCTGCAGCAGCGCGACGAGCTGCCGCATTTCCGCGCCCAGGAAGAGCTGGGGCTGCGCGTCGCCATCGCCGAGAGCGCGCGGCACATGTCCCAGGGGGAGCTGGCCCGGGACCAGATGCAGGCGGCGACCGAGCTGCAGCAGAAGGAGCCGGCGCTCGCCGCCTTCGAACCGCTCGTGCTCGATCGCCGGGCGCTATCGCTGGTCGTCGCCGGGGACGCCGGGGCGGCTCGCAGCCAGTACGAGGCGCTCGATCGCCTGCTCACGCGCGACGCGGCCACGGCTCGTGCGGCCGCCGCAGCAGGCACCCCACCACCGAGCACCCCAGCCACGAACACGGCGCAATCAGGCGTACCCAACGAACTGGCCGCCACGCCCATCAACCAGGTGCGGGCCAAGATTGGTTTCGCTGCCAGCGCCCTCGACAGCGGCGAGCCGGGCCAGGCGTTGCCGGCGCTGGCGCAGGCCGAGCAGCTCCTGAAGAACAGCGACGAGCTTTCGCCCACGCCGGAGGTCGTCTGGAGTCGCTCGCTCGTCAACGACTATCACTACTCGCCGCTGCAATACCAGGCGCTGGTGGCGGGCCTGCGCGCGCGAGCCGAACGCGCGCAGGGCGACTACGCGGCAGCGCTCGCCACCACCAACGCGCGCGTCCGCTTGCTCGAGGAGCGGCTGGATGAGAGCGGCGCCGACGAAGACCGCCTGGAGCTGGCGGAGGCCTATCACCAGCGCGCCAAGCTGCAGGCGCGCGCCCGAGACCTGAACGCCGCCACGCGCTCGGTGGAACGCGGGCTCGAGCTCTCCGACGAGTTCAACGGCAGCACGGGCGGCGAGGTCAACGAGATCGGGCTGGTTCTGCTCCGAGACTACGCCGAGCTGCACCTGTACGGCGGCGTCCCGCTACCGGCGCTGCGGCGCGATCTGCCCGCGGAGCTGCGCCAGAGCTACGCGACCATCTGCAAATATCGCAACCCGCGCTGGGCCCAGCAGCGCTTTCTCTTCCAGAGCTACCTGACCGAACTCGCGCTCGATCCAGGTTCGGGCCCGAAGCAGACGGAAAGCGCGCCGCCCCTGGCGCAAACGGCGCCCTGAAGCGCCCCTTCGGCCGAGGCGCGCTCCTGGCTGCTACTCGCGCGCGGGGCAGCCCACCTGCGTCTGGCTGATCACGACGTCGTCGATCCAGATCGAACGCTCGTCATCGATCGCGTACGATTCCCAGCCGATGTCGAGCCGAGAGAACGTAGGAGCGACCCAGGTCTGGTCTGCGGGCGGTGCTACGCAGCCATCCCCCGTGCCGTCGATCTCGAGATCGGTGAGCTCGGTGCCGTCGAGCCAGAAGCGCATCTGGTTGCTCTGACCGTCGAAATACCATTCGGCACACGACCACTTGCCGACGGGCGCCACCTTGCCCTGTGCGTGCCGGTAGCAGTCCGTCCGCGGGCCCCGGGAGGGCGTGGCGTAGAAGTCCGTGGTGTCGTAGTTGGCCATCCACTGGCTGCCGCCCTGCACCGGTAGCTGGCCACCGTACCGATACGTGGACGAGTAGTCCTGCCCCGGCACCGTGCCCCGCCCGTCGATGATGGTCCAGTGCAAGGAAGTGGTGGGCACGGACTCGAGATAAAACATCATGCGCCCATAGACCCGATTGTCCGTGAGCGGGATCACTGGCGCACCGCTCAGACCGAGCAGCGCGGCCTTGTACGCCACGCCGCCCACGGTGGTGGCCTTGACGGCGTGGGCGCCGCGGAAGGGGCGGCTCGCATCCACGCGCACCGTGCCGTTGTTCTGCGTCGGGGTCCACATGCCGCCGGGGGCCAGGTCCACGGCGGCATCCTCGAAGCCGTCGCAGAAGGTCGCGGTGGCGCACACGGCCGAGTCATCGCCCGTCATGGCAAAGTCGCCGGTGCCCGACGGCAACGTCGGGCTCTCCGCTCCGCTCGAGCTGCCGCCCTGCGCCGTGTCGACGTCGTCGGGTGGGACGCTGGGCGTCGTCGGACCGGACGAACTGGAACAGGCGAGCGCCAGGCCCGCGAGCGCGCCGAGAAGAAAGCAGCTATCGCGATGGGACACGGTCGACTTCATGCAAACCTCCAGCCACTGGACTTGGGGGTGGCAACCGCCAGCGGCTCGCGCTTTTTGCACGCGGGCGTTTGGCACGGCAATGCGATCGAGCGCCGTTCACCACGCCGCCGGCATTTTCCCGGCGCGCGCGACCTGGCGCGATGCAGCAACCGGCAACCTTGCTGCAAAATAGTGCTAGAGCCCCAAACCCCTGGCCTCTCGCGCCGCCGCGTGGCACGTCGTCCTGGAGAGGTAGTCGACCATGTGCAGGAACATCCGCCCGCTCTTCAACTTCGAGCCTCCCGCCACCGAGGAGGAGATCCAGGCTGCCGCCCTGCAGTTCGTGCGCAAGGTGAGCGGCAGCACCAAACCCAGCGCCAAGAATGAGGCGCGCTTCGACGAGGCCGTGCAGAAGATCACGCGCATCACGCGCAGACTGATCGACTCGCTCGAGAC
>Ga0315912_10000959_pt1 | contig 40079 bp, 73 predicted proteins | sample VfabasoilMG_FD_204469 | JGI IMG/M metagenome (GOLD analysis project Ga0315912, IMG submission 204469) | Garden soil microbial communities collected in Santa Monica, California, United States - V. faba soil | ecosystem: Environmental > Terrestrial > Soil > Garden | place: USA: California... | reverse complement strand
GCTTCGGCGCGCTCGCCACCGGCATGCGCCTAAGCTTCATTGCCGGGGCAAATAACACCGGCGCTGTGACGCTCAACCTCGACGCCATCGGCGCGAAGGCAGTTCGTAAGATCAGCGGCGGCACTGATGTTGCCCTGGTCGCTAGTGACATCCTGCAGGGTGCCATGTGCGACATCATCTACAACGCCGCAGCGAATGCAGCGGCTGGCGCGTGGATACTGACTGCAGTGCAGCGCCTGACCTTTCCCTCTACCATTACGCCGAACGCCGACGATGGCGCGGCACTAGGGACAACGGCGCTCAAATGGTCTGATCTGTTCCTTGCGGACGGCAGTGTCATCAATTGGAACAATGGCGACTTAACAGCGACACACGGCTCGAACCTGCTGGCCTTCCAAGGCGGCAACTTTGTATTTGGTGACTCCGCGTCGCGCTCCACGCAGGCCACCGCCAACGTGCAGGTCGCCACCACGTTCGCGCTTATTCGTTACAACGCAACACCCTCGACAGCGGGTCAGCTTGCTATTGCAAAGTCCGCAAGCGGCTCCCAAGGCACGCATACTATTGTTGCAGACGGGGAACGCCTCGGGAACCTTCAGTTCGAGGGCAGCGACGGAACGAACTTCATCCGCGCCGCTGACATCTTTGCTGAAGTTGATGGCACCCCAGGCACAAACGATATGCCCGGCCGCCTCGGCTTTCGGACAACCTCGGACGGAGGCACAACCCCTGCCGAACGCTGGCGCATCAGCAGCACAGGGTTCCTCTCAGCGCAAAGCGGCTCCATTGGTCGCGGCGCCCCTGTCACCAAGACAGGCGACTTCACCGTAGGGGCCGCTGAGAATTGGATCATCTCAAACCGCGGTGCGACTAATACGGCCACGCTACCGTCTGCTGCGACCTACCCCGGCCGCGAACTCATGTTCTCCACCATTCAGGCGCAGACGGTGGTGTCAAATGCGTCCAACGTTGTTCCGCGCGCCGGCGGTGCCGCTGGCACCGCTATCTTGCCCGCGACGGACGGCGCTTGGGCGACGCTCGTCAGCGACGGCACAAACTGGATCATCATGGCTAGCTCCTAATCCTCGTCACTGTCATTGCTGCGCGTGCGCTCAAACATCTTCTTTTTGGCGACTTCGGCGTCTGACTGGGCACGTAACGGCAACGTCCGCGCTATCTCTTCCCGCAATTCAGGCGACATGGCGAAGGACGGCAGAAGCCGGTCAAGCTCTCGCAATATCTCGCGGCGTGAAGGATTGCGCATAGGTTCAGCCTAGCAGCCTAGAACCGATGCTCGCAACCCCGCAAATGCGCCTGCTCATGGATGAGCGCATCGTCATAGATACCGCCATGCAGATCATCGCGGATATAGACGATGGAGTGGGCAAGATCGGTGAAGCCAAGCGGCTTGGCGCTACCCAAGGCGCTCATTGAAACGCCCGCATCCGCCGCCACCAGACGGCGCAGTGCGGAAAGACTGACGCGCTCGATGGTGTAAGCAGGCAGCGGGCCAACCGTGCAGGACGCCGGGGGCATCATGTAGATGCTTTCGACGCGCGTAGATGAACAGTGGCGATCAGCGGTCGATTGCAGCCCGGTATCGAGGCACGACATTTTGAAGTGCCACTTCGAGGCCGAAGTCACGGGCGCGGCGACGGCTGGGCCGATCAGGGTTAACGCGAAAAGCAGTGCTGCAATGTGTCTCATGTCCCATGACATGGGCCGTCGCGTCAGTGTGTACCAGTGCGGCTAGAAAAGCATTCCACCCAACGCTGAAAATGAGACAAATATGCCCCTCTCCCCCAAGAGCGAGACAGCGATAGCGGCTGCGTGTGTTCCAGCCAAAATGGAGCGCATCGTGGTCCACTGGACTGGGGGTGGGCACAAGGCGTCAGCAAACGACCGGGCGCACTATCACCTGCTCATCGAGGCGGACGGCAATGTCGTCCAGGGTATCCCAACCATCGACCTCAACCAGCGACCGGCCCGCAAGGGTTACGCGGCGCACACGCTGAGATGCAACAGCGGGTCTATCGGTGTGTCCCTGTGCTGCATGGCCGGGGCTATTGAGGCTCCGTTTCATCCGGGCGTTGCGCCCATGACAAAAACCCAATGGGACGCGCTGCCTCATGTGCTGGCGGCGCTGTGCAAGTTCTACCAGATCCCCGTCACGCCGCAAACCGTGCTGTCCCATGCCGAAGTGCAGCCGACGCTGGGGATAGCCCAGAAACAGAAGTGGGACATCACCCGCCTGCCGTTCGGCCCCGCCGTAGTTGGCGCAAGGGCCGTTGGCGAAATCTTCCGCAGTTCCACCAAGGCGCTGCTCAACCTCCCGAAAGGAGACTGACTAAATGAACTGGAACGACATTCAGCAGATCGCTCGCATCGCGGCTTATGCCATTGCGGGCTGGCTCGGTGCCAAGGGCGGGCTCGACCCGGCCAACGTCGAAACCCTCGGCGGCGCGATCCTCGGCATTGGCTCCGTGGCGTGGTGGTTCTTCTGGAACCGCAAGACCGCCAAGTGAAGCTCGCAACCGCCATAGCGCTGTTCAAGCTGGTGACGACGATCTTCGTCGCCTTCCAGAAAACACGCTGGTATCAGGACGGAAGGAACGCGGCCTATGCCGAAATGTCCGAAGAACAGCGACAGCGCGTGGCGGAAGCGGAAGCTGCTGCCCGTGATCTCGACAGCCTTCTTGCTGCTGAGCCTGAGCGGCTGCGCGAGTCTGACGGGCATCGCCGCGACTAGGCCGGTCGATACGTCCTGCGAGGCGTTCAAGCCGATCTCGTGGTCCGTCAAAGACACCGACGAAACCATCATCGAAGTGAAGCGGCACAACGCCAAGTTTGCGGCGCTGTGCCCTTAATCCCCTAGCGTCAATGAGCGGGCCGCCAACGGCGTTTGACCCACCGTCAACGGCCCTAAGTCCACCCCTGGTTCAACAGGAGCGAACCTTGACCCATCCGATACTCAAAACCCTAGGGAGCCGTTAATGGCCCCGTCCGAACAGAGAGAACTCGAAAACCTATCGACCCGCCTCACCCGCCTCGAACGCGACACCACTGAGCAAAGCAAAATGCTGGTGGAAATGCGGGACATGATGATCTCGGCTAGGGGCAGTTGGAAGACCGTCATGGGGATAGCGGGCTTCGCCGCGGCTGTCGGTGGCGTCATTGCCAAGTTACTGCCGTTCTGGGCATCGAAGCCGTGATCCGCGCCCTAGTCGAAGCGACTGCCGGCGCAGCCATCATCCTTGCCCTTGCCTATGTGTTCCTTATGAGCAGTGTGCCGCATGCGAACGCGGCCAACCTTTGCCCCGGCGTGAAGTGGGTTGCGTCGTGGTACGGCACCGAAAGCGGCTCCCGCACCGCCAATGGCGAGTTCTTCGACGGCCGCAGCTTTACCGCGGCGCACAAGACGCTACCATTCGGGACCAAGCTTCGCGTCTGGTATAAGGGCAGGAACGTCACCGTCCGAGTTAATGACCGCGGCCCCTACATCGCAGGCCGATCGCTCGATCTCAGCTATGCCGCAGCGCGTCATATCGGGCTGACGTTGCCAGGCGTTGCAACTGTCTGCGTCGAACGGCTGGACTGAGCTACTCCCCAACATTGAATCCGTCTATCAGAGCATAACGGGATTCCACACCCGCGCGGTTTACACAACCGCAGCCGTGGTGTCCGCCTCAGGACTCGAACCTGAGACCTCCCCGTTAGGATCGGGGCGCTCTATCCCATCTGAGCTAGGCGGACCTTCCGGTTCGACCGTGATGTGTTCGACGATATCCTCGATCTGGCTTTCGAGCATCTTGCGGAAGACCTCGCCCTTCTTCCCCGCCAACGTTCCCCGCACCACGACCCAGAAGCCAAATCCGTCGAGGGCAAGGCTACTGACCACGTGCGCGCCCTCATACATAAGGTTGTGGATCAACACGTGGTCGCCGGGAGGCTGGTAGCCGTCCTGCCATGCTTCGTAGTTCACCGGGGACATTGCTCGCACTGAGGCGACCACGCCCCGCGACAGCTTGATAGGGTTCAGGGGGTCGTCTTCGGCCATCATCGTTCTCCTTGTGAACCTTCCGCGAACGGCGTGTGCCCGTGGCTTGCCACACGATATGGCCGGTTCCGGCTCCGTTCTGCATGAACTTGCAAGAAGCTGCACGGTGCCGATCCGCCAAAACCCGTTGCCACTTGCGCTTTTCCAGTCATTCCGATACTCCCCGCCTCAGGACACCTTGCCCTAACGCAGCGCGCGGTGTGTGTTAATTCGCCTTATACTTCAACACGTTGCGCGGGGCACTTTCCGTTTGTGCCTTTGGCTTGCCAAAAAGCCGATCCGCGACCGTCTCATCGTCCATTGCGTGGCCGTAAGTTTTGAATAGCTGCGCCGGTGACTTCCACCCGCCCCGCTTTGCCACCGTCACCGGATCGACGCCTTGATGCATCAGACCCGTGGCGAAGCCGTGGCGGCATCCATGCGGCGTCACCCGCTTGATCTTCGCCCGCTCGATAACGGCGTCCCAAGGCTTCCGCACTGAGTCATATCGGGCATAGGGAAACACCCGCGCCTCTGGCTCACGGTTGCCGCCGATGTTGGCGAGGGCCGCGACCAGTTCGGCCGGCAGACGCGCGAAGCGTTCTTCGCCCCCCAGTTTCCCCATCACGATCCGCACCCGACCAGCTTGCAGGTCCACGTCGCCCCACGTGACGTTGAGGGCTTCGCTGATCCGCGCACCAGTTCCGAACATGAAACAAGCCAAAGCCCCGAGGTGTGGTGAGCTATGCGCCATGAAGGTCCGCACCCATTCCAGTGTCGCCGGTTCCTTGGTGCGCTGCGGTTCATGGAACCGTTTCGCCCGAACAGGAGAACACAATTCTAGCTCAGCCGCGTGGTTGATAACAGCCTGCGTGGGGACAATCACAGCTCTATTTCGATAGGCTCCAGAGCCGTTCGGTAGTAAGGTCATCGCAGCCCGTTTCATTGCCCCGCGCGTGATCTCTTTGACCGCCGTATCCTTCCAATGGTCCTCGACCAAATCCAGGTATCGCGGCTCCTTGCCCGCCTTGCGGTACTCGATAGCGGCCTGTGCAAAAGTCAGGACGGAACCCGGATCGCGACGACCTTGGAGTTCTCGTGACTCCGCCTCGTTGGCGATGCGTTCGGCTTCGGCCTTCTGCGAAGTTTTTGTAGAGCCGCGTAGTCTCCGCCCGGCAACGGTGCCGGTGTAGTGCCAGATTTCCCCGCGCTTTTTGAGTTTGAGGGGCATGGCTTTGACGCCTCCAAAATGATCTCAACGTCCGCTTTCGTGAGGGTCATACGGTTGCCTAAAACGCGACACGCGCCAAGCCCCCTCGCAAGCGCCTTGACACGCCGGACGGACCAGCCCATGCGCTCGGCTAGGTCTTGTGGCGAAACGGTTTCCGGCAGCAAGCTCACCACCACCCCCACGCAATCCCAGCCTTCCACCCTGCATACCCAATAGCGAACAGGATAAGCACAGCTAGACCTATGACGAATGGGGGGAGACGACTGTAGGGGCTAGGCATCGGGCGGCTCCGGTTGGTTGAGATAGGCGTCGGCGATGACCGACATCATCTCAGCCTCCTTTCGGTCGCGGGGTAGCGCCATGTACCCCGGCTCGACAAATCGCCAGCCTTCGGCCTCAAGCTGCTCACGATACAAGACACGATCGGCTAGGAGGGCGCCGGCGATCGCCAAACCGAGAAAGTAAACCAGCACGGTCACTGGGAGCGCGATGACAAACACCCGACGCCAGACGAGGGGCAACATGGCAGGCCAGAAGCAAAGCAGATTGATGATGCCGTCGAGTGCGTCTGTCATTGATGGGGTGCTTTCGAGAGAGTGGGGGACGGTCAATCGACGTACACATGGAACACGAGTTCACCGATCTGCACGGTGCCGACATAGGAGCCGGAACCGACAGGGTCCATCGTGTGGCCGGTGCCGTAGATGCGAACCTGGCGAGTGCTTTCCATGCCGTGCGGGACAACCTCCGCCCACATGCAAAGCTGGTCGCCCTGCATTTGGACGCAGAGCGGCTTCCCCGGTGGCATCCTCACTTCCTGCCAGTCGGTGACTTGCAACGGGTACTTCCAAATGGCGGCCATCTATTGCTGTTCCTTTCGGGCGATAAGGGCGGTCACGAGGGCGGTGAGAATTGCGAGGGGGAATGTCGGGCCATCCCCTTCTTCTGCCAACATTGCGTTGTCGGGGACGCACACATCCACAGACCAGAACGACTTGCCGTGGTGAGCGGTGTGAATGGTGAAGCCCAAGCGCTCCACGAGGCCGAGAGCGGCGTCTATGGAGGCGGTGATCGCGGTCATGTCGTAGGTATGAGTCACGACCGGCCAGTATTCCGGGTCATCTTCACGATAGCGGCGCGCGGCTTCACGGAGGGGTACTCCCTCAAACCCGCTATTGATCCCCAGCATGTCAGGGAATAGGGCAAGATGGATGTCCGCATCGAGCGTTGCGTCCGGCCCCGTTGCCTCTTTCAGTCTCTCAAGGATAGCGGTGAGGGTCATGGGAAGTCCTCCGGGTCTAGCGTTTCGCCAGCATTGAGCGCCAGCAGGGCACCGGAACGGTTGAGCCAGAACCGCGTCTCTTTTCCAGTGGGCTCGTCCTGGAGGTTCATCCAGCCAGCTCCAACCATGACGTGCAGGTCGTGCCACGCAGGGTGACCTCGGCTGGCATAAAAGCGGTTGCGGTAGCTCCGTCTCTTGGCGGCGGGGTTGTCGAGGCCCAACGTGTGGCGCGCTAACTCACGCTGCTTCGGTGTCATCCCGCGAGACGTTGCCGCGATCACTTCATCTGTGAGGGTCATCGCAGGACAACCTCGCCGCTCATCCGCTTCTTGTATTTCCCGTTGCGGTTGGTGGCGAAGCCCGATGGCCGGGTGATGCCGCGGTGCTTGTCGCTCACGCGCTTCCTCTTGGCCTGGCCGGGAACGTCAAACGTGCGGGTCTTGAACCGGTGACAGTCGGGGCAGCAGACGACGCAATTCTCAACCGTGTCGCTGCCTTCTTCTGTCGCTGGGACCGGGTAGTGATCGAACTCTTTGCGCCCGCCCTTGAATGGCGCGTTGCAACGCTGCCCAGAGGGAAGCCCGTACACTTCGCCAGTCGCTTCGCATCTGCCGGCGGCTCGTTTGTCCGCCTCGCGCTTCACTGGCTTGGAAAACTCGTATCGCCTGCTACGCGGCATCTGCTTCCCCCAATGCTGTGAGGGAATAGCGCGGGCCGTCGTCGGTGGCCTCTACCGACAGGCGCTTCTTGCGAACAAGAGAGTTGAGCGTGTCGATAATGAGAGGTTCGGCGCAAGCGTCCCGGTTTGGGCAATAGGAGCCGCCAACACGCGCCACAAACCGAAGGGCGTTGGTTTCGCCTTGGTCAAGCTTCCTCATGCCGCCCTCGGTGCGTAGCTGTCGAAGTGGCCTGCCTTTGTCGTCTCAGTGAGCGGGATCTGGTTCGTGTCGCAGTAGGCAAGGCAATAAGTGATGAGGCTCGCCGCGCGCTTCACCGACATGAGCGCGCTGCTTTCACGGATATTCACGAACTCCCCTTCGATGCCGGGGACTACCTCGTTGCCGTCACCCGTCGCTGCGGCATGGGCGCTGATAAGCAACACCTTCCAAACCTTGGCCGAACGAGGCTTGCCAGCGAACTTGTGGCCCGACTTTGCGATGTCGCCGCAGATTGCATGGAACATAGCGTTCTGATCGTTTGAGCGAGTCCGCGGTGCCAGCGTGACAATGTAGTCAGCCGGGGCCGTGCGCAGCGCTTCGATAGCGTTGGCGCGTACCCGATCGTTCACCAGCACAAACGAGGACTTGTCGCTCATGCTGCTAGAACCCTCGCAATGCGATCGGCGGCGCGCGCCTTTTCAAACTCGTAGGCAATGCGGTCGCCCTCGCTGATACCCTCGACGGCGTGGCGGGCTTCGATGTTGCGTGTGACGTAAGCGAACTCGCGTTCCGTCTTGCAGCCCTCGAGTGCGACGGAGTCACGCAGCCGCGTTTCGGTGTCAGAAAGGCTCATTGCCCGACTCCTTCGGCGGCATGAGCAGGATGCGTGTTTCAAGCACACCCTTGTCGTTGATGTAGGGCAGGGGCAGAGCGTCGAGCGTGACGCTCCAGCCGTTCTTGTTGGCCCATGCGGTGCCCACACGCCGGAAGAACGTCTTGCCGTCCTTGCCGGGTACGGGGGACAGGGCGTCCATGCGTTCCGCGCTCATTGAACCTGCTCCAGTTTGGTGAAGTCTGGCGCGACGGGCGGCCGGGGCTGAGCCTTGGCGAACTCCTCGCGGGCCTGCTCGATGTAGTCGCGGAGCTGCGTCTTCCACTGGTTGGGCAACTGCTTTGCCGAACTGACGAATGCTGGCGAGCCAACGAGCCGGTTCAATTCATCGAGCGTCAGGCAGGCGTCGATCTCAGTCTTGAACGCTTCCCAGTCGCCGTCACGCTTTGCCTGCGCCGACGACTTGACGGCAACGGGGTTCGGCTCCCGGTTGTGCGAAGCGGCTTGGCCGTCGTCGTCCTCCTGGGCCACGCCAGTCATGGCGGCCAGTCCGTAGCGCCGCAGATACGTCGTCGCGGCACCGATGCCCTGCGCGTCGGTTTTGGCCGGCACACATGACGCAACGGACGACACAAAGCCGCCGCTCGCATGTGCGACAAGAGTGGTGACCTCAACGAGCGAGCCCTCGAATGCCGTTGACTGCAACAGCGACAGGCCGTGCTTGGCGAATGTTGGGCGCACGGTGTTCAGCACTTCGGCCAGGTCGGCGTACTTGCTTTTGAAATGTGGGTTGACGCTGCCCTTGGTTGCGTTCTCGACTTCGGCCTGCGCCTTGGCGAGTGCGGCAAACAGGTCCGGCGTTGCCTTTTCGGTATTCATGCTCATTTCCTTTCGGCTGTTTTGGTCGCAGCAACAGCGGCCTGAATGGCAGCAACCATTGCGAGCAAGCGGGGACGGTTCTGTGCGCAGACAGCAGCGACAATGGCGGGGTCAGGACGCTCCATACTGCGCTCCATAAGCTGCAAGCATGAAGCCGATCATGGCTATGCCTACAATGAGGTAGAACAGCGTTTGAGTGAGGGTGTAGTTCATGGCGTAGCCGCTGGGCCAAGGTCCGTTGCGTTGTCGAGCAACACGCGGGCAGTGCGGAGTCCGGGTGACCCGTCCTTCTTGACGACCTTCCCGAACAGATACGGCCCTGACACCTGATCCACGATGATGCGGTGGAGCCGTGACGAGAAACTATACTCCGGCCCTTCGACAAGGTGCCCAGCTAGACCGCTGTTCTCCAGTTGCGCGCTCTCCAAGCGCTTGCGAGCGTCACGCATCGCCTCATCTGCTTGGCGGCTTCTGTCCGTCGCAGCCTTCAACTGCCGCTTCAATTCCTCAATGTCGTGCATCTCTCACGCCCCCATCATCATCGGGTTATCAGCCAGCCGTTCGAGCTTGCGCGATGCCCACAGCGAACGGATGCGACGTGCCCATTCAGCGCGGAACAGGTCGCGGGTTTCTTCGGCGTCACGCTCAGCCGGGGAATAGTCGCCGGGGTTCGCATCTGCGAGGATGGCGTCAGCAGCCCACACCTGACGCTTTGCGTAGAGCGCTGCCATGAGCGGGTCTGTGATGTGCCACGCGAACACAGCGGGGCGGTTGAGCATGGCGTCGAGGCGGTTGCCGAGGGTGGTCATCACCAGCCCTCCTCATCGGCATAGCCGCCGTTGTCGGGCTCGCTTTCCCATTCCTCGAACTCGCCGTCCTCAAACCCTTCCGGGTGGTCGCGCCAGTCCTGCGGCGCTACATCGCTGTCCGGCGTTTCGTTCGGCTGCTTCCCCATTTTCCCGTTCCCCATCCATTGGCGCGATGTGCGCTGGTGATGCCCAGTATGTAACACCGGGCGTTACTGAATAGCAAGGGGGTCGCTGGAAAATAGTTGCATGCCATGTTACAAGTGTGGCGTGCGGTGAGAATCGCCGCACGGGCGGAGGGGCGCTAAATGCTTGTGAGGATTAAGCTACCGGCGGGGGCCGGCAGACTGCAAAAGGGCGTTGATTATGCTGACCGCCTGGTCACGCAGCTCGGGCGGCGCCTTGTTGAGGCGGAGAGTGATGTCGATCACGTCACCATCCTTGTCCGGGTTCACTTCAAGAAGCATGTACGCCGGAACCCCAAGAGCCGTAGCTATAGCCTCTAGGACGGGCTGGGAGTAGGGCTGCTTGCCCTTCTCAATCCGTCCGATGCTGGCGTGAGAGATCAGCAGATCGCCGCCGGGCGTCTCTTCCAAGCGCTCTGCCAGCCGCCGAAGGGACAGCCCGCGCTTTTCGCGCCATTCCTTGATGTAGGTCCGCTTAAATAGGGGTTTATCCACAGGGACAAGTCTAGCGGCATCCGGTGTTCCACGTGGAACGCCCGGCGTGACAGGCGACAAATGCAACCCCCTTGCGCTCCGTAACGCCCGGTGTTACATCTTGGCTTATGACCCACCCGCTTACCGGCGCTCGAAAGCGAGCAAACCTTTCGCAGACGGCCCTTGCCCGCATGATCGGGAAGGACCGGCTGACTGTGCTGCGGATCGAAAATGCCCAGACGCAGCCTCGGCTGGAAACGGTTGCGAAGATCATAACGGCACTCCGCGAAAAGAACGTCGAATTGTCGGCAGACGCATTCCTGCGTGACGCAATGACTGAGGAACCCTCAGCCCCCACCACCACAGAGGCGCAAAGCGCAGCATGAGCAGGGGCCAACTCAGCGAAGTCCAATACCAGAAGTTCAACGAGGCAGGCGTTCGCTGGCACGAATACGCCAAGCTGTTCCCCATGCTGGACGGTGACGCGCTTGCCGCCTTTGAAGCGGACGTGCGCCAGAACGGCGTTCGAGAGCCCATCGTTTTCTATCAGGGCGAATTGCTTGACGGCCGCAACCGCTACATGGCTGCTCGCGCTGCTGGCGTTGAATATCCCTTTGTCGAATATCTTGGCGACGATCCGCTCGGCTTCGTCGTTTCGCTCAACCTTTCGCGGCGGCATTTGAACGAGTCGCAGCGCGGCATGGTGGCGGCGAAGCTCGAAACCCTGCGGCAGGGCGAACACGGCAAAGATGCAAATTTGCATGTTTCCCGTGAAGCCGCCGCGACGATGCTCAACGTGTCGCCGCGCACTGTCGCAACAGCGAAGACCGTCAAGGACGAAGGTGCGCCAGAGCTTGTTGCCGCTGTTGAGGCGGGGCAGGTGAGCGTGTCGGCTGCCGCCGATGTTGCCACGCTTCCCCGAGAGGAACAGCGCGAGGTCGTCGCAAAGGGCGAAAAGGAAATACTGCTGGCGGCGAAGGCCATCCGTGCCGAGCGCGTTGAAAAGAAGCGCACCGAAAAGGTTGAGCAGGCCAAGGCCATTTCCGCCCGCAATGCAGAAGTGCCGGAGAGTGATCGCAAGTACGGCGTCATCTACGCCGATCCGCCTTGGGCTTACAAAGTCTGGAGCGGGGCAGGGACTGACCGCGCTGCTGAGAACCACTATCCGACAATGGAGCTTGACGACATTAAGGCGTTGCCCATTGAGCGGCTGGCGGCCGATGATTGTGCCCTGCTCATGTGGGCCGTCATGCCCCAGCTTCCCGACGCTTTCGAAGTCATCAAGGCGTGGGGGTTTGAGTTTAAGACCGTCGCTTTCGTCTGGGTAAAGACGACGCAAGACGAGTCGCGCCCTGCAACCGGCATGGGCTACTGGACCCGCGCAAATGCGGAGATCTGCATCCTCGCAACGAAGGGCAACCCCGTCCGGCTCAATGCGGACGTGCATCAAGTCGTGCAGTCGCCGCGCATGGAACACAGTCGCAAGCCCGACGAGGTAGCAGCTCGCATCGAGCGCCTTGTTCCCGGTCCATATCTCGAATTGTTCGCTCGCCGCCCCCGTGAGGGCTGGGCCGTCTGGGGCAACCAGGCTGACACCGAAAGCGAGGTCGCCTAGTGCCCTACGAAACATTTGACATGGACCTTCGTGAGGGCAAGGCACGTGAGGATGCCTTCGTCCACGTCATGCTCCGTTCGAAAGTGGAGCATAAGCGTGACAAGAAGGCGGCGCGCACCGGCAATGTTGCAATCGAAATCGCGCAGACGCTGCGAAACGGCGACACCGTCGAGTCCGGCGTCATGGTCACAACCGCCGGCGTCTATGCCATCGAGTTTTTCCCAGAATGCTGGCTCGTTGTCCCCGTTGAGTACGTCAGGCGTCTCGCCCGCATGGCTGTCCAGCAAGACCGCAAGGCATGGATCGGCGACGGCAACAATCATCTGAACGCCCTTGTTCCTATCGAGTGGTTTGTTCGCCTTCCGCTTGAGCCGAGGGCAGCATGAACCCGCAGCCGCTCATCGACACATCGGTTTACACGCTTGCCCTCGGCATTGGGCTTGTTGGCCTCGCACTGCTTGCGCTTGCGGGCCTCATTGCATGGGCGATGACGCGCGGTGACGACACTGAGGGCGATCAGCCGTGACGCCCGCTCACAACCAGCATCAGAGATGGACGCACCGCCGGGCGGGGGAACCCGTGGGGCAATGCGGTACGCCCATCTCTGCCGCCGGTAACGACGCGCAGGACACGGGGCTTCGGCTCGGTGGGCTCTTTGACTTGACGCACCTGAATACCCGGCTGGGCGTCGATTACGCCGGCGCCCAGCCAACGCAATTCCTTTTCATCCCCGGCAACCTCCCCAGCCTCACGGTGGCGGGGCGCAGTCGTATGGATGGATGCGCTATCCGGGTCTTCTCTCCGTTTGCCCGGCGGCGTCAAACTCGGGTCGGGGGCCACCTCTTGGGGCGGCGCATTTACCGAGCAATCCACCCTAGCCACCACCTCAATTTCAGCGCGGCGCGCCAACGCCATGCGCTTCACTTCCGTATGACGCAGCACGTCACTTACCACAGCTCCGATGCTGCGAAACTTCGCCATGTAGAACGCCTTTCGCGTTGTCCGGTTTCGATAAGCAACCGTAACGAGAGGCACCTAGAACCATGTTCCCTAAATCGAGGAAAGAGCTTCCCCGAATGAGTGTAGATGTAGCGACGGCCAAAGTCCGCAAGATGGTCCAGCGCGAGAGTCGCGGCTGGGGCGATCTGGACAACGCAATGCAGCGGCTGGAAGCCAGATACGGCCTACCGTTCTGGACCCTTTGGCATTTGCGCAAGGGCAAAGCGAAGACAGTCGAGGGTTCGATGCTGGCGCGGATCAACGCGGCCTACCTCGATATGTGTCAGGGGCAGGCTCAGAACTTGCTCCACGAGATCAAAACGGACGCGGCGGCAGACGATGATCTGGATAGCGATATTGCGGCAGAGCTTGAGGCTCTGGTGGCGAAAATTAAAGCGAAGAAAGAGAGGGCTGCGTGATGACCATTGACCCGTTTGCCGACATTGAAATCCCCGATCTGGAGATCACCGAGGGGTGGTCGGTCAGCGAAGTGGCGACGCTGCAAGACTGCGAGGATGCTCACAACTACCTCGTCGGCGCTATCGCTGGCATTGAGTACCAGATCGACGCAGAAGGCTTCAAGCCGCTCGCTGAGCAGCGGGGCGAATGGGTGGCGCGAGCCAAGTCAGCGCTCCGCTACAAGAAGGCGGCGCTCAACATCGTCCAGAACAAGCGCGGCACTCTCAACGAACAACGCCGTGAGGCAGGGCTGCTCGCGTTCATCCGCTCTGTCGTACCGCCCGAACAGTGGCTGGCATGGGTGACGGCGCACAGCGCGGCTCCTCTGCCAACGGCCAAGGCCGCGTAATTCCCCGGCGGATCATCCGCCTCAACCTCGAAAGGACTGACCTATGATCGAAGGACCGGGCTACGCGGCCAAACAATATGCGGGTGCGGCGGGACACGCTACCCCGCCCTCGAATCCGAACTTTGCGGACTCCGTCCAGTATGCGGATGAACGCGTCGGCGTGTTGCTCAACCGCCTCGGCAGCCTCGCGGATCGACTGGTTGGCACACCACCGCCAGAGGGCCCTGCCACCGCGCTTGCCGGCGTCCCGAACGGCCTGCTCGGCGTCACGCTGTCGCGGGCCGGGGACATCGCGGCAAAGGCCGACTACGGCATCGAGATGATCGAACGCATCGAGCGCCAGCTTCCCTGACACGCCTCGGCGGTAGGACGCATCGCGCGCCCACCGCCTAACTCTCACAGCGGCATAGCCCGCGATAGACCATAGGGGACGATAGATGGACAAGTTGGCGACTTTTGCACTCGGGCTGCTCTTGTTCGGGGCAGTGTTTTTCGCAGCACCAATTCTCGGCGTATTGGGCGGCGCGTTCTCAGGCTGGGTGCTGACGGTGGTTGGCTTCGAGCCGCTTATCGTCGGCTTCATGGGGCGGCTTGGCGTCAACATTGACGGGCTCCCGCTCTGGCATGTCGGCGCTGCGATGGGCTTCCTCGGCGGCTTTCTAAAAACCAGCGTCAGTCAGTCGTCCAAGTCCTAACCATTCAGGGGCAGGGGAACATGGGGCAAATAGTTCATCTTGGCGAAGCGACACTGATCCTTGGCGATTGCGTCGAGGAGCTACCGCGGCTCGCCGGCAGGGTATCACTTGGGGTTACCAGCCCGCCCTACAACTTGGGTGCGGCTCCGTGGCCCCACCTTGGGCATTGGCGGCCGAAGTCCGCTAGCGGCTCGGGTGGGAGGGGAAAGTGGCGCGGCGGGGCCCAAAGCGGCGATGGCGGCGTCTCATACACTGCTCACTCTGACGACATGGACTGGCCCGCATATGTAGCATGGCAGCGCGCGGTGATCGAACTATTTTGGGAGGCGCTCACAGATGAAGGCGCGATTTTCTTAAACCATAAGCCGCGTGTCGTCGGCACTCGTCTGTGGACGCCGCAGGAGCTTTTGCCCGAGGTGGCGGAGCTTCGCCAGATTGTAGTGTGGAAGCGGCCTGGTGGCATGAACTACAACCCCGCCGCTTTCGTTCCAACGCATGAATGGATCATGCTTCTAGCGAAGCCCACCTTCCGCCTGAAAAGCAAGGGCGTGAGCGGGCTTGGTGACGTGTGGGAGATGACCCCAGAGCGAAGCGAGCATCCGGCGCCATTCCCACTTGCGCTGCCAGCAAAGGCCATAGAGGCAACCGCCGGCGGGTTGGTCTGCGATCCTTTCATGGGATCGGGGACTACCGGCGTTGCCGCCGTTCGCGCAGGACGCCCGTTTGTCGGGATCGAGATCGACCCGCGCTATTTCGACATGGCTTGCGCACGTATCGAGGCCGCTTACGCGCAGCCGGAGTTGGCAGCATGACCCAACGCACAGACGCTCGCGTCATCTCAGACGCCGACAAGCAGCGGGCCACCACGGCAGAGCGGCGGTATCTACGCGCCAACGGCATACGCAACGTCCACACGAACCGTAAGGCACAGGCTGCCATTGCTCGGGCTGCGACAGCAAAGCTTCAACGTGAACTCGGGGGGCGGGGGTGACGACTTGCTTCTACTGCGACCGTCCGCTTCGCAGGATCGCGCAACGCGCACTGTGGTTCAAGGACTCACCCGCTGACCGAGAGACGATAGACCATATCATTCCGCAGGCCGCGATGCGGCGCTTCGGGCGTCGCCTGCCGTGGAAGTTTTACAGCCTCAACCAGATTGAGTGCTGCTACGCCTGCAACAATGCCAAGGGCGACATGGACCCGATCTACTGGGCTCGCAACCTTGGTCCTGAAGCGGTCGCGCGGCTGGCCCAGCGGCTTATGCAAATGGGCGTAGCGGCGGACGCTATCGTTGACCTGCCCAATGGCTACGAAGCGCTTCGCCTCGTAACGGCGGCAGCATGAACGAGTCCGCCATTCACTCCGCAGTCATAGCCCACTGGCGCTCCTGCGGCTTGCCGAACACGCTGGTAGCGACACTGCCCAATATGGGGGCGATGGGGCAGCACGGGCTCACCAAGGGCCTGCCGGATTTGATGGTGCTTTGTCCGTCGATCGGCGTCGGCTTCATCGAACTCAAAACGGACAAGGGCCGCATAAGCGAGGCGCAGGCGGCATTCAAAGAGCGCTGCATCCTGCTCGGTATTCCTCACGCTATCACGCGGGGCAGGGACGAGCCTATCGCAATTCTTGAGCAGTGGAACGTAGTGCGGAGGGGCAAATGAGCGTTCGGGTTTCGCGCACTGACTACGAGGTATTGGTGCCCGCGCTTTATCGGGACGGTGTTTCAGACTTCAACATCGCCAAGCGGACCCATCTTCTTATCACGGAAGTGCGGGACATTCTCATTCGGCACGGCGTGTCGCTCGACCTGTCCGCCGCTCGCGCTGTGTCGCCGTGGGAACGCGACGATAACCCGGAAGAGATGCGCCGGCAGATAGCCCGCCGCGCCGCCGCTGGGGCCCGTCGCCAGCTTGAATTGAACGCAGAGGAGGCGCGGCGTGGAAAGTGAGAACGAGCGCCTGCGAGCGCGTGTCGAAGAGCTGGAAGAGACTGTGCGCCAGTTGCGTTCCATCGCCGCCCAGGCATCGCCGCTTCCAGATTGGGTGCCCTACCTGACGAGGCACGAGAGCGCCATTCTTCAACTGTTTCTAGCGCGCGAGGTCGTCACGATAGACGCGATGGAAGCCATTATCCATGAGGGGGATACCCGGAGCGGCAACCTCCTGTCCGTGTACGTCTACCATCTACGCAAGAAGCTGGCGAAGTCCGGCGTCAAGATCGAGACGATATTTAGGCGTGGCTACAGGATGCCTCCGGCGTCAAAAGCGCTCTTTGCGCAGCAGGTGGCGGCATGAATAACGTGCAACGCCTATTCCCCGACGCTACGCCGGAGCCGAGCCGGTTCGAGGAAGTCTGGAAGCTCTGGCCCAACAAGGCCAAGAAGCCGCTCGCCCGCGCCAAGTACGAAGCGATCCTCAAGGGTGGGTTCCGCACCCGCACACTCGACAAGGACAGCGGGCAATATGTGGACCTCGAACTAGAGGCGACACCCGAGGCGATCCTTGCGGGCGTGAAGGCATACGTCAGCTCGCAGATCGATAAGCGCACGTTCCGCATGAAGGACGATGGGAAGTTCATCCCGCACCTAGCCACGTGGCTCAATCAAGGCCGGTGGGAGGACGGGGTTTGACCTTCGCTCGCCTAGCCAGCTCCCGCTCCACCGCTTCGCGGATGAAGTCCGAACGCTTTTCCTTGCCGTCTAGGGCCGCGTCAATTCGCGCCAGCGTTCCTTCTGGAAAGCGGGCAGGGGTTTGCTCGTCGTTGATCTTGATGCGTCCCACGGCGGGCCTGGCCTTCTCTCCCTCGCCATTGGACTCAACGGCGGCCTTCGCGGCCTGTGTAGCCTCTCGTGCGCCAACTGTGAACCATTCCCCGTGCGCCCGCTTTTCACGCAGCAGCCAACGGGCTCGCAGCTCAATGTCGCGAGCCTTGTCCAGCGGGACCGGCCAAGAAGCGAGCAACCGCACGGGCCGTGCGTGTCCGGTCTGGACTGAGCGCAAACGCCGCTCTGGCATCTTTGCGAGCCCGATTTTCATCGGCCCGCCCTCGGCGCCCATCACATACAGACTTGTGGAAGATGATATCATTTTTCTTGCTCGCCCTATTGACCGCCAAAACGATATCTCCTATTTAGTTGATATCAGATTGAAACGCAAGTGGAGCGGCCAAATGATCAAGATTCTCGACACTCGGAAGACCCCGGTAGCCATCAACGATGCAGCCCGTCCTTTCGCGGTTCTGGTCGGAAGCAAGATCGTCGGTCGGTACGCCACTGAGGCGCAGGCCAAGCGCCGCGTTCGTGGCACGAGCGCGGCGCAGATCGATGGGCACGTTGATTCGCTGGACGGTCGCGGGCTCCAGCCTGTCGCCAAAGGCGAGGGGCTTGCAGCGATCATCGCCGCGTTGGCGGTCGTTAAGAGCGCCAAGGTAGGTGCGGCATGAGCAAGCCCATTGCCCTGCCTACCGCCCTGCCTTGGGTCATTGAAGACCCAATGGGCCCCGACATCGGACTGTTCATCGTGGACGATGCCGACGAGGTTTACAACTGGCGCCACGTGGCAACCATGAACTGGGATGCCGAGGCTGACCGCGAGCCGGGGCGGCCGTTCGTCACCCAGTCGGAAATGAGAGCAAATGCAGAGCTGATCGTTACCGCCGTGAACTGCCACATGGAATTGGTCGAGGTGTTGGCGCATGTGGCCGAAGAAGCCGAACTCAATGACGGTCAAATCTGGGCCGACACCTTCAAAAGGGTAAAAGCCGCACTGTCGAAGGTAGGCATCGTATGACCCTACTGGCCAGCATCAACCATCTTGTCAGAACCTACGACAGCCCGGGTTTCGACCCAGACGACCTTGCCGGAGACAGTGGCGTTACGGTCGGCATGGTGTTGTTGAAAGACATGCGAGACGCGCTAGATCGGCTGAGCGACCTTGTGTGCGACCTGTGCCAGGGCGATGGGTTCGTCAGCAATCCAGATGCTCGCTACTACGAAACCTTGGGCGCACCGGGCTACCACACCGGCCAGTTCGAAACTCAAGATCCCGAGGAGATCGACTGCCCCGTTTGCGGAGGCGTCGGTTTCAAACCGCGCCCTGTCTATCAGCCTCCTATTCCGCCCGCGCTCCTCGATGAGGAGTTGCCGTTTTGAGCGAAGTTGAAGACGGCATTCGCACGATGCTTCGCGCCACGGGCCGTAAGCGCGTCCTCCTGCTCAACTACGGTTATAGCGCGATCAAAGGCATGACCCACGAAGTTCGAACCGACGACCTGGCTGGCTACGGCCTCCACTTCGGCAGCAAGAAAGACTGCCTCCAGTGGATCGCCGACAATCAGCTCGAATGCACGAACCTAAGCGGATGGTTGCGGTCATGAGCCCCTACGTCGCCAAACTCATTGAGCAGCGCCCCGCTGATCACAAACAGTTCGTCGTTCTACTCGGCATGGATGCGCTGCGCGCCTGTTTTGGGTTGAAGCCAAAGAACTTCACGGTGACCGAGATCATTCAGACCCTCCAAAAGATGGAGGCCACCAAAGAATAAGGGCCCGCGTCCGGCAAAGACGCGAAGCCCCAAATACGTCGGTCTCTCAGAAAGTCACCCGACGCACTAGTGGTAGTATGATACCGCAACGTGGAGCGCAAGCGAATGACGTTCAGTCCGAGTGCCGGGCCTCAAAAAGCGACCGGAACCAAAATTCCAGGGCACCGTGACCCATAGGACCCTGGGCCTCCACGTGCCGGGCAACCCCCGGAGCGGTCCGAGGCTTTCGACCCTTCTAGCTGGCGTGGCTGCCAGTGTACGGGCCGAAGGTGGCGCCAGCCGCAAGAAATGGCGTCGAGCAACCCAAGTTTGCAGCTTGGGGCACCGGAAGGTGGAAAAGGAACTGAGTATGCGCCGTAGCAATACGGTCCTCTTAGCCAAGAGGCTCCACGAAAGGCTCAGGCCGATACCGTGGAGGCAGAAAAGGGTGAGGTATGCCCGCGTGAACGAGTTTGCAGAGCGCAGCGGACTGCATGGGTTTGCGGCACGGCTGCGGAAGGCAAAATTGATGGAAAGGGATGCGAAGTGAGCGACGAACCAGTCATCAACGAAGCGCCGGTTCGCATTGTGCGTTTCTATTATGCCCAGATGGCCGAGATCAACGAAATCGCTGGCGTCGCTTTCTTGACCGGCCTGCTCTTTGCTGGGGCTGTCGCCGCCTATTTCGTCGGCGCGACGCAAGACAGGGCGGGCTACGTGATCGCGGCGTTTCTGGCCGTGGCCGCCGTGCTGCAGGAAGCTTGGGTGTGCATCGAGGACGGCGGCATTGAGTGGCGGGCCGTCCCGATCGTCTGGTTGTCGTCTGACGAGTTCGAGCAAGAAACCAAAGGCAGCTAACTCACTAACCAAACGGGGCAAGGCGGCGGAATGACTAGGGGCAACGACATGATAATCGAGCGACGCATCGACGGGCGGCCGTTGACCACTGACCGTTTGGCTTGGGGCGCTCAGCGCGGGAAGACCTGTGCCGTCGAAGAATGCGACCGCCCGGCGCGGGACCGTGGATATTGTTCCAAGCACTACCAGCGGCTTCGTGCGACCGGAGACCCCAGAGGGACGAAGATCGCCGGGCGAGGCGAAATCAATGCATGGCTAGCGGCTCACGCGGAGTGGCCGGACAAAGATGCTTGTTTGGCGTGGCCGTTTGGGCACTCCGATCAGGGTTATGCGTCCGCCGGCGGCGGCAAGCTAGGCCACGTGATGATGTGCGCTCTAGCGCACGGGGAGAAGCCCGCAGAGAAACCAGATGTCGCGCACTCATGCGACAATCCGGGCTGCGTCAATCCGCATCATCTGCGGTGGGCAACGCATCAAGAAAATATGGATGACATGGTGCGGCGTTCGCGTGTGAAGCACGGTGCCGAACACTTCTGGGCCAAATTGGACGAGGCCGCCGTTCGTATCATTCGCTCCACTGAGCCGGGCCCGGGGGTGACGCAAGCTTTGGCTGACCGTTTCGGCGTCGCCCCCGCCACCATCTGGCACGCCCAAAAGAACCGAACATGGAAGCGGGTGGCATGAAGATGGACGCACGCAAGCACGACATCATTGTCACTCAGTACATGGATAATCCGCTCACCGAGTTCGCTCAGTTCAAGGCCGAGCTTTCGGCTAAGGGGCCGAGCTACGCCGGCAAGATCGCGGCCCAAGTCAACATGACAACGCTCATTGGCGGGTTTGCCCGGTTCCGTGGCACGGAGGCACAGCAACGCGCCTGCGCCCGTTTCCGCCACCTGCACGAGCAATCCCAGGTTGGCGGTGCCAGAGCTGTAGATCCAAGCCGTGAGCCCGTGGACGGCGGCTATCTCAACCCCGAGGGCAACATCATCAGCGGGGAGCAGGCCCGGCGCGACTATCTCAGGCTGACCACGCATCTGGGCCGCATCAACACGTCCAAGCTGGAGTTTGTCGTCATCGGGGAATGGGGCCCGACGCCCTTCGCCAAGCACTGGTACAGGCTCAGCAAGCCGAACGACAAAGCTGTTTCACGTGCAATGGTGGAAGTCCGGCGCATTGCTGATATGGCGGCTGAGTTTTTGCAGTTGCAGACCAAGGGAGCGAGTGCGGCATGAGTAAAATCCCGGAACCCCGTTATCCGCTGCCGGACCCGCTCGACGTTCTGGCGCTCGGCGTATCCCTGCTGTTCAGTTCGGTCATCGGAGGCATAGGGCTTTTCGTCTGCGCGGTCTGCGGCATTCCGGTGGAGAAGGTTCTTAGTATCGACGAGGATGGCGAGCCAGACGGGGACTCTTGACGTGGCGTAAGAACAGCCCCATAAGGCGCATGCTGCTTCACGCAGCCCCAGCCCGTCCCGGTTCATTCCGAGGCGGGCAATTTGTTTTGGAGCGCCCGATGAACACCAAGCTTGGTTACGTCGGCTTGCTCAAGACCAAGCCCCGCAAGCAAACCTCACCCCGTGTCGCCAAGCTAGGCGCACAGTTCCTCCGCATGTCCATTAAGGACCGCATAGCCTACTGCAAGGCACGGCCCGACCTCGCAGCAAAAGCCCTCGGTACGCTTAGCGCATCCGCAGTGGCGCAGGATGAGACGCGCAACTAACCCCAATCCCCATCAAACGCGACCAAGCTAATGGCAGTCGCAGAGGTGATGAATGCCAAATAAAATAACGGGGGGCAAACCCGGCCCCGGCCGGCCCAAAGGCTCGCCCAACAAAGTCACGGCCGCAGCTAAAGAGGTTATCGCCCAAGCCGCTGAATCATTAGGCGGACACCAGCGCCTCGTTGAATGGGCCAAGGAAGACCCGCTGAACGAACGCGCGTTCTGGGCGACGATCTATCCCAAGCTGATCCCGGTGCAGGTATCGGGCGAGGGCGGCGGGCCGATCACACTGGCGTTCGCTTGGCTGCCACCCCAGTCCTGATCCCCTACGCGCCTCGGAAGCTATTCGTCCCCTTCCACCAAAGGACGCAACGCTTCGCCAAGGTAGTAGCGCACCGCCGGTTCGGCAAAACGGTGGGGACGCTGAACGACACCATAGCCAAGGCGGCTGAGAACACGCGCATCGACCCGCCGCCGCGTTACGCCTACATCGCCCCAACCTATGGGCAGGCCAAGGACGTAGCCTGGGGCTACCTCAAGCACTACACGGCGGCGATCCCCGGCATTCACGGCAGCGACGGCGAGTTGTGGATCGAGATGCCCCACAACAAGGCGCGGATCAGGCTCTACGGGGCTGACGCATACGATCGGCTTCGCGGCCTCTACTTCGACGGCATGGACATAGACGAGCCTGCCCAAATGGACCCGAGGGCATGGCCGGAAGTGCTGCGCCCCACGCTATCGGACTTCAAGGGCTGGGCAACGTTCATCGGGACGCCAAGCGGGCGGAATTGGTTTTATTCGCTGGGCCGGACGGAATCGGGCGCACTTGACCCCGACTGGTTGCACATGGCGCTCAAGGCGAGCGTCACCGGCATATTGGACGATGAAGAACTCGACAGCGCCAAGCGCATGCTCACTGCCGAGCAGTATGCGCAGGAATACGAGTGCAGCTTCGAGGCGGCCATTGTCGGTGCTTACTACGGCCGCGAAATCTCGCAGGCGCAGGAAGACAAGCGCATCGGCCGGGTTCCACATGAGCGCGCGTCGGACGTGTTCGCATCATGGGACTTGGGCATTGGCGACAGCATGGCGATCTGGATAGGCCAGATCATCGGGCGCGAATGGCACTGGATCAACTACTACGAGAACAGCGGCTTCGCCCTCGACCACTACGTCGATTGGATCAAGGCGCTGCCCTACAAGGTGCATCAACATTACCTGCCGCATGACGGCGAGGCACGCGAGCTGCAAACCGGCAAGTCGCGGAAACAGTTTCTCGAAGAACGGCAGTTCAACGTCCAGATCGTTCCGAGGCATGAGCCAATGGACGGCATCGACGCGGCGCGCGTCCGGTTCAACCGCATGTGGTTCGATGAGGACAAGTGCGCCCGAGGCATTGAGTGCCTGCGCATGTATCGCAGCGAGTTTGACGACAAGAACCAGACCTTGCGGCCCCGGCCATTGCACGACTGGGCCTCGCACGGCGCAGACGCATTCCGGTGTGGGGTTATGGGGGCTGAGGATGAACGCAAGCAGCCGCCGGCACCGAAGCGCAAACTGGATTGGGTGGTTTGACATTGGCTGACAAACTCTCCGAATCCCAGCTTGAAGCGATCCTCTCGCAACAGATCGCGCTCGCCAAGCATCACGACAAGCAGGGCGGCCGAGCCACATCACGCGACAAGGCGCTCGACTATTTCTTCGGCAATATGGACAAGTACGTCCCCCCTGAAGAGAACCGCTCCAAGGTTGTATCGCGTGACGTTGCCGACACCATTGGCTGGCTCATGCCGCAGCTCATGCGGATATGGACGGCCTCGGGTCGCATGTTCCTCGCCAACCCGGTCGATCCCGAAGACCTGAACTATGCCGAGGAAGCCAGCGACGGCCTCAACTACATCTTCTGGAAGTCTAACAAGGGCTATCAGATCGTTTACGACGCGACCTGGGACTCGCTGGTGCATGGCGACGCCATCGTCAAGACGTTCTGGGAAGACGCTCCGGTCTATGGCCCCGCACGGTTCTTTGATGCACTGAGCGAAGACGAACTCGCCATGCTGGCCGGCGATGAAGCCGCTGAGGTGCTGGCGAAGACCGAACGCACCGTCCCCGGCATGGACGAAATGGGCCAGCCGGTTGAGACGAAAGCCTATGACGTAAAGCTGCGCCGCAAGAAGGCTGACGGCCGCATCACGATAACGGTTATTCCGCCGGAGGAATTTCTGATCGACGGCGATGCGACGTGCCTTGAGGACGCAGCGTTCAAGGCGCACTGGCAGAAGAAAACACGCTCCGACCTGATCGGTATGGGCTACGACAAAGGCGAAGTCTGGGCCATCCCCGAGTCAGCCCGGTTTAGCACTGCCGAGGAACAGGCCCGCAGGCTGTTCACGACGAACGATGCGACGGATAAGTCCACCGAGCTTGTCGACTACTTTGAATGCTTCGTGATGATCGATGCCGATGGTGATGGCGTCGCCGAACTGATCCGCGCCTGCTATGCCGGCGGCGATCAGGGCAAGCTTTTGGACTGGGAAGTCTGGGAGGACGAAGACCCGTTCGATAACATTCCGTGCGAACCCATTCCCCACCGCTGGGAGTCGCGCTCGATCACGGATGATGAGGTTGAAGTCCAGGACGTTAAGACGGTCCTGAAACGCCAGCTTCTCAACAATACGTACTGGACGAATAACCCCATGCGCTTTGTCGCTGGGAAGGTGAAGAACCCCGAACTGCTCGATGCGCCTGTCTTTGGCGGCACAGTGTTTGGGGACCAAGGCACAACGGTCAGCGAGTTGCCGGTGCCCTACATCGGCGACAAGACGCTGCAAGCCATAGCTTACATGGATGACGTGTCGGCACGGCGTACCGGCGTCAATGCGCAGAGCATGGCGCTCGACCCTGAGGCTTTGCAGAACCAGAGCGCGACGGCCAACCAGAACGCCACGGATGCCAGCCGATCGCAGCCGGAATTGACTGCCCGCAACATGGCGGAAATGGGCTGGTCGAAAGTCGGCCGCAAGCTGCTCAGGCTGATGACAGCGCATGAGGCAGGGCCGCAGGTTATTCTCGTCAAAGGCAAGCCGGTGCAGATCGATCCGCGGAACTGGAACCCGGACATGCACGTCACGGTCAACACCGGGCTTGGGACGGGCTCGCGCGACAAGGACGCGATGATGCTGGGACAGGTGCTGCAACAGCAGATCGCATTCACGGACAGGATCGGAGCAGCCTTCCCCGAAAAGGCGCTCGATATGCTGCCCTACATTCACAACACGCTGACGCAGTTTGCGGAGGCGTCGGGACTGCGCTCGCCCGAACTCTACTGGCCGGACATTGATCCGGCTGAGATCGAGGAAGGCAAGAAGCGGTTGGCCGAGCAGGCCCAGCAGCCCGACCCGGCCCTTGTGCTGGAGCAGGAAAAGCAGAAGGGCGCTATCGCGGTTGAGCAGGCCCGCGCCCAGACGACAATGCAGACCAAGCAGGTTGACGCTCAGGTCGCCCAGCACGACGCCGAACTGAAAGCGCAGGGCGAAGTCGCCAAGAACGAAGCCGAGTTGCAGGCCGATCTTCAAACCCGAGAAGCCGATAGGCAAAACGCTATCGCCATTGAGACTGTGAAACAGCAGGGCGCGCTACAGATCGAGCAAATGCGCATCGCTTCGGCGGAACGCATCAAGTCGGCGGAACTGGCGCATCAAGCCCAAATTGAACAGGCCCGCATGGCTAACGCCGCGCACATCGCCAGCATGAAACCCAAGCCCAACGGGGCAGACAAAACCGCATAGGAGCCGACATGGCAAACTACACGTCTCAGCTTTTCAGTGCGAGTGCGACGTTTACCCCTGCCGCTACATCGCATGCAGGTGGCGACTGTTTCGGCGCAGCGCAGGAATTCAAGCTGCTCGATCGTTTCGGTGCCCCGCCGGCGGCCGGCTCGCATCTCAAGATCACGTCCGTGACATTCACGCAGGCGACGGGAACGAACGTCACTTCGGTCTGGCGGTTGCACCTCTACAACGTCACGCCGCCTTCGGCCATTGCCGACGATGCGGCCTTTGACGTTCCGACCGGCGACCGTGCGTCCTATCTCGGCTACGTCGACATCTCGCAGCTCGTGGATATGGGCGCAACGCTCTACATCGACATGCCGAACCTCGGCAAACAGATCAAGCTGCTCGGCACTTCGGTCTTCGGCTACCTCGTCAACGTGACAACGCTCACCGCTGAAGCCGTAGCCCACACCGTCACGATCCAGTGTCAGGCGCTATGACGCCAGACCAACTTTCTGCTCTCGCCCAAAGTCTCCAAGACAACGAGGCGTTTCAGGCTGCGCTCGATGGGCAGCGCGGCCGTGCCCTCGAAAAACTAGCGATCGTGCCACGTTCGGATGAGCAGGGCTTCTACGCCGCTCAGGCCATTGTGGCCGTGGTCGATGAAATCCGTTCGGACCTCGAAGCGTTCATTCGCGCGGGGAAGCCGAAGGGTCCGCCGGGGATCGCTTGATCCTCTAACCGCCAGCACCCCGGAAACGGACTGGCAAACCTAAAGAGTCAATCATGCCTGATACCGATACCCCAGCGGGTAGCGAAAGCCTGTCTATTGACGAGGCGACTAACGCTTACATCAAGGCCACGACACCGGCAGTCGAAACCGACCAAGCCGAGTCCGAAGCCGAGACGGAAGGCGACACGACCGACGACGATTTGCAGGCATCCGATGAGGGTGAAGGCGAAGAAGGCGAAGGTGAAACCGAGGCCGAAGACCAAGCCGAGGACGGCGACGACGAACCCGAGTCCGAACAGGGCCGCTTCGTGGCAGACAATGCCCGAGTGCGCCTGCTGGACGGAACGTTCAGCACCGTTGCCGAACTCAAATCTGGCAGTCTGAGGAACGCGGATTATACGCAGAAGACCCAGGAAGTCGCGGAGCAGAAACGCTCCGTCGAAAGCCAGTCCCAGCGCATTCAGCAACGCGAAGCTGAACTCACGCAACAGGCCGAGTATCTCACCGGCCTGATCACGTCCATTGTGCCACAGGCACCGCCCGACATCCGCATGCTCGATGTCAACTCGCCCACCTTCGACATTGTTGGCTACAACCAACAGAAGGCGCAGTTCGAGCAGTGGCAGCAGCACATCGGCTATCTCCAGCAAATGCAGCAGCAGGTTCACAAGACCCGCACGGCAGAGGCAGAGACGTTCCGAGTGGAACTTGCCAAGCGCGAATGGGCGACGCTTCTGGAAAAGGCACCTGAGCTGAAAGACGAGGCCAAAGGTAAGGCCTTCGGAGCCAAGCTCATGAGCCACGGCAGGACATACGGTTACACTGAGGACGAGCTGCGAAGCGCGCTCCCCAATGACCACCGTAGCGTTCTCGTCATGAGGGACGCGATCAAGTGGCGCGAGTTGCAGGCGAGCAAAGCCGGCATGCAGAAGAAGGTTGAAGGACGCCCGCCCGTTACCAAGGGCGGCAAGCGACTGAACCCTTCCGAAGCGCGGGCACGCTCGACAAGCGATGCACTCACCAAGCTCGGGCAATCCGGCCGTCTCGATGACGCCGTGAACGCCTATCTCGCAACCCAAAAACGATAGGACTGACCAATGGCTGTTCTCGCTGGAACCGTGTTGACCACGGCAGCGATCGGCAACCGTGAGGAACTCGACAACATCGTGTCGATGATCACCCCCACGGACACGCCGATCTACAGCATGGCGGGCAAAGAAAAGCTCTCTTCGAAACACCCCGAGTGGGAAATCGAGAGCCTCCGCTCACCGGCTGAAAACGCACAACTCGAAGGCGGCGAATTCGACTTCGAAACTCAGGTTGCCCCGACTCGTCTCGGTGGCCGCACCCAGATTTTCCGCGACTCCTGGATCTACTCCGGCACCCAGCAGGCAGTGGACAACGCGGGCAATCAGGAAAAGGCCGCCAAGGCCAAGATGAAGGCCGGCATCAATGTCCGCAAGGACATCGAACTTGCCATCGTCACCAACACCGCATCGGTCAACACCGATCCGCGGTTCATGGGCGGCCTGCCGTCGTGGCTCACCACGAACGTGTCGCGCAACTCGGGTTCGAACGGCGGCTTCTCGTCGGGCGATACCGTTGCCGAAACGACCGGCACCCTCCGCACCTTCACCAAGGCGCTGCTCGATACCGTTATGCAGTCCTGCTACACCAATGGCGGGAATGTGTCGGACCTCGTTGTCTCGCCTTACGTGAAGTCGGTCTTCGTGACGTTCATGTCCGATGCCAATGTGGCGGCGTTCCGCTACGCGGCCTCGACCTCGGGCAAGAACACGATTGTTGGCGATGCCGACATCTACGAAGGCCCGTTCGGCAAGGTGACGGTGAAGGCCAACCGCGTCATGGGCGGCGCTGCCGCTACTGCGCGCCGCGCCTATCTGCTCGATCCCGATCTCGTCAAATGGGGTTCTCTGCGTCCGATCCAGGAAGCGGAAACCTCCAAGACCGGCGACTCGGAAAAGGGCGTCATCCTCGGTGAAGGCTGCTTGAAGGTCATGAACGAAGCCGGTCTCGGCGTCGTGGCTGACATCTTCGGCCTCACGGCCAGCACGTAAGGAGAGCGAAAATGGCAGCAATGACCAAACCGATCTCCATCACCACGGCAACCTTCCAGATTCGCAAGGGCCATCACGACACCACGTTCATGTTGAACCGTGCCGGCGGCATTGCGATCACCCTGCCTGCGTTGACTGCGGGGATGAGGTTCAAGACCATCATCGGTACGGCTCCGACCTCGGACTGCACCATTTCGAGTTCCGGCGGGGCTGACGTGATCGTCGTCAGCGTCAACGAGCTTGAGACGGACACCACCGAGGACGGTCCCAGCGATGACAACGCCGATGTCGTCACCTTCAAGGCCAACGTGGCTCTGAAGGGCGACTCCCTGACCTGGGAGTGCGACGGCTCCTTCTGGTACGCAATTGGCCAGGTTGTGGCCGATGGCGCGATCACGAGCGGTACGACCTAAAGCACTCCATTGAGTGCGCGAGGGGGCGGGGCTTTGGCTCCGCCCTAACCATTTCACACGGGCGCTCCCGGCCCAACCCCAACACGAAGGAATATCGAAATGGCCCTTTCCGAAGGACAATCCGGCACGGTCAACCGTAGCCGCCTGCTTCATCGTCTTCAGTATGATGTTACCAACGTTGCCGACGCCAATGCGGCGGTTGCCAGTGACGACGTGATCGTGACGCTCGACGCCTCCGACAGTTACGCGCCGAAATACTCCACCGTAGGCAACATTCTCGGTGGCACCGGCATGGCCGAGGTCGTGATCACGACCAAAGCCGTCTCTGCGGCCGAGTCCGGCAAGACCTTCTTTCTCGATCTGGCTGCCGGCTTCACCACAACGCTCCCGGCCCCGGCCATTGGCCTGCGCTACAAGTTCATCGTCAAAACCGCTCCGACGACCGCCTACATCATCAACACGCCAACCGCCAACATCATGGTGGTGTCGGTCAACGAGCTTGAAACCGATACGACCGAAGACGGCCCGTCCGATGATGATGCGGATACGTTCAACTTCGTCGCCAACGTGGCCCTGCCCGGCGACTTCGTTGATGTCTATTGCGACGGCACCAAATGGTACCTGCTCGGCCAGACCCGCGCTGACGGTGCAGTGACCACTTCCACCACCTAATCAACAGCAATGGGCGCGGCCTTCGGATCGCGCCCTCCCCACACAAGGATGACGACATGAGCGAAGCACTCGTTGCGCTGCGCGAGCAGTATTCCGACAAGTTCGGCAAGAAGCCTTTCCACGGCTGGGACGAAGCCCAGTTGACTGCCAAGCTGGCGGAAGACGTTGCCCACGATCCGCTCGACCATGACGGCGACGGCAAGAAGGGCGGCTCTGTTGCTTCGGTGAAAGTGGTTCTCAAGCGATCGCACTGGATCGGCGAGGAACGTCACGATCCGCCGGAAGTGCTGAGCGTCGACATCGACACCGCCATGCGCCTTATCGAAAAGGGCGTTGCCGGTCGCACGGACCCGCTCAAAGCCGAATGAGCTGGGTGCTGTTCGACACCGACCCTGACACGGGCCGGAAGATATGGATGTCCCTTGATGAGGGGCCTCCAGGCAAGACGCTGTGGCGCGTCGAAATGCCGATCGACAGTCTGATCGAAGCCAATGCCGAAGCTGAGAAGGCTACGCATGGCAAGCGCTTCGGCGACTGGAACCGCATTGCATCGGTGCCCACCAACATCCTTGAGCAGACCGGCCTCGATACCGCGGTGCAGATGCAGGACGACAGGTTCCTGAGCAAGTGGATGAACGACAGCGATAACGCGAAGTTCCGAACCAGCAGGGGGAGGGTGTAAGTGGCGCAGATCACCACATATGCAACGCTGGTTTCCGCCATGCAGGACTGGTCGGAGCGTTCCGACTTTGACGAAGACCAGATCATCGGTCTAGCCGAGGCCGACTTTCGGCTTTACCTCGGCCCGCATTATGCGCGGGAGACGGCCGCCACGTCGCTGGCCTTCACATCCGGTTCCGCGGCACAGCCCAGCGGCTTCATCCGCCCCACGGGGCTTGTGCATGCGACCTATGGCGCACTCGATGAAGCATCGATGGCGGCGGTAAGGGCTAAGCGAGTATGGGATACCAGCGGCATCCCGACGATCTTTGCTGTTACGGGATCAACTATCCAAACGGCGTCGACCTACACCGGCAACCTGACGCTCGACTATGAAGCGAACCTAACCGGTCTCAGTTCGGGTAACACGACAAACTGGCTCATTGCCAATGCCCCGCAGGCTTATCTCAGCATGTGCCAAAGCTACGCGGCGGCATGGGAGAAGAACTTCGCGGAGGCATCAACCCTGCGTGGTGAGGCGCTTCGCGTCCTCAACGATTTAGGTATTCAGTCGATGGTTGCCCAGCATGGCCGAGCGGCTGTGCAAATTCCGGGCGTTACTCCCTGATGTACGCCGTTGGCCCTTGGGTAACGCCGAAATGACGTTTGAAATGGCGCTGCCCTGATGCAAGTCCCCTTTGGCCCGCTCGCCCCCGACGCAGGATCGGACACGCCCGGCGTGATGATGGTTGCCGATGGCGTGTTGCCCCTGCAAATGGGCTACGCACCGTTTCCCGGCCCCTCGGTTAGCTCGACGGCTACCGCGCTGCCCGGCGCTCCGCGTGGCATCATCTCGCTGCAAAAAGCGGACGGCTCATGGCTCGTGTTCGCGGGCACCGAAGACGCCATTTACATGAAGGAATCGGACGACACCTGGACGGCGATCGATACCGGGCTTTTGCTGACGCAGGGCGACGACTGGTCGTTCTGCCGGTTCGGAACCAAGCTGCTCTACACGAACACAACACAGGGCTTGCGCGCCTATGACATCGAAAGTGCCGGAGCCGCGGTTGCGATAGCTTCCGCGGGTTCTCCTCGATGGATATTCGAGTGTGGCAACATCCTGTTCGGGCTCGACTGCCTTGATAGCACTGGGGCGCGGAACAACAGGCTCATCCGCTCATCCAAAATGGGTGTCCACACGGCATGGACCGGCGCGGGCACAGACTACCAATCTATTGAGGGCGGCGGCGCTCTCATCTGGGGCGGACGTATTTCAGATAACTCGGCCCTGATCCTTCAGCAGCGCTCGGCCAAGCTGTTGCCTGTGGGCAATGCCGGCGGCGGGGCGCAGTGGGGCCTCATGTCGATCCTCGAGGAATTTGGCTCTACTGGTGCCAAGTCCTGCGTTGCCTTTGATGGAATGGTGTTTTGGCAGTCAACGGACGGCTGGCGCGCGTTTTCGAGCAAGGAGGGACTCGGGCAGATCGGTGCTGGTGCCATTGACCAGTGGTTTCTGGCGAAGGTCGATCAAAGCGATATGTCCCTGACACAGGGCACCATCGACCTGTTCCGTAAGAATGTGCTGTGGCGCTACAAGGGCGACAACTACGTCAGCGCGTCCGTTTATGGCGACATCATCGGCTATAACTGGCAGTGGAAGCGCTGGTTTACGCTGACCATCAATTCGGCTTACCTGGCCTATGTCGCCGATCCCGGCGTGACATGGGACACCTACGATGGCACTTGGGACGATGCCGTCGAGACGTGGGATAGCCGTCTGCTGCAGGGCGGTCAGCCCGTATTCGGGATGATTAACTCCGATCTCAAATATGCGTCCTTTGGCGGGGCCAACCTTGCCGCAACGCTTGAAACATCGGTCGGCAATGGGCCGTTCTCAACGCTCATCAACTGGGCGACGCCTATAGACGATGCCACGGCGGGCACTACTCACCTTGGGGTTAAGGACCAGCTTTCCGATACCACTGATTTTGACGTGACCGGCGTTGCCAAAGTCGCCTCTGGCCGTGTGCCGTTGCGTGGCAGGGGCCTCAACATCGGCTTCCGGCGCGTCATCCCGGCGTCGGCGACTTGGACATTCGCCAAGGGCGTTGACCACATCGGCGCTGCACGGGGCGGCCCGCGATGAGTGCCTTCAATGTCGAAGGCGGGCTTGTTACCGAAGATCCGGTACGGCTCACCGACAACGCGCCGACGATCGTCTATCCGCTCGCGAGCAGCCCCGCAAAGGGCAGCGCGCTCATAGCGTCGATCATCGTTTGCCCTACAAGCGGGACGCCTAACATCACCATCGAATGGTTCAACGCGGCGGGTTCCAGCGTGGGGTATCTGCGCAAGGCAGTAGCGGTATCGGCCGCCGGCACACCGTTCATCTTCAACGAGCCGTTTGTGTTGCCGCCGCTCTACACGCTTCGGGTCACGTCGAGCTCGGGGACGGGTGATATGGACGTGTTTGTGACGCGCGGCGTCGACTATGCAGCCGGTCGCGGCGGCATCTGAGTTGCTTCAACATATCCCGGCGTCATCGTTCCCGCATGAGTGGGAAACGGTAGGCCCTGCCTTGGCTCCTGCAATAGCGCTCGATCCGATGCGCGATACGTGGACCGTCCTCGATCAAGCCGTAAGGGGCGGACTGGATTTTTGGCGTCTCACGGGCGCAACGCGCGGCTGGGTCGTCACACAGAAAGACAAGCGAACGCTCTGGGTCATCTACGCGGCCGGGCAGGGCGGATCACTCAACGATAAGCGCGACCTCATGGCTCTCATTGAGGCCAAGGCGCGCGACCTCAAATGCAACGAACTCCGATTTGAAGGCCGGGACTGGCGCAAGGTCTTTCCCGACTTCTCGGCACACCAGACGCCCGACAAGCGCTGGCACTTCCGAAAGGCACTGTAATGTCTGGTGGCGGCAATAACTCATCATATGGCGGTCCTGCGGGTCCGGGACAGGGCGGCCCCAACCGCCCCGGTACAGGTGGCCCGGCTCCCTCCGGTCCCGGCACTGGGCCGTTCACGTGGAACGGCCGCAACCCGGCTTCGACGTTCGACCCAAAGAACTTCGGCACTCAGCTCTTTGGCGATCTCAGCACTGCCTACGGGCAGGGACCGAAGATCAACCCCATCGCCAACTACACGCCATTCTCGGCGCAGACTTCTGGCCTCATCAATCGCGGGCTCAGCGACATCGAGGCATTCCGCAGCGGCCCAATGGCGGGTGTCGCTGCGGGCGACTGGCTCGGTGGCAATCAGAACCCCTATCGTGAAGCGGGCTATCAGACGACGCGCGACAACATCATGAAAGACGTTGGCGACGTATTCAACAGCTCGGGGCGGTTCGGCGGCGGGTCTTATGTTGACCGTGCCGTGGATCAGATCGCTACAAGCGAAAACCCACAGAGGGCGCAGGACTTCGAGAACGAATGGTCGCGCTACCTCGGGGCTAATTCCGCGTTGCAGGGCGCGAACGCTACGGGGCTCGGCTATTCCGGCCTGCTCGACAGCAAGGCTGCGGAAAAGACGGCATCCGATCAGGATATGTGGAACCGCACCAATAACGCACCCTTCAATCATATCGCTCAGTACCTCGGTGCATTGCGCGGTGGCGATAGCGCCAATGAGACGAACAAGCCTCTCAGTCTCTGGGACATCCTCGGCGGCATCGGCGGCGTAGTGGGGAGCATCCTCTGATGGCCACCGGACTGCTCGACCTCTTGGTGCCCGGCATCGGGCAAAACCCGTTCTATCAGGCGTTTGACCAGAACCGTGGCAAGATCACGGGCGCGTTCAGCGGCATGGCCGGTGCAGGCAACGATCCTCGCATGGCCCTACAGGGCTTTGTCGGGGGCTTGCAGCACGGCGTCAGCATCGACCAAGAGAACGCCATCATCCGCCAGCAGGAGGCGGAGAAAAAGGCACAGGTCGCGAAGGAACAGCAGCAGCAGAACCAGACCATTGCCATGCTTCAGCAGAAGGCCGCGTCCGACCCGCGCTATGCAACGCTATTGCAGGGGGTGCAGGCTGGCATCGCTACGCCGGCAGATGCATTCAACAAGATGATGGCACTTGAAGGCGGCGCGGTCGCAGACAACTCCGCTCCGGCCACAGTGCAAGAGTGGCAGTATTTCAGCAATCTCCCGCCCGAACAGCAGGCTGCTTACCTCCGCATGAAGCGGGCCAATCCGTACCTCGATATTGGCACGGGGTTTGTGCAGCCGGACCCGGTTAATCCGGGGCAGACCGCTGGCTCACCCATTGCGAAGGACAACTTCACCCCCGCTTACGACAAGGCGGCTGGAGACGCTTCGGGCAAAGCGGCTATCGAACGCATCAATCAGCTTCCCCAGCAGCTCGCCAAAGCCGACAACATGCTCGGCACTATCGACGGCATTCTCAACGATCCCGCGCTCGACTACTCGACCGGGTGGCTGTCCTGGATGCAGGGCGTCGCCGGTACTGACCAGTATCGCTTTGGACAGCGGGCGCTCCAGCTTCAAGGACAGGCGTTCTTGCAGGCGTTTGAAAGCCTTCGCGGCGGTGGTCAGATCACGCAGATCGAAGGCGAAAAGGCCACGCAGGCCATTGGCCGCTTGAGCACGTCGCAGAGCCCGCAGGACTACCGTGCCGCGCTCGAGGAATTGAAGACCATCATCAACGGGGCAAAGGTCCGCACACAACAGCAGGCGGCTGGGCTCGCACCCAACCCCTATGGGGCGTCTGCGGGGACGGGTGCCCCAATTGACTACCGCACCTATTTCGGGGGCCAGTAATGCCCGACATCAAAATGCCCGATGGTGCGGTGGTGTCGTTTCCCGACGACATGCCGCCGGAACAGATCAAGGCGCTGATCCTCACGCGCTTTCCCGATGCTGGCAAGGACATGTTCCCCGATCAGTTCATGCAGAATGCGCCGGGTCAAATGGCGCAGGCACAGGCAGACGCGGACCCCCGTCTCAGTCTTCCCGCCCCAACACTGGGGGAGCGCGGCCTTGCGTTTTCGTCGGCTGCTATCAATGGCGTCCCGATTGCCGGGCCGTGGCTGTACGACAACGCCACCAACCTCAAAGCCAAAATGTACGGCTCGACGCCAGAGCAGATGAAGCTTGAGGCCAGCCGCGCGCAGGAACTTGATCCGTTGTCGCGTGATGCTGGCGCAGTGACGGGCAACGTCCTACCATTTGCCGGCGCAGGTATGTTCGGGCCAACCTCGCGCATGCTTGGCTTCACGGGAGCCGATCTGGGGCCGGGCGCGGGGTTCATGACCAAGCTTGGTGACTTCGGCGCTCGCACCGCTCTAAGCGGAACGTCGATGTACGGCATCAACTTTGCGGACCAGATGGCGCGCGGCGCTTCACCGATGGAAGCGGCGCAGAACTCGACTATTCCAGCGGCTATCTCTGCGGCCGTTCCCGCGCTTGGCGTCGCTGCGAAGGGCCTCGGCATTGGCGCGAATTGGATGCTGGGCGGTGTGCCCGGCAAGGCGGTGAGTGCGGCAAACCCAAGGGCCACTGCCGAACGCATGGTAGGCAAAGCCTACGGCAGTGACGTTGCCCGTGGCGGCGCTCTCGATGACGGCCTCGACGCATGGGCTACTGGCAACGGCATGCCGATCACCAACCTTGATCGCGGCGGCGCGGCGACACGTAGCCTTGCTCGCACGGCGTCGAACGCCAGCCCCGACGCGAAGGGGCTGCTTGATGCTTCGATGGATCGCGGCATCCCCAGCATGCGCGCTGCCAATTTCGTGACACAGCTTGTCGGCGGATCGGCAGACGACATCGCTCTGCGGCAGGGCATCCAGGACACGGGCAGGGTCACAAACAAGGTAGCCTATGACGCGGCCTATGCCGCTCCCGAAGCGCAGTCGATATGGACGCCACGGCTTCAGCAGTTGACGGCTTCCCCTGAGTTTACCGCCGCCATGCGTGAGGCCGAAACGACAGGCAAAACCTTCGCCGCGCTCAACGGCGGCAAGCCGGTGCAGTATCCGTTCACGTTCAACCCGGACGGCACTATCGCAGGCATGAAGCCCGGCGTTACCCCATCGCTGCAATTCTGGGATCAGGTACAGCGCAATCTCCGCTCCAAAGCGGAAAGTTTCCCCCGTGGCGGCGAGGATGCAGCGCGTCTCAATCAACTGCGCGCAGCTCTCAACAACGACCTCGACGCGGCAGTGCCGGCGTTCGGAAACGCACGGCGCGGGGCCGCCGGATTCTTCGGGGCCGAGGACGCGCTCGACGCCGGACGACAGTTTGCTTTGCAGCCTCGCAACCTCCCCGAAGCCAAGGCCGCTTATGCCAAATTCAGCGATGCTGAAAAGAAGGCGTTCGGTATCGGGTGGGCATCCTCGATCACGGACAAGCTCAAATCGGGTGCCGACTCCTACGCGATCATCAAGCAGGTGTTTGAGAGCCCGGCCAACCGCGAACTGGCGGAACTCGCACTCGGCAGTCCATTCAAGGTGCAGCAGCTCAAAGCCTACACGACCGTCGAAGCGATCATGGAGCAGTCCAAGCGGGCGCTGCAAGGCAACTCGACCACTGTGGCGCAAATCGCTGCCCTGGGCGGGGCCAGTGCGACCACAGGCGGGTTTGGCTGGATGACGGGAGACTGGCGACCGCTGATGCTCACCGCTGGCGTGGCCGGTGCGCGGTTCCTTGGTCGCAACATCGACCAGAAGGTGATGAACGAAGTCGCAACACTGCTCACGTCATCCGACAAAGCGGCGCTGAACAAGCTCGTCACTAACGCGGCCATGTCGCCACAGTGGAGCCTCGCGCTTCAGGCAATTTTGAAGGGCACTGCGATCGGCGTTGGTGCCGCGTCGTCTCAAACCGCATTGGCCGAAGGGCCGCGCCGCGCTCAGTAGTAGCGCTTGGCGAAGTACGCGATGAGCCCCATCACTATCACCATCACCCAGAACGCGAAGTCCACTTTAACGGGCTGCGATCTGCCGAATATCCGCTCGAAGCGTGACAGCTTCGGCGGCAGTTGCGGGGTTTCATCCATGCCCAAGAACATAGGTAGCTAGAGCGCCAATGTCTATCCAGGACGACATCATCGCCGCTGCCAAAAAGTACGGCGTCGATCCCGCTACGGCTCTGGCAATCGCTCGCATTGAAAGCAATTTCGACCCGAACGCCTATAACAAGTCGGGCGCGTCGGGCCTGTTTCAATTCATGCCGGGCACGGCTGGCGACTACGGGCTAACGAACCCGTTTGATGCCGCTGCAAACATCGACGCTGGCATGCGTCTGGCCCGCGATAACATAGCCTCCCTGACCAAGAAGCTTGGCCGGGCTCCGACTGCCGGCGAAATCTATCTTGCCCACCAGCAGGGCCTTGGCGGGGCAGGGGCGCTGCTCGCAAACCCCAACATCAGTGCAGTCGACGCCTTGGTTAAGGCGGGCGTGTCGCGTTCCAAAGCTATTGCCTCTGTGCAGCAGAATGGCGGCGATCCGAACACCATGACGGCAGGGCAGTTTGCTGGCCTGTGGACGGGCAAGGCGGACAAATACGCCGAGTCCTATGCCGACTATCCGGGCGCGTCCCCGGGCCTGACCGCGATCAACAACGCAACCCAGTGGAACCCGCTTCCCGCCCCTCAGCCCTATGCGCCGACGCCAGCGGGGCCATTCTCCACGCCGCGCCTTGGTACGCCGCTGCTTCCGCCCATCCCAGCCGGACTGCCGACGATGGACCGCTCCGGCCCGGCCACACCGCAGCCGATCACGTTGCCCAATGGCTCCGTTGTCATTCCCGGCCGCCCGATTGTTGGCGCGGATGGCAGCGTCACCGTGTTCGACGCGCAGGGCAACCGCACACATACCCCGCCGCCGCTGTTCAACCTCGGCAAAGAGGCGACCTCCAACACCATTCTTGGTGGGCTCATTCGCAGCGAAGTGCCGAAGGTTGCCGCACAGGTCAGCCAGCAAGTCGGCTCGACCGTCAACAACGCACTCGATCAGGGCAAAACCCTTGTCGCCGACATCGGGGCAGGGGCAGGCAATCTATTCAGCGGCCTGTTCGGTGGTGGCGGAACGGCAGCTCCATCGCTCGCAACCGCGCCCAAGATCACGCTGGCCGAAATGATGGGCAAGATGCCCACAGCGGCCCCACCGAAGGTCACAGCACCACCGAGCGTTCCGTACTTCGGCGAAGGCGTCACCGGACTGCCGAAAGTCACTGCGCCACCGATCACGCCCTATCCCTATTACCCGCCTTCATCGCCCCAACCGCTTCCGGCTCCTGCTCCGCTTACGCCACCTACGCCCCCGCCCATGAGTCCGCTTGAGGCCTATCTTGGCGGCGGACTGCCCTACACAGCCCCGTCCTCGCCAATGCCCACCATTCCTCCGCCAAGCATGCTGACCGAAGGCTATGGCGGCACTATCGCTCCGCCGCCCCCGTTGCCGCCGCTCAACCAGATCACCGTGCGTCCCGTGCAGCAGGCAAAGCCCATCACGCAGCCCAGCGACATTGATCTGTTCGCCAGCAAGCTCCGCTCCGCAGGCATCACCGTCACGGGCAACAACAAAGGCTTTGTCGATCCATCGACGGGTTCACTGATGCCGACAACCACCATCAACGGCACATTGCGCCGCTTGCCGGGGAGTTACTGAATGGCCGAAAGCTCAATTACCCCCGCAATGCTGCAACAGTGGATCGCTCAGCAGCAGGCCAAGAAGATGATGCTCGCTCAGGTGCAGGGGCAAGCCCCCGGCGGCGACCTCTCAATGAGCCTCGCTCAAGACCCCGGCCAATTGCTGCTCGACAACCCGTTCGGGTTCTGGGGCCAATACGACGCTTCCCCCGCCATTCGGGATGATGGCTCCATTCGTAGCCTTGGCGGTCAGATCAACCCGCCGTCTCCAAGCCCTGAAACGAACATCTGGCCTGATATGCGCCCGCCGCAACAGCCGATGAGCCTTCTCGATATGATGGGCGGATCACAGGCCGCGTCACAGGCTCCGCAAGGGCTGCTCGACATGATGGGTGGCAGTCAGGTCAAGCCGACACCAACCTCACTGCTTGACGCAATGGGTGGCTCGCAGGCCCCGCAGTACCAAAGCCTCCCCCCGCCGCCGATGGCAATGCTGGCACAGCAGGCTCCGACGCCCGCAGGCGTTCCATCGTTCCGTCGCAAGGCACCCACGCCCGCAGGCGTTCCGTCTTTCCGCAAGCTCCAGCCGCTCAAAACCGAAGATGGCGACAACGGCTATTGGGACGCAAAGACGATGGGCAATGGCCGGGGCCGATCGTTCATCGTGCAGAACGGCGTTCGCACCTTTGTCAGTGACGAAGAAATGCGGCGCATCAAGGCAGGCGGTAGCCCGTCCGTCTCCGCCTATGCCGTCAAGAAGGGCGACACCATGACGAAGATCGCCCGCCTCCACGGCATGACGCTCGATGAACTGAAGCGCAAGAACCCACAGATCAAGAACGCTGACCGCATCTACGTCGGCGACAAGATCAACCTCTAGGATCACCCCGACATGAAAAGTCCGATGGAGCTGCCTGCGGAAGCGCAGGACGCAAAGCCCGTTGTCGTCGACATTGCCGGTCAGATCGGCGGCCCCTCGCTCGAAGAGCAAGAGCGCGTCGACATGGAGCAGCGCGCAATCATGGCGGCGATGAAGGCGGCTCGCGCACCACTCGAAGCGGCAGAGAAAGCGCTGCTTGACCGCAAGCTCGCGGCGCATGAGGCAAAGCAGAAGGAGCGGCGCGACATGGCGGAAGCGATCAAGTCCCTCACGGCCCGCGTCGCTGCGCTGGAGGCCCGCAAATGACCATCGCCAACATCTCTCAGGCTAGCCCGACGGCCGCCCTCAACGTCGACATCAACGGCGTCAGCATTCAAGGCAATGCCTTGGTGTCGACCGGTGACGATGCCTTCCGCGCCACCCTCGCCATGATCGCCAAGTTCTACGACGACTACGGCGGCACTGCGACGGTTGCTGGCACAGCGGACGCGATCACCCTCACGACAACCACAAGCTACGGCGCGCTCGCCACCGGCATGCGCCTAAGCTTCATTGCCGGGGCAAATAACACCGGCGCTGTGACGCTCAACCTCGACGCCATCGGCGCGAAGGCAGTTCGTAAGATCAGCGGCGGCACTGATGT
>Ga0315912_10000958_pt1 | contig 40120 bp, 34 predicted proteins | sample VfabasoilMG_FD_204469 | JGI IMG/M metagenome (GOLD analysis project Ga0315912, IMG submission 204469) | Garden soil microbial communities collected in Santa Monica, California, United States - V. faba soil | ecosystem: Environmental > Terrestrial > Soil > Garden | place: USA: California... | reverse complement strand
TAGCCGGTGGTAGTGAATGACATATTCTTCCAGTAGACACTGGTGGGGTAATTATTTTTCTAGCCCTGCTGGCGAAAGCACCACACATAAAAACTGCCAACTTCTTTTTACCTCCGACATAAGGAACGGTACTTGTAGATAGGTTTGAGGTAAATCATTCATATTCTATATCTATGTCAAATTAAAATGACCATTAAACTTAAACCATTCCTCAGGAGATTTTGCTTGTATTTCCTTAACTACTTTCTTATCAATTTTCGCCCTCGCTCTTTTTATAGATTGAGTGATCATATCGTGTTCGAGCGCCTCCTGTTCTTCCAAACCAAGAGTCTCCAACAAAGGAAGAATTCTTTCTGATCCAAACATTTTTAACAAGGGGTCATCAAACGAAATGCAAAACAAAAATGAATTGAAACCAAGGGTCAATAATTTTTCTAAAACTTTATTCTCCGGAACACTCAAAGGGTAGTGTCCCGGAAAATAAACTTCGGCCATAAATGCGACTGCATTCTTTTCCAGAAATCCCGCTACAGTTGAATTGGATACAGCGGAACGGTCAACCCAATAAATTTTGTTCTCCAGGAGAATTTCAAAATTCGAACCATCCAATGCAACATAATTCAGTTTATACTCGGTCATAAAAGAAATAAGAGAATCCCTTTCAGATTCAAAGAACGTCATGATCAGGCAGGGTTGATTTTTTTGCAACTTCATCATGCCCATCATCAACATTCCCTTCGTGGCGGCTTCAGCCGTTTTCCAAACTTTGTCTTTATAGGGAATTGAGGACGGAGCTTTCTTAAATAAGGAAAACATACCATTTACATTTTCTTAAATCTAACGGATTTATTTTTGATTCCGAACGTTGAAATATTTAGTAACAAGAGTTTAACAGATTCTCTATTTTTGCGCCTGTCTGCACCAAAAAGGCAGGCCTAATTGACCAAAGCAATGGCCGAATACACCAAAGAAGAAATTAAGAAAATTGAAGCGAAGTGGCGTAAGACCTGGATCGATAGAGACGTTTACAAGATTTCGAACGATACACTTAAACCTAAATGCTATGTGCTCGATATGTTCCCCTACCCCAGCGGTGCGGGCCTGCACGTAGGGCATCCGCTCGGTTATATAGCCTCGGATATTTATGCGCGCTACAAGCGACTGAAAGGTTTTAATGTGCTCCACCCGATGGGCTTCGATGCTTTCGGTTTGCCGGCTGAACAATATGCCCTCGAACATGGCATTCACCCTGCCGTTTCCACGGCTCAAAATATTGAAAACTTCAAACGACAACTTGGCAATATTGGCATTAGCTATGATTGGAGCCGCGAAGTACAAACCTGCGACCCGAAATATTACAAATGGACACAGTGGATATTCTTACAAATTTTTGACAGCTGGTTTAACCGTAAGAAGCAAAAAGCGGAACGGATTGCTGAACTGATAAAAATATTTGAGAAGGAAGGAAACATTAACCATCCAATCCCAAACCCTAAATCTCAATTCTCAAATTTTGATTCAACGAATTGGAAATCATTTTCCGAAAAGGAAAAGCAACAAGTGCTCATGGAATACCGTCTCGCCTACCTCGCGTACACCGATGTGAACTGGTGCGAAGCGTTGGGAACAGTGTTGGCGAATGATGAAGTGATCAACGGAGTTAGCAATCGCGGTGGTCACCCCGTGGTGAGGCGGCAGATGCGGCAGTGGAGCTTGCGCATCACAGAATATGCCGAGCGTTTACTGAAAGGCTTGGAGGAGATCGACTTCAGCGAAAGCATGAAGGAGATACAAAGGAACTGGATTGGAAAGAGTGTTGGGGCGAGAATTGATTTTCAATTGTCAATGAACAATGGACAATTGACAGTGTTTACAACTAGGCCTGATACAATATTCGGAGTGGACTTTATGGTGCTCGCTCCTGAGCATGATCTTGTGAAAAAGATTACCACTGACGCTCAAAAAGCAGAAGTAGAAAAATATTTAAAGTATGTAGAGAGTCGCAGTGAGGTAGACCGCATGGCCGAGGTGAAGAAAGTTACAGGTGCATTCACGGGTGCGTATGCGATCAATCCCTTCAACGGTCGACAAATACCGGTGTGGATCAGCGAGTATGTACTGGCTGGCTACGGCACGGGCGCCATTATGGGTGTGCCTTGTGGCGATGAACGCGACCATAAGTTTGCCAAGCACTTTAATATTCCGATCACGAACATCATTGGCTCGCACTACAATGGCAATGAAGCCAATCCCACCAAGGATGCCATTTTGGAAAATTCTGATTTCCTGAATGGCACGGTCATGCACAAAGCCATGGAAGTGGTGGTGAATAAACTAGAGGAGATGGGCATCGGCCAGCGCCAGGTGAATTATAAAATGCGTGATGCGGGTTGGAGCCGCCAGCGCTACTGGGGCGAACCGTTCCCCGTAGAGTTTGTGGACGACATACCCTACCCGATGGACATCAAAGACCTGCCGCTCACATTGCCTGATACGGACACCTTCAAACCAAGCGGCACAGGTGAAGGCCCTTTAGCCAACCTGAAAAATTGGATCAATTTTACTCCGGGCAAAAAGCGTGATAGCAATACCATGCCCATGCACGCGGGTGCGTCCTGGTATTTCTTGCGATACATGGATCCGCATAATGAAAACGCATTCGCGGATAAGAAAGCGCTGGACTATTGGAACCAGGTGGACGTGTACGTTGGAGGAAGTGAGCATGCCGTGGCACACTTGCTCTACGCACGCCTGTGGATAAAAATTCTCCATGACTTAGGTTATCTGAATTTTGACGAGCCTTTTAAGAAACTTATCAATCAAGGGATGATTATGGGGGATTCGAGGTTTGTCTACAGATTTGACTACTCATTGCAAGGCGACCAAACTCATTTAAAAGGGAAAATTCCATCTATCCTTGTTTCCTTTAATAAGGTTATGGAGTTCGTTGATGACAGTAAACTTTTCGCACTAGAATTATCAAAATTGATTCCTGAATTTGAATTCAAAGGAGGTGCAGGTCATTATTTTAGTAGCTACCATTTCAATCCCTGGCATGTCGACATAAGTGTCGTGAATGGGCTGGAATTAAACATTGAAGCTTTCAAAGAAAGACACCCGCAATTCCAGGATTCAGAATTAATCTTTGATAACGGAAAGTGCTCACTACAAGGCGAAACCGGAACATATATCTGTGGCTCAGCCATTGAAAAAATGTCCAAGTCCTATTTTAATGTAGTTAATCCTGACTCAGTTGTAGACGCATACGGTGCAGACACCCTCCGCATGTACGAAATGTTCCTCGGTCCGCTGGAAGCCAGCAAGCCCTGGAGCACAAGTGGCATTGATGGCGTGTATAAATTCCTGAGGCGCTTCTGGAATCTCTTCCATGATAATGCTGGGAATGTAAAGCTGAGCGATGACGCGGCTTCCAAAGAAGAATTGAAAGTGCTGCATGGCACATTGAAAAAGGTAGAGCATGATGTAGAGAATTTTTCATTCAACACCACCGTGAGCGCTTTCATGATCGCGGCCAACGAGTTGAGTTCGATGAAGTGCAACAAGCGCGCTGTGCTGGAGCCATTAACTATTGCCCTCGCTCCTTTCGCACCACACATTGCAGAAGAGTTGTGGAGCATCCTTGGTAATCAGGACACTATCTTCAATGCACCGTTCCCGAAATACAATGAACAATACTTAACTGAGAGTTCATTCGAATATCCCATCTCCATCAATGGAAAAGTGCGGGCTAAAATGAATTTCGCTTTGGATATGCCCAAGGAAGACATCGAGAAATTAGTGCTTGCATCCGAAACTGTGCAAAAATGGAGCGAAGGCAAACCGCCTAAGAAGGTGATTGTTGTTCCGGGGCGAATTGTGAATGTGGTTCTTTAAGACATCAATGCCTTCATTAATTCTTTATGCTGAATAATTTTATCTAATGGCTTCAATGACGTCTCATGAATACTAAATACCGCATTGCATTCTTACTACTATTGATAGGAGCTCAACTTCGTGCTCAAACATTTGATGAGTGGATTAATAAAGGAAAGGAAATGAACTGAATAAACAGGGAAACTATGAAGAGGCTGTGGATGCTTATACAAAAGCAATTGAAATTGACCCTAAAAATGTGACTGGATACTTTAGTAGAGGGCAACTTAAACTTATCGCGGGTCCTTACACGGATGTTATTCGGGACGCTAACAAGTGTATTGAACTCAATCCAGAAAAGGAGTATGACTATATTAAACTAAGATTTAGTGCCAGGGGATTTGCAGGCATGTATGAGGAGGCTGAAGCTGACGCCAACTATTTAATAAAATTAAAACCTGATGCATTCTCATATCAACTACGAGGAGGCTTATACATGAGAACAGAGCAGTTCAAAAAAGCACACGATGATTTTTTAAAATGCATTGCTTTAAGTAAGCCAGCCTGGCTTTGGACTAAAGAAATTGATTTAGCTGAAGCTAAAAATAAACTTAACATGCCTCTGGAAGGTCTACTTCCACGCTTAATGGATTCATGTGAATTCTATGTTAAAAGGTCACCTAAATCCATCGGTTTCAGATTGTGGATGGCTCAGTTATTAACGATTCAGAAAAACTATCAAAGAGCAATTGATGAATATTCAGTATTAATTGAGAATGCCAAAACTTCACTTATTTATCAGCATAGAGGAAGGGTGTATAAACTAATAGGCGAAAACCAGAAAGCATGGAATGATTTTAAGACGGCCTCGGAATTGGATCCCTATGAGTATTCTGTCCGAATGGACCTACGCTCTATTGAACAGATACTTTTGACTGCAGGCACCTCCACTACAGACAAACCAGAAACAAAAAGAAATTTGAAAGGAAAACGTATTGCTTTGGTCATTGGCAACAAAAATTATTTACATGTTCCACCTTTGGCCAACACGGAAAACGATGCCCGGGATATGGCCGCTACGCTTAAGCAAAAAGGATTTCAGGTGATTTCACTTTTCAACGCACAAACAAAAGCAGAGATAAGAGAGGCCGTTATAAAATTTAACACAGCATTACAAGACGCAACAGAGGGAGTTGGTTTATTCTATTATTCCGGGCATGGCATGCAAATAGATGGCGAGAACTACATTATACCCGTTAATGCGAACTTGGCAATTAAACCTGATGTAGAGGATCAATGTTTTAAAGTTGACTATATACTTCGCTCCATGGAGGTATCGACCAATAAATTGAGCATTGTGATTTTGGATGCATGTCGCAATAATCCTTTCCGTAGTTTCTCTCGATCAGGAGAGGTGGGGCTTACAACTATTGATGCCCCAAAAGGTTCCTACCTCGTCTTCGCCACAAAACCCGGTTCCACAGCTTCAGACGGAACAGGGAAAAACGGACTTTTTACTTCTAAATTATTGAAATTCATAAATGAGCCTGGCTTAAACCTGGAGCAAGTGTTTAAGAAGGTAGCTCTAGAAGTAAGCGTTGATTCAAAGGACATGCAGCGCCCATGGATTTCTTCCGACTTTACGGATGAATTCTACTTTTCAAATTACTAGTTGTCAATAGTAGATCGCGTATCGTTAATATAGTTGTATAGCACTTCGCTGTGGTTACTGGTTGTTTGGAGATTTAACTAAAAGCCAAGCCCTGCAACTATAAACTAACAACGAAAATTCCTTACCTTCGGCAACCAAAAATTTGAACCATGAGGTATTCAAAAATAGTTGGCCTCGGCCATCACGTTCCCGAAACGGTCGTTACCAATCAGCAACTTACCACCATGATGGAAACCACCGATGAGTGGATAACGGAGCGCACCGGAATTAAAGAAAGGCGATGGGTTGACCCCACTAAAGACACAGTGGCGAACATGGCCGCCAAAGCGACTCGAGTTGCTTTGAAAAGAGCCGGCCTCGTTGAAAAAGATATTGACTTTATTGTTTTTGCTACTATAACCCCGGATTATTATTTCCCGGGTTCAGGCGTTTTATTGCAACGGGAACTTGGCCTGGAAGGCATCGGTGCCCTTGACATCCGCAATGCGTGTTCAGGTTTTATCTATGCGCTATCTGTTGCCGACCAATTTATAAAGTCAGGGATGTATAAAACAATTTTAGTTATTGGCGCAGAAATTCAATCTACAGCGATAGACGTTACAACCAGGGGACGCAACACGGCTGTAATATTTGCGGATGGCGCTGGTGCTGCTATTCTGCAGCCTTCCGATAAACCGGGAATCCTCTCAACCCACCTTCACTCCGATGGACGTTTTGCTGAGGAACTCTATGTGCGCGACCCGGGAAGCAGCCGCCCTCGTGAGGAGCGTCAACCGGAGCAAATTCTTGACACATCAACTTATAAGGTGGTGATGAATGGCAACCAGGTGTTTAAGCATGCCGTGGTGCGGTTCATGGAAGTAATAAACGAAGCATTGGCCGCTAATAAACTGAATAAGGAAGACATCAATTTGCTTGTTCCCCATCAGGCTAACTTGCGCATCAGCCAATATGTTCAGGAAAAATTATCGCTTGGCGATGGCCAGATTTATAACAACATTATGCGCTACGGCAACACCACTGCGGCCTCCATACCCATTGCTATGAGCGAAGCCTGGGCGGAGGGTAAAATCAAGGAAAATGATTTAATTTGCCTTGCTGCTTTTGGAAGTGGGTTTACGTGGGCCTCGGCTTTGATAAGGTGGTAAATATTGGAATTAAAAGTTAATCGTTAATTAGCTAAGGTGAAGACATCAACATACAATCCAAGCCCCCTTGAAGTTGACTTAGCCAATGCGCTGGTTATCCTGCAACAGGAAATCCAAAAGCATTTGCAAGACAATGAGATTGTTCATATTGAACCTGACCTGAAGCGAGACAACCCGACCATAAAATTTCAAACCATAGATAAAGATGGCGACCCGCACGAAATTTTGGTGCGCATTATCCAAATACCCGACCGGTTTTAATTTTCTAATTCTAATCAGATCATTTAAAAGTTATGTCCATAATTATTGTACTGGCCTGCATTGTCTTGCTGGTGTTGTTCATTACTTGGTTCAAGGTTAATGCCTTCCTCTCCTTTCTCATCGTGTCAACTATTGCAGCGCTGCTGTTGGGAATAGATGCTTCGAAAGTTGGAGTAGTTCTTCAAAAAGGTGTGGGTGACATGCTCGGTTCACTGGTGATCGTGGTGATTGCGGGTTCCATGCTTGGCAAGCTGGTGGCAGAAACCGGGGCCGCTCAGCAAATATCCACCGGACTAATGCGAATCTTTGGCGAGCGTTATCTGCAAGTGGCTTTTATGGTTACCGGATTTGTTATCGGAGTGCCACTGTTTTATAATGTTGGATTCATTTTAGTGTTCCCTCTTATTGCTTCTGTTGTCTATCGGTTTAAGTTGCCTGCTGTTTACGTTGGTCTGCCGATGGTTGCTTCCCTTTCGGTAACGCATGGGTTTCTTCCTCCACACCCCTCTCCCGTTGCGCTGGTGTCGCAGTTCAATGCTAACATGGGCATCACACTTTTATATGGAACAATCATAGCCATCCCTACCGTAATTATTGCCGGCCCATTGTTTGCCCGAACTCTTAAAGGGATCAACGCCTCGCTTATTCAAACTTTTCAATCGGAGCCCATTGCTGAAGATAAACTTCCAAGCTTGTTCAACAGTATGTTCTCAGCCTTGCTTCCCGTGTTGTTATTAGGCATCACAACCATAGCCGGATTTTATATAACCAAAGAGTCAATTTATTATAAACCTATGGCCTTTATTGGCGATTCATCTGTAGTGATGTTGATCTCACTCGTGGTAGCCACTTTTACTCTTGGACTGGGCCGCGGATTAAAAATGAAAGCCATCATGGAATTTTATACCAACGCGGTGAAAGATGTTGGTATGATCGTATTAATCTTTGGAGGCGCAGGAGCATTAAAACAAGTTCTTTTAGAAAGTGGGGTAAGCACAGAAATTGCAGCCCAGATACAAAGTTTCAATATCCATCCATTGGTTTTAGGATGGCTGATTGCAGGATTGATTAGAATTTGTGTTGGCTCAGCCACGGTGGCAGGGCTTACCGCAGCAGGCATTGTTGCCCCCATGTTGGTGGCCAATCCTACTGTTAATCCAAACTTAATGGCTTTATCGGTAGGTGCCGGCAGTCTCTTTTTCTCTCATGTGAACGACACAGGCTTCTGGCTTTTCAAAGAATACTTTAACCTCACAATTAAAGAGACCATTCGCTCGTGGTCTATGATGGAGACTATTGTTTCAATTTGCGGGTTGATTGGAGTGATGGTGCTTAATGCAGTACTCTAAACTAACTCAATAATTTTTTCACCGATACTGAAAGAGTGCTGTTTCCGAATGCCAGCTCTCTTAGCTAAAAAAGTAAAAAATTATTCCTTCGAAAATACCACCTTGATGGTGGTAAGCTCTCTTATCCAACGGGCAGGTCGTTTATCGTTAGGTGCAACAATCCGAAACGGGCCTTCACCTTTCGGAAGCGGATTGCCATCAACCTGGTAGGCGAGTATAATTGTTTGACCTGTAAACTCAGGATCAACTTCAGGAAGGGAAAAGATTACTTCGTATCCATCCACGGCTTTAATAAGAATGTATTTGGCAAGATTCTCTCCTCGCAATTCCTTACCCAGTGTAACTCCGGCTGAATCAAGTATATCAATAAGTCGCACTCCTTTATATATATGTTCTTTGGCCTCCCGGTCTTTTGCCTTTATCTCGGTCTGTTTTAGATTCAATAGATCTTCCACGGTGAGCTTCAGCGGTTTTAAAACTTCCCCTTCAACGGTAAAAAAAGGTTTGTTGGTCGTCTGAGCCATTAGCCCTGCCGAAGCCATTAGCAAACTAATGATGAACATGCGTGTTGAATAAAATATTTTTTTCATAAACATAAATGGTTAAGGCTTTATGCCCTTTAAATGGGGATTTGAAAAATCGGGGTTACTAATAAAAGTTGAATCGGTTAACATATGAAGAAAGCTTATGATGTCTTGCTTTTCATCTTCCAAAAGCAGCAAGCTTTTTCCACCTACTTGATTAGTGGCTTCGGCAATGAAAGGACTTAGTGTTTCGCTTTGTTGAATGTGTTCATTATAATGATCCAGTACTTGTTGCAAGGTCTTAAATCGTCCATCGTGCATATAGGGAGATGTCAAGGCAATGTTCCGCAACGTAGGAACGCGAAAACGGCCTCGGTCAATTTCCTGTCCGGTGAATTCCATGCGCCCAACATCTTTTGGTATTGTATCAAGGCCATTATTATGAAACAGTTCTTTAAAAAGCTTCGGTGTTCCATGACAATGACCACAATTAGCGCCACGAATGTTATTCTGAGGTTGAGGGCCAGCCATGAAAAGATTCATGCCTCGCAATTCTTGTTCCGTTGGAATATAGGTTCCATTGAGATACTGATCGTATGGTGAGTCAGAGGAAATTAATATTCGTTCAAATTGTGCGAGAGCCTTAACAATCTTATCCCCAAAGATTTCCGAAGACCCAAATGCTTTTTTGAATAATTCAGGATAGTTTGAGGTCTTCTCTAGTTTCGAGGCCGATTCACTCAATGATTGTCCCATTTCATGTGGGTCGGTAAGCGGAACTATGGCTTGTGCTTCCAGGCTATTCGATCGACCATCCCAGAAAAAATTTTTCACCCATAAAAGATTGGCCAGCGACATGGTGCTGCGTTTCGTAACCGATCCGTCAATGCCCTCACTAAATGGCTTGCCATCGGTAAATGCAAGCTTTTGCTGATGGCAACTGGAACAAGAAAACTGGTTGGTTTTCGAAAGCTTTGTTTCATAAAATAACATTCTCCCCAGGTGAACACCATCCCTAGTTAGAGGATTATCTTCAGGAATAGTAAACCGCCCGCCAAAATAAGCTGGATACTTAAGGTTGTAAGGCTTTTCCTGGTTTTCATATACCTTGAAAGAAAGTAATAACAAAGAGCCGATCATTATCGAAATAATAATTTTGCGGCTCTGGTTACTTGCTTTCAAGATAGGAGTTGATTTTTAAAAATTACTAAAAACAAGACTTACAAAATAATTTCTTCCCGCCTCAGGAAATCCTTCTATTAACATATAGTTCTTATCAAAGATATTATTTACACCACCCTCTACCTGAACATTCTTTATGATCTTAACAGAAGCCTTTGTGTTAACCAAAGTATAGCCGTCAACCTGGGTACCATAACTTGTGCTGTAGCGTCCACTGTTGTATTCGGTACTTACAAGAATATTAGCTCTTTTTAAAAACGAATAGTCAATATATCCGAACGCCTTATGATTGGGCACATTGGTAAAATGAATACTTGGGTTCGTTTTGTTTTCTCTTTCGATGTATGAATAATTAGCACCAAGCGTTAAACCTTTAAGAACGTTATAATCAGCGCTCACTTCGTATCCGCTAAACAAGGCATCACCCGCATTTTGCAGTTGGAAGCGGCCCGGCTGAACATTATCCACTTGCTGAATAATATCTGTAATGTCGCTCACGTAAGCACTTGCGCTCATAGTTAATTTTTTGAATAATTTTCCCGTGTAGGTTATGTCGTAGTTCAACGCTATTTCGGCAGTAAGGTCCGGATTGGGAATGGCCTGTCCCATTCGATAGGAATAGCGATCCTTAATTGTAGCAAACCGGGTTTTTCTGGAGACCGAGCCTTTCAAAGTATGGTTCGGATTAATATCCCAAAAAGCTCCGATTTGCGCATTTATTGCGGAATTATTACTCGATGGAAAATCGGTGATCTCCTGGGTGGTTGAATTGTAGTCTTCTGCCTGAACACTATTACGTGCATTGTAGCTAATGCCTGGTACGATAGTTAAAGATGGATTAACCTGATAGGTGTCCTCTACGCCAACAGAAAATGTATTGTCAATGAATTTGCGCTGAGGCTCATTCAAATTATTCTCACGATGTATATCTCTCTTGAATTGCACACCAAGCTTCAGAACATTTTTGCCAATCATCTTTGATTCTAGTTCCGCGTTTCCTCCAACAGTATAATCATCGTAGTAACTTTTGAAAGCATACGGACGGGTGATGGTTGTATAGGTTGTGTCATCATAGCTATACAGTTCGTTCACAAACGTATCGTAAAACACACGCCCTTTAAGTTTATTCCTGTCGCCTAAAGCTGTGGTAGATACAAAATACAGACTTTGCTTGTTCCACTTGGGCCATTGCCAGAATCGCGTCCTCATGTTAATGTCATTTCCTACGTAGGGCGGAGTTCCTTTCTCTCCTCTTTGGAAGGAGTACCCAATTACATATTCATCGGTGGCGTTAGGCTTAAACCCGACTTTCGCGCTTAATTTACGATCATTCCGATACGAGTTTTCACGTTCATCTCCATCCTCATACTTTCTTGGTCTCCAGTCCTTCGACAGGGGATAAAAGTTTTGCTTTAATTGAGAAAGGCCGGCCTGAATGTAAAACTTACCCAGGTTAGAACCTGCATTTATATTCCAACGAAAACCTTCACCACTGAAGACCCCCGCCCTGGAATTGATCTCCAATTTTTTAACTGGCCTCCTTGAAATAAGGTTAATAGCGCCACCCATCGTATTCGCACCATATAATATAGAAGAGAAACCTTTTGACACATTAACTTGCGACAGATCGAAAGTATTGAAACGCCCCATATCAACATAACCATCATAAGGAACGTAGACAGGCACACCATCAATGAACACCGGAACCTGGCGAAGGTCAAATCCGCGAACATAAACAACCGATTCATTTCTTGGTCCCACGTTGGCAAGCGTAATGCCCGGTAACACGTTTAACGTATTTGAAATGTCGGTGCGATTAAATTTTTCAATTTTCTGGATCGGTATTGCATTCAAGCTGTCAACCGTTGAACCGAGAACAACCACTTCACCTAGTTGAAATACACGATTTTGATTTGAAACACTGTCAACATCCTGGGCAAACAAAACTAGGGGAAACACTAATAATAGAAGTAAAATTTTTTTCATGGGGTAAGTTTTTTGGATATATACACTCGTATATATCGCAAAGGTATAAAAATGCAATGCTTTAAATCAAAGCTGTCAAAATTTCAAGAAAGAATTTTGAAACGATGTGAACAGTAGGACAAACCTACCGAGCGTTAAATGGACTTGAGTATCTCGGTATCCTTTTCAATAATTGAATTAAGTTTATTGGTCAGGGAAGTAAATTTTATTAGAACTTTTTTTCCTGTTTCTGTCAGGTCAGCTCCTCCCCCATTTTCACCTCCTTTTCGTGACACCACAAATGGTTTTTGCCCCCTGGTATTCAAGTCATTAATTATATCCCACGCTTTTTTGTAAGACATGCCCATTTGTTTCGCTGCTTTGGCTATGGAGCCTTCCTTCTCAATTAATTCGAGAAGGCGAGCCGGGCCAGGCCCAAAGAATTTCTCTCCCTCAATATCGATCCAGCAGCGAAGACGTATTTCTTTCTTTTTCATAGCATTAAGTAAAGAAAAAAATACGAGAAATTATTTCAATATTTTTTCAGTCAATTCAAGACTCACTTGAAGAATCGCATTTTTGAGTATCCGTCATCTTCTGACGTAATTTTTATCAAAAGAGTAAATTAAACTCACATTCCAATCAAAGTCTTTTGCAACGATGCTGGTTTGAATGGACTTATTTAAGATGTGTGAAATGGAAAGTGGAAAGTTTTTCATAGCGAACGTAAAGTGGTAGGTCACGTAAACCCCATCCTGATCATCCGTTTTCAAATAAAAAATTTGAGGCACCCATTTTATGTACAACCGTTCCGAAAGCTTAACGTTGGAAAAATTACTTCGGAGTCCGGCAAAGGAAGTGTAACGGGTTGCATGACTTTGAAATCCATACCCTTGTAAAAGGTATAGACTAATGCTAATATTTTTTGCTACCTGGTAGTTCGGTATCAACTCTCCCGCAATAAAACGTTGAGAAATAATAACATCATTTACTCCACTGCTGGTGGAAATAGTTTGTGTTTTAAAAACGATGGCTGGAATATGTCCACCAACTGTAAACTGAAATTTACTTTTATTGACAACTTTGTATCGGTAAATAAAAATAAATGACCAGGGTTTGCCCTCCAAAGCAAATCGAAATTGAGGCTCAAAGCTTAACCGTTTATTACCTACACCAATATCTAGTATGGCAGCCGGTTTGCCCAAAGAAAATGACGGAATAAAGGAAAACCCATTCTGGGTAACACTGACCGCGCTCCTAAAGAACAAAGTGCTGTCCTTTTGAGCAAAAGCAAGAGGACCAACGAATAAAAGCGCAATGGAAAAAATTATTGGGATTGTTCGCTTGCCAAAGCTTTTCTTATTCGTTTGCATCATTCCCTTTGGTTTATTAATTAAGATACAAAGAAACTCCACTTCAATGGATCTTTTTAAATGAATTTCAAATCATTTATTACGAATTTCAAACAATAACCTCAGTTACATGGTGCAAACCCGATGCAGTCAATTTAAGAGCAGTGGCAATGAAACTCTCTCGATTGATGATTTACGAGAAGTCTGTTAGCTTCTTTGGAATATCATGAAGATGCAAAACTTGTTGTGCTGCGCCTGCTTTTATCGCCTCTTTCGGCATCCCAAACACAACCGAACTGGCTTCATCCTGTGCAACAGTTCGTGCACCCTCCATTTTCATAGCGAACAAACCTGCAGCACCGTCCCTACCCATGCCCGTCATAATAATGCCGAGAGCATTTTGCCCTGCTTGATGGGCAACCGAATTAAATAAAACATCAACAGAAGGTTTATGACGGTTAACAAGTTCACCATCCCTAACTTTAATGAAATACTTTGCCCCACTACGATAAAGTTCCATATGCTTTCCACCGGGTGCTATATACGCGTGGCCCCGCATGATGCGCTCGCCATCACTGGCCTCCTTCACAGTTACTTCACACTCGCTGTTGAGATGATCGGCAAAAGATTTTGTGAACCCGGCAGGCATATGCTGTGTAATGAGAATGCCCGGTAAGTTTGGCCGAATATTTTTCAGGATATAACGAATTGCCTCTGTTCCTCCCGTGGAGGCTCCGATGGCAATTATCTTATCTGTTGTTTTATAGATGGTGCTTTTTTCCGGTGGCTTGTTTTGACTTTGGGTTACGGATTTTGAAATTCTCTTCCGTTTTACAGGCACCTGGTGTGCAGCCTTGATGGCGTCCGTAATTCGGATTTTAGATTCTTCAAGATGCGCTTTCGTATTCCGGATCTCAGATTTGGCGACAATTTCAACAGCACCATAGTCCAGCGCTCGTAGCGCCAGTTGACTACCCGATTGTGTGAGACTTGAGATGATCACAACAGGAATTGGGTATTGCGCCATTAACCTTTTTAGAAAAGTGAGCCCGTCCATACGAGGCATCTCTACGTCAAGCGTTATGACATCGGGAATAAGGGTTTTTATTTTTTGAGCGGCAAAATAAGGATCGGCTGCAACACCAATCACTTCAAGTTCAGGATCTGAGTTGACAATTTCTGTAAGGGTCTGCCGCACAAGGGCAGAGTCATCAATAACCAAAACCTTTATCAACTTTTTCATTCACTTCTAATGCTGTTTGATTCAATAGTCTCATTCTGACTTTTCCCGTTGCTGTATTGAAAACAATTTTTCTTCCATAGCCTCCGCCTACATGGTGCGCCACAATGGGTATTCCAAACTCCTTCAATGTTTCAAAGGCAATGGCAGCGTTTCGGTCACCAATCTTAAAAATATTGCTCTCTTTATAGAGTGTATTACATCCACCAAAAATTTTGGCCTCCAGATTTTGAATATTCACCAGGCGATTAAGCAGTGATTTAATCAACAATGGAATAGCCGTGATGCCGCGGTTAGCATTGCCAGCCTCATCTCCATGGCTTCCGGGCAATAAGTAATGGTTCATACCTGATATTTTTTGTTCACGGTCCCATAGACAAACTGAAACACACGAACCAAGTATTGTGGTAATGAGCATAGGCACAGAGGTGATTACATATTGCCCCGGAAAAACGGTATATCGCTTCAGCTCAACCATTATTCAAATCGATAGACTGTCGGTCTGATTTGCTTCAATGGAACATTCATGCCGATGATAGACTCACTGTGACCCAAAAAAAGCAATCCACCGGGTTTTAAGTGTGAACAAAATTTATTAATCACCTTTTCTTGTGTTGTCTTATCAAAATAGATTAACACGTTGCGACAAAAAATTATATCATAATCGCTCTTTTTAAGATCGAAGCTCGCATCCATAAAGTTGATACGCTTGTACTGAATTTTCTTTCGGTACTCCGGCTTTACGCGAACGAGTTTTGGGTTGGTCTTACTTCGCAAGAAATAAGATCTCTTAAGCTCAATGGGAACAGGTTCAATCTTTTCATTATCGTAGATTCCCTCATAAGCTGTTTGAATTACCCGTGTTGATATATCGCTTGCCAGAATGTTGTACGTAACCGCAGGGTTTTTCTTCTTGAACTCTTCCAACGTCATGATGATGGTGTAGGGTTCCTCCCCGGTAGAACATCCGGCAGACCAAACCTTAAAGTTTGTTCTTCCGGTGGATGATGTATAGGTCGGTAGAAATTCCTGGCGCAGAAAATGAAAGTGGGCGGCCTCACGAAAAAAATCTGTTTTGTTGGTCGTGATCAGATCAACTACATGAAAGAGCTCGCCTTGTTTGCCTTCATCACTGAAAATAAAATCAAGGAATTCTTTATAGTTGGCCATATTAAGGCTCTTCACCTTTCTATTGAGCCGACTTTCAAGCATGGTTCTCTTAGCAACCGGAAGCTTGATGCCATATTCACGCGTTACATACGTGCTGAGGCGATCAAAGCTCTCGTTGTCCATTGGTATAACGCCATTGTGTTCCTGCAGATTCATGGATTGGGGTTGAATTTTGAGTTAACCTTACCTTAGTCACTTACCAAAAAGTGCTGCAGGATGGAACAAAAAAATATTCAATCCATCCTGCGAAACACTTAACCCTGAATCCAATTGCGTTGGATTCAGGGGTAGTGGGGATCTATAGTTCTGTAAAGTCGTTATCGGAAGGACCCTCAGATAACTTCAGGTCGAAACCATTGGCATGACCGTTGGTTTCATATACTTCAGTCAATTGAGGCTTCTGAACAGCGCGTTTTACCTTAACAGGTTTGACACTCTTCTTTGCAAAGCGAGTGTGCGATTCCAGTTTAAAGTAACTCACAGCAGATTTCAATTCTTCGGCCTGACTATTTAGCTCTTCAGCATTCGAAGACATTTGCTCAGCAGCAGAGGCATTACCTTGAGTAACTGTTGATAACTGTTGGATAGCACCATTCACTTGGTCAGCACCAGTGTTTTGTTCAACGCTTGCGGCAGCAATCTCTTGAACCAGTTCAGCAGTCTTGTTAATATCAGGCAGCGTGTTCAATAATAATTGTTTCGATTCTTCAGCGGATTTAACTGTCTTCGATGATATCTCGGTAATCTCAGCAGCCGCCTTCTGACTTCTTTCAGCCAGCTTGCGTACTTCTGCCGCTACTACGGCAAAGCCTTTTCCATGTTCACCAGCACGGGCGGCTTCAACAGCAGCATTCAGGGCAAGCAAATCAGTTTTCGATGCAATCTCCTCAATGATGGCGATGCGCTCGGCTATTGTTTTAATAGCATCTACCGTTTCAGAAACAGCGTTGCTGCTTATTTGAATATCTTTTGCAGCTTTGTTTGCAATTTTCTCCGTCTCACGGCTGTTATCTGTGTTCTGTTGAATGTTCGCCACCATTTGTTCCATGGACGAAGAAACTTCTTCTGAAGCACTGGCTTGCTCTTGCGCACCTTGCGACATCTGCTGAGAGGCAGAAGCTACCTGCTGAGAAGCGCCTGATACATTTTCTGCACCGTTATAAATAGTTGTGGCTATCTCGCGCAGGTTGTTCACCATCTCTTCCAACGCCTGGTCTAGGTCACCACCTTTATTTTTCATAGTGCTGAAGTCCATGGTTAAATCACCTTTCGATACCAGTTTAGCAACATCCACACTGCTACGGAGTTTTTCAATCATGAATTGAAGTTCAGCCAACATCACTCCGATTTCATCTTTCTTATCTTGCTTCACATCAGCTGAAAAATCTCCGGCAGCTACCTTTTTAATTGCTCCGGTGGCCAAGCCAAGTGAAGTCATAACATCTCTCAACAACCAGGTAGCAACGGACACTCCCGCGATGATCGCCACCAGGATTACGGCAATCATAGTAAACAGCACACTGCTGTACATTTCATCCATGTCTTTTTGATCTTTCTCTAATTGCGCGTTGATGATATCATAAATCTTGGCAATCACTTCATCTGCCTGATCATCGATTCTTTCACCTTGCGTTTCAGAAATTTCTTCAGCTTTCCCACCTGAATTAGTTTTCGCTAACTCACGCACCTTTAAATGAAATGTGCGGTAGGTGTTGTATTGTGATTCAAACTTGTCGAAAAGAGACTTGCTGCCACCACTCAGGCCGCTATTCAGGATGGAAAGATTTTCTTCTACAATTTTCTCAGCATCATTAACCTGGCCTATGTGCTTGTTCATATCATCGTCTGATTTAGCGATAATCATGTCACGCTCAATTGAGTTAATTTCGGCAACGGCCTGCTTTAACAGCACAACTGATTGTACCAAACCTTTTGAGCTAATAGTCTCAACCAGTTGGTTCAGGGTATTCATGGCTTTTTGATATGCGTCCCGTGATTCGTTGTCTGCTATCTCTTCGGCTTTGATTTCGGTATTCAGCATGGCAATGCGTTGCACATTTTGTTGCACCACGAAATACTCCTCTAAAATGTCTTTCAGGGATTTAACCAATGAAAGTGTCTCACCATCACTCAAGCTTTCCAACTTGTCCATGTTTTCATTAATTGACTTAATGGTTTTATCGATGTTACGGCCGATATTAACCATTTTCTCATCTACAACGGTAGCGATCATGTTTTTCTGATCGCGTGAGATGGCAGTAATATCGTGCTTAATCTGACCGATCAACAACACTTTATGTGCCGTTACATCGGTGATTTCACTTACGCGAACATTGATCTCACGAAAGCGATACGTGGCAATACTGAAGATCACGATCATCAGCGCTATCAGCACCGAGAATGCCATGATCAATTTTTTGCGAATAGTCATATTTGTTAACATTGCTTTAAGGGGTTATTAGTTTAATGATTGATTTATTTCAAGAACTTCTTTTACTGAGAATACTTTTTTGATGTCCATTATCATAGTGATGTTGCCCTGATTGTTCACAATTCCTGTAATAGGTGTAGCGGTTTTCAGGTTTTCAAATTCGGGGGCATCGTGGATTTCCTTTTCGGCTATATCAACAACTTCGCGCGCCACGTCTACCAAGGCGCCAATCTGAATATTTTTGTCATTCTCTCCCTGAATGTCCAGCACCATGATGCGGCTCTTCTGGGTAAGTATTGTTGCGGGCAAGCCAAGTTTTTGCTTGGTATCCAGTAAAGGCAACACCCGGCCGCGTAGGTTAATTATGCCCAGCATATAATTAGGCGCGTTGGGTACTTTGGTTACCTGGCCAAATTCTACCACCTCTTGTACATGCTCAACAGGTATGGCAAACTTCTCTTCGCCTAAGGCGAACGTCAGATATGGAAACGATTCATTATTCATAATTATGGGGTTATTAATTATTTGACATTTGAAATAAGCGAGATGGATCAAGTACAAGCGCAAGGCTACCATCGCCCAGGATGGTGCTGCCGGCAATGAAGTCCTGTTGTTGATACACATCACCCAGCGGCTTCATCACGGTTTGCATTTTACCTTCTATTCGATCCACCGAAATTCCTTTTCGCACACCGTTGACTGTTACCGAAATAACATCCGTTGTTTTTGGAGCATTGGTTTTAGCATGAAACCGATGGCGCAATGAGAAGACTGAAAGTAATTCCTCGTTAACTAAAACGGATTTATTTACCAGGTTATCAAGACAAAGATTTTCGTAATTGATGCGATCGATTCGGTCCACAACATTTAATGGAACTATGTAACGGGTTTCGTCAACTTTTACCAACAGGCCTTCAATGATGGAACGTGATAGCGGAAGTTTAATGTGGACGGATGTTCCTTTTCCCATTTCACTCTTCACGGTAACATAACCCCGCAGATCGTTTATTTTTTGCTTCACCACGTCCATGCCAACACCTCGGCCGGACACATCTGATATTTTTGACGCTGTCGAAAGGCCTGCATGAAAAATCAAATTCAGGATTTCGTCAGTAGTCAAACTGTCGGTGGCAGATACAATTCCCTTCTCAATGGCTTTAGCCAATACCTTTTCTTTATCGATCCCTTTGCCATCATCGCTGATAACAATGTTCACGTATGAGTTAGTGTTAAAGGCTTTCAGTTTTACCGTTCCGTGTTCGGCTTTTCCTTTGGCTTTGCGCTCATCTGGTGTTTCAATACCGTGATCGATGCAGTTTCGGATTATGTGAATCATCGGCTCGGTCATTAACTCGATCAGGTCCTTGTCCATTTCGGTGTCCGCTCCTTCCGATAAGAAATTGACTTTTTTATTCAACGACTTGGATAGATCGCGAACCAGGCGCTTGAACTTTGTAACCAATGTTTCCATTGGCACTAAACCAATCTCCAGCGATGTATCACGCAGATGGTTGGTAATCATTTCCAAGTGCTCAGTAACTTCGGTAAGCTCCTGTGAATTCACTCCACTTGAAGTATTTACGAGTTGTGCCTGGAGAATGATCAGTTCACTTATCCAGTTAAGCAAGTCGTCAATTTTACGCTTGCTTACTTTTATGTACGTGTCGTTGTGGTTTTTCTTCTTGTTTTTTGAAGAAGTCTCATCATCTGGTTCTTGAACCGAATCGGTTTTTACTTTGGCCGCTGACTTTTGAGCAAGTTCAAATAGTGCAGTTGGGTCAACCGGAGTTGATCTATGGTTATCAATATATTTTACAAATTCCTTACATCCAAAAAGATCGCCTGAAGCAAGGTGTGTGATCTCTAACCGGCATTCCTTGTCAACAAAAATGAAATAGCTCTCTACTTCAGTTTGTGGAAATGTAGTGGATAAGAACATATCCCAATTGGCCACTTCGTTACCGGCATTGGAATAGCAAAAAGTTTGTGCAGTGCCCAGCGCCTCCAGGTCTTTCAAAATAAAAACAAGCGGATGGTTTCCATCCTGGGTAATGTTTATGGTTGGTGTTATCCGCAGAAAAAATGTGGCGAGTTCGTCTTTACCTATTTTTGTCTGGTTGGCACCTGCTATGTTTGTTGACTCAGCGTTCTTTAAGAATTCTATAGCGATTTTAAGATGGTCGTTCAGTTCGGCTGCATTAGCAATTTTGGTAGCATCCTTTTCCTGCAGCAAGTCACGTACTTTATCGAACGCGTGCAGCGTAATGCTGATAAGGCCATCGGTAACCTGCATTTTTCCCTGGCGCACAAAATCATATAAGGTCTCCAAATGATGAGCTAGGTTGCCAATATTTTCGAACCCAAACATGTTGGCTCCGCCCTTAATGGTATGCATGGTTCTAAAAACCTGCTCCAGGGGTGCGGTTGCCTGCGGGTTGGCTTCGAGTTGCAAGAGGCCTTCGTCCAGTTCGTTCAACAGGTCGAGGGCATCTTCCACAAACCGTTTTTGGTTGCTATCCATTAACCAAAGCGTTTTCTATCTGCGCGAAGAAAGTTTCAGAACGGTAAGGCTTCTTGATCCAGGCAAGAAGGCCTGCATCTTTGGCGGAGCGCATTTTTTCCGGGTTGCTCTCCGTAGTTAAGAAGATCACCGGAACCTTTGCCACGGTTGGATTCGATTTTATTTTTTTCAAAAGTTCAAAGCCGGTGCAATCTGGCATGTTGTAATCGGTAAGAACAAGATCAACACTTGGCTGTTGAGCCAACAATTGATAAGCATCAGTACCGTTGGCAGCACCTAAAGTATCGTAACCTTTGCGCTGAAGAGTTTCACATACGAAATCGCGAATGCTGGCGAAGTCATCAACAACTAGAATGGTTTTTTTCATGGGTCAAGAATTAAATATGGGTCGAAGTAAGTTTTATGTTTTGGGGCACACCAGCCACAATGAGCAGCTGGAAGTTTAAATTGATTAAGTGGGTTAAAATGCAGGTTCGATTGAGAGGTAAATGAACGTGCCTGCATTCTGAAACTGGCTTCCTGAGAAATTCAGCGGAAAGCCAACGCCTGGAACAACTTGCACCTTGCCGGTCTCAAAGGCAAAGCGGAAGCCTGGGTTAACAATGAAGCCTGAGGCCTTGTGGTCTACACCGCCCGCATCAGAAAATCCGTCCTGAGCGCTGGCAACGTATTCCGTCATCAGATTGAATTTTGGTGTTACGGCCCAGATCACGCTACCGCCCCAGTTAAAGCCTGATAAGTCTTTGCGGATGAGCTGCTCCGGTTGACCGTTTTCTGATTTATAGAAATGTGCCCCTTTCAGCAGGTTGCAACCTACGTTGTAATGCGTGGTGACAGTTCTTGAAAATCTTTTGGTCACGGCCAAGTTGAACTGGCCACCCCAGGCACCATTTCCAAACCCGCTGCGAGCATCGCCTGTTGGAATGACAATAGTAAACCGCGGAATAACCAAAGCCCAATCGGTTTTGCCCATCAACAGGGGTCTATAGTTGATAAGAATATCTCCAAAACCCTGCCTTTTAAAACGGCTTTCTTCGACTGAAGTTCTTTTGAAAGAATTGTAGGCAAGCGTAAAGCTTAATTGATGTTTATCGTTTGCCAACGGTATCTCCTGAGTATAAGCATACATCAGGTTTCCCTGGGCTAATATCAAGTTGGAAATGTGCTGTATCACACCAGCTTCCTGGTTGAAGGCCTCTTCAATAAGCATGGAGTTGTCTTCAATAGCCGGTTGGCCATAAAAAAGGTAGCTTCCTTTTTTCAGTGTGTCGGCAGCCTGGCCGAACAAGCCAATTGTAAAAAAACAAAGTGCGGGAACGATTGAGTATTTTTTCATGGGTTTTAAATAATTATAACCCAAAAGTGTTTGAATGGTGATGGCCGGGGAAGCGCCAGTGATTAGGTGGGGATGACCAATGATTATCCGGTGGAAAAAATTATTGACTGAGTGGTATCTCCATCGCAATGCGGTGGATGGAAGAGGTTACCAATTTCAATATGATCTTCGAATGGAGTTGCTGGCTCAATTTCTGAGCGCTGTAGAAATTTATCATTTGGGGGTACCTTACGAGGTCGGTGTAGCCGAATTCCGGAATGGAATAGGCAACGCGCATCTGCTCATCGGCACAAAAACCCATCGAGCCAACAATTACCTTTAATGTGCTGTCAACCACTTCAAGCTTAAATGAAATCTGACCCTGGGTCTTGCATGCTGGCAATAATAAAATATGCAGCAAAATATTGTCTAACAGAGCAGAAAGAAGGTTTTCATCAATACCAGCGGGGGCTTCTTCAGGAGCTATAAAGTGGAAATCCAGGAAATCTACAAAGGAGTTTTTCTCAATAATTTTGCGCAACCGTGTTTCCATGTCATGATAGCAAACTTTTTTAGTTGGTAGCACTTCAACTCCTGATGGTTGAGCCATATAAGTTAATTGAAACAAGCGGTCATCTAGTTTGTTAGCATGCGACTCCATTAACTGGACAAGGCGTTCCAGCTCATCGTTACTCTTCCTGATTTTTACCAGGTTTATCAAACCTTTTATGGTAGCCAGCGGACCACGCAGTTCGTGCGCAGCATGATAGATGAATTTATCTATTTCGGTTTTATAGTGATCTTCTCTGCTTACCATGTATCAGGGGCGTCTTTGCACTGCAATATTACGATGCCCTGAACCGGATGAATGCTGGAAATGAGCAGACGAGGGCTCCTAGTTAGTAAGTGGAGGCTACCTAATTTCTATTCTGGATAAAAAAGCCTCTTTTCTTCGCTTTGACACATCGAGCGAGACATCGTTATTTAAAACAACGTAGCCTCCTTCACCGCGTACATATTTTTTAATGGTTTTGATATTGACTAAAAAAGAATTGTGGATTCTGAAGAAATCATGGTCAACCAATAAATCTTCATATTCTTTCAGCGTTCGACTAACCACGTGTTTCTTTCCGTCCTGTGTGTGAATGAAGGTATAATTGCTGGACGCTTCGCAGTACATAATGTCTGTTAGCTTCACGAAAATTAATCCATCACTGGAAGGCAGAGTGATTTTTACGTCTTGGGAATGAGATGGAGTGGCTTTCAGGTTACCGAGCAGTTGCTCCAGCCTGGGAGATATTTTTCCGTTTAATTTTTTCTCCACTTTTTCAAGGGCGCGTTGTAACTCGCCAATGTCAACTGGTTTAAGTAAATAATCGATGGCAGAAAACTTAAACGCTTTAATGGCATACTCGGAGTAGGCCGTGGTAAAAACCACCTCAAATTCAATATTTTTCAGTTGTTCCAGCAGGTCAAAGCCTGTTTCGCGTTGCATCTGTATGTCCAGAAAAACAACATCGGGGCTGTGCTCTTGAATGGCAGCAATAGCTTCCTTCACATTTTGGCAGGTGGCGCAAACCTGTGCATTTTGGCAAAATTCCTCCAGCAAAATCTTTATGCTTTCGCGGCTTTTCAGCTCATCATCAACAATAACACACTTTACCATAGGGTTTGGGAAAATAGTTAATTATCCGAAAGGTTCAAGGCTTTAACTCTGATTTTAACAAGTGTTCCGGTGGGGAGTTCTCCTTCCATAAGGTCAATATACTCTACGGAGACTCCTGCTGAGCTTTCGTTGAGCAGCTTTAAGCGCTCTTCTGTGAGTTTTGTGCCCATAGACTTATGCCCGGTTTTCTTATGAAATAGGCTGGCGGCAGCACGGCCAACACCGTCATCTTTCACTTCGAAAATCAAGTAATCGGATTCTTTGGCTACATGAATTTGCAAAATGCCTTTGCCTTCTTTGTTGTAAAGGCCATGAAGAATTGCGTTTTCCACATATGGCTGAATGAGTAGAGCTGGCATTTCTGTATTTTGAGTGTCAATGGCAGGATTGACCGTTATAGAATAATCAAATCGGTTTTCGAATCTTACCCGTTCCAGTTTAAGATAATCATTCAACATTGAAACTTCTTCAGCCAGCCTTATGCGGTCGGAAACGGAATAGTTCAGGATGTTACGGATCAATTTGGAGAAGGTAGACAGGTAATTAATTGCGTTAAGCCTATCATTATTAATGACGAAAAACTGGATCGAGCTTAGTACATTAAAAATGAAATGTGGATTCATGGCCGAGCGCAGTGCCATTACTTTGAATTCGCTGATTTTATGATTGGCTTCTACTAATGCTCTTTCACGTTTTTTCTTTTCGGTTATGTCCTCTACGAAAACACTTACACCTATTATCTTCTCTTGTTCTATGATCGGGCTCAATGAAAATGCATAGTCATTACCAAATCGCTTTTCTTCCACTTTAACAATTTCACCGGCAAGTGCACGCAGATAATAACTTTCCCAAGCCTTGGCAATTTCTTTTGCCTCTTCTGTCTGAGCCTCCGGGAGTAAACGTGCACCAAGTCTCACTTCTCCATTATATCTTTCTTTAACGTGTTGTACAAAAGGCTCATTAAAAGTTATCGCGTTGAAATTCCGATCAACCGACCAAATCAATATTTCTGTGTTGTTAATTGTGGCCCGCAAGTTAGCCTGGGCTGTGACCAAAGCTTCCTCATTAGCTTTTCGAACGAAATAAACACTTAGCATCTCGGCTACAGCATTTAGTAGATTCCTTTCCTCAAATAAAAATGGCCCTTCAACCTCTTCGGGTCGTTCCTCCGTATAAACAATTTCAACCCAGCCCTTGCTATCGTCAGGCAAATGAAATTCAGCTATCTGTTTGTAATGACTTTCAACAAATCCTGGCGATTGGTAGTTTTTATTAAACAGAACAATTCGTGCTTTACAGATGGCGGGAAACTGCCATCCACTGGGCAGAAGTTGCACCAGTTCCTCCAATACCTCATGCACAGTTTTACTGTCATTGGTAAGCAACTGACTTGTTTGGTACAGTGCAGTTAACTCTTTTATCCTTTCGCGCAACAAATACCGGGCATATTCTTTTTCTTTTTCTATTTGTTTTCGATTAGACACATCCCGTGCTATAGCGATAATCCTACCCTCATCAATTTTTCTGGCATTCAATTCCATATAAAGAATGCTTCCGTTCTTGTGAACGACCATCCTTTCGCTAAAAATTTGTTGACCCATAGCCAGCAAATCGAATTGAACTGGCGAGGTTTTTAATTGCTCAGGATCAATCAGGTCGGAGATGGTTAGTTGCAAAAACTCAGATTTTTCATAACCCAACATTTTACAACTACTTTCATTGACATCAATGATCTTTCCCCTAAAATCGGAAACTACAATGGCGTCAGATGCCTGCTCGAACAGGGAACGATAATTTTTTTCATTAGTACGAATAAGTATTTCAGACTCCTTAAAGAACGTAATATCATGAACTATACCGCTCACGGAGATGACTTTGCCATTTTCAATCAATGGAAATCCTGACACGCGTACCCATTTAATATACCCTAATGGTGTTTTTGTCTGGAGTGTTAAATTATAAGGTTTATGAGTCTGGGTAAGTTCGCGGGTGGCAACCTTAAAATACACGGAGTATTCACCAAAAAGATAAGTTGTTAACGCAGGGTCTTTCAGGTTAAAGTCTCTGTTTACTCCAAAAATTTCATACATCTGGTCGGACCAGTAAACGGATTTGTCCACCAGATTATATTCCCAGCTTCCAATCTTGGCTATCTCTTGTGATTTTAACAGGGTGAATTCACGCTTCGTGAGGTGATCCAGGTTGGCGATCAATTGTTGATTAAGCTGATTTACTTCACTTTCGGTTTGTCGCTTGATCTGGATATTTCTTTTTCCCAATTCTGAAATGAGCTTGTCGTTAAGTGCTTCCGATTGATCAACAATAAATTTTAGAGCAAAGCAGCTCCCACCAACAACAATATAGGCAACAAAACTTCGGAATGAAGTAAAAGCATAACTCTCAACAGGAATGCCCTTTATAGAATATCCAACACCAAGTGCATCTAACAAAAAATCACAAAAAATGAGGATAAAAAGACTGGGAAAAATGCCAGCCACAAACATTACGTAGTTTCTCCTGTCCATGAGTAAATACGGAATGCAACTTACGGCCACCAAGTAAATTCGCAGGCCATCATAGGCTGTGACCGGCACGACATCAACTTCCTTCATTCCTATAATCATCGTGCCCGTTACCAGCAGAGGAGGAAGCCAACACAAATAAAGGCGGCTAAAATTATTGAACGACCAATGATTAAATAAAATAGGAAGAGCAAATAAAGCAGCTGCGATCAGCGACTCGAAAAGGCCACCCAGGTTGCGATTCTGCGGGACAATGACATGCAAGAAAAAAACTGCCCCGATGAGAATTAATGAAACATAGTTGGAGAAAATAATATTCCTCCTTGCCGATGCAGAATCACCATATTTGACCCCGCGTTCAACCAGACGTAACCAGAAACCCGATGGGGATTTCATTATTTTAAAAATTGTGTAGTCCTAAGGTTACGAATATCGAACGATTTTATAGCGAAACAAAAAAATCATCTTCCAATATCGATACATCCGGGCACAGGGCAGCAGGCTTATATGCTCGAGGGATGCTAAGGAAAGAAACGAGATATGACCTATTCTACCTGGAAATCAAAAATCACGAAACTAAGCTTGTTAAATTTAGAATGAATTTCACGGTACAAACACCACGGGTACATGGGCATGCTTTAATACATCATCCAGATTTTCCTGGTTGGATGCATTCATGTTCTTCCCGATCACCATAAACAGAATTGAGTTTTTCCGTAGATGATCTTCGATGCGATCGGAAAGAAAACCTACTTCGGGTGAGAAACTGAAAGACAATGTCTTGCCATTTAGGTAATCGCTCTTAAGCGACTCAAACTTAACCACAGCTTGTTCCTCATTTTTCTTCTTGGCTTCGAGAACTTCATCTTTCGATGTTTGAATCAACCGGAAAGGATAAAGAACCGCAAGATGACAATTATACCGCGATGACAGATCAACGGCACACCTCAGGGCGTGAAGTGATGATTCAGAAAAATCAATTGGACAGAGTATGGATTTAGCCATGAATTTTTTCCAGTTCAAGCACAAACTTAACCTCTGTCCTGCCCTGGAGCTTGCGATAATGATCACTGAGAATGGTGACTTTTGTCAGGTTTACCGCAATTATTAAATTGCAAATAGTGAAAGATTTAGCGCCACATAATACTCCTATGCCGATTGTTTCGAACGAGGCTTTTACTGAAATCTTTCACAGTATGTCAGAAGGGCTCATCATGGTGGACGAAGAGGGAAAAATTGTGGTGTCAAATCCGGTAGCCGAGCAAATTTTTGGCTACGAACTAAATGAAATGATTGGTTTATCCATGGAGCAACTATTGCCTGAACAATTTCGGAGCGGACATGTCAGCCTTCGAAAAGGGTTCAACAATAATCCCTCTCCCAGGAGAATGGGTACCGGTCGTGATTTGACTGCGCTTCGGAAAGATGGAAAAGAGTTTCCCGTTGAAGTCAGTCTCAGCTTCACCCGGTACAATCAGAAATTGCTGGTGATGGCATTCATTAGCGATGTATCGCTTAGCAAAAAAGCCCAGGAAGCCCTCAAGCGAAGCGAAGAGCAGTTGCTGATGTATGCTGCTGAACTGGAGAAAAAAGTAGAAATGCGCACCGAGGCCCTGAATAATATGGTGGGTGAGTTGGAAAAGGAAGTTCTGGAAAGAAAAAAAGCCATGCTGGAAACACGCAAGGCCCTGGAAAAAGAACGGGAGCTAAATGAGTTAAAATCTAAGTTTGTGTCGCTGGCCTCACACGAATTCAGAACACCGCTCAGCACGATCATGAGTTCGGCCTCCCTGATCAATCAGTACAAGGAAAAAAGTGAGTGGGACAAAGTGGACCGGCATGTACATCGGATTAAATCATCGGTTGGTCATCTTACTAATATTCTCAACGACTTTCTATCCCTTGGCAAATTGGAAGAAGGTAAAGTTGAAGTGAAAATTGAGGAGATTGATCTTCATAGTTTTTTTCAGGAAATTGAAGAAGATCTCAGGCCAACATTAAAATCTGGCCAACAGATTTTGCTCGATTATCAATCTAAACCGAAGTCAATTAGAACAGACAGTCGTATACTGCGTAATGTGCTTTTCAATTTGATATCCAACGCCAGTAAATATTCGGAGGAAGGCAAAAATATTTATATCAAGTGCGACTTTGGTGAAAATGAAATAAACTTCAGTATTCGTGATGAGGGCATCGGAATTCCGGAGCAGGATCTTAAGCACATTTTTGAACGATTCTTCAGGGCGACAAACGCAGGCAATATCCAGGGCACGGGCCTGGGTTTAAACATTGTCAAGCGCTATGCTGAGTTATTGCAGGGTCAAGTCACCTTCTCCAGCGAGTACACGAAAGGCAGTACGTTTACCATTTCTTTACCTATCTAAATATTTTTTATGAAAAAGATTTTGTTAATCGAAGACAACCAAGATGTTCGGGAAAACACGAGCGAAATTCTGTCGCTGGCCAATTATGATGTACGTGTTGCTGAAAATGGGAAAATTGGAGTAGAGATGGCGCAGGAACAAAGGCCAGACCTGATCATCTGCGATATCATGATGCCTGAGTTAGATGGCTATGGCGTGCTGCACATTCTCAGTAAGAAACCAGCAACGGCTAACATTCCATTTATCTTTCTGACAGCCAAGACAGAGAAAGATGATATCCGGAAAGGTATGAACCTCGGTGCGGATGATTATCTCACCAAACCATTTGATGATACGGAGCTTCTCAATACCATTGAAATACGACTGAAGCGAACAGAGATGTTTCGTAACTATGAAACAACGCCCGAAGGCTTTGACGCTTTTTTTAATGAAGCCGGAAAAGCTTTAAATCTGAAGGATTTAGGTAAAAACAGGAAGACCAAGTCATTTAAAAAGAAGGCTGAGATTTTTGCTGAAGGTGATACCCCCTCCTTTGTTTACCTGGTGAAAACGGGCAACGTGAAAGTATACAAATCACACCCGGATGGAAAAGAGTTGATAACCGCTTTATACAAAGACAATGACTTCTTCGGCTTTGAGTCCATACTGGAAAACATTCCCTATAAGGAATCGGCCGCGGCCATGGAAGATTCTGAACTAGTGGTGATCCCGAAACAAGACTTTCTTACACTGCTTCATTCGAATGCCGCCATATCCGGTGCATTCATCTCGATGCTATGCCAGAAAGTAAAAGACAAAGAACAACAACTATTGAACTTAGCCTACAACTCCGTTCGCCAACGCACGGCTGAGGCGCTTTTGAAAGTTCTTAAGCTGAAAGACAACGAAAACCTTTCCGTGTCGCGCGATGATTTAGCCAAAATGGTTGGCACAGCTTCTGAGTCTGTGATCCGCGTACTATCTGACTTTAAGGAAGAGGCACTCATTGATATAGAGTCCGGTAAAATCAAAGTTATTGCACCGAACAAGCTGGAGAGTGTAATTCGATGGAATGTAGCCCGCTAAGGGCAAATCACAACTTCGTTCGAAGATGCCTGGGTTTTGTGCTCGTCTGTCGAAGTAAACCCCCGCGCTATCAGTAAACTGCCAGCCAGGAGCAACATGATCATATTAACTCTTGAAATGCTAAGCCTCGTTTTGTTTAAGACGAATTGAATAACGGAGGAGAACCCTAACATCATGGGAAGTGTGCCCAACCCAAACAAAATCATAAAGTAAAATCCATCCATCGGCATTGGAAGTATCAGGCACGATGTCAGGGCGATGAGCGTAAGCCCACAGGGTAACAGGCCATTCAATATGCCAAGAAAAAAGATAGAGAACGTATTCTTCTTTTGAATGAAGTTTGAAAACTGCTTTTTGATCCGGGCAGTTAGGGGATAAAACGGATTCTTCTGGTATGGAATTTTAATCCAGGCCGTCCCTAGCAAACCAATCAGCAAAAAAGTTACACCCATCCCAATCGAAAGGCCAGCTTGAAAATTTTCTAAAGGCAAGACGATACCAATTGAACTGACCACGGCTCCTAAAATCCCATAAGTAAAAATTCTACCGGCACTATAGATCAATCTATTTAGCCATGCTGTGTTCGTAATACCCGTTACAGCAAACACCAGCGGACTGCACATTCCTGCGCAGTGTAGGCTTCCGGCTAGTCCAAGGATAATGGCAGTTATTAACATTCCTTGCCTGGTTAGTTTAAATACAGAGTCTCCTCGATAAAATACTCCTTCTCTTGGATACTCCAGCTCAGGTTCACTTTATACATTCCTCTCTGCGGATTATTCAATTCAAAACTCTGAATATTTCCATCTCCTAATAGAAGCTTAAATGTTTCATCCAAGCGAGCATCTGATGGGCGCATCAGCTTTAACTCCCCCGAACTTATCTGATTAAAATCCGGGTAGGTGACGGTGAGTTTAGAATTGCTCACTTCAATTTTTGGACGGACGATAAGTGTCTCCGCATTCCTTTTTCGTTCAATCTGATTTTGATATGCCAGCTCCTGCTCGTAATAATTTTGCGACACCAGCGGCATATCCTGTTGCATACAGACGGTCACCAACGTGCCGATAAAAATCGCAAACAGCACAAACGAAACAATGATCCACTTTCCCCAATTCATAGGCTTTATTTAAAAACTGGTCCGATAAATTTTACTTCCACTTTCTCCAGCAACTCGCCATTCCGATAAACACCAACCACAACAGAAGTTTTTGCGCTGGTAATTTCTTTTGCCGGGATCTTGATAAAACAAATGCCTTTTAAGATACCCTCAGTCGGAACAAGAATATCTTTACCATCCACCCGATTGATGGAAGCCAACGCGGGTGAGTGAATCTTTAATTCCAAAGGCATTTCGTCAAACGTTTTATTTACAAACTCAATATTGTAAAGGTTAGTAATAAAACCATCATCGGTTTTCTGATATAAAGTTCCGGGTACTTTTAATACGGTGGTTTCTACATCACTGCGTGTAAACATGGTAAACCCCAGCAACACCAGTAAAGCAAGCAGCACAAAGGAATAACCAAACACCCTGCTTGTAAACAATTTTTGAATACCGTCTTTAATGGAATTGTATGAGGCAAACCGGATAAGCCCTTTTGGTTTACCGATTTTGATCATCACGTCATCGCAGGCATCAATGCAGGCCGTGCAGTTCACGCATTCCAGTTGGGTGCCGTTTCGAATATCAATTCCTGTAGGGCAGACATGCACACAGAGTTTGCAGTCAATGCAGTCGCCTTTTTTTGTATCGATGGGCTGATTCTTTTTGATTTTCCCGCGTGGTTCACCCCGCAGCCAATCGTAGGCTACCACTATCGAATCCTTAACTAAAAGCACACCTTGCAATCTTCCATACGGACAAACCGCAATGCAAGCTTGTTCACGAAAGCCGGCAAACACACCATAGAATATCCCGGTAAATGACATCAAGCCAAGAAAACCAGCCCAGTTTTCGGATGGAGATTGACTGATAATACTAATTGTTTGATTCATTCCAATCAGGTAAGCCATCACCGTGTGTGCGATCAATAATGAGATACCCAGAAAAATAATTTGCTTACCGGCCTTTTTGAAAATTTTGGAAATCGTCCACGGTGCAGAATTCAGCTTCTTTTGATCCAGGGCGTTGCCTTCAATCAGGTATTCAATTTTACGGAACACCATCTCCATGAACAATGTCTGAGGACACATCCACCCGCACCAAATCCTTCCGAAGACTACGGTGAATAAAATAATGAAAACAAAAAATGTAAGGAGAGTTATGGCCAGCAGCACAAAATCCTGCGGCCAAAATACCTGCCCGAATAAAATAAACTTCCGATCAAAAATATTGAAGAGAAAAAACGGCTGCCCGTTCCATGTAATGAGTGGACCACCGAAAAGCAAAGCGAGTAAAAATATTGAAACTACAATTCTCCAGTTGTGGAGAACACCCGATGGTTTTTTGGGATATACCCACACACGCTTGCCGGCACTGTCCACCGTGCCGAGATGGTCCCTGAATTCTTCATCGTAGGTGTATAAGCTATCCGAATTCTCCATAAAGGTCGGGAGATCACATGCTTGCTGAAGTCTTCACGGTGTCCACCTTCGGAGCACTCTCCACCGGCACATATTTATTTCCCTGTGGTGCCTTGGCGTTGGGTGGATTGGTGCCCTGCAAACTCATTACATAGAATACCACATCCCGCACATCCGAAGGACTCATCACCTTGCCCCAGGCCGGCATGCCCTTCTCCACCACGCCTTTGTTTACAGTAGAGAATATCTCTTTAATGCTTCCACCGTGTATCCAATAATCGTCTGTGAGGTTAGGGCCCACTCCATTGCCACCCCCGTCATCGCGATGACAGCTCTGGCAATTGCTCCCTGTAAAAACCGCCTTGCCTTTGGTAATGAACTCCGCATTAGCATCATACACCAAAGCGTTTTCATCAATCACTGCGGCAGGTTGCGATGCCAACAATGCCCGCTTGGCGGTTTCGGCTTGTGCTAATTCAGATTCATATTCTTGTCCTGACAATGGCAATGAAAAAGATACGTGGTAAGCGATTAAGTAAAAGACAGACCAGATGATCGTAAGATATAACAATCCTTTCCACCACGGTGGCAAGTGATTATCTAATTCACGAATGCCATCGTAATCATGGCCCATGTCAATATTTTTTTCATTGGCAACCGGAACTGAAGCGTTCATGCTATCCCAGAACTTGTCCCACATGCTTGCTTCGGGCACGTAGGCCTTGCCTTCGCGGGCAGCTCTCTCCTCGGCTTGCTTGAGCACAACTACATTCAGCACGCGTAGCATGGTGAACGCTACAATGAGCATCAAAATGATCGTGATCAATATCAACGCTCCCACTATGAGAAGCAAGCCATCACTAGAAGTATCTGTTTCAGCTGTCTGCGCAAGTGCGCCCAGAGGCAATAAGAACATGAAGAAAACTAACCGCTTTGACCTCTCTCCGGAGAGGAAAGATGACAGTCTTTTTTTGGCAAATGCTTTAATGATCCAATTCATAACTCTTGAATTTTATTTTGTTCAGATTCAGCTGCTGGTTGATCCTCGATTGGCATATTGCTCATTCGTGCAATAAATTTCTTATCTACCGAAAATGCCCACCACACCAAAATCAGGAAGAAGAGAAAGAAAATCACAAACGAAATCACCGGCCAGATTTCAATATTGTCAATGCTTCTTAAAACGTCTTTGTACATAATCGTTGTTGGTTGGTTATTCGTTGTTCGTTGTTTGTTATTCGTTACTCGTAAATCCCACTTTCATCTTTAATTCTTCGCTGTTTCAGTCTTTATATCACGACCCAATCTTTGCAGATACGCAATCAGTGCAATGATTTCCGCATCCGACTGCACCTCGATCCCCTCCAATTGTAAGTTCTCGGCCATGCGCATGGCTTGCTTGTCCAGGTCATCGTTCGCCTGATTTTCATAACCCTCTTCATAAGGAACACCAATCGTGCGAAGTGCTTTTATCTTAGCTGCTGTTTGAGTCTTATCGATGGTCTGCTCGAACAACCACGGATAGGCAGGCATGATCGAACCTGTGCTTACTCCATCGGGAACCAACATGTGATTGTAATGCCAGCTGTCGCCATACTTGCCACCCACACGCTGCAAATCCGGGCCTGTTCGCTTACTCCCCCACAAGAACGGATGGTCATACACAAACTCACCCGCTTTGCTATACTCGCCATAGCGCTCCGTCTCCGAGCGGAACGGCCGCACCATTTGCGTATGGCAGTTTACGCAGCCCTCTCTTATATATATGTCGCGACCATGCAGCTCCAGCGGAGTGTAAGGCTTCACGGCCGCGATTGTCGGCACATTCGATTTAATCAGGAATGTGGGCACCAATTCAAATAATCCGCCTATCAAAATCGCGAACAGCGAAAGCACCGTGAACAAAATCGGCTTGTGCTCCAGCAATCGGTAATGCCAGCCGCCATGCTTTACTTCATAATTCTTCTCCAGTGGAGCCGCTTCCGCTTCTTCATTCGCCACAAAATTTCCGGCATAAGCCGTCTTCACAAGATTGTATGTCATAATGATGGCGCCTGTCAGGTACAGCGCACCACCAACCGCGCGAAGCATGTGAAGTGGAAGTATCTGCACGGTGGTCTCCAGAAAGTTTTTGTACACTAGGAAACCCTCCGGGTTAAACTCCTTCCACATCAAACTTTGAACTACACCGGACACGTACATCGGCAACGCGTAGAAAATTATTCCAAGCGTTCCCAACCAGAAGTGCACGTTCGCCAGACTCACCGAATACAAATTCGTGCGCCACATGCGCGGAATCGTCCAATACAACACCGCGAAAATCATGAAGCCATTCCAGCCAAGACCGCCCACGTGCACGTGCGCCACAATCCAATCGGTGAAGTGCGCAATCGCGTTCACGTTTTTCAATGAGAGCAGCGGACCTTCCAATGTGGCCATGCCATAAGCCGTCACGGCCACCACCATGAATTTCAAAACCGGATCCTCACGCACACGATCCCACGCGCCACGCAAGGTGAGCAAACCGTTCAGCATGCCGCCCCACGATGGTGCGATCAGCATGATCGAAAATACAACGCCTAACGACTGCGCCCAATCCGGCAGCGAGGTATATAATAAATGGTGCGGACCCGCCCAGATGTAAATGAAAATCAGTGACCAGAAGTGAATGATCGACAACCGATAGGAATACACGGGCCGGTTGGCCGCCTTCGGAAGGAAATAATACATCATGCCCAGGTAGGGAGTGGTTAAGAAAAACGCCACCGCGTTGTGGCCATACCACCATTGCACCAACGCGTCTTGCACGCCCGCATACCACGAATAACTTTTCATGGCCGACACCGGAATCTCGAACGAGTTCACGATGTGCAGCACGGCCACCGTTACAAACGTGGCGATGTAAAACCAGATGGCCACATACATGTGCCGTTCCCTGCGCCTCAGAATAGTCCCGATCATGTTGATGCCGAACACCACCCACACCAATGTTATCGCGATGTCGATCGGCCACTCCAGTTCCGCATACTCTTTCGATGTCGTGTAACCCAGCGGCAGCGTGATGGCCGCAGCCAGAATTATCAGTTGCCAACCCCAAAAGTGCAGCCAGCTCAGCGCATCGCTGAACATGCGCGCCTTCAGCAGGCGTTGCATGGAATAGTACACGCCCGCAAACATGGCGTTGCCCACAAACGCGAAAATGATGGCGTTGGTATGCAGCGGCCTGATGCGACCAAACGTAGTGTATTGCAGATCGAAATTGAAGATGGGATAAAACAACTGGATGGCGGCCGTGAGCCCCACCAGCATGCCCACCAGTCCGAAGATGACCGTAGCGATGAAGAACGCTTTTACGATTTTATTATCGTAACTGAATTTTTCGAGTTCCATAGGTGTGAGAGTTGAGGAAAAATTTTTTCAATGGATAAATTTAAAAGTGCCTCCCGGGGCCTATCCTGAGGAATGTTTTTAAGGAAACTGATTTTTGTCAGGAGGTAATATAACCGTCATTGCGAGCCGTCTTGGGCAGCTCCCTTCGCTGCTTGACTCAGCAAGCAGCTCGGGCCGGGCTGTCGGCAGTCGCCAGGCTTGCGCGCATACCATTTCGGGCTCCAATGCGTTGCCTCCATCCCTGCCGCGAGTGCAGATCAACGATTGCCAATGTTTTTCTAATTCATCTTATCTGAACTCTCAAACCTCACTGCACAGAATTTTCCTTGTTCTTTTTTCCTTAGATGAAAAAAGAACCAAAAAAATCAAGGCCGATTGATGCTTCCACGCTCATGCCATCGCACCACCCCGCCAATCGGCCGGGCCAGCGCACTTCAACGCTTCGCGTTGATTTGGTCGTTCGCGCCAAAAGGTTTCTGGCAGTGGAAACAATTCGTCCTCGAGCGGAGCCTTATAGTTTTTCGGAAAGCGCATGAGGCATGCGCGTGAAAAAGTATACAGCTCCGCGTGAGGACACCAAACCGTAAGAGCCGAAGGACACAATTACATAAAGCGCGAACCTCCGTCCTACCAATAATGAAACCCGAATTTAAAGGTTAGGCGCGCTGGCCCGGAAAAAAGGCGAGGGTGTGCGGGCACGTGCGGAGAAGCATCTTTTTTCCTTGACTTTTTTTCGTTCTTTTTTGTGTCAAGACAAAAAAGAACAAGAGTGCTTAGAAGCTGTAAGCTTTGATGACAACGAGGTGAAAGTCAAGAAAATTACTTTCCTTAACCCTTGTTAACCACCTTTTCTAATTTTTATTCGTATGAGCCCATCACACTTCGGGCTTTCCGCTACTATCCCTGCCGCAAGCGTTGAGCAGCTATGAAAAGCAGAACTAACTTATTAAACCCGTCATCGCGAGCCTGTCACAGGCGTGGCGATCCTCGAGCTATGAAATTCAGATATCCTTCTTGAAAAACTCTCCCTCAAGAAATTTCATACTCAAAATCTCTTTTGAATTTTTAAGCGGAATGTTTGAAGACAAATCCATGATTTCCCTAAAAGATTTGCCGTACTCCTTTGTATAGCTTTTTTCGATTGGAATTGGAGCCCTTAAGGCCTTAAATTTCTTTCCAACCAAATTTTGGTCCTCATCACTAAATGGTAAGAAAATCTGAAAAACACGACTGGCAAAGTATAGGCTGAATACTTTTGAAGGATTGAGCTCATTTTTAGACTCTTCCTTTTTCTGGTACAAGACCCCAAAAGGTTTGCTGAAAAGATCAAATTCTCCGGGGACTCTTGTAACAAAAACCTTAAAATATCCAGATTGTAAAACGGTAGAGTCAACTTTATTAGCCCTCAAAAAGTGAAATGCTTTCTGATACAACTCAACTTCTGATTCAGCGATGCAACAAAGAGCAATCTTTAGAAGAGTTTTATAAACAAAAAGTGGAGTATAAGTGGGGATAGTTACTTCCAAATCGACTATTCTATGTTCATGATTAATTTTGAGCACATTTGCGTTGCTTCTCTCTATATAAAAGTCAATACCATTTTGCCTTGATTGAATCTCTAAGCCTGATTTAATTTCCTTGTGCTTAACTCTTTTATTTCCATTGTTTTTGTTCGTGACGCCCACAAAAGGTCTCAGATGACTGACAAAACTCACAAATGAGTCTTCGTATTTGCTAAAATATTGGTTGCACTCATTACATTCGAAATTATTCAATAAATACCGATTCCCTATTGACTGCGGAATTACATGGGTTTCGTTAGTGAACTTTACATCTGGATAATTTCTACCACAGAATCTGCAGGTTTTGTTTCTAGAGCCAAGGTATGTTTTTGAATTACGATCAGAACGAATTGAGTGCTGAGTTTCATACACTTTAAAGAAGCTATTGTATAGAGGGATTTCATCCTCATCTAAATCAACGACAATTGACGGTTCCACAGAACGCAAAGTTATGTTAAAGAAAAGTGAACTCAACTCACATGGCCCTACTCAAGCGCCAGTAGGTGCCCTCAATAAATTTCAACTAAGCATTCCATATCTCTGGGATCGCCACAGGCTTTCCTGCCCACCACCCACGCCAAAACCAACTATACCGTCACTTCGAAGGAGCGTAACTGTGCTAAGGAAATCTTGAATCACTTCAAACGCGACTGAGAAGTCCCTGAGATGGGACACGAGCTTCGAATTCAGGGACTTCTCTCTCCCCGCACTGCAACGCACATTCTTCGCTCGAAGTGACGGCAAGGGATAGAGCGACTGAGAAGTCCCTGAAATAGAAACAGGCACCACAAAGCCAAGAACTTCTCTCTCCCCACATCCTTCCCGCAAACCCTCGCTCGAAGTGACGGTTAAGGTTTAATTTAGAGTTCAAATTGCTAAATGAAACGAGGTGGCACCGTATACATAATGACCAACAAGAACTACACCGTCTATTACGTTGGTGTAACCTCAGACTTATTGTCCAGAGTCATGCAACACAAGGAGAAGAAATTCCCACAAAGTTTTACCGCTCGTTACAATGCGGATGTGCTGGTTTACTATGAAGTATTTTCAACCATCGAAGAAGCGATCTCAAGAGAAAAGCAACTAAAGCGATATTCACGAATGAAAAAGCGTACCCTTATCGACAAGGCAAATCCCACCTGGAATGATTTGCTTGAAGAAATTAAGGGTTGGTAACGCTCTACTTCCAGTCCAGCATCGTCTCTTGAAAGGGACCCATGCTCCAGTCAAAAATCTATTTTTACCTCAAAATCAACGTTTTGCGTAGAATACAGCCATTATTCTACGCATAATATGCGTCTAATAACTTGAAAATGCGATGAATCTTCCCGTTATTCACCGCACGAAACGCGTAGAATGAAGTACATCCATCAGCTCAAACAGTGGCCAACCTTCTCCTGGAGCCATGAAGTGCTGGCGCAACCGCTCGCCACTGTGCGACATGCGCAGGGCAAGCTTTTGGGCAAAATGGAAATGCTCGGATTTAAACACCGCGAGGAAACCACCTTGCAAATGCTCACGCTGGATGTCATCAAGTCGAGCGAGATCGAGGGCGAAAAACTTCCACCCGACCAGGTGCGGTCATCCATCGCACGCAAACTCGGACTGGACGCAGGCGGACTAGTAAAGGTTGATCGAAATGTGGAAGGCGTAGTGGCGATGATGTTTGATGCTACTCAGTCATTCAACAAGCCACTGGATAACGAGCGACTATTCGGCTGGCAAGCTGCCTTGTTTCCCACTGGCCGAAGCGGATTGCAAAAAATAAAAACAGGCGCGTGGCGCGATGGTGCTGAACCTATGCAGGTAGTTTCAGGCGCCATGGGAAAAGAACGCGTTCACTTCGAAGCACCTGAGGCTGCGCGACTGGAGCCGGAGATAAGAAAATTCCTTGACTGGTTCAATCACGTGAACGATACAGATCCAGTGGTGAAGGCAGCAGTTGCCCATCTTTGGTTTGTCACCATCCACCCATTTGATGACGGTAACGGCCGCATCGCCCGGGCCATGACTGATATGCAATTGGCCCGCGCAGATGGAAGTCCGCAACGGTTTTATAGTATGTCTGCACAAATTCAGAAAGAACGCAATGCATATTACGAGATACTGGAGAAAACTCAACGCGGCACATTAGACATAACTGGTTGGCTTGTCTGGTTCATGGAGTGCTTGCATCGGGCAATCCTGACATCCGAAGAAAACTTAGCCGCGGTCATGAGCAAGTCACAGTTCTGGGAAAAGCATCGTGGGAATAAATTAAATACGCGTCAGCACACGATGATCAACAAACTTCTCGATGGTATGGACGGTAAACTCAATACCTCTAAGTGGGCCAAGATGGCCAAGTGCTCGCACGATACAGCCCTTCGTGATATCCAGGATCTGATTGACCAAGATATACTAGAGAAAGAAGAAGGCGGTGGAAGAAGTACCAGCTATAAATTGAAGATGAATTGATTAAAAGCTTTCATTTTGGTCAACAGGGAGAGGTATTACGAAGAAAAATAGTTGAAGACTCTTTCTGTCAGTTTTTCATTTTCTTCATCTGAGACACCAGCAATTTCACAGACCTGATTCATTGCGCTGAAATGCGATTGATAAAATATTTCCATGGTCGCTGGCTCAAGCCAAACTTGTTTATTAGTAATCTGAATTAGGTCTATACAGCAAAAAGCAATTAGCTTTAAACCATGACCTTGTTTGGATAAAAAGAAAAACCAATATGGAAATTTTTCATCTAACTGCTTGAAATAATTCTTTACTTCAGGAATATTCCACAATTCACGTGGGTCATTTTCATAGCCACTTACACCAAGTTCTACTCTCTCAAAAAATGAAAGCATAGTACTTCGGTCAGTAAGTAGATTTATTAGGATGTTTTGGATTGTACTTAGATTCACCGTTTCAATCTCATAACGTGAGACTACAATAGAAAGGAAATCTGTTGAATCGATTACTCTTTTCACTTATTCAATGAACTTTACCTAAAGAATGAAATG
>Ga0315912_10000957_pt1 | contig 40151 bp, 27 predicted proteins | sample VfabasoilMG_FD_204469 | JGI IMG/M metagenome (GOLD analysis project Ga0315912, IMG submission 204469) | Garden soil microbial communities collected in Santa Monica, California, United States - V. faba soil | ecosystem: Environmental > Terrestrial > Soil > Garden | place: USA: California... | reverse complement strand
GCACAAGGCGACGCGGAGCGCTTTACCTCCGTGTACAACGAGTACAGCAAGTCCAAGCAAGTCACGCAGCGCCGCCTGTACATTGAATCCATGGAGCGCGTTTTGCAACAAACCTCCAACAAAACCATCATCGATGAACGGGTAAGTGGCTCCACCTTGCCATTTTTGCCGATCTCCAGGGCGACCGGTACCCCGACCGGTCCAACAGCTGCTGCACCATCACAAGGAGCTAACCCATGAGCCGCAGTTTTATTGTCATTCTCTTGGCTGTGCTCGTCTACGTCGGGTGGAGCAGTTTTTTCGTGCTAGAGGAGGGAGAGCAGGCCATCGTCGTGCGTTTGGGTGACCCCAAAAAGACGTACAAGGCGCCCGGCTTGCGCTTCAAGGCGCCTTTCTTTGATTCAGTTACGGTGATGGAAAAGCGAGTGCTCAGCAGCGACACACCGCAAGATGAGTACATCACCCTCGACAAGAAGAAACTGGTGGCCGATCCCATCAGTCGCTGGCGCATCGTGGAGCCGCTGTTGTTCTACCAAAACGTCACGGACGAGCTGGGCGCCAAGGAACGGCTCGACGACATCGTCAAGAGCGAGCTCCGTGAAGCCATCGCCAAACGAGACTTTGGCTCAATCATTGGGAGCAAACGCGAAGACTTGGTGCAAGAGGTCATCAGCCGCGCTCGTCCGCAGCTGAGGTTGCTCGGTATCGGCTTGGTGGATGTACGCATCAAGCGCGCAGATTTGCCGCGCGAGGTACAGGAGAGCGTGTTTCAACGTATGCGCGCCGAGCGCGACCGCATCGCCAAACGCTATCGCTCTGAGGGCCTGGCCGAGGCCCAAAAGATCCAAGCCGAGGCTGACAAGCAACGCTCCATCCTGCTGGCGGAGGCCTATGAAAAAGCTCAAAAGCTGCGCGGTGAAGGCGACGCGGAGAGCATCGCCATCTACGCACAAGCCTACGAAAAGGACGCAGCTTTTTATGACTTCACCCGCAGCTTAGAGGCGTACGAAAAGCTGGTGGACGAAAATACCCAGCTGGTGCTGTCCACCGACAACGCACTGCTCAAACACATCAGCGAGTGACGGGATGATGAGCCCCGAATGTTTAGCTGCTCTTGGGCGCTACAATCGCTGGATGAACGACAAGCTGTTCGGCTTGGCGGCTCAGTTGAGCGATGAGACGCGCAAACGGGACGTCGGGGCGTTTTTCAAGTCCATCCATGGCACATTCAATCACCTCTTGGTCGCCGACCGGGTGTGGCTCGGGCGCTTCTACGGTGTGACGCTGCCTGATGGCCATATGGGGCCGGGCGGGATCCGCTCGCTCGACCAAGAACTCTACGCGGATTTTGACGAGTTGCGCGGCGAACGACGGCGGACGGACGATGAGCTGTCCGCTTGGGTGTCCACGCTCACCGAGCAGCGTCTCGCTGGGACCCTCTCGTTCAAGCGGCGCGGTCAGCTGGTCGAGTGCCCGCTGTGGTGGACGGTCGCCCACGTCTTCAACCATCAAACCCATCATCGCGGACAGATCACCACCGCTTTCACTCAGCTCGGTCATGATCCCGGCGTCACCGACCTGTTTGCGATGTTGCGCGAAGAAGCGGAAAACACCTGAAGGCGCTCAAAGCTCCACAGCAGCTCAAAGCTCCACAGCAGCTCAAAGCTCCACAGCAGCTCAAAGCTCCACAGCACCCAGGTCAAACACCAACGACTCAAGCAACATCGCGGTCGACATGGCGTAAGCTGGGATACCGAGCGCGCGGTGCGGCGCATCACCATCCACACACTGCCCATTGTAGGTCAGGGCGCGGTTATTCTGGGCTGCGCGTAGGATGCGCGCCGTGAGCTCATCCTTGGCGTCTGGATACAAAGCCAATTTGGCCCGGACGTAGAAGAGCAACAAATGCGTCCAGGCGGGGCCTTGGTGACTGCACGCCTGACGTTCTTCAAACGTTTCACCGGCGCGGCCGGTGTAGGCGGGGTGCAGTGGGTGCAAGGTGCGCACTCCAAACTCCGTGAGCAGTTGTTCCTCGGCGCGCGCCACGATCTCATAGGCTTGCTCGGCATCGAACAGGTTGGGGGCAACGGCGAGCGCGATGAGCGCGTTGGGGCGAATGGACGGATCCACCCAATCCTCTGCGCCACCCCGAGCTTCACTGATGCAATCATAGGGGTGATTGGTCTCAAAACACCAAAACCTGCGAGAAAATGCCTCAACAACGCGCTGCGCATGGCCCCGTGCCTCGTCCGCCAAGGCGTGATCGCCCCGCGCATCCGCGTGACGGCTCACGGCCTCACACGAGACAAACCAAAGCGCTTGCAGCTCAACAGCAAGACCGCGTCGCGGTGTGGCCACCGTCCCTGCCACCTCCGCATCCATCCATGTGAGCGGAAAGTTGGCGCCGTTGGCGAGCAGACCGTCCGGAGACAACCACGCGATGCTGCCATCTGAGCGGGTGATGCGCTGGTAGATCGCTTCAATGCCACGAAACCATTCATCCACGAACTTGTATTCACCGTCACTCAGCTGCGCTACCCGCTCCCCCACAACGAACAACCACAGCGAGCTCTCCAGACACGGACGCATTTCCGCTTCAGTGACGGTGGTGCGGCTCACCAGGAACCCCTCGCGCTGGTTGCGCAACAAATGCCGAATGGCACAGCGCGCCCGATCGAGCTGCTTGCGCGCCAAAAAGATGCCTGGAATCGACAAGAGCGTGTCGCGCGACCACACGTCCAGCCACGGATAACCTGCCACCACCGCGGTGCCGTCACCAAAGACGAAGCTCTCCGCGGCGATGGACAAGGAGCGCGCGTACGCAGCGGCCGGGGTAGCCTCCCAGGTTCCACTCCCGCCAAAGGCAGGATCGGCGCGCAACCTGCGCTGGGCCGCGTCCATCAAACACTCTGCCGGGCTCACACTGGGCGGTGGTCCCACCGACACCAACAAGTAATTGGTGACGCGCGGCTCCATCGTGATTTCAAATACACCTGGCGACCACATGTCTTCTTGAAAGTCAGAGAAGCGTCCACGATCGTCCAGGTACTCGAACTTGCGCCACCAGTCAGGGAATCCCATGAACACGCCGCGGTGCCGAAACAGCACGGGCGGCAAATGCGCGACGGGCTGCACCTCTACCTCGCCCGCGCGCAACGTCACTTTTTGTAGCATGCCACCATGTTCTGCCGTGAGTTCGTTGGCGGGCCGCATGGGCATGAGCGGTCGCAAACTCAGGCGCGCACTCTCACGTCCGGACCAGGTCATGGCAATGACCACCGCTTGCCGATCAGGAACCAAGCACAGCGTACGCTCGATGGTGCCGGATGGAAACCGGTACACCCAGCGGGGCAGAGGGTCCAAAGTAAAGGCCTCTAGCGCGCGATAGCCGAGCGTGGGCGCCATATTGGGAAATTGGTGGGTCGACAACTTGTGGATGCGACCAGCCACTTCCAGCGTCATTTCCAAGTGGCTCAGCACCACATGGCGGCGAAAGTCCTCCGCCAAGTGGGACACCAACAAGCCGTGTTGACGTCGGGTATGCATGAGCGCCACCGTGCTCATGGCGTACGCGCCCAAGTTGTTGGTGGACAGCCACTCCGCCTCGGCGCGCTCCAGATCTCCCCCCACATGGATTTGTGGCCATGGGCCGTCTTGAGGGCCCGCCCAGCCGTGACTGCTCGAATTCATAGGCCCAGTGTCTCTCGCGCCGCACGCAGTAACGGCGCGCGGTCAGGCGCGAGCCCCAGCCAAATTTTGATGGCGTCGGCCGCTTGCCCCACCAACATGCCCAGCCCGCCCACTGCATGGTGTCCTCGTGCCGTCGCGTGCTTCAAAAAGGGCGTCACGGGTGGATTGTAAACCAAATCATACACAGCCCCGGGGGGAAAGCGCTCCCAAGGCAGGGCCTGCACCAAATCATCCCCCCCCGGTGCGCCCTTCATGCCAGCGCTGGTGGCTTGGACGATCAGGTGAGTCTTTTGTAAGCATTCACCCAGCTCGCTCACCATGCGCCCCTCGGCAAGTTGTGAGGGCCAGGCCACCGGTCGCGCGCCGAGCTCAATGAACGCGTGCACGTCAGGCCACGTGTCGCGATCTCGCTCAGAATCGAACTTGCGCGCGCTGACCAATACTTCTTGTACGCCCGCGAGCTGACAAGCCACCACAGCGGCTTTGGCGGCACCACCATTGCCCAGCACGAGCGCGTAAGGCCGCTGCGCTATGTCGACTCGCGCCTGACTGGTCGCCTGGACCAACTCTTCCCCCAGCGCTGAAGCGTCGGTGTTGAAAGCAATGATCCGACCGTCGGGCGTGCGACCAAGCACATTGGCGACACCCACTCGCGCCGCTGTCGGATCAATTTCATCGGCTAATTCGAAGGCCAACTGTTTGTGCGGTACTGTGACGTTGGCGCCGAAAATACGCCCCTCGCGCAGCGCACGCACTTGAGCCTCCACCCGAGCGCGATCAGGACAATCCACCGCGCGATACACGGCATCGATGCCGAGCTGCTGGTACGCCGCGTGGTGGATAGCCGGAGACACCGAGTGCCCCACCGGGTGGCCTATGAGAATGAATTGTTTCGTCAACGCTGATCCTCTGAGTGACGTGTCTCATGGTCGAAACTGTGTTGGTTTTCAACCTCGGTCTCGAGCCGTTGCACTTTCGCTAGGAACGCGCCCTTTTGCAGCACCACGCGCACTTCTGCTCCCACACGAAGCTGCGCTGCATCCCGAAGCACGGGTAGTTGACTTGTCGACACCAGAGCAAACCCGCGCCCCAATACCGACAGTGGCGACAAAGCTTGGAGTGAAGCGCCTAGGCCAGTGAGCCGACTACCTTGCTCTGCAAGCGTGCTGCGCATGGCCGCAAGGAGACGGGCCTGCACAGGCCCGAGCTGGGCGCGACTGTGGTGAATGACGCTGCGCGGGTGACGCAACAAGAGGCGTCGATGCTGTCGATCGTGCAGGCCTCGTTCTCGAGCGATGCGCGCCTCAATCAAGCGGCGCAGCTCAGTGCGTCGCTCATCGAGCGCCTGCTGCGATTCATAAAGGACGAAGCGCGGATCGCCCAGTTTCAATCGCTCTTGGTTGTATCTTAGACGCGCGGCGGTGATGAGCGCACTCATGCTGCGCGTGAGCCGCGCGCGCACGTTCTTGAGCAAATGAGCGTAAGCAAGCACGTCAGGCACCACCAGCTCGGCTGCGGAGGATGGCGTGGCTGCCCGCGCGTCAGCGACGAGATCAGTGAGTGCGATGTCGATCTCGTGTCCCACTGCACTCACTACCGGCATTTTCATGGCGGCTACGCGTCGCACCACGCGTTCGTCATTGAATGCCATCAAGTCCTCCGCCGAGCCGCCACCTCTCCCCAAGATCACCACATCGGGCTGAGCCATCTCGATCTGCTCGAGCGCCCGGAGGATAGACTTGACCGCAGCATCACCCTGCACCACACACGGCGCGAGCAGGATGCGCACTCCGCCCCGACGTTTGGCCACGCTGCAAATGTCGGCAAAAGCTGCGCCCGTCTTGCTCGTAACCACGCCCACCACATGCGGAAATTTGGGCAATGGCCGCTTACGGTCTTGATCGGTGAGGCCCTCGGCAATCAGCTTGTCACGCAGCCGCAGCAGGGCCTCGAGCAGCGCGCCCTGTCCTGCCGGACGGGCCACATCGGCGACCCACTGCAAACGCCCACGCGGTGGATAAAACGTAGCTCGGCCACGCAGCTGCACGCGCTTACCTTCTACAAGCTGAGCCGCAAAGCGCATCGCCTCACGCTTGTACATCACACAGTCGATCATCGCGTCTTTACGATCATCCTTGAGCGTAAAGTACAAATGGCCGCTCGCCGGCTTCTGAAGCCGGCCCACCTCGCCTTCTACGTAACAGCCGGCGGTCGCCGCCTCGATGGTTTGTTTTAGACCCTGCGCTAACTCAAACACACTGAGCACGCGCTGCGTCTCACCCGCACGCTCCTCCACCATCACTTCTTGAGTTCTCTCACAAACTCCCAATCAAGGACGAGGTGCTTCTTGAGCAAGAGCGAAAGCAACGCCGCGAACATGCGCTGCCAATTGACGTCTTCACCAAACACTTGGGACAAATCCGTTCCGCTAGCCTGGGCGCGCAGCGCCTCCACCAGGTCGCGCGCCGTCATTTCACCAGGCGCAGAGGTCGGTCCACGTTTGCGCTTGGCAGGTAGTTTCATCTGTGTGCCGTCCAACATGGTCACCGTGATCATCTCCGGCGCCTCTTTGGATTTCTTTTTCGGATCGGGCATTTCCGAATGACGCGCCACCACCGGCTGCTCGTCGGGGCCGGGGTGGGCGGAGACGGGCGCAAGTACCGCGCGCGGGGTCGGTTCACTCGGAACCGGCGGAGCCTCCGCTACGTCATCCGGAGGAATCGTGGCGACCGAAGGGACGGGAGCTGAATCCTGCTCGGGTTCCGGCGGCAGACCCAAATAGTAAGCGCGAATCGCGGCGCGAATGTCTGACGGCGGGGCGATCATGGCCCGCACCGGCAAGCCCGAATAGCGTTGGATTTCGTCCAGAGGCGCGCTGTCGCTGGGGTCCTCCATCGCCACATACAAGGTTTCTTGACGGTTCTTGCCACGACGCACGTAGATGGGCACGAGCGTGTAGCGTTGGGCCATTTCAGCGCTCACCAGGTTGAGCAGCTGACGTGAAAAATCAATGTATTCCAGCGACACCCACGGCACACTCAGTTGCTGACTGATGATCTGTGTGACTTTGGACTCACTGACCATGCCCACCGCTACGATGATTTCACCCAAGCGGCGGTTGTCTGACTTCTGCAACTCGAGTGCATGATTCAGCTGTTCGGACGAGATGAGTCCCGTTGCCAGCAGCAGTTCCCCAATTCTGACCCGCTCCGTCATTTGTGGCCCATGGTACACCAATCATCGCTGGGACCATGGGCCCCTTAAAAATACCCACGCAGCGTGGCCGCGCCGCTCGGCACGTGCGCAGCCACCCCCCAGCAGGCCCCGCGACTGCTCCCTGAAAGCACCGCTCCTACCTACATTGTTTCCGTTGCAAAAATGCGGCTTTTCTAGTTGGATCATCCCCTATTTGCGGCCCCGCTCTGCACCCGCTCCACTGCATGTTTGCTCTAGCTAGAGAAGTTCGCGAAACTGCGAAGGCCATTCATGTCCCCAACTCAGTCTGCCGCGACCGCTGCCAAAGTCAGCTGCCCCCAGTGCCATCAGACGTCGACGGCAAGCAGCCAATACTGCTCGAGTTGTGGCTTTCCCTTGGGCTCTCTGCCACAGGGACCGAGTGCTGATCGCTTCATCGGCACCACGTTGCCGGCTGGGTACCACATTCTGGAATTGATCGGTGTGGGTGGCATGGGGCGCGTCTACCGCGCTGAGCAGTCCGTCTTGGGCCGTACGGTCGCCGTCAAGATCATTCACCCTCACCTTTTGTCCGACGAAAACGCAGCTCTGCGTTTTTTGACCGAGGCGCGGGCCGCCAGCCAACTCAATCACCCCAACAGCGTTTCGGTGTTTGACTTTGGGCGGACCAATGACGGTCAGCCGTACCTCGTGATGGAGTTGCTCAAGGGCAAGGATTTGGGCCTCGTCGCGCATGAAGAGGGGGAACTGCGCATCCAACGCATCGTGGATGTGCTGCGGCAAGTGCTGGCCGCTCTCGGTGAAGCGCATGAGCTTGGCATCGTGCACCGTGATCTCAAACCCGAGAACATCATCTTGCAGCCCCAACGCCGCGGCGGGGACCTGGTGAAGGTTCTGGATTTTGGTCTAGCAAAGCTCCGCGCCGATCAACCCACCAACGTCACAAGCCCTGGCATCGTGTGTGGAACGCCCGACTACATGGCGCCGGAACAAGGGCGCGGCGACAAGGTGGACGGTCGCGCTGACTTGTACTCCGTGGGGGTGATCCTGTTTCAACTACTCACGGGTCGACTCCCCTTCGAGGGAGAATCGCCCACCCAAGTGGTGATGATGCACCTGACGGTTCCCCCGCCCGATCCTCGTCAAATCGCGCCGCGACGCAACATCCCCGCTGCGCTCGCGGAGGTTGTCAAAAAAGCGCTCACCAAAAAGGCCGCTCAACGTTATAGCGACGCCAACGAATTTTCTGACGCCCTTGCTCAGGCCATGAGTGAGCTCGCAGATGCACCAGAACGCGTGAGCCCTGCCGTGGGCGCTGCTCCCAGCCTGGTCCATGGTGAATCGATCGAATGTGAGGCGTGTGGTTTTGAGGTGCCGCGGGCACGCTATTGCTGTGAGTGTGCCGCCCCGCTGCCCCAAGATCGCACTGTCCAATTTCCAATCCCATTCGTTGGCCGCTCCGAGGAACTCTCCTGGCTTCAGGCACGTCGTCCTCACGCGGCGCAGATCTCAGGTGTGCGCTTGGTGGGTGAACCCGGCGTGGGCAAGAGCCGCCTGCTCGATGAGTTTGCGCACAGCATAAGCGTGCAGGGCGACCAAGTGATCTTGGTGTCCCCCGACCCCTATGACGCCAAGATTGGCTACTTTAGCGTGGCCCAAGCCATCTTGGGCCTCACGCGAATGAGCCGCGACGCCTTGGAATCTGCCCACGTGGCCAACGTGGGGCGAGACATTCAAAGTGGCCTCACCGACATCTTCCGTGGTCCGGCGCGCGGCGACATGCGCACCCCGATGGATCGCAGGCACGCGGCTGCCTCGGCGCTCCGTTGGGCGTTGCTCGAAGCCGCGACCAAGTCAGGCGGCATGCCGATGCTATTGCTCGATGATATGGACCACATGGACGGTCCGTCCCTGCATGCGTTTGCAGACGTCCTGGGTGATCCACCAGGCGTAGCTGCGCTCTTCGTGGGCACGCACGCGCCCGGGTTTGAGCCGGGTTGGGGCGCAGAGCGTACGGCAGCTTACGTGCTGGATGGACTGCCCATCTCCTCGGTGCGTGGTCTGTTGCCCCCTGGTGCGACCGGCATCGGCAATGCGCTGTTGCCGTTGTATCTGGATCAGGCCATGCACCTGCACATCGAGGGGGGCACTGATTTGTCGCCCCGCTTAGGTGACCTCATCCACCAACGTCTCAGCATCCTGTCGGCTGAGACCCTGCGGGTATTGCAAGGCATCTGTGTCATTGGCACCTCGGCCCTGATATCCGACGCAGCAGAGCTGGTGCAGCTCGACGGGATTGAAGACTCCATCAACACCCTCGTACAGCGGGGGATGGTGACCATCCATAGCGGGCGAGCGACCATCACCCACCCGCTCATCCGCAACGTCGCGCTCTCGTCCATTCCAGCCGAAGCGCGCCGCCAACTGCATCGTCGCGGGATGCGCATTGAAGACAAACGGCGCGGCCCCCTGGAGGCGCGAGCGCTGCACGCCTACCACTGTGAAGAATCTTACCAGGCATTGCTCTTGCTGGAGCAGGTCGCCGATCGCGCGACAGCTATCGGCGACAGCGAGACAGAAGTGGCCGCCTTGCGCCGTTGCGTGGAAATTGCACGCAAGGAGCTGTCTCGCGGTGAAATCGACGACCCCATGCGGGCAGTTCTGATCTTTAGCCGCAAACTGGGGGCTTCCCTCACACGGGCAGGCAATTTCTCCGACGCCGATGGTGTACTGCGTGAAGCGCTCGACTTGGCTGACCCATCCAGCCCCGATCGCGCCAAGATCTTGGGCGCGATGGCGCACGTCTCGCACGGTCGCAAGCGCAATGACGAAGCGACTCGCCGCCTGGAGTTGGCCATTGAGGCCGCCAAGCGCTCAGGTGATGAGGCCGTCCTTCTGACGTTGGAAGATACGAAGATGGCGTGGAACGGCTGACGCGCCGGGTACGGGTCAGTGCTCGCTTGGCTGTGCGAGCTCAAGCTCCCGCAGCTCGTCGGCAAATCCACCAGAAAGTATCGGAAACCGCAGCCAAGTCTTGGGGTCAAGGTTGCCTTCATCCAGGAAGAAAGCCGGGGCAATGCGTTCACGCTTCCATTGATTGACGGCAAACAGACGATAGAACCGGCCCAGCCAACCGAGTGCAACTGAGCGCTCGCAACCAAAGGTCTTGATGATGTGCGCAAGGATGTCTGGGGGCGCAAGCCGCTGATAGAACGCCGCGCGTTCGATGGCGTCGAGCACCTCATACGGCATCAGGTCGGCCTCGTCGGTCTGCGCGTATTCGAGTGGACGCAGCTCCGCTGTGGGCTGCTGCTGATTGATGGAGGAGAGCTCGGGGAACGCCCCACTTTCGTGCAAGCCTTGGGTCTCCATGAAACAGAGCCAGCGACGAATGAAGACTTTGTCGATGCCAGCGATGGGCGAGAGCCCACCAGCGGTGTCGCCGTCCATGGTGGCGTAGCCTACGGCCGCTTCGGAGCGATTGCTGGTTGCCAAGAGCAGCGCCCGCCGGGCGTTGGCGAGCATCCACACCAGCGGGGCGCGCGCCCGTGCCTGTATGTTCTGCAACGTGAGGTCGTCGTCTTGCCAGGTGAGAGAGCGACCGAGTAGCGTCTCGACCTTGCTGCGGTAGGCTGCCACGGCGTCGTCCACGGAGACCTCGTGGTGCTGCGCGCCCAAGTTCGCCGCGAGCTGCTCGGCAGCACGGCGGGTCGTCTCCGAGCTGTTGCGCGTCCCCAGGTACACCGTGGTCAGGATTTGCCCCATGAACTCGAGCTCCGACCAAGCGAGGTCAGCCTTGTGGGGCAAGAGCGCCCGGACCGCCTCGCGGGGTCCACGCTCCGCCCAAAGCAGCCGCACCATCAGGCGCACCAGCACGCTCACTGCGGCAGAGTCCGCGCCACCGCTGAGCGACACCACAAAGCCGTGGGAGCGCGATTTGCGGCAATAGTCGAATAATCCCAGCGCCACCGCGCGAGCGAAGGCCTCGTCCTTGGGCAATTCACCCGCCGCACTTTCGCCCGGCGTCATCTGACTGAACACCGGCAAAGTGGGATCGGAAGAAAAAGCGAATGAACGCGCGACCACGGGACGCGCGGGTGTGCGCTGGCGGGTAGCCGTAAGCCCAGCGGGAACCACCCGGTGTGCGGTGCTCAACGTGGCGCCTGCCATTTGAAAATCTAGAAATGAAAAGCGCCGACTTTCGGCGACAATGGCGGCGTGCTCACCGCCCGACGCAATCAAGCAATCGCCGTCGTAAATGGCGCGCCCCGCTTCATTGCCGAGCAGGTTGCAATACACGTAACCCAAGCGCGCGCACTTGGCGCCCTCAATCACTAGGCCCCGCCGCACCAGGTGCTTGTCAAACGCAAAATGGCTGGCGCTGGGGTTCAAGATCAGGTCCACCTGCTCATTTGCCAACTCGTGCGCGGGCCGCTCAGCCACCCAGGCGTCCTCACAAATCTCAAACGCTAGTCGCAGCCCTCCTGCGTCAAACACCAAGTCGCCCACGTTCACCGTGGCACCCAGGATGTCCACGCGTTTGACGACGCCCTTGGGCCACGCGCTAAACCAGCGCGGCTCGTAGTGGATGCCGTCCCCGGCCAAATGGCGCTTACACGCCGCCCCCATGATCGCTCCATCACAGAGCACGAGGCTCGCGTTGTAGAGTGCCCCGTCGACGACCAACGGTAACCCCAGGCAGACCACCATGCCCCGACACAGCGGCAACACCTCCTGTACCAATAGCAGGCTGCGGCGCCGGGTCTCGGGCCACAAGAAGGCATCCTCGCACCCATACCCGCTGACGCACAGCTCGGGCAGGCACACGACGTCAGCATGCTCCGCGCGGGCAGCGGCAAGTGCGCGCTCGATTCGGTCGGCATTGCCCGACCAATCGAGCGGAGTCTGATTGAGCGCGAGGGCAAAAACGCGTACGGCTGTCATGGGCGTGGTCGCGGTCCCAGTCGTACCCGACCTCGTGGGTCGTGAGAAGGGCGACGCCCGAGCAAGGGGACCGCGGCGCGAGCGCTCGGGAGTTGGTAGCGGGCGCGCCGGAAGACAAGCGCGCTCTTGGCCCGTGGCCCGTGAGAACGGAACTGGTGTTTTGAGATGCGGCGGGGCCTCGCGCAGAGTATCAGGCGGCCATGCGTATCCTCTTCATCGGCGGGACTGGGATCATCAGCAGCGCCTGCGCGGCCCTGGCCGTCGAGCGTGGCCACGAACTTCACTTGCTCGTGCGTGGCAGCTCCTCCACGAAAAGGCCTCCGCCAGCGCAGGCCATCCTGCACCATGCCGACGCGCGTGACGTAGCCCAAACGCGCACTGCGCTTTCAGGCTTGTCCTTTGACGCAGTGGTCGACTTCATCGCGTTTACGCCCGAGCACATCGAAAACGATCTCGAAGTATTTACAGGGATCACCAAGCAGCTCGTCTTCATCAGCAGCGCCTCGGCCTATCACAAGCCAGTGCGCGCTCTACCTATTACGGAGAGCACCCCCCTGCACAATCCGTACTGGCAATACAGCCGTGACAAGATCGCCTGTGAAGAACGTCTGCTGCGCGCTTACAAGGAGCAGGGCGTCCCGATCACCATCGTGCGCCCGTCCCATACTTACGATCAAACCCTGTTACCGTTTGATCCCCATGGGGCCGGGACCACGGTGCTGGCTCGCATCGATCGCGGCGCGCCCATCATCGTTCATGGAGACGGGACGTCGCTGTGGACGCTGACCCACCACAAGGATTTTGCGGTGGGTCTCGTGGGACTATTGGGCAACCGCGCGGCACTGGGAGAAGCGTTTCACATCACCAGCAATGAGCAGTTGCCCTGGAACGAGATTGTCGAGAACATCGCGCAAGCGGCGGGAAAACAGCCGCGGATCGTGCATGTCCCCTCGGCAACCATCGCCCGTCATCACGCGGGCTGGGGCGCAGGACTGCTCGGGGACAAGGCCCACAGCGTGATCTTCGACAACTCCAAGCTCAAACGCCTGGTCCCGGAGTTTTGTCCAACCATCCCCTTTCATCAAGGCGCTCGGGAGATTGTTGCCTACTACCGCCGTCATCCGGAGCTGTGCGTACCCGACCCGAGTGTGGATGCATTGATGGATCAGTTAGCAACTCTTTATGGCTGAACGCCGCGTGTAGTCTCCATCGCCTGGCCACCGACACTAGATCTTGCGCCACCGCTTCATTCTGCTGCCGCGGCGCTCGAGCGTGAGGACGTACGCCGAGCCAGAGCCACCTGGATCAGGCGTTCACTCTCCTCCCACAGGCGATGTGCGATCGAATCGTCGTTTGCCTGAGGGTTGGGCGACACCATGGGAAACCCTCCATCGCTATAAACCTTGTCCCGGTACATTCCGCGTTGGCTATAGAACGCGCCCGACTGCGCCGCGACCTGTGGAGCCAAAAGCGCGTGCAGCGATGCTTGCGCGCCTTCCCAAGGTTCGATCATGCCAAACGAGCGCAAGAGTGCCTTAAACACCGCAAAATCCTGCATAAAAACCGGCATGGTGTTGCGGATCAAACGCGTGCGCACCCACCCCGGATGCACACTTGCCGCAAGGGTGCCCGTACCTTGCAAACGCCGGGCTAGCTCTTTGGCGTGAAGCAGATTGGCGAGCTTCGATTGGGCGTAGGCCTCCCAACCGTTGTACTTGCGCCGTTCAAAATTGATGTCAGAAAAATCTATCTTTCCTTCTCGTCCCATCGCAACGTCGTGGTAGCAACTAGATAGATTGACGATGCGCGCGCCCGGGGTGGCAGTGATCACGTCCAGGAGCAGTGATGTCAGATAAAAATGCCCCAAGTGATTGGTGCCCAACTGCATCTCAAACCCGTCCTCGGTGCGACCAAACGGAGTATTCATGACGCCCGCGTTGTTGACCAAGCCGTGCAGCGCGCTGTGCCGAGCGACAAAGCGTTGTGCAAACTTGGCGACAGAGCTCAGGCTGGACAGGTTGAGCTCCTCCACATGGACCCGCGCCCGGGGATGCGCGCTGTTGATTTCTTGGGCCGCGGCTTGGCCAGCCTCGACGTTGCGTACCGCCAAGACGAGTTCAGCCCCTTGGGCCGCCAGCTGGGTCGCGGTGACTTGACCCACCCCCGAGTTTGCGCCGGTAATGACGTAGGTGCGAGACGATAAGTCCAACAAAAACAATTCCTTGTCGCACATGAGTGGAGTTTTCATTTGGTGATCCTTTGAAATGCCTAGCGGCTGAGCCGCGCCATCCTATAACTGACCAGTGGTCTCTAATTTAGAGACCACTGGTCTCTTGTCAACTATTTTGCCCATGTCCGACGACGAATTTCAGCGGGCCCGCCGCCCGGAACAAAAAGAAGAACGTCGAACGCTCCTCCTCGACGCGGCGCGTGAGCTCTTGCTTGAGCACCAAAGCACGCACCTCGAGTTGAGCTTGAATGAGTTGTCTCAACGCGCGGGCATGGCCAAGTCCAACGTGTACCGTTACTTCGAGAGCCGGGAGGCGATCCTCCTCGAGTTGTTGCGCCAGGAATGGACCACTTGGTTCCACCAATTCCACAGCGAGCTCTCTATCGGGAGAGCGCAGCGCCGCCCCCACGCGCGCAAACGTGATCTAGCTGCACTCGATCAGCTGGTGCTGCGCTTCGCACAATCGCTCGCCAACCGTCCGCTCTTGGGACAGCTGTGCAGCATCCTGTCCACGGTGCTCGAGCACAACGTGGAGCCGCAAACCGTGGCTGCGTTCAAGCTAGAATCGTTGCAATTCGTGCGCATGTTATCGCACTTCCTCCACGAGCAGTGCGACTACCTCAGCCCGGCGCAGTATGAAGAACTGTTCCACACCGGCTTCGCCGCCCTGGTCGGCCTGTGGTCCTTTTCCCATCCGTCAGCCGCCGTAGCTGAAGTCTTGGCGGCGCCTGAGATGGCTCCGTTCCGCCACGAATTCGGCCGTGATTTTGCCCGGCACCTCTCACTGCTGGCACGCGGCCTCGTGGAACTCGAGGCGCAACGCTGAGGTCGACCCAGTTAAGGAACCAAGCGCGCCGCCAAGCTCCACGGCTGTCCCTTCCAGAGGGCTACGCTCACACCGGCACCAAGCAGCACCACCGACAAGAAAGCCAGCACCGAGAGTAAGCGCTGCTGCTTGTGCGCGTCCGCCACGCCGCGTTCCGCCCGGTGCAGCACGCCCGACGCCAACAACAGCCCACCCGCCAAGCCCCCACCAAAGTGCGCCGCCCAGTCGATGCCGCCGATGAACGAGATGCCCACGTTGAGGATCAAATTGCGCATGGCCATGGGTTTCATGGCCCGCGCGATCGAATCAGGTAAGACGGGCGGGCGCCCATAACCAAGCGCCACCTGCGCGCCGAGCAACCCCCAAATAGCACCACTAGCACCCACGGCCACGCCCTCAGTCAGCCAGGCGCTGGCCAAACTACCGCCGAGCAGCGCGACTGTGTAGATGATGATGAGCCGAGAGCTGCTCAGCACTTTCTCCAGCTCACGGCCAAGCACGTAGAGTACGAACGAGTTGGCGGCGACGTGCATCAAGTTGAAGTGCAAAAAGCCCACCGAAATGGCACGCCACCACTCGCCCTCGGCCAAACTCGGAGCCCACAGTGCCCCCATCGCCACGCACAGCACCAGCCAATATTGCTGCCAATGTTCGGAGGCGGCGCGCAGGCCCAGGGCCGAAAGCACGTCATCGGACCACAACAGTTGCAGGCCAAACATGCAGAAAATGCTGACCAAGAGCGCGATGGTCACCGGGTACTTGCGTGACCGCATCGCTTGAAAAAACTTATGTCGCTCCCTTTGTTCGTCATGCGCCCGGGTTTGATCATAGGCAGCCCGTGCGAACAGCTCCTGCTCTTGACGATGAGACAAGCTGCGCACCTGCCCCAGCGCGTCCCGCGCCACATGACCCCGTTGATTGGGCCAAGTGCTGATCACACCGTGATCCGCCAAGTGATGCAAGAAGAAGGCGTTCATGCGCAGCTTGGGCAATGCCTGCTCAATCGCTGCCGCCTGAGCCGCGCCGCCGCCCACCAAAATGAGCTCGCTGCCCTGCGGAGGATTGTGAGTCAGAACATAGTCGATGACTTTGGCGATATTCTTGGGAGCAAGCGGCGTGCGCATGACGCGCACAACACGCCCCGATGGCGCTTCCATCACCGTCTCGTTGGCTTCCAAGAGCAACAGTCGACTCGAGGCGAGCTCCGCTGAATCCAGCAGCGCACCCACCACGTCGTAGACTTGCGCGGACGAGTTTGGGACCAAATCAACGTCACTCATAACCAAGCTGCGACTGCAACCACTTCTCGCTCACCTCGACGCTCTGACCCATGCGCGCCGAATAATCGAGCAATTGATCCTTGCCTAACCGACCTACGTTGAAATAGCGGGCCTCGGGGTGGGCAAAGTACAAACCGCTCACCGACGCTGCCGGGGTCATGGCGCAGCTCTCGGTCAGGGCAAGGCCCACTTCGTCCGCCCTGAGCAGCTCGAACAAGAACTTCTTGGGCAGATGATCTGGGCACGCCGGGTAACCAAAGGCGGGACGGATGCCACGGTAATTTTCGGCGATGAGCTGTTCATTGTCGGGAGTCGCCGTTTCATAGCCAAAGATGCGCCGCGCCTCGGCGTGCATGTACTCCGCCAGTGCCTCCGCCAAACGGTCTGCCAGCGCCTTGACCATGATGGCTGAATAGTCGTCGTGCTCGGCCTCGAACTTGAGTGCCAATTCCTCTGCACCCAAGCCGCCTGTCACGGCAAACGCTCCAATGTGATCGGGCAAACCTGTTTCCTTGGGCGCGATGAAATCCGCAAGGCACAGACAAGGGTCGCCCGGGCCGCGGCTGGACTGCTCGCGCAGCATCGGGAAGCGACCTATCTCCTTGGTGCGCGCTTCATCGCTGAACAGCACGATGTCGTCCCCCTCGGCCCAAGCGGGCCAGAAACCAATGACGGCATTGGCCGTGAGCAGCTTCTCGTCGCAAATCTGCTTGAGCAAGGCCGTGCCGTGCGCAAACAGCTCACGAGCCGCAGCCCCATACTTTTCGTCCTCCAAGATGCGCGGGTAACGCCCCTTGAGCTCCCACGCCATGAAGAAAAATGACCAATCGATGAACGGTACGATGTCCTCGAGGGGGATCTCACGCAGCACCCGCCGCCCCAAAAACGACGGCGTGGCTAAGTCTTCCCGCTTGAACTCGATGGGCGCGCGACGAGCGCGTGCTTCGTCGAGGCTGACAAGGGGGCGCTTCTGTTTTCCACGATGAGCCTCAGCTGCGCGCTCTTGGTCCTTGCGTATCTGCAAGACGAACTCATCGCGTGTCTTGTGATCAAGCAGGCTCTGCATCACCGGAACCGCGCGCGACGCGTCCAGCACGTGAACGATGGGTGAGTCGGCCTCGGGTGCGATCTTTACCGCCGTGTGTTGACGGCTGGTCGTGGCTCCGCCGATGAGCAAGGGTTTGGTGATCCCACGCCGCTTCATTTCCCGCGCGATGGTGACCATCTCATCCAGACTGGGCGTGATGAGCCCGGAGAGCCCAATGGCGTCCACATCCTCTTTGAGCGCGGTCTCCAAGATCTTGTCCATCGGACACATCACGCCCAGATCGATGATCTCGTAATTGTTGCAGCCAAGCACGACGCCCACGATATTTTTGCCGATGTCGTGCACATCGCCTTTGACCGTGGCAAGCAGCACCTTGCCCTGCGACCGGCCGGCGCCCTTTTCTGCCTGCATGTACGGCTCGAGATAAGCAACGCCCTTCTTCATCACACGCGCGCTCTTGACCACCTGGGGCAAGAACATCTTACCTTCGCCAAATAGGTCACCCACCGTGCTCATGCCGTTCATCATCGGCCCCTCAATCACCAAAAGCGGCGAGCCCAGCTTGACCCGTGCCTCTTCACAATCGGCTTCAATGTAGTCGGTGATGCCGCGCACCAGCGAGTGGGCGATGCGTGCCTCCACGGGTTCATCACGCCAAGCCAAATCTTGTTCGCGCTTTTTTGCGCCGCCTTTGACGGACTCAGCCAGCTCCACCAGGCGCTCCGTGGCGTCCGGTCGGCGGTCAAACAGCACGTCTTCCACGTGCTCGAGCAGGGTCTTGTCGATGTCTTCATAAACAGCCAACTGACCTGCGTTGACGATGCCCATGTCCATGCCGGCCTTGACCGCATGGAACAGGAAGGCACCGTGCATCGCCTCGCGCACCACGTCGTTGCCGCGAAACGAGAACGAAAGGTTGCTCACGCCGCCGCTGATTAAGGCCCCCGGCAGGTGTTTTTTGACGAGCTTGGTCGCTTCGATGAAGTTGATGCAGAAGCGATTGTGGCCTTCGATGCCGGTGGCCACGGCAAAGATATTGAGGTCAAAGATGATGTCGCCAGGGTTGAATCCCACCTGATTCACGAGCAACCGATAGGCGCGCTCGGCGATCGCGAACTTGCGCTCGATGCTCTCGGCTTGGCCCTCTTCGTCGAACGCCATCACCACCGCGGCTGCCCCGTAACTGCGCACCTTGTGAGCCTTCTCCAAAAAGTCGGCCTCACCCTCTTTGAGGCTGATGGAATTGACGATGGCCTTGCCTTGCACGCATTTGAGGCCCGCCTCAATCACCGACCATTTGGAGCTGTCGATCATCAAAGGCACACGGCTGATGTCCGGCTCGGAGGCGACGAGGTTCAAGAAGCGCGTCATGGCAGCTTCTGAGTCGAGCATCGCCTCATCCATGTTGACGTCGATGATGTTGGCGCCACCTTCGACCTGCTGCTGCGCCACACTGAGCGCCTCAGGGTAGTTGCCCTCCAAGATCAGCCGAGCAAATTTCTTGCTACCGGTCACGTTGGTGCGCTCACCCACCATGATGAAATTGGACTCAGGCCGGATCTCCAGAGACTCTAGGCCGCTGAAGCGACTTATGATGCGCTCCTCGGGCACGGGGCGCGGGGGCAAGTCACGCACCCCTTGCGCCACCTGGCGAATGTGCTCGGGAGTGGTGCCGCAGCAGCCTCCCACGATATTGATGAGCCCACTCTGGCCAAACTCGCGGAGCAGCGCGCCCGTGGTCTCCGGCAGCTGGTCGTAACCCGTGGGGGCTAGCGGATTGGGCAGCCCCGCGTTGGGGTAAGAGCTCACGAGAGTGGGGGCCAATCGCGCAAGCTCAGCCACATACGGCCGCATCTCCGTCGCGCCCAAGCCACAATTGACCCCGATGGAAAATGGCCGACTGTGGGCCACGCTGTCCCAGAATGCCTCCACGGTTTGACCACTTAGGGTGCGGCCACTCTTGTCGGAGAAGGTCACGCTGATCATGAGCGGCAAATGACTGCCGCGCTCTGCCTGCGCAGCTTCGATGGCCTGCAAGGCAGCTTTAAGATTGAGCGTGTCAAACACCGTCTCGGCCAAAAGCAGGTCTGCCCCGGCGTCGATGAGTGCGCGAGTCTGTTCCAAGTACGCGGCGTAGACTTGATCGTAATTGACTGCGCGAAACCCCGGGTCGTTGACGTCGGGTGAGATGGTGAGCGTGCGGTTGGTGGGACCAATGGCCCCGGCGACGAAGCGCGGTTTGTCCGGTGTCAGATCAGAGAACTTACGCGTGGCCTGTTTTGCCAAATGCACCGCAGCCACATTCAAGTCGTACACCGCGGACTCCAAATGGTAGTCCGCTTGTGAGAGCCGGTTGGCGTTGAAGGTGTTGGTCTCGATGATGTCGGCCCCGGCCTCCAAGTATTGCTCGTGGATGCTGGTGATGACGTCCGGCCGAGTAATGCACAAGAGTTCGTTGTTGCCCTTGAGGTCTTGCTTCTCTTGTTCAAAGGCGCGACCACGGTAGTCCGCCTCCTGTAAACCAAAACCTTGAATGCATGTTCCCATCGCACCATCGATGATCAGGATGCGCTTTTTAGCTAGCTGGGCGAGCTGGTCGCCGACGTCTGACATGGCGGGAAGCTTGCTTGTTTTGCTCCATCTTTCAACGGGCGCGCCCGCAAAAAGTCTTAAGAGGGGCAGGGCCCCTCTCGCTGGCCCGGGGGTGGGAAAAATGCTCCCCGGGGCGACGACTTGTTGGCAACAGACCTTCCCCTTGGGCACCGACGGTGCCAAACCTCGCCCCATGGACCCCAAAGTGCGCTCCCAAATCGAAAAGGCCATCGCTGACCACGAAATCCTGCTGTTCATGAAAGGGACGCGCACGTCTCCCTCCTGCGGCTTTTCCGCTCGCACGGTGGAGCTGCTGGACACGCTGGTCACGAGCTATTCCACGGTAGACGTCCTTTCTCACCCCGAGATCCGCGACGGCATCAAGGAGTACTCATCCTGGCCCACCATCCCTCAACTGTACGTCCGCGGCGAGTTCGTCGGCGGGGCTGATATCGTGAGCGAACTGTACGAGTCCGGCGAGCTCCAGGCCAAGTTGGGCGTGGCAGCGCCGGACGCGACACCGCCCCGCATCACCGTGACTGATCGAGCCGCCGCCGCATTTCGCTCCTTTTTGACGAATGAGGGCGAAGTGGTCCTTTTGGAGATCGATCGGCAGTTTCAAAATGCGCTGTCGATTGGCCCACGCCCCGCGCACGCGCTCTTGAGCGAAAGCAATGGCATCACGGTCGCCTTCGATCGACTGAGCGCGACGCGCGCGCAGGGCCTCGTCATCGACTACGTCGAAACTCAGGAAGGCGCCGCGTTCAAGCTCGATAACCCCGCCGAGCCGCCCCAGGTCAAGGCGCTGAGCCCCAGCGCGCTCAAGGCCAAAATGGACGAGAAACTGCCGCTCCGGCTCATCGACGTGCGGCGACCGGATGAATGGGAGCGCGCCCGCATTGTGGGGGCAGAACTCTTGGACGCACCCCTGCATGATGAACTGAGCGACTTGCCCAAAGACACCATGCTCGTCTTCCAATGCCACCATGGGCACCGCAGCCAGCGCGCGGCGTCCCAATTCGTCGCGCAAGGGTTCCGTGAGGTGTACAACCTCACCGGCGGCATTGACGCCTGGAGCCTCGAAGTGGATCCCAGCGTCCCGCGCTACTAGACAGCTCTACAGTTAGTCGGCGGCCCTGCCGCTAGTAGACCGTGCTGGCTTGGCTCTTGGCCCGCGCCACGGCCGCTTCCAGCGGAACCGCGGCCGAGCGCAAGCATGGAAAGCAATCTCTGTTGCCCGAACTGCCGCAACCACGCTGCGATTGGAGGTGCTCCAGTTTGGTCAAACTGCGATCGTCGGCGACAGCGACGGCCTCGGGAAGAATGGCTTTGTATTCGGCGCACACTTTGGCGTCCTTGAGCTGCAAGGCCACCTTGAGCGCCGGAGAGGCGCGCTGCAAAAACTCTTTGCTGCCGAGCAAGCGCAGCACGCGCGCCACAAGCGGGGTCATGCCAGGCTTTCCGACGTGATCGGCATACACGTCATAGATCAAGTCTGCGCCCAACGTACCCAGCTTCTGGGAAGCAAAGTCGAGCGCATCGCCGACCGCATCTTGGACGCCCAGCGCGCTGCGCACGTCAGCGAGCAGTTCCGGATCCGCGACCGCCTTGTCGTCCAAAGACACGGCGTGCGTGTACATCTCTATCGCCGCTTGATGATGCTTGATGACGCTGTAGCCGCGGCCGAGGGCCATGTAGCGCGCCACGAGTTTACTGCGTTGCGCGGGGCTCAAAGGTGGATTGAGTCCCCCGCTGTCGCTTTCCTGCGCTGGCGCAGCGAGCGACAGCTTGCGCAGCTCTGCTACTGCATCACGCTCACCCGACCGGGCTTCAATGATGAGCTGCCCCTCCGCGTCAATCTCGGCCGCTTGCTGCAACCGGGGCACCAAGGCCATAGGCCGCCGCTGGGGCCACTTGAGCCAAATACCCGCCGCCGCACCCACGAGCAGTGCCACCACAGGCAGCCACAGCGCTAGCTTGCGCCGCGCACTCCGCGTCGATCGCGAACCCCGAGCCGAATCCTTTGATTTTTCGTGCGAAGATGTGGGCCGTTGCCCCGGTTGCAAGGGAAGCTGCAGCGCAGGGGCACTCGGTGCTCGTGGGGGTGGGCTGCCGAGCGGACTACTTGGTTCGCGACGGTCGACCGATGCTCGGCGCACGTCCAGCCGCGTACCCGCGCTGGTACGGGGCGCCGGAGGCTTGAAACCAAGGAGTTCCATGACCTCGAGCAACTCTTGGTTCAGTTCACCTGCGTCCAGTGGTCGATGCTCGGGGTCCTTGTCCAGTAACCGATCGATGAGTTGAATCAAGGCTGAGGAGGGCCCCACGAGCGGAGGCGGGGACGCGGTGATTTGCGCCGTGAGCATGCTGGTCACATCATCCGCGCGAAACGGCGAACGACCGGCGAGCATCTCATATAAAATCATACCCACCGCATACACGTCAGAACGCGCGTCCGCGTCGTGGCCCATAGCCTGCTCAGGCGACATGTACTCCGGTGTTCCAAATACCAGGCCTGCGCGCGTGAGGCTGGGTTGCTCTGAAGCCTCGTCTTCAGCGTGCATCTTGGCGATGCCAAAATCCAGCACCTTCACGAAATCATCATCGTCGGCGGTGCGCACCAGCATGACATTGTCCGGCTTGAGATCGCGATGCACGATGCCCACCGCGTGGGCCGCCGATAGGGCGCTGGTCATCTGGCAAGCAATCCCCAGCGCCCGCTCCTCGTCCATGGGGGCGGATTCCTCCAGGACAGAGGTCAGTGATTTGCCGTCCACCAGCTCCAAAACCAAGTAAAATGACCCGTCTTTGAGCCGGCCAAAGTCGGTGGCTGTCACAATCCCCGGGTGCTGCAGTCGACCGGCTGCTACGGCTTCGCGTTCAAATCGCGCCACGAGCTCCGGGCTTTGGGACATGTGTTGGTGGAGCACCTTGAGCGCCACCAGCTTCTTCATGTGCACGTGCTCCGCTCGATACACCGTGCCCATCCCGCCCCGACCGATCAAGGCTTGAACCTCATAACGGTCAGCTAACACCGTCCCCACCAGCTCCTCGCCGCGCTCCATCGGGCCGGGCTCGACTGGGGGCGCTGGGGGCTCTGGAGGCTCGGGCACAATCTCCTCCACCTGGGGCGCAGGTTCGGTGATGGCCTCCGAGGAGGAAAGGTTTATCCCGGTCGTGGCCGGCGGGCTACGAACGCCGGTCAGCAGCTGGTCGAGCGGCTCCCCACTGCGCCCAGGGCCGGGACTTTTTACTGGACTCATGAGCTTCCCCCGCTGCCAAGCTGGCGCACCTTGCCGCTCGACCCACTCTCCACCCCGCGGTGCAAGACGATGCGCGCCCCAGCGGCATGTCCGGCGGAAAATGCGTCTTTCCCCACACGCCCTCCACCTGAAACCGAGCGAATGTACGGATGTCGCGCTCGCAGATAGTGCCGCAATGCGGGGTCGCCGACGTAGACCAAGCCTTCACGATCGGAGCGCTGTCGCTCTTGGGCCAACTTGTCCAAAAAGCCGCGCATGACCCCGTAGAGAAAACTGTTCTTCTCGCTTTGGCCTTTGACGCACGTCTGCCGTTGATGCTGGGTCCACAGGTGGCCGGCGGTGTTTTCCAAGAAGTCGTGCACGTAAGCGGCAATTTCCAGATTTTGGCGCGTGCCGCAAGCTTCGAGCACGCTCGCCTTTTTCCCTTCACGGGCGCGATAGACCGGAACGACGATCACCTCCACGAAGAAGTACTCCGATAGGATAGAGCCTAAAACCCGTTGCCACGCCATGCGGCGTCCGGTCGGTCGCCCCAGGTGGCGGTAGGCGTAGCCGGCCTCGGCGTCCTTGAGCGTCGCGTCCAAGTTGTACTTGAGCATCAAGCGTTGTGCCGCGCGCATGGCGGCTTCCGCCTCGTGCGGGTTATCACTTTGCGCTAACGAAAACAGGTGCCTGATGCGGCGCAAAATGCTCAGATCGCCCTCATTTTCTGGCTCAACCCAGGCAGATTCGGGGTCCCCCGCGGTGCGCGCATCAATACCACGTTCTGCACACACCTCTTGGAAGGTGGGGCCATGCGGTCCTTCCTGACTGGCTCGACCCAAGACCTCATCCACGTACTGATGAGCCATCTCATGCTTGAGCACCTCCAGCAGGTCACCCCACGGACGATCCAGGAGACGCAGGGCCAATTCGAGCACCCGATCGCTGGATATCCAGGCGCCCCAGCGCTCCTGACCCTCCACGAAACGAATGACCGGGGTCTTCAGGCGGTCGGCGAAGAGGGCTGCGTTGTGGTCGCGATAGGCCTGCAACACCTGCCGCAACGACAGGGCAACCACTCGCGCATCCCACTTTGCCTGTTCGTCGCGCACCTGGTTCCCCATGGCCTCCTAGCCATAGCAGACTCCTGTCGACTTCCTACGGTACTCACGACAGACTCGGCGTCGATGGCACGGAGAGAAGACGCCTTACGCTACCACCGCAGCGGGAGGCCTGGAAAAATCGAGGTGGTGTGGACAAAACCAGTCGCATCACAATTGGATTTGTCTCTCGCCTACTCGCCCGGTGTGGCCGAGCCTTGCCGCGACATCTACGCGGACGAGTCGCTCGTCAATGAATATACCGCCCGCGGCAACTTGGTGGCCGTCGTCACCAATGGCACCGCAGTACTTGGTCTGGGCGATATTGGCCCCAAAGCGGCCAAGCCGGTGATGGAGGGCAAGGCCGTGTTGTTCAAGCGGTTTGCCGACATCGATGTGTTCGATTTGGAGTTGGACGCCAAAGATCCAGATACGTTCATCCGCGTCGTGCGCACCTTGGAGCCGACGTTTGGCGGCATCAATTTGGAGGACATCAAGGCGCCAGAGTGTTTTGTAATCGAGCGCGCGCTGCGCGAGCAGATGAACATTCCGGTCTTCCACGACGACCAACACGGCACCGCCATCATTTCCGCAGCGGCGCTTCAGAATGCTTGCCAGCTGCAAGGCAAAGCTCTCCACGACATCAAGGTAGCCTGCATCGGCGCGGGTGCGGCGGCCACGTCCTGCATGCGGCTGTGGGTGCGCTTTGGTGTACCGGAAGCCAACATCACCATGGTGGACCAAACGGGCGTCTTGCATGTCAGTCACCCAGAGATGGATGAATTTCGTCTGCAATTTGCCCGGCCCGACAGCGACCCCAGGCGCACCATGGCCGAGGCCATCGTGGGCGCAGATGTGCTCATCGGCTTGTCCAAGGGGGGCATCGTCAAACCGGAGATGCTCAAGACCATGGCCGCCAAACCCATCATCTTTGCGCTGGCCAATCCTGACCCGGAAATTGACTACGAGTCGGCCGTGAAGGCTCGCCCCGATGCCATCGTTGCTACCGGTCGTTCCGACTTCCCCAATCAGGTCAACAATGTGCTGGGGTTTCCCTATATTTTCCGGGGAGCGCTCGACGTGTCGGCGCGCAGCATCAATGAAGAGATGAAGGTGGCGGCGGCCCATGCCATCGCTCAGCTGGCCAAAGAGGAGGTCCCCGACGACGTGCTCCGCGCCTACGGTCAGCGCAACCTCAAATTTGGCCCCCACTACATCATCCCCAAACCCTTCGACAGCCGCGTGCTGTTCTATGTGGCGCCTGCAGTCGCCCAGGCTGCCATTGAGACAGGTGTCGCCGGACGCCCCATCGACATCGACGAGTACAGAGACCAGCTGTATCGCAAGCTCTCGCCAGCGCGCCGCGTGCTGTGGAATATCACCGCCGAGGCCCGCGGCAGCAATCGCCGCATCGTGTATCCCGAGGGCGATCACGACAACATCATTCGAGCGGCCCGCCGCGTCTTGGATGAGAACATCGCGAGCCCAGTCTTGCTCGGCGTGCGCGAGTTCATCGAGCAAAAGGCCGCACAGGTGGGGGTGTCACTCGAGGGGATCACCATCATCGATTCGCGACGCAGCGATCACTTGGATAGCTATGCGCGCGCCTATTTCGAGCTGCGTTGTCGCAAGGGAGTGACCACCACCACGGCGCTCTTGGACGTCCGCAAGTCCCGCACCACCTACGCCATGATGATGCTGAGCCAAGGTGACGCGGATGGCGTCGTCGCCGGCTCGAGACAAGATTATCCCGCCACCATTCGCCCAGCTTTGCGCATCATTGGTACGCGCACCGGCATCAAGAGCGCGTGTGGCATGTACATGGTCGTCACCAAGAGCAACGTGCATTTCTTGGCCGACACCACCATCAACATCCAACCCAGCTCAGAGACACTGGCTGAGATCGCTCTGCTCACCGCAGAGCGCGTGGAAGAGCTTGGGCTCACACCGCGGGTCGCGATGCTTTCGTTCTCCAACTTCGGCGATGCGCCGCACCCTGAATCAAAAAAGGTCGCTGAGGCAACGCGTCTGGCGAAAATGCGCCGGCCTGATCTCATCATCGATGGCGAGATGCAGGTCAACTTGGCGCTCAACCCGGCCGATCGACAAAACTACCCATTTTCGACGCTCAAGGGTGAAGCCAACGTGCTCATCTTCCCCAACTTGGACGCGGGGAACGCGGCCTACAAGCTGCTGGCAGCTGCTGGCGGCGCCGATGTCGTGGGCCCCATGCTGCTCGGCATGAACAAACCAGTCAGCGTGCTCCAACAAAACGCCACCGTGGACAGCATCGTGCACATGACGGCCATCACGGTCAGTCAGGCCCTGCACCAGGCACGCCGCAGCTCGCCCCCCCCGGACAAATGAGCGACGATCTGATCCCGTTGGTTCGGGGTCAGTTGCATCGTTTGGTTCTGCGCTGTCGGGCAGTGTCTTGTCGACTCGTGGTCCAACTAGTTCATTGGCAAGTCCGCTGCGATCGTTTCAGGTCGCTGTCTCTGCATCAACCACAGCGCGGATCTTCTCGAGCCCCGCCTGGAGCATGTCCGGGACAGTGAGGGCGCTTACCACCACGCTGCTGCTCAAGGGCAGATCAAACAGGCGCCCAGCCTGCACGCTTACGCCGGCCGCCGCGAACAATTGCAGCCATGTTTCCTCAGCAAGGACGTCAGGCAAGCGCAGCACGATGGACCAGCCCGCGCGCAGGGGCAGCACGGTGACGGCCGAGCCGAAAAATACCTCGCTCACAAGGTCCGCGTTGAGCATCAGGCGCGCACGGATGCGCGCTTGAATGGCCGACACTTGCGTCAGGATTTGAGGCAAGCCCTGTGCAACCAGCTGGTTCACGGACAGAAAGGCATCACTCACGTACTCGAGCTCGGATAGAAATGCCGACGCCTGCCCGCCCTGCGCGCACAACCAACCTAGCTTGAGCCCTGGTGCCCCAGCACTTTTACTGAGACCGCTCAGCGTAAGAACAAGCGGCGCCTCATTACCTAAAACTAACGGGTCGAGGTCTGTTTCGTAGCGCTTCAGCACATACGGCTCAAATACCTCGTCCACGACCAGGGGCACTCCCAGGGCCAAAAGGGCGCGTAGTTCGGCGCCGCTCATCACGTGTCCCGTGGGGTTGTGCGGGCTAATAGCGACGACGAATCGCACACGCTGTGCAAGCATTTGAGCGCGATCAGGCAGGCTCGTGGTGTCCATGAACCAAGCGCCGTCGTAGCGCAGTCGGTAGCGAAGCAGGCGCACACCACACAACTGTGCCAAGTCGTCCAAGAGCGGATAACCCGGGGTCGGTACCAGGATAGAGTCCCCCGGATCACAGAGCAGAAGTAACAGATAGGCGTAGGCCTCACTCGTGCTCGCCGTGAGTAGCAGCTGCTCGGCGGACACCGCCGCGCGCGGGCTCAGGTACCTGGCCAACGCCCCGCGCGCGCTGCCGAGCCCGCGCGGATCAGCGTCATAAGGAGCGCTGGGCAATCCGGACAGCCACTGCGGCCCAAGGCAGGACAATTGCGCGCGCTCCGGCTGCGTCACCGTGAGGTCCAGGACCAGGCCAGACGGGAGCGCGGTCGGGAGCGCGGCGGACGGGTCCTTTGGTTCAAACCGCCCGCGCCGCGACAAATACCCGGGAAATTTGGGGATTGTGGCCACGTGGAGAGACAGTAGCGCAAGAACATCGCTAGTGGCATGCTGCGCGCCCCATGGCCGACGACTTTGCCTCAATGTTCGAAAACTCCACCCAATCCGCCGGACGAGGTCCTGCCCCACTCGAAGCAGGGCAGCTGATCGAGGGCACGGTTCTGGCCATCAGCGGCGGCTTGGTCGTCGTTGATATCGGGTCCATGGCGGACGCGACCCTCGACTTGCTCGAGTTCGAAGACCGACCCGTCCAGGTGGGCGACAAGATCCGCGCCACGGTCTCCAATCCGCGCAAGGACGGCCCAGTGCTCACACTTTCGCTCGGCAAAGGTGGGACCAGCGTCAACACCAGCCAGCTCGAGATGGCGATGGCCGGACGCACACCCGTCACCGGTACCGTCAGCGCCTCCAACAAGGGTGGCTACACCGTGGATGTGGCGGGGATCCGCGCCTTCTGCCCCATTTCGCAGATCGATGCCGGATTCGTCACCGATCCACAGATCTTCGTTGGTCAGACGCTCGATTTCTTGGTGACCGAAATCCGCGAGGGTGGGCGCAACGTTGTCGTTTCTCGACGCAAGCTGCTGCAAGATGGGCGGAGAGCTGCAGAAGACCAGCTGATCCAGACCTTGAAAACCGGCGAAACGGTGACCGGCACTGTCAAGAAACTGGTCCCCAAGGGCGCTGTGATTGATTTGAGAGGAGCCGAAGGGTTCATCCCCATCTCGGAGTTGTCCAATGGTCGTGTGGCCAAACCAGACGACGTGGTCTCGGTCGGTGAGACCGTGCAAGCTCAAGTACTCAGCATCGATCGCAATGAAAAGGGCCTGAGTCTCCGACTTTCGCTCAAGGCGCTGAGCGCCTCAACTGAGCCCAGCGCGCCCGCTGCACAGGTGGACGAAATCTTGGAAGGCAAGATCGTCAAACATGTCGTGGGCGGCTTGATTGTCACAACCGGAAAAGGCGAGGGACTCGTACCCACTCGTGAGCTCAGCCTGGCCCCAGGCGCTGACCACCGCCGCGCCTATCCTGTCGACACCACCATCCAGGTGGTCGTGGTCAGTCGGGACGCAACCAACGGCAAACTGCGTTTCAGCGTCGATCGAGTGGCCCAGGTCCAAGAGCGCAACAACTACAAGGAGTTTGGCTCAGTCAAGAAGGGCGAAGCGACGCGCAACTTTGGCAGTTTAGGCGACTTGATGGCCGGAAAGTTGAGTGGCCTCGCTACTTCGGCCGCGGGACCCCACAAAACAGGACCCAAGGACGACGGCTCTCAGGGATCGAAGTCCAGCCCAGGTGTACGCCGCAGATAGACGCAGCCCAATCCGCCTACGTAGACAGCAAGTCCCTCGACGCTCTTGCGTCCGTCAGCTAGGCGGAAGGTATGGCCGACACTCCTCTCGCTGAGCGCAGTTGCATCCCTTGTCGCGGCGGCGTCCCGCCGCTGACCGTCGCGCAGTATGCCCAGTTTCTCCGCGACCTTCCCGAGTGGAAGGTGGTGGACGAACATCACCTCAGTCGTAACTTCACGTTCAAGGACTTCGTGAGCGCGCTCGCGTTCGTCAATCAGGCGGGGAACGTGGCGGAGGAGCAAGGCCATCACCCCGAGATCACCGTCGGCTGGGGGCACGCCCTGGTAGAAATCTGGACCCACAAGATCAACGGTCTCACAGAGAGTGACTTCGTGCTCGCGGCCAAGCTCGATCAGCTGCTGTCGCTACCTCCCCACGAGTGAAGGCAAACACGCAGGTCGTATGGAAATTCAAGGTCGGCGACGTTCAGACAATTTCGAGGATCGCGGGCAAGGTCAGGGTCCTCGTCTGGGGGGTGCAGGGATCCCCGTGCAACTGCTGCTCATGTTGGTGCAGCGCCTCGGCTTCAAGGGCAGCTTGATCGTGGCGGCCCTCGCTGGGGGCGCCTACTTGCTGATGCCAGATGTTTTCAAGCAGGCACTGCTCGGCGGCGGCACCCAACAAGAAAGTCCACGGGCACCTGGGCGCGGAGCATGCGAGCTTTCATCACAAACCTCTCATGCGTGTGATTTTTCGCGTGTCGTGTTGGCCTCGACCGAAGACGTGTGGACGGGCAAGTTTGCCGCGGGTGCGTTACCCGACTACGGCGTAGCCGCTCCTAGCTATCAAGCGCCCACCTTGGTGGTCTTTTCTCAGGCGGTGTCTACCGGCGGCTGTGGAGAAGCCACGAGCGCAGTGGGCCCGTTCTATTGCCCCGCCGATCGCAAACTCTACATCGACCCGGAGTTTTACGAGACGATGGCAAAGCGGTTGAAAGCGCCCGGCGATTTTGCCCAGGCGTACGTGATCGCGCACGAGGTAGGCCATCATGTGCAGAGTCTGATCGGCGCTGCGCGGCTACGAAGCGCCGCCACCTCAAAGAATCAGGCCTCCGTGCGCTTTGAACTCCAGGCAGATTGCTTGGCCGGCGTGTGGGGTCACACCGCGCGCGCCTCCTTGGCGATTTCGGACGAAGATCTCGGCGAAGCGCTGCACGCGGCCCACGCCATCGGCGACGACGCCCTCGGCCATCAAGACCAAGCCACGTTTACCCACGGCTCAAGCGAGCAGCGCAAGCACTGGTTTCGTACTGGTTTTGAGAGCGGCGACGCCCGCAACTGCGACACGTTTGCAGTCGCTACGCCTTAGGCCGTGCAGCGCTCAAATGTCAGTGAAACACCACTCTGCTCAACCATCCGTGGATTCGTAGTTGCCACTGTCCCCGGGGCCGCCCCAACCACCGCTGGTTGCACCGCTGCCGCCCGTCGCGCCACTGCCGCCGGACCAACCGCTGCCGCCCGTCGCGCCACTGCCGCCAGACCAGCCGCTGCCGCCCGTCGCGCCACTGCCGCCGGTGGGATAACAAACGCAGCCGCCAGCTCCAGTACCACCCGTCGAGCCGGACCAACCGCTGCCGCCACTGCTGGCACCAGTCGGGCCTGACCAACCGCTGCCGCCACTGCTGGCGCCGGTCGGGCCTGACCAACCACTGCCGCCACTGCTGGCACCAGTCGGGCCTGACCAACCGCTGCCGCCACTGCTGGCGCCGGTCGGGCCTGACCAACCACTGCCGCCACTGCTGGCGCCAGTCGGGCCTGACCAACCACTGCTCGTAGCACCCGATGGGCCGCAGTAGCAGACGACTCCCCCGGTGCTCCCGGTGCCGCCGGTTCCGCCCAACCAATCTGATGCGCCCGTGCCTCCGGTCCACCCTGATGCGCCCGTGCCTCCGCTGTCGCCCGTCGTGTCAACGTGCTCAACGGTGCCGCTACTGCCGGCTCCGGTGTCCCCATCGCCCTCGGCCGCCGTGGATGATCCGTCGTGGTGCCCGTGCCCTCCGGAGCCAAAGTCATAGTCGGCCGGACCAGTGCAGGCAGCACACGTGAAGGCCAAAGCAAGCGAGGAAGGCACCGTCCATTTGTCGGTCATGAGATAGCAGGCCACAGCGACACAAGGGCGTCAAGCTGCACCGCACTCTCATTTTTACCTCCCCACGCGCGGCGTGTATTTGTGATTATCACAAATGAACCGTGTGCTGCGTGCCCGCAATGCCGAGCTGCATCATCTTGTCCGCAGTCGCTACCCAACTGGCAACTTCATCACACGCGCCAAACGGCGCGCGGGCCCGACGTCATCCGCTGCTCGTGCACGGCGTGCCCATCATTGGGACTCAGCAGCATCCTCAGTCTCGCCGTGGAGCGCCTCGTCTTCCGCGACCAGCTCCTCCGGCTCACCAGGCGCGCCACCAATCCGGCCTGCGATGTATTCACGCGGTGTTGCGCCAAGCAGCTCGCGGAACACGCGATGGAACTGGGCGTAGCTACCAAACCCTGCGTCGAGCGCAGCCTGCATGAGGTTGCCTCCCCCGGGCGCCACCATTTGCAGGAAGCGTTCGATGCGCAAGCGGTTCTTGTATTCAACCAGGCCTACGCCCATCTCTTCGTTGAACACGTGCCCGAGCTTGGTGGGGCTCACCGCGAAACGTTTGGCCAGCTCGCGGCCCGAAAGTGATGGATCTTTGTGCAGGGCATGCACGACGGAGATCACCAGCGAATCCCGATCATCGTTGCCCACGCGCGGCGGACGCGACAAGAGTGACCGCCACGGCAACGCCTCGCCGCCCTGTCGCACGTCTTGAATGATCCCGCCGATCAAGCGCGAAAAAATCGCCGCCTGGACCTGCAGTGCCTCATTCATCGCGGCGCCAGTCCGGGCCGCATCATTCGTCAAGATGCCCACTGGGCCATGACGGCCCAAGATGGGCGTGATGGCATTCCATCCAGTCCCCACCACGCGCGCCTCACCGTTGTCAGCCACGACCAGGGGCACGTCGGAGAAGGCCATCCAGCGGGCGACGCCCGCCAGCGCCTGGGCAGTGGCTTCACGATGACGCATCCCCGCCTTGAAATAGAAATTGTGCTCGTCCGTGGTGCGACCGTCCATGTCGGTGCCCCAGGTGCCACACAAATTTTCCCCGCTGTCGTCGTAGAGAAAGATAGCCGCCCGCTCCAGCCCGATGCGATCCCTGGCCAACTCCACTGCGCGCTTGAGCACCGTATCCAGATCACGGTAGCTCATGAGCTCATCGGTGGCGCTGAGCACGCCGACCGAACCAGTTCCCACAGCTATGGGAAGAGGTGAATGAGGCGCCTTCTCAGTCAAGACGGGCCAGGCAATGTCTTTGCGGGGACGAATGTCGCTCACGTGAGGATCTTGCCACCAAGCCATCGCCCACACCAGGTTGGGGCCCCTAGGCTTGGAATTCGCTCCCCGCCGCAGGGCACGCCCCGCGCCGAAAGCCCAGCCGGAGCAGACGCAACACGCATCACGCGCTCACTCGGTGAGAAACTTCACCTGACTGATGCAGAACGAAAACGGGACCTCAGACTCTCCCTTGGATTCGGGGATGACATGAAATTGGATCCCGAGCATCTGATCCACGGGGAACGGATCACCCGGCATCATGTAGTTGTTCTCATCCACCGGCGGCCGAAAGACATCCTCCCACAGGACGGTATTTTTGCCCTGTCTGATGGGGCTGCGTTTCCACTCGGTCTCGCCTTCGGCTTGCCAGAAGGGCGAGCCATACGGATGTTCCTCGGTGGACGCGCCAGCAGGCAACGTGGCCCCGGGCGGATAGGACGTGAGCTCACCCTCGGCGGTCAAGCGCACTGTTCCTTGAGCTTCGGGAAGTTCAACGGCTTGTTCCAAGACGATGGGGAATTCAACACGCAGTGGCGGCGGCGGCTCGGAGGCGTGCCACTCGAGATTGAACGAAATACCAATAACGCGGTGCTGGTCCGCATTCCACGGCTCGCGCGCGGCGATCGCGTCGTAGTCGCGCACGCCCACCTGCTCGGGATGCAGATCGAGATCGAACCCCAGGCCGGCCCCCCACATGCTGGAAAAATCGAGGCCGTTGTCCTCGAAGCAGTTGATGGTGTTGACCCCGGTGCACTGACTCGATGCGTCAGCAAAGGCCGATTCAGTGCAACAATTGATCACCTGAGCGACCACACCGCTGATGCACATCTTTCCCCCTTCGTTGGGAAAGCCCAAGGAAGGCAGGTGGGTCTCGGGATACGCTACGCTCGAGCATTGTTCTTCCGCGTGGTAGCCCACATCCGTGCACGACTTGGGATTGCCGTACGCGTCACCGTAGACGTACCACTGGCCGTTGATGTCGAGCTCCTCGGAGGAAATGACGCCGTCACTTTCCACTTCGGGATAGACGCCATCTAAAACGGGCAGCGGCTCGATCGGCCCGCATCCTGCAGCCATCGAGAACAGTGAACTCGTCGCTAGACCGACCACAACCCACGCGGTGCAGCTGACGACCATGCGCTGAGATCTAGACCTGCCCGTAGGGTCCAGCTCCACCACGGCATGCTCCAAATTCACCATTGCATGCTCCAGTTGACGAACACTCGCTCAGGAGCAACTTGCGCGGTGACCTTGGCCTCGTCCGTGGGCCGGACCAAAAGCAGCACGATGCCCGTCGTCGTCACCACCCCACTGGCGATTGCGAGGCCCAGGGTCACATGCCGTGCGCGACGGATGGAGTCGCCCAACTCGTTGTGCTCGATGAGCGCTTCGTCGCTCGCGTCGCCTGCCGACAGCATCGTTTGGTCCTGCTTCCACACCGTGTAGCGCCCATGGTTCCAAAAGAAGTGCGCCAGCGTCGCGGCTGCGAGCCCCAAGCCGGTGCCCGTCACCGCCCAGCCCGCGACCTGAGTGGCGCTGTGCTGTCTGGGCGCCGCGGTCTCACTGCGCTCGGCTGCAGATGAAGCCCCTGAGTCCGGCCCGCAGTGCACATGGGTGGCGCTCCCGCTCACCACCTCCACATCCACGACTCGGCTCCCGCCCCGTGGATCCAAGAACGTCACCTTGTGCGCCCCTGCCTCCACCGTAAGCGGCGTGGTCGTGGGGATAGCCACGCGGCGCCCGTCCACCTCCGCCGTGACTTGGTTGTCTGCGCACGTCAGATAGAGCACGGTGGGCAGCGCCGTGGGATGACAGATGTCCGGTGCCGCGCCGCTTTGCTCGAGTTGCGCGATGTGGTCCACGACGGCCTGGCGGCGATCCGCCGCGATACTACTACCTCCGACGTCCAGGTACTTGGAGTACGCATCCACCGCAGCGCAGGGGCGTCCGAGGGCGAGCTCCACCTGACCCAGACCAAAATACGCGTCCACGGGTGGATTGTTGGCCACGGCGCGCTGAAACGCTGCCTGGGCATCCAAGAATCGCTTCTGGCTGGCTAGGCGCACGCCTTGTTCATACAGGGTGCGCCCTCCGGGGGACTCGGCGTAGCACAATCCCACGCAGCTGATTGCGCCCAGGACAAGAGCGCATCGCCCCAGTGCACTCGAGATGTGTCTGAGCAAACCTGCCCGGGGTCGTTTCCAAGAATACATTGCCGCGATCAAGACCGAGCCGCAAAAGACCAAGGCCTCTCACGAGCCGCTACTGGCACGTTTCTACATTGAAGATCCCGTCGAGTCCATTGCACCGCGCCGGGGCTTCGGATGATGGCTGACTGCTATTTTGAGGGGATCTCGCGGGTTGCGCGGGCGAGCGCGGGGCCTCACTCGGCTTGGCCCCGGTGTTGGTCTTGGGCTGCGCGGCGCGATCCGTCGCTGGGTCGCGCCGGCCGCTCACAGAGCGGGGCGCGGCGGTTGGGGCCCGCTCCGGGGCGCTGGCTTGCCCAGTTGGACTCGGATCAACTGGGCCGAGCGGAGAGCTGTCGTTGGCGCGTTGAGCGCTGGCGGGCGCCGTTGGGTGGGATACTCCCGGATGGGATGCTCCCTCGATGGGCGGCGTGACCGAGGATGTGGGCGATGGATGATGCGCCTGTTCTGCTGCGCTCGGTGGCGTGTCCGAGGGATGAAATAGGCCGCGGGTGGCGAGCAGGGTTACGAGTGCGCCCAGCGCAAAGAGCAACAGCCCCCAACCCAGGTTGCGCCACCCCCCCCACACCGAACCACGTGGCGCCACGACGGGGGGCACGGGACTTTCATGAACCACCGCGAAAGCTTCGGCCCGGCGCGTGACGCGCGGCGAAGGTGGGGGTTGCGACGGCCGACTGGGCACCGTCGGATCGGTCACCGGGGGCTCGACAATGATGCGCGTCTTGGGCGCTTCTTCTGCAGAAATGGCCGACGCGGCCTCACTCGGTGACGAGAGCTGCGCCCTGGCCAAGACAGCCAACGGCTCGCTGGTGATGGGACCGTACAGGTCCACGTGGGCCGCACGGACTGCCTCACGCATAGCGGCCGCAGAGACCCAACGTTTGGTTTTTTGTGGCTGAAGCGCCAGCGAAATGATCTGCACCACATGGGGCGGAACATCCTGGCCGAGCCTCGAAAATGACCATGCCCTGTCCTCGTACGACTGGTCCCAGAGTGGAACCGAGGAATCATCAGGCTCCGCCAACAGGGCCATCATGAGCGCACCCACGGACCACAGGTCGGAGCGCGCGTCGATGTCCTCGAAAAATCCATTGCCCTGCTCGGGAGACATGTAGCGATCGGTGCCGACCACCTCCTCCTCGTCGTCGTCTTCCCGTGCCGAAGCCGTTCCGTCTGCGCCGAGCGCTTTGGCTATGCCAAAATCGAGCAGTTTTACGCGACCATCACGCAAGATCATGACATTGGACGGCTTGATGTCGCGATGGACGATGCCCTTTTGGTGCGCTTGCACCAGCGCCGTGAGCAACTGGTCCGCGATGTTGAGCACCTGCGCTGTGCTCATCGCCAAGCGCGGCGGTCCCACGAACTTGCCCAAGTCAACTCCGTCCAATAATTCCATCACGATGTAGAAGTTGCCTTCTTCATCGATGTCGTCTTCCAGGATGGTCACGACCGCCGGGTGTCCCACCCGGTTGGCCAAGTATCCCTCCTCCAAGAAGCGCGCGCGGATGGATTTGTCTTTGGCGAAACGCGGATGCAAGACTTTGACAGCCGCCAAACTCTCATTGCGCCGCTTGGTTGCGTACACGACACCCATGCCCCCAGCGCCGAGTAGGCGCAGGACCTGGTACTTTCCGTGGATCCACTCCCCAGTTTGTCGCATCTTTTCTAGCCACCGTCGGCGGTTTGAGCAGGACTTACTCTAGCGACTCAAATGCCCCTGAAAAAGCCCAAGGAGCAAGCTGCTCTGCTCGGCTGTGTTGTTGCACCTTCACGCGCCTACACACGGCGCAGCTCGAGCGGGGCAACCACTTTGCGTGCAAACAGGTCCTGCACTGTATCATGCAGAGTTTCACCCGGATCGCGGGGCGAGAAGCCCAACAGGCGTTCGGCCTTTTCTGCGCTGCAGTACCAAAAATACTGGCCCATCTCGGCGCTCTGCTGATCGACGGGGGGCGTTCCTCCGAGCTTGCGTAGGCCGCGGTCATACAGGTCAAACACCGTGCTGGCGATCAGTCGATTGCGCGGCATCGACAAGACCGGCTCGGGTACTCCGCTGATGCGGGACAGCCGCGCAAAGAAACTCTTGAGCGGCATGTTGGCCCCGTTGAGCAAATAGCGCTGTCCAGGGCGACCCTTCTCCAAGCAAAGTATCATGCCGCGCGCCGCGTCCCGTACGTCGACAAACGCAATTCCTCCCGCTGGGGTCGCGACGATGGCCTTCTCTAAAAACTTGCGGACGTCGCCCGTGGATGACTCACGCACATCGCCCGGTCCCAAGAGCAAGGATGGACAGGCGATCATGACCTCGAACCCGGAGCCGTCGAACTCGAGCGCAACTTTCTCCCCAAAATACTTGGTGCGATAGTAGGGCCAGGCCGCGATGTGCTCGAGCGGAGCAGCTGATTCTTCGTGAGCGATGTGTTTTTTATCGGTGCTGACGGCCAAGGTACCGCTCGTGCTCGCAACGACCACCCGGCGCACTCCGGCGCGGCGCAGACCCGTGAGCGCAGAGCGCGTCCCCTCCACATGGAGACGGTGCAACAGCCCAGCATCGTCCGGCCGCCGCGAAACCAAGCCCGTGCACAAGAGGGCCGAAGCACAACCCTGCGCACTCTCTTCGACCGCTGCACTGTCCAGGATATCCAGGGGCGCTACGGCGCGCCCACCCGCACTGCCTCCGCGTTGCGAAAAGAGCGCGGCGTCGGTGTCCCGCAGCAACTCAGCCACATGACTCCCCAGAAACCCCGTTGCTCCAGCCAACCACACTTTGCCCAACTTGGTCTCCATCTCAGCCTCTGCCCTCAGCGTTGATCAGGGGGGCTTCATCCCAAGAGCTTTTGAGCCGTTCGGTGGGAATTGAAAGCCGAAACAGCTTCTGCATGGAGAGCAGGTGGGCCACGTTGTTGGTCTTGATCTGGCCGCTCATGAAATCGTTGGGCCCCGGTACCCAGGCCATTCGCACGATGCGTTCGAACAATTGCGGGCTGGTCTTGAGGACACAATCCGCGGCTTCCACGGTCTTGCCCTGCGCTACCTCGAGCTCAGTGGGCGTGGCCCGCACCGTCCAGCGTTCATCACCCAGGGAGAAGTAGTAGCTGAGCGGGGCACTTACGACGCCAGGCACGAAGCGCAGCTTGAGTTCGTCAAACACCTCCCGCAGTCCCTCGGGCTCGGGCGCTTCACTGCGCCGGATGGCGGCGATGTCGAGTTCGTTCAGGTCGAGGTGGCGACCTTGAGCAAGCGCTGAGACGGCCAAGTGCGCAATCTTGGTCACCACCCGTGCAGCGTCGGTGGCCGTGAGCCCTTCGCTCATGCGCCGCAAGTCTGCCACGGGCAGCACCGGACCAATGCGTGCCTCGAGCTTGCGGCCCCTGATCCATTTGGCGCCTTTGGGGAGGACGTTGCTCGTCCCCTCCAGCCAAATGGGTAAAACATCCACGTCATGGTGCAGCGCAAGGTGGCCCATGGCGGCCTTGAAGGGGCGCAAGCGCCCATCCGCTGAGCGCGTTCCTTCAGGGAAAATCAACACCGTCTTGCCGGCATCCAGCAGCTCACCCGCCTGACGCAGTGCGCCGCGCAGCGAGCCAGCGCGGCTCATGGGCACCAAGTTGGTCAATTGCTCGAAGTAAGCGCGCCGGTACTTGCCTTCGAAAAAGTAATCTTGCGCGGCCAAGGTCATCAAGTGGGTGCCGTAGGAACCGAGCGCGTGCTTGACCAAGCCTTGGTCCAAATGACTGGCGTGGTTGGCCACGACGAGCACGTGCCGATTGTGAGGGATGAAGTTCTTGCCTTGGACGTTGGCGGACATGATCGCCCGGTAAAACGCCGCTTGGCCCTGGCCAAGCCAGCTCTTGCCCAACTTGCGCAACGGCGCTGGCAGCGTCAGGTCATCGGAGGCATCGTCGTCAACGATGTTGCTCGTACGGCTGGGCACGAATCCGCGCTGACGACGCACCTCGTCCACCAATTCAGCGACGGTTTGGGCCGCGCTGAGCTTCTCTCCGTCGAGGCGCAACTGGAGCTTGGCTTCGAGCGCCACCAACAGATCGAGCGCCATCAAGGAGTCAAACCCAAGATCGCCGCGCAGCGTCATGTGCCCGTGCACGGCCTGCTGGGTGCGCCGCGAAACTTGCAGCACTTGGGCCCGCACCACTCTTTCGAGCTCATCATGCACAGCGTCGGGGGCCAGCGAGGGAGACCGGGCATCACCCGCAAAGCGCTTGCGCAACTCAGCTCTCTTGACCTTCTTGGTCGAGGTGCGCGGCAGTTCCTCCTCGGAGCAGAAGTAGATTGCAGGGCGTTGCAGTGAGGGCAGTTGCTGCACCTGCGCCTCGAGTGACTGCTTGGCAACGCGACGGCGCTCCTCCGGCTCGTCGCCTGCTGCGCTTTGCGGCACGTACACGCAGGCTAGGCGTTCCCCGCCGCGACCATCCGGGACGCCAAAGACGCTCAACTCTTTGACGTGTTCGACCTCCCCGAGGCGCGCTTCCACATCATCGGGGTACACGTTCTCCCCGTTGGAGGCCACCACGACGTCCTTGGCGCGGCCCACCAAAGCGAGCCGGCCCCGGCCGTCCAACTTGCCGAGATCACCCGTGTGCAGCCAACCCTCACTGTCCAACACCGCGCGCGTTGCCTCCGCGTTGTCAGCATAGCCCAGCATCACATTGGGACCGCGTGCTAACACTTGTCCCACACCCTGCTCATTGGGCTTTTCTATGCGGATCTCCACGCCAGGCACCGCGCGTCCCACGTGCCCCGCCTTGGCCTTGGGACTGCCTTGCGCCACGGTGAGCACCGGCGAGGCCTCGGTGAGACCGTAGCCTTCTGCCAAATGCAGCCCGAGGCCTTGAAACAGCCCGTGGGTATCCTCTTTGAGCGCCGCGCCACCGCTCACCAAGTACTTGAGATGCCCGCCGAGCTCCTTGTGCACCGCACCAAACAGCGTTCGGCCCAAGTCCAAGCCCGTCGCCTGACCGAGACCGCGATTGACCTCGAGCAGGATATCGAAGGCGAACTCCGCCACTGGTCCGCGCTCTGCCACGCGCGCAAAAATACGGCGCTCGAGCATTTCCCACAGCGCGGGGACACCCACGAGCGCCGTGGCGCGTGCGGCGCGCAAGCCATGTGCCAGGCGCTCCGCGTTCAGTTCGTCCAAGTAGACTACGCGCGCGCCCCGCGAGAGCGGCAGCAGCAGGCCACACGTGAGTTCGAACGTGTGGTGCAGCGGCAGCACGCTGAGTACGCGGTCAGACGGACCCAGCGGAAACAGCGGCGCGAGCGCCGCCACCAGGGACGCCAAGTTGTGATGAGACAACATGACCCCCTTGGGCTTGTCCGTGGTGCCGCTGGTGTAGATGAGCAACGCCAAGTCTTGCTCCAACGCGCCCCAGGGGCCAGCGCCGGGATCTTCATCGGACAGGGCATC
>Ga0315912_10000956_pt1 | contig 40196 bp, 30 predicted proteins | sample VfabasoilMG_FD_204469 | JGI IMG/M metagenome (GOLD analysis project Ga0315912, IMG submission 204469) | Garden soil microbial communities collected in Santa Monica, California, United States - V. faba soil | ecosystem: Environmental > Terrestrial > Soil > Garden | place: USA: California... | reverse complement strand
CCGTGGGCCGGCGGGGGGGGTGGGGGGGAAGGGGAAGAAGCAGAAGACGGAGAAGAAGACGGAGAAGAAGACGGAGAAGAAGGGCGGGAGGGCGAGGAAGGTGAAAGGGAAGGTGAAGAGCAGCGGGGACGGGAAGGTGAAGAAGCGCAGGAGGAGGTAGGGCAACGGAACACACACGCGTGCTCCGCATCGCGTACCCCGCGCAGCGGCCGGGCGGAGGACCGCCCGGCCGCTGCGCGGGGTCTTAGGGGGAGAGGGTCTCGGTGCGGGTGGGGTGCCGCTGTCCCGCGGTTACTGGGTTGCGGGATCGCGCGCGGGGTGTTGCAGGGCGGGCAGCAGCGTGGCGCGCAGGTCGGCCAGCGTGTCGGTCTCGATCGCCGCGCGGATGCGTGCGAGCAGGCGGTGGAAGAAGGTCAGGTTGTGCAGGGTCAGGAGCATGGGCCCGAGCATCTCGTCGGAGGTGCAGAGGTGGCGCAGGACTGCGCGCGGGTAGCGCGTGCAGGCGGGGCAGGGGCATTCGGGGTCGAGCGGGGCGGGGTCGCTGCGGTAGGTGGCGTTGCGCAGGTTGAGCTTGCCGCGGCTGGTGAACGCGTTGTGGTTGCGCGCGTGGCGCGTCGGCGTGACGCAGTCGAACAGGTCGACGCCGCGCTCGACGGCGTCGAAGAAGTCTTCGGGCGTGCCGACGCCCATGAGGTAGCGCGGCCGGTCGTGGGGCAGGTGCGGCGTCGCGTGCTCGATCGCCGCGCGCATCTGGGCGCGGTCCTCGCCGACGCTGACCCCGCCGATCGCGTAGCCCGCGAGGTCGTGCGCCGTCGCCGCCCGCGCGTTCTCGCGCCGCAGGTCCTCGAACACGCCGCCCTGCACGATCGCGAACAGCGCCTGGCCGGTCTCCTCGCCGCCGTGCTCGCGGTGGCGCCGCACGCACTGCTCGAGCCAGCGGCGCGTGCGCTCGCAGGCCGCCTCGACGTCGGCGCGCGCGCTCGGATCGGCCGGACAGTGGTCGAAGGCCATGGCCACGTCGGCGCCCAGCTTGCGCTCGATGTCGACCACGCGCTCGGGCGTCAGGCGCACCGGCGAGCCGTCGACGATCGAGCGCAGCGTGACGCCCTGCTCGTCGATGGCCGAGATGTGGCCCAGCGAGAACACCTGGTAGCCGCCCGAGTCGGTCAGGATCGGTCCCTGCCAGTCCATGAAGCGGTGCAAGCCGCCGAGCTCCGCGACCAGGTCTTCGCCGGGCCGCAGGTGCAGGTGGTAGGTGTTGGCCAGGATCATCGTCGCGCCCGCGGCGGCGAGATCGCGGGGGAAGACACCCTTGACCGTGCCCTTGGTGCCGACCGGCATGAAGGCCGGCGTCGGCACCGCACCGTGCGGCGTGCGGAACAGGCCCGCGCGCGCCGCCGAGCTCGATGCGCGCGCGAGGAGCTCGAAGCCGAAGCCCGCGCGCCGGAACTGCGCCAGCGGCGTCGCGGCGGCCGGCCGCGGAGGCGGAGCGCTCACGGGAACAGGCCGGTCTCGCTCGGCAGCTGGCCGACCAGCTTGGGATCGAGCCCGATCGCGCGGCACCCGGCGGCGGTGATCAGCCGGCCGCGCGCGGTCTTCTGCAGGAATCCCGAGCGCAGGAGGTGCGGTTCGAACACGTCCTCGATCGTGTCCTCGGCCTCGCCGACCGCCGCGGCGATGGTCTTGATGCCGGTCGGCTGTCCCGGGTGGTGCGCCAGGACGCGCAGGATGCGGCGGTCGAGGTCCTCGAGCCCGTTGGGGTCGATGCCCATGCGCTGCAGCGCCTCGTGCGCCAGCGCCTCGCCGATCGACGCCGCCCCGCGCACCTGCGCCAGGTCGCGCACGCGGCGCAGGAACCGGTTGGCGATGCGCGGCGTGCCGCGCGCGCGCCCGGCGACCAGCCGCGCCGCGGGCGCGTCGATCTCGACGCCCAGGATCGAACTCGAGCGCGCCAGGATGCGCTCCAGGTCCTCGAGCGGGTAGGGCGCCAGCCGTTCGGAGATGCCGAAGCGCCCGCGGAACGGCGCGGAGAGCAGGCCTTCGCGCGTGGTCGCGCCGACCAGCGTGAAGGGTTGCAGCGTCAGCGGCACGATGCGCGCGTTGGGGCCCTGGTCGAGCGTGAAGTCGACCGTGTAGTCCTCCATCGCGGTGTACAGGTACTCCTCGACCGCCGCGGGCACGCGGTGGATCTCGTCGATGAACAGCACGTCGCCGCGCTTGAGCTGCGTCAGCACGCCGACCAGGTCGCGCGGCCGCTCGAGCGCCGGACCGCTGGTGGCCTGCAAGCCGCTGCCGAGCTCGCGCGCCAGGATGCGCGCCAGGCTGGTCTTGCCCAGGCCGGGCGGGCCGGAGAACAGCACGTGGTCGAGCGCCTCGCTGCGCGCGCGCGCCGCCGCGATCGCGATGCGCAGGTTGTCGAGCACCTGCGCCTGGCCGACGAACTCGGAAAGCGTCTGCGGGCGCAGCGTCGCGTCGAAGTCGCTTTCGGGCGGGCCGCCTTCCGGTTCGCAGGCGAGGGCTTCGGGATCGAAGACGTGGTCCGTGGAGGCCATGGCGAGGAGCCTACGCTCGGGCCGCGCGCGGTTGAACGCTGCGCAGGCACGGAATGCCGCGCGCGGGCGGCTCCCGCCCGCACCGGGCTCGCGCCGCCGGCGCGGTGTGCGGGAGCGCACGAGCCGCGCGGGGCCGGCGCACGGACGGCGGCCGGCCGGGACCCCGGGCGCCCGCCGCGCGTGTCCGGAGCGGGAGGCGATCCACGCGGTAACTGGGGCCTGACCAAGAGGTAAGATGCAGTTGTCCCGACCCGGGTCAGGCCTGCACGGACCCGGGCACGGGACTTGACCTTTCCACGGCACCTCTGGATCCTGCGTGCCGCGATCCAGGGTCGTCCGGGCGCCGCCCGGCCGCTACCCTGTTCACCCCCCTCAGCTTTCCGTTCCACACGACGTCGACCGCGTGCGCGCCGGCCCCTGCCGGACGGACCGGACGCCGCCCCGGCGAACTGCAGCGTGCGCAGTGCGACGGCCCGTGCGGAGCCTCCCGATCGCTCCGAACACACTCCAGGTAGATGCGAACATGAACCAACTGCGGCTCACTGTGGCCTTGATGGGTTCCTCGGCCCTGCTGCTCGCCGGCTGCGGCGGCAGCTCCTCCGACAGCGGGACGGGCGGCGCCGGCTCCGCCATGGACATCCAGCAGGTCGCCAACGGCTTCGGCCAGATCCTGCCCCACACCGCGCGCAAGGTCGACGCGAACGGCACGCCCACCCAGACCGTGATCTCGATCCGCACGATCGACGATCTCATTAACAACGTAGTGCAGGGCAACAACGTGTTGCCGGCGCCGCAGTGGCCGATCGGGGCGACGCTGCCCAATGGCGCGCCGGGCAACCACTTCTTGTTCGCCGAGTTCCAGCAGTCGCTCGACATCGACACGGTGCTCTCGCCGCTGCCCAGCGCGCAGTCGAGCTTCGGCCTGACGGGCTCCGTGACGCTGGTCGCGCAGGATCCCGCCACCGGCATCACCGAGCCCGTGCCCTGCCGCGTGCTGGTCGACGGCTACACCTACGCCGGCGCGCCCGCGGGCATCCCGCCGGTGCTCGAGCTGCAGCAGTGGGTCGAACTCGTCGACGGCGTGCCGGTCGCCGTGCGCCCCGAGGGGGCCGGCTTCCCCGGCGTGGCCTCGACCTTCCAGGGCTCGTCCAAGCTGATCTCGCCCAAGACGATCTGCTTCGTCGCCGACACGGACAACGACCTCTCGACCTTCGAGACCTTCCCGACCGGCCGCCAGATCAAGATGCGCATCAGCACCGCGGTGCGCGCCAGCAACGGCAACTTCCTGCGCAACCAGGGCCTGGCCTGCACCACCGTCGGTCCCGACCTCGTGCGCCCCGAGGTCTCGGTCACGCCGCCGCCGATCCAGAGCCCGGTGATCACGCCCGGACAGGGTGACACCGACGTCGACCCGCTGACCGACATCACGGTCGAGTTCACCGAGCCGATCCAGCCGCTGTCGCTCGGCTCGCTGACCGACGGTTCGCCGCCGCTGCCCTCGGCCGCCGTCGGCATCTCCTTCGGTCCCTCGGCGAACACGGTCAGCGTGCCGTTCACGGTGCTGCCCGCCAGCGTCTACGACCTCTCGACCTACCGCCTGACGCCGGCCTTCAACTTCCCCGGCGAGGGTCCGGTCTCGGACCAGTGCGGCATCTTCAACCGCGTCGACGTGGCCATCAACAGCGGCCAGTTCGCCGACCTGGCGGCCAACACGAACGTCCTCGGCGGTTCGACCTTCTTCGTCACCGGCGAGGGCCCGGGCATCGTCAACGCGCCGGTCGCGCCCGATGCGATCTACATGGCGCGCGCCGGCGCCATCCCGGGCATCTCGGTGATCGACCTCAACGGCTTCGGCGGTTCGACGGGCAATCCCGACTACGACCCGAGCTACCAGAACTTCGTGCAGGGCGACTCGCTCTTCCCGAGCAACCCCAACGTCAAGATCCGCGGCTCGACGCTGATCCCGCCGCTGGCGCCCGGCACGTGCACGATCAACGGCGGCTCGGCGGGGGTCTTCACGCTGACCGTCGACAGTTCGCTGAACAACCTGCTGGTGCGCACGCCGCTGGTCACCTCGGTCGGCGACATGATGATCGGGCACGCGCTCGACAGCACCTTCAACAACGGCCCCTCGCCCTTCGGCTGCCAGGCCGGCGGCGGCAACCTGTGCGCGCTCGACGGCACGAAGGTGATCAACCCGGCCGTCAACGGCAACACGATGCAGCCCGCCCTGCCCGGGCAGGTCAACGGCATCATCGGCACGGGCGCGGAGAACCTGATCTGCTGGGCGCCGCACCCCAACCCTCCGCCGCTGGCCTTCCCCCCGCTGTGCGTCGCGCCCTACATCGGCGCGCAGGAGCCGACCTCGATCAACTCGCCCGCGCCGGCGAACCTGCTCGGCCCCGGTGACGCGCTGGGCACGCCCAACCTGGGCGTCCCGCCCTCGGGCCTCTTGACGCCCGAGCAGAACTGCTACTTCCAGGGCCCCTCGCTGCCCTCGACCAACCCGGCGGCCTGCGCGCCCTACATGGTGCGCCAGCAGATCGGCCAGTACCTGTACGCGATCGACCGCGGCCGCCGCGAGATCGTGGTGATGAACTCGAACCGGATGACGATCATCGATCGCATCCAGACCTCGGACCCGACCACGCTGGCGATGTCGCCCAACGTCAACCTGCTGGCGGTCGTCAACCAGCTGGGCGACACGGTCTCCTTCATCGACATCGACCCCTCCTCGGCCAACTTCCACCAGATCGTGCAGGAGACGGTGGTCGGTTCGCGCCCGCGCGGCATCGCCTGGTGCTCGGACAACGAGGACATCCTGGTCTGCAACGAAGGCGACGGAAACGTCGCGGTGATCTCGGCCCAGTCGCTCGAGGTGCGCAAGACCGTCAGCTCGCAGCTGTCGGAGCCCTTCGACGTCGCGATCACGCCGCGCCAGCAGGGCTTCGGCTTCAATCGCAACGTCTACTTCGCCTACATCATGAACCGCAACGGGCGCGTGGCGATCTACGAGTCCGGTCCCAACACGGTCAACGGCTGGGGCTACGACGACGTGATCGGCATCGCCACGGCGACCTTCCGCAACCCGAAGGCGATCCAGCCCGACCAGATCGACCTGCGCTCGGGCATCTGGATCGCGCACGAAGGCCCGATCAACCAGATCAGCGGCCAGCCGGGCGCCTTCGGCACGCCGGCGGTCTCCAAGCTGGCGATCGTCTCCGGCCTCTCGGGCGCCCTGCCGCTCAACGTGCAGTCGGCCTTGATCCCGCAGTTCCGCGACCTGTTCCTGGGCGTCACGGTCTCGATGGGCACGCCGACCTTGTCGGGTGTGCCGGTCGACATCGCCTTCGACAACCAGCGCAGCCTGTCGGCCCTGCCCAACCCGGTGACGGTCTTCTCGCCGGGCGGCGCGGGCGCGCCGATCAACGGCAAGCAGATGTACCGCGTGCTGCCCAACGGCGCGATCGCCAAGAACAGCACGCCGCGCTACATGTTCGTCGCCGTGCCCAACCCGCTGGCCGGCGAGGGGATCATCGACGTCGTGCGCATCGACCAGAACAACACGCGCATCGACACCAACCCCTTCGTGGTCGGCACGCAGTCGATCCCCGCGCCCAACGTGGCGGTGGTCACCGACTACTTCCGTCAGTGAGCCCTGGTCGCTCGGCCGTCTGATGGCCGGTGCGAGCCGCGGCGCGTGAGGTGCTCCCTCGCGCGCCGCGCGCATTTCACGCCCCGCGCGCGGCGCGCTCAATTCCCGGCAGGCGCGTGCCCCGCGCGGCGAGCTGCGTAGAATGCCGCGCTTCCCCGGCCCGCCCGCATGTCCGAACCCGCCCAGGTCCGCGCGATGTTCGCGCGCATCGCCAGGAGCTACGACCTCCTGAACCGCGTGCTGTCCCTGGGCATCGACCGCCGCTGGCGGCGCGCGCTGCTCGAGCGCGCGGGGGCGCTCGAGGGCCGGCTGGCGGTCGACGCCTGCTGCGGCACCGGCGACGTGGCCTTCGAGCTGGCGCGCGCGGGCGCGCGCGTGGTCGGCGTCGACTTCACGCCCGAGATGCTGGTGCGCGCCGAACGCAAGCGCCCCGCGGCGGGCGCGGCGACGGTCTTCGCCCACGGCGACGCGCTGCAGCTGCCGGTGCGGAGCGCCAGCGCCGACGTGTGCACCAACGCCTTCGGCCTGCGCAACGTCGCCGACCGCCGCGCGGGGATCCGCGAGATGCAGCGCGTGCTGCGCCCGGGAGGGCGGGTGGTGATCCTCGAGTTCAGCATGCCGCCCGGCGCCGTGGTCGGCGGCCTGTACCGCTTCTACTTCACGCGCCTCCTGCCGACCGTCGGTCGGCTGGTCTCGCGCGACCGCGAGGCCTACAGCTACCTGCCGCGCACGGTGCTCGCCTGGCCCTCGCCGCCGGAACTGCAGCGCGAGCTGGAGCAGTCGGGCCTGGTCGACTGCGGCCACCGGTTGTTGACGCGCGGCATCGCCTGCCTGCACTGGGGCCGCGTCCCCGAGCGCAGCGCGCCGTGAGACCGGCCGCCCCGCGCGCCACGCGGCGCAAGCCCGCCGCTCGAGGCAGCGCGCTGCCGCAGCGCCACGATCTCGCGCTGGGCTTCCTCGCCATGCTGCCGCTCTTCGCGCTGTACGAGTTCGGCTGGCGCGCCAGCGGGGGCGCGACGCGCAACCTGGCGGAGGTCGTGCTGTGCCTGCCGCTCGCGCCGCTGGGCGACGCGCTGCACGTCGCGCGGCCGCTGGCGCTGGTGGCGCTGGCGGCGCTGGCCGCCTGGCGCGTCTTCCACGCCGAGCTGGGGCTCGGTCCGCGGCTGTTCCGCATCGCGCTCGAAGGACTGGCCTGCGCGCTGCTGCTCGGCCCGCTGCTGATCGGCGTGCTGGCGCTGTGCGGCGGCCTCGACGCGCTGCGCGACGTGGCGCTGCCCCAGGCGCCGGCCGCACCCGGGCTGGCGCAGGTCGCGCTCCTGGCCGGCGGCGGCAGCTACGAGGAGCTCCTGTTCCGCCTGGGGCTGCAGAGCCTCTTGTACTTCCTCTTTGTGCGCGCGCTGCGCTTCTGGATGCCGGACGGGCCGCTGCTGCGCGGCGTGAGCGAGGTGGCGACGGTCGCGCTCGCCGCGCTGGCCTTCGCCGCCGCGCACCTGGCGGTCTTCACCCAGGTCCTGGGGCCCGGCGGCGAGCCCTGGCACGCCGGCGTCTTCCACTGGCGCGTGCTGGCGGGCATCCTGCTCGCGCTGGTCTTCCGCTGGCGCGGGCCCGGCGTCGCCGCCTGGGCGCACGCCTGGTTCAACGCGGCGCTGGCGATCGGCGTCGGCCCCGAGGTCTTCCTGTGACACGCTTCTTCGTCGGACTGACCGGAGCCAGCGGGCACGCCTACGCGCGCGCGCTGGTGCGCGCGCTGGTCGACGCCGGCCACCAGGTCGACCTCTCGATCACCGCGGCGGGCGTCAAGGTGCTGCGCCACGAACTCGGCATCGAGGCCGGCGACGAGGGACAGTTCTTGTCGGAACGCCTGGCCGACTTCGCCGGTCGCGAGCGCGTGCACGCGCTGCGCGCCTTTCCGAGCGAGGCGGTCGAGGCCCCGCCGTCCTCGGGCACGGCGCTGACCGGCGGCGTGATCCTGTGCCCGTGCAGCCTGGGCACGCTGTCGCGCGTCTCGATCGGCTTCAGCTCGAACCTGGTCGAGCGCGCGGCCGACGTCGCGCTCAAGGAGGGCAAGCGCCTGGTGCTCGTGCCGCGCGAGACGCCGCTCTCGGTGGTGCACCTCGAGAACATGCTGCGCCTGGCGCGCCTGGGTGCGGTGATCCTGCCGGCGATGCCGGGCTTCTACCACCGGCCGCAGACGGTCGACGAGCTGGTGGCGCACGTGGTCGGCAAGATCCTCGACCGGCTGGGCGTCGAGCACGGCGTCTCGAAGCGCTGGAAGGGGCTCGAGCCTGCGGGCGACGCAGGCGTCGAGCGCCCGCGCGACGCGGAGCTCTGAGATGGCGGGCCTCGCGCGCTGGTTCTCGCTGGTCAAGTTCAGCCACTCGATCTTCGCCCTGCCTTTCGCGCTGCAGGGTGCCTGGCTGGCGCGCCACGCGGCACCCGCGTGGAGCACGCTGGGTTGGATCGTGCTGTGCGCGGTGGCGGCGCGCACGGCGGCGATGGCCTTCAACCGTCTGGTCGACCGGCGCATCGACGCCGCCAACCCGCGCACGCGCGGGCGCGAACTGCCCGCGGGGCTCGTGTCGGTGCCCGCGGTGGCGCTGGCGGTCGCGCTGGCGAGCGCGCTCTTCGTGTGGAGCGCCTTCCAGCTCAACGCGCTGTGCGGCCGGCTCTCCCTGCCGGTGCTGGCGGTGCTGCTGGCCTACAGCGGCTTCAAGCGCTTCAGCTGGACCGCGCACTTCGCGCTGGGCCTCGCGCTGGCGCTGGCGCCGCTGGGCGCCTGGCTGGCGGTGCGCGGCGAGCTCGCGGGCGACCTGGGAGGCATCCTGGCGCTGGCGCTGGCGGTGCTGACCTGGGTCGCGGGCTTCGACCTGATCTACGCCTGCCAGGACGCCGACTTCGACCGCGCGGCGGGGCTGCACTCGATCCCGGCGCGCTTCGGGATCGCGCGCGCGCTGTCCGTCGCGCGCCTGCTGCACGGGATCACCGTCGTGGCGCTGTGCGCCGTCGGCTGGCGCGAGCAGCTGGGCTGGATCTGGGCCGCGGCGGTGGCCCTGGCGGCGTTGCTCCTGGTGTGGGAGCATCGGCTCGTGAAGCCTGGCGATCTCTCGCGCGTCGACGCCGCCTTCTTCACCGTCAACGGCTGGATCGGCGTCGGGTTGTTCGTCGGGCTGCTGCTCGACCTGCGCTTCGCGGGGGGGCCGGGCTGATGGCCGCGCGCAAGGAACGCGAGCCTGCGCCGCCCGAGCAACTGGCCGCGCTGGCGCGCCAGCTGGCCGAGGGCCCGCTGCCGCGCGCCGTGCTCTTGCGCGGCGAGGAGCGCTACTTCCGCAACCAGGCGCTCGACCTGCTCGCGGCCGCCGCGCGCGCGCGCCAGCTCGAGCTCGCGCGCCACGACGCGCACGATCCCGACTTCGTGCTCGGCAGGCTGTGCGACGACCTGACCGTCGCGCCGATGTTCGCCACGGCGCGGATGATCGTCGTGCGCGGCGCCGCGGGCCTGCTCAAGAAGGAAGGCGGCGAGGAGCCGCCCTTCGCGCGCGCCGCGCTGACCTTCGTGCAGGGCGCCGCGCCCGAGGGCACGCTGGTGATCGAGGCCGAGGGCCTGCGCGCCGACGCGGCGCTGGCCAAGGCGATCGTCGCGCGCGGCGGGCCGTCGCTGAACCTGCGCGCCCTGTGGGACACACCGCCGCCCTGGAACCCCGACCCGCGCCAGGTCGAGCTGGTGCAATGGCTCGGCCAGCGCGCGCGCGAGCGCGGCCTGGCGCTCAAGCTCGAGGAGCTCCTGTACGTCGCGTCCGCGACCGGCAACGAGCTCGCGGCGCTCGACGACGCGCTCGGACGCCTGGCGCACCGCGGCACGCAGAGCGTGCGCGAGGCGGTCGGCTGGACGGGCAGCGCCTCGCCCTTCGAGACCGCCGAGCACCTGTGCCGCGGCGACGCGCCGAGCGCGGTCGCGGGCCTCGAGGCGCTGTTCCAGCAGGGCTTCGCCGACAAGGACGGCACGCGCACGCTCGACGCCAACGCGCTGCTGACGGTGCTGTTCGGCTCGCTGCGCGGCAAGCTGCGCCCGACGCTGGCGGCGGCGCGCGCGCTGGCGGCCGGCGGGGACCTGGCGCGCGTGGCAGAGGAGCTCGAGCTGCGCGGCAGCCCGCGTTCGCGCGGCGAGTTCGAGGCGCGCGTCCCGCTGCGCTCGCCGCGCCAGTGGGCCGCGATGCTGGCCGACCTAGCCGAACTCGAGCGCCGCAACCGCAGCGGGGCGGCGGTCGACGTCAACGAGCTGGTGCTCTACGCCCTGCGCTGGGCCCGCCAGCCGGCCGTCCCAGCGGGCGCCCCCGCGAGAGCGCGCGGGCGCTAGACTCTCGGCCCGATGGCCAGCAGCGAAACGGGCGCGGCGGGGGGGGCGGCGGCCGGCACGGGGCGCATCGCCGTGCTCGCCGAGCACGTGCGCAACCAGATCGCGGCCGGCGAGGTGATCGAGCGCCCGGCCTCGGTGGTCAAGGAGCTGGTCGAGAACGCGCTCGACGCGGGCGCGACGCAGATCCGCATCGAGCTCTCCGCCGGCGGCACGGAGCTGGTGCGCGTCAGCGACGACGGCGCGGGCATGGGCGCGGTCGACCTGGCGCTGGCCTTCGTGCCGCACGCGACCAGCAAGCTCTTCCGGCCCGAGGACCTGGAGCACATCGCCAGCCTGGGCTTCCGCGGCGAGGCGCTGGCCTCGATGGGTTCGGTGGCGCGCTGCACGATCCTGTCGCGCGAGCGCCCAGCCGGGACGGGGGGGGCGGGGGCGACCGGGGCGCGCATCCGCTGCGAGGGCGGCCAGCTCTCGGCCGTCGAGGAGGCCGGCGCGCCCGTCGGCACCAGCGTCGAGGTGCGCCAGCTGTTCTACAACACGCCCGCGCGGCGGCGCTTCCTCAAGTCCGCGCCGGTCGAGCTGGGCCGCTGCCTGGACGTCGTCCAGCGCCTGGCGCTGGCGCACGTCGGCGTCGGCTTCGTGGTCGAGCACGACCAGCGGCGCGTCTTCGACGTCGAGCCGGCGATGGACCTGCGCGGCCGGATCCGGCGCGCCTTCGGCGCCGAGCTGGCGCAGGCGCTCGAACCGGTCGAGGCGCGCGACGGCGACCTGGTGCTGACCGGCTTCGTCGCGCCGCCGCGCCTGGCGCGCGCCGACACGGCGCGCCAGATGTGGTTCCTCAACGGCCGCAGCCTGCGCGACAAGGTGCTGTTGCGCGCGCTCAAGGAGGGCTACCGCGGCCTCCTGTTCGAGTCGCGCCAGCCGGTGGCGTTCCTGGTGCTCTCGATCGACCCGGCGCGCGTCGACGTCAACGTGCACCCGGCCAAGAGCGAGGTGCGCTTCCGCGACGAGCGGCGCCTGTTCGGCTTCATCGTGCACGCCGTGCGCGCGGCGGTCTCGCGCACCGATCTCGCCACGCCGGGCGCGCGGCTGGTCGACACCTCGCTGCGCCGCGCGGGCTTCGACGTCGGCCGCGAGCTGTGGACGGCGCGTCCGCCGGCCGAGCCCTTCGTGGTGCACGAGGCCCCAGCTCGAGAGGAGCCGGCGCGCGACGAGCCGGCGCGTCCGAGCGCACCGTCCGCGCCCCTCACGGCACCTGCGCCGGGGCCGCGCACGAGCGTGCTGCAGATCGCGCGCACTTACCTCGTGCGCGAAGTCGAGGGCGGCTTCGAGATCGTCGACCAGCACGCGCTGCACGAGCGCATCACCTACGAGGCGCTGGCGGCCGACCTCGCGCGCGGGGCGCTCGAGCAGCAGCGCCTGCTGGTGCCCGAGCTGGTCGAGCTCGCGCCGCACGAGGTCAGCCTGGTCGCGGCCGAGGCCGAGCACCTCAAGGCGATCGGCATCGAGCTCGAGGCCTTCGGCACGACCACCATCGCCGTGCACGCGCTGCCGGCGCGGCTGCCGCACCCGCGGCCGGAGCTGCTGGTGCGCGACGTGCTCGCGATCCTGGAGGAGAACCGCCGGCCGACGCGCGAACGCCTGCTCGAGGAGGTCCTGCACCGCGCCGCCTGCCGCTCGAGCGTGATGGCCGGCGACGCGCTGAGCCAGGAAGCGATCCAGGCCCTGCTCGCGCGCGGCGCGGCGCTGGAGAACGACCAGACCTGCGTCCACGGCCGGCCGACGCGCGTGCGCTTCACGCTGGCGGACCTCGAGCGCGCCTTCCTGCGCCGCGGGTGAGCGCGGGACCGGGAGCACGAGCCATGGACCGGACCGACCCTCGTCTCGCCCTGACCCAGGCTGCGCGGCCGGCGCTCGCGCTGCTGCCGTCCGCCGCGCCCACTCGTTCGCACCTGGGCGGCCTGCCGGAGGTCCCGCCCGGCTTCGTCTGGCCGACGTGGAAGGGACGCGCGCTGAGCTTCCTCGCGCAGCTCGATCTGGCGGAGCTGACGCCGCCGCCCGACCTCGCGGCGCTGCCGCGCGAAGGACTGCTGCAGTTCTTCTACGACCCGGAGCAGTCGACCTGGGGCTTCGATCCCGAGGACCGCGGCAGCTGGGTGGTGCTCCACCAGCCGAGCGCCGGCCCGCTGCTGCGCGCGACGCCGCCCAGCGGGACGCCCGCGGGCTTCGTGCTGAACGAACTCGCCGTGCGCACCGCGGCCCGGCCGAGCTACCCGACGTTGGAGCGCGTCGGCCTCGAAGGGTCGAAACTCGCCGACAGCGAGTGGGAAGCGCTCGAGACGCTGCGCCGCGGCGGCGACCGCGCCGGCCCGCGTCACCAACTCGGCGGCTGGGCCGATCCCGTCCAGAACGACCACATGGAGCTCGAGTCGCAGCTCGCCTCGAACGGGGTCTACCTCGGCGACGACTGGGACGATCCGCGCATCGCGGGGCTGACGCCGGGGGCCGCCGAGTGGCAGCTCCTGCTGCAGCTCGACTCCGACGACGAGCTCGACGTCATGTGGGGCGACGCCGGGATGCTCTACTTCTGGATCCGCGCCTCGGATCTCGCGCGCGGCGACTTCACGCAGGTCTGGATGATCCTGCAGTGCGGCTGAGGGCGCGGGTGCGCCTCAGTCCGACTTGGCCTTGGCGGCCGGCCGGAAGGCCTGGTCGGTGAAGGGCGGGTTGATCAGCGCGTCGCTGATGAAGATGTCGCTGGCGGCCTCGCTGCGGAAGCGCAGGCGCGGCGCGGGGGGCGTCGCGCCGGGCGCGACCTCGCCCGCCGCCGGGGCGCTCGGCGGATCGAGCTCGAAGAGCCGCACGCTGCCCGGCACCTGGAAGGCGCCGCGCGCGGTCCAGGTCTTGAGCTCGATGAACACGCTCTTCGGACCCAGGCCGCTGGGCGTCTCGTGGATCAGCACCAGCTGCGGCAGGAAGGACTGCGCGTCGTAGCCGAGCTCGATGCGGTAGAGCTGCGCCGCGCTGCCGCTGGTCAGGCGGAAGTCCGGGCTCTGCACCTCGAGCCAGGCGAGCTGGCCCGCGCGCGCCTCGAAGTCGAGCTTGCGGCCGGTCGGCACGATCGCCGGCCGCGCGGCGCGCTTCAGGCTCGCGAGGCGGATCTGGCGCGGGTCGGAGAGCGCGATGAAGTTGCGCGAGATCGTCAACAGGTCGTCGAGCAGCTTGAGGTCCTGCTCGTTCTCGCGCGAGCGCTCGAGGCGCTCGAAGCCGCGCGGCAGGTCCTCGGCGATCAGGAAGTCGCCCTCGGGTCCGCGCAGCAGCGTCTTGTTGCGCTCGATCGTGCACAGGACCGACCCCGGCACCTGGAACTTGTAGCGCCCCGCGACCTGGTTCGTGCCGCCCTCGGGCGTCGACACGCGCGCGTCGATCGTCAGGTCGAAGGCCGTGATCGGCGCGCGCGCCGCGTGCGGGCCGATCGTCGCCTTGAGCACCTGCTCCCAGGCCGCGCGCGCCTCGGGCGCGGTGTCGGTCGGGATGCGGCCGGGCGCCAGCGGCTGGCCGTCGCTGGCCAGCAGCGGCGCGGCGGGTTGCGCGACGTCACCCGCCAGCTTCGGCGGCACGGGGCGCGCGGGCGGGTCCTGCAGGACGGCGAGCAAGAGCGGGGCGAGCAGCATGGCGGGTTCCGGATCGGCCGAGAGGAGGTGGGGTGAGAGAAGTGCGACGCTGGAGTTCCGCTACGCGCGCCGCGGCCGTCATCCGTTGCGCCTTCGGTTCGGATTGCGTCGCTCGCCCTCGGGCCGCACCGGTCGCTCGTAGGCCGGCAGCTCGAGCAGCTTGGGATCGAGCGCGTCGAGGGCCGCCTGCAGCGGCGCGAGCAGCGCGTCGTTCTTGGCGCCGGCGAGCCGCGTGCGCAGCACCTTGGCCGTGTCAACCGCCGACAGGTTGAGCCCGTCGAGGCTGGCGGCCGACTCGGGCCGGCGCTGGAACGCAGCCAGGAGCTCCTTGAGCGCCGCCTCGTCCTCGCCGCGCTCGTAGAAGAGCCGCGCGCGCCCGCCGTGGTCGAGGGCGGCGTAGTGGTCACACTCGACCTGGTCCGCCGGCCGCGCCGCGAGGTGGCGGTCGTAGTGCTCGATCGAGCGCGCGTAGGAAGCCAGCGCCCGGTCGTCGCGGCCCGCGCGGCGGTGGCCCTCGGCCGCGATCAGCGCCGCGTAGCCGGCGAGCGCGTTCATGCGCGGCGCGGGCGCCAGCTCCTTGAGCCGCGCCTCGTAGTAGGGCTCGAGCCCCTCGACGCCCTGCTCCAGCAGGATCCGGTCGCGCAGCCGGCTGTGCAGCAGCCACGAGTCCGGGAAGCGCGCCAGGCCCTCGTCGAGCGTGCGCGCGGCCGGCAACGCGACGCCCAGCCATTGCAGGAAGTCGTAGTGGCGCGCGACCTGTCCGTCGGTCCCCAGCGGATGGCGCAGCAACACCGCGTAGGCCGAGTTCAGGTCCGCCAGCCAGCTGTCGGGCCAGCTCTGCTTGGCGTGCACGGCCTTGATGATCTGCTCGCCGCGCACCTCGGCGAAGAGCCCGAGCACGACCATCGAGGTCAGGCCGCCGACCTCGGCCGGCATGCCCTGCACCGCGAGCTCGGCGCAGCGGCGCGCCTCGGCGACCTCGCCCAGGTGGTGCGCGGCGACGGCCAGCACGGCGTTGGGCCGCCAACCCTGGGCGCCCAGCGCGAGCGCCTGCTGCACGACGCGCCGCGCGTCGGTGTAGAAGAGCCGCGTGTACTTCGGGTCGGCCTGCGGATCGGCGGCGAGCGCCAGGTAGGACTCGGCCAGCTCGAGCTTCGCCAGCGGATCTTCGGGCTTGGCCTGCGTCGCCTGCTGCTGGTACTCGAGGCGGCCGAAGAGCGCGGGGTCGGGACCCGCGGCCCCGGCACCGGGCTCGAGCGCCGCAGCCCAGTTCGTGACGTCGACGGCCGTCGAGCGCGTGGCGAGGCCCTGGTAGACGGTCGCCAGCGTGCGCGCGCGTGGCGAGCGCTCCGCCAGCCGGCCGAGCGCGGCGATCAGGGCCTCGCGCTGCGCCGCGTCGAGCGGCACGCGCAGCGCCTCGGCGATCAGGTCGACCGACTCGACCGCGTTGGTCTGCGCCAGCAGGCCGCGCGCCTCCTGCGCCAGCTCGAGGTCGAAGCCGAAGACCGCCAGGCGCAGCACCTCGACCGCCGGCGCGTCCTTGGAAGCGGCCGCGGCCAGCATCAGTTTGCGCCGCAGCGCGCGGTCGCCCTTGGCGTAGGCCTGCTCGACGGCGGCGCGGTCGAGCTGGTCGGCGCTGGCGACGCGCTCCTCGATCGGCCGATCGTGGCGCGCGATCTCGAGCGGCTCGATCTTGCGCTCGGCGATGCCCTTCCGCAGCGAGTTGAAGATCGTGTCGGTGTCGAAGGCGTAGTACACGTCGTACATCTCCGCCTGGTCCTTCTCGAGCTCGATCGCGATGTGGCGCGGCGCGACGCGCTGGCCGTCGAAGAACTTGTCGAACAGGCCGGGCTCGATGGCGATGTGCTCGCCGCAGGTGACGGTGCCGAAGCGCGGGCAGGGGATGCGCCGGCCCTGCTCGTCGTGGTCGCGCGGCGTGTGGCGGTAGACCGAGGCGATCACGCACACGTAGGGCAGGTAGTTCTTGACGATCTCGGGGTCGCGGTAGCGCACGCCGGCGTAGTGCTCGCTGGCGATCTCGCCGTCCATGTTGACGCAGATCAAGAGCGCGCGGCGCGTCTCGCGCGCGACGGCCAGCGCGTCCTCGAAGCTGCGCTGCCAGGGGATCAGGCAGGGCTTCTTCCAGTCCTCGGCGGTCGGCGCGAACCACATCTGCTCGCGCGTCAGGCCGTTGGCGGCACCGTCGGGGCGGATCGGCGGGGTGGGGGCCTGGCCGCCGGGCGGCGTCGTCGGCGGCGTCTGGGCGCGCAAGGGCGCGGTCAGCGGGAGCAGCGCGGCCAGGAGCAGGAGGAGGAATCGGATCTTGGGCATGGTCGGAGCGCGGTGGACCGGGGATCGAACCCGTCCCAGGCTAGCCGGTCGCGTCGCGAGCGACGAGATCGGCATGTCGGAGGGCGGGCCGGGCGCCTAGTCTTGGCGCCCGCGCCGGCCACCCCACGATGCTCTTCGCGCTCCTCGCCCTCGTCCAGCTGCCCGAGCTGCGCTTCGACGCGCCGCGCACGCGCCTCTTCGTCGGCCAGGAGCTCGAAGTGCGAGTCGAGTTCGTCGCGTCCGAGGCCTTCGTCGCCACCGAGCTGCTGCAGCTCTTCCCCCAGGCGCTCGAATTGCCCGTGCAGCTCGAGGTGCCCTGGTCGGCCGGCCTCGACGGCGCCGAGGTCGAGCTGCTGACCGACGAGGACCCGCGCGAGCCGCGCCTGGCGCTGGGGGAAGAGATCGTGCGCTGCCGGCGGCGCGCGCTCGACGCCGGGCGCAGCGCCTACGGTCTGAGCTGGCGCGTGACGCCGCTGCGCGCCGGGCCGTTGCTCCTGGCGGCGCCCGCGGCGCGCTACGCCAGCGCCACGCGCTTCGCGGATGACCTGGTCCACGGCCGCGTGCCGCTCGACCGCGTCGAGCACCGCCTGCAGGCCGAGCCGCGCACGCTCGAGGTGCTGGCGCTGCCCGAAGCGGGCCGGCCGCCGACCTTCGAGGGCGCGATCGGGCCGATCACGATCGCGGCCGAGCTCGACGCGGCCCGCGCGCGCGTCGGCGAGGCGCTCGCGCTGACGGTCGAGCTCGACGGGCCCGGCCGGCCCGCGGCCCGGCCCGCGCCGCGCTTCGACCGGCTGGCGGGCTTCCACCTGCGCGCGCTGCGGCGCGAGGAGCACGGCTCGCGCGCGCGTTTCCTGGTCGAGCTGGTACCGACCCGGCCGGTCTCCGAGCTGCCGGCGATCGAGTACGCGTACTTCGACCCCGAGCGCGAGAGCTACGGCGTCGCGCGCGCGCCGCCGATCGCGCTCGACGTGCGCGTGGCCGGCGGCGGCCCCGCATCCGTGCCGGCGCCGGGGCCGGAGGGCGGCCTCCACCGCGGGGGGGCGGGCGTCGCGGTGTTCCCCGCGCTCCTGGTCACGCTGGCTGGCGCAGCCCTGCTGCTCGTCGCCGCGGTCGTGCTGTTCGTCCGGCTGCGCCGGAGGCGCGCGTGAGCCGGCTGGCCGAGTTGCGCCGGCGCGGCCTGGTCGCGGTCGTCGGTCCGACCGCCAGCGGCAAGAGCGAGCTGGCCCTGTCGCTGGCCGAGCACCTGGGCCGCGAGCTGGTCTCGCTCGACTCGATGCAGGTCTACCGCGGCATGGACGTCGGCACGGCCAAGCCCGGCGCGGCCGAGCGCGCGCGCGTGCGCCACCACATGCTCGATCTCGTCGAGGCGCGCGAGGAGTACGACATCGCGCGCTACCTCGCCGACCTCGAGCCGGTGCTCGCCGACCTCGCGGCGCGCGGCGTGCAGCCGCTGTTCGTCGGCGGCACGGGCTTCTGGCTCAAGGTGCTGCTCGAAGGGCTCTTCGACGGCCCGCCGGTCGATCGCGCGCTGCGCGCACGCCTCGAGGCGCGTCTGGCGAGCGAGGGCGACGAGGCCCTGCACGCCGAGCTCGCGCGCCGCGATCCGCCGAGCGCGGCGCGCCTGCACGCGCACGACGCGCGGCGCGTGGTGCGCGCGCTCGAGGTGCTCGAGCAGACCGGCCGGCCGCTCTCGGACTGGCAGCGCGAGTGGGCATCCTTCGGGGGGTCCGGCGCGCACGCCGCGCACCGCCTGCTCGGCCTCGCCTGGCCGACCGACGAGCTCGACCGCCGCATCCGCGCGCGCGTCGAGCGCATGCTCGCGCAGGGTTGGCCGGCGGAGGTCGAGGCGCTCGAGGCGCGCGGCGGCTTCTCGAAGACCTCGATCCAGGCGCTGGGCTACCGCGAGGTGCGCGAGCTGGTCGCCGGCCGCTCGGACGCCGCCGGCTGCTGCGCGGCGATCGCGCTCGCCACGCGCCAGTTCGCGCGCCGCCAGCGCACCTGGTACCGCAAGTTCCCGATCACCTGGCTCGCGGGGGAGTCCGCTGAAACGCCGCGCGCGGCCGAGGGCCTGCTGGAGGCCGCCGTCCGCGCGCTGGCGTGACTCGAGGTCGGTGCGGGACTCAGTCCTGCTCGCGCCACTCCGAGCCCTTGGTCTCGGGGAAGCCCAGCTGGTCGTGGAGGAAGCTGGCCGTCAGCACGCCGATCGGGCGGACCGTGACGCCGATGCCGTCGACGAACTCCTCGGTGCCGCCCTGGTCGAAGGTCGCGATCAGCGAGTCGATCGGCAGCGGCAGGATCATCGGCGCGCCGCCGGCGTACAGCAGGGCGCCGATCGCCAGACCCTCGAGGTGGATGTAGCGGTGCGGCGCGGGGAACAGGCTGTGCGGCGGCCGCTTGCCGTAGAAGTCGTCGCTCTCCGCCTGGAAGGGGTTGTCGGGGTTGTAGTTGAAGAAGTGGCGCGACAGCGTCAGGTTGATGTCTTGCTTCTTCTTCCACTGGAAGTCGACGTACGGCCCGTCGGTCTCCGGGTCGTAGCTCAGGAAGGCGCGGCTCATGCGCGGCCCGATCACTTGGGGGCTCCAGTGCTGGCGGACGTAGGGAGCCTGCGACGAGCAGCCGGCGAGCACGACCAGTCCGGCCGAGCCTGCGAGGAGGGCGGGGAGCTTCATGAGGTGAGGGCGGGGGACCCGGCCGAGGCCGGTGGGGGGGAGGAGCCCGCGCGGGGGGCTCGAAGGGGGCGCGAGTTTCCCCGCTCGACGACCGGAAGTCCAGCGCCCGGTGCGGGGGGTGCGGGATCTACCCCCGACCCGGCCGAGGTAACCCCGCCGCTGCGCGAGGGGACGGCCGATGGGCAGTGAATCCGCCGACTCCGCGGACCGGTCCCGACGGCCGCGCCGCATCGGCCTCTTCGGCGGCTCCTTCGACCCGGTGCACCTCGGCCACCTCCACGTCGCGCGCGCGGCCCAGCGCGCCTTCGGCCTCGACCGCATCGCCTTCGTGCCCGCCGCCCAGCCGCCGCACAAGCCCGGCCGGCGCCTGGAGGCCGGCGCGCACCGCGTGCGCATGCTCGAGCTGGCGCTGGCGGGCGAGCCGCGCTGGTGCGTCGCCGAGCTCGAGCTCGCGCGCGGCGGCACGAGCTACACGATCGACACCGTGCGCGACCTGCCGCAGGCCCTCGGCGAGCCCGCGGACTGCGAGATCTTCCTGCTGATCGGCGACGACAACCTGCCCGGTCTGCCGCACTGGCGCGAGGCGCGGGCGCTGCTCGAGCGCGTGCAGCCGATCGTCGTGCGCCGCGTCGGGGCGCTGGCCGATCTGCTCGCGCCGCTGCGCGCGGCCTGCGGCACGGAACTCGCGCGCAAGGTCGAGCGCGGCTACCTCGACCTCGAGCCCGTGCTCTCCTCGTCGACCGCGCTGCGCGGCGAGCTGGCCGACGTGCAGCGCCAGGCCGCGGACCTGCCGCCGGCCGTGCTCGAGTACATCCGCGCGCACGGACTCTACGGAGCGCCGCGGTGATCGGCGACCTCGCCCTGATCGCGCTGGCCGCGGCGGCCGCGACCTGGGCGCTGGTGCTCGGCGCGCGGCACCTGGGGCTGGTCGACGACGGCGCGGAAGCGCCCGAGCGCAAGTCGCAGCGGCGCGCGGTGCCGCTGGTCGGCGGCCTGGGGCTGTTCGCCGCGCTGCTCGTCGCGCGCCTGCACACGGCGCCGGAACTCGGGGCGCTCGCGGGGGCCCTGGCGCTCGGCGTGCTCGACGACCGGCTGCCGCGCGGGTTGCGGCCGGGCGCCAAGCTCGCGGGGCAGCTGGTCGTCGGCCTGGGGTGCGCCGCGGCGGTCTCGGCCGGGGGGGTGCCCTGGAGCGAGGCTCTGGCGCTCGGGCTGCTCGCCGTCGCGGCGATGAACCTGATCAACACCTTCGACCACGCCGACGGGGCCGCGACGGGCGTCGTGCTGGTCGGGACCTGGCCGCTGCCGTGGTTGAGCGCCGCGCTGCTCGGTTGGCTGCCCTTCAACCTCGTGCTGCGCCGGCGCGATGCGGCGGGCGGCAGCACGCCCTGGGCCTACCTCGGCGACGGGGGCAGCCACCTGCTCGGCGTGCTGGTCGCGCTCGAACCCCGCTTGTGGGGCGTGCTCGCGCTGCCGGCCCTCGATCTCGCGCGGCTCTCGATCCTGAGGTGGCGCAGCGGTTCGCGCCCCTGGATCGGCGACCGGCGCCACCTCGGCCACCGATTCCAAGCTGCGGGCGTCGGCCCGCTCGGGACCGCAGCCTGGCTGGCGCTGCTGGCCGCGCCCGCGGCCCTCGGCGTCGCCTGCGCGGACCTGCATCCGGCGGCGCTGGGATCCGGGCTGGCCGCGACCGGTCTGGGCTTCGCGCTGGCGCTGCGCGGGACGCCCGACGCGCGCTGAAGCGTTTCCAAGCCTTGCCCGGCCCGCGTCGGACCACGATAATCCTCGCCCCTCGTCGGCAGCGGGGGTCACCCCGCACCGTGTCCTATCCCCTCACCGCGCTGATCTCGGACCTGCACGCCAACGAGCCGGCGCTGGCGACCGCCCTGGCCGACGCGCGCCAGCGCGGCGCCGAGCGCTTCGTGTGCCTGGGCGACGTGATCGGCTACGGCGCCCGGCCGCGCCAGACGCTCGAGCTGGTGATGCAGCTGTGCGTGCCGGGAGCGCGCGATCCGGGTGCACTCGATCCGGCGGGCGGCGCGGCCCTGGCCGACGGCCTGTGCCTGCTCGGCAACCACGAGCACGCGCTCTTCAACACCACCGAGGACTTCAACCCCAAGGCGCGCCAGGCGCTGGAGTGGACGCGCGAAGAACTGGTGCGCGGCCCGCTCAACCCGGGGCTGCCGGACTACTTCGAGTTCCTCGAGGCGCTCGAGCCGACGCGCTGCGACGAGCGCGCGCAGTTCGCGCACGGCAGCCCGCGCGATCCGATCAAGGAGTACCTGTTGCCGCGCGACGCCCAGGTGCCGGCCAAGATGGCCGCCAACTTCGCCAAGATGAAGCGCGAGGTGTGCTTCGTCGGCCACAGCCACGTGCCGGCGGTGTACTTCCAGGACGGCCGCCTCTACCGGCCCAAGGACAGCGAGGGGCCCTACGACCTCGAGCTCGGCGCCGACCGGCGCGTGATCGTCAACGTGGGCTCCGTCGGCCAGCCGCGCGACGGCGACCCGCGCCTCTCGTACGTGATGTTCGACGGCCAGTGCGTGACCTTCGTGCGCCTGGCGTACGATCACGCCGCCGCCGCGGACGCGATCCGCGCCGTGCCCGCCCTGCCCGACTTCCTCGCCGAGCGCCTCTACGCCGGACGCTAGCACGAACTGGAGACCCGACCCGCCGTGGACAAGCGCCTGTTGATCGTCCTGCCCCTGTGTCTGGCCATCCTGGTCGGCTGGCCGCTGCTCGAGAGCGCGTTCTTCCCCAAGCCGCCGCCGCCGCCGCCCGCCGCGCAGCAGGCGCCCGCCGCCGCGTCGAACACGCCCGCCGCACCCGCCGTTTCGTCGCCGACCAGCCTGGCCGGCGACCCGAGCGCCAGCGGCGAGCCCGCTGCCCCGAGCGAGGCCGCCAGCAACCTGCCGCGCGAGGTCGACAGCGAAGAGCGCCAGCTGGAGATCCTGGTCGGCACGCCGGGCCAGCCGGGTTGCTATCGCGCGCGCTTCACCAACCGCGGCGGCGGCCTGCTCGAGCTGCGCACCGGCAGCTACTTCCTGAGCGCCGGCCTGAGCGAGGAGGCGCGCCGCGATCCCCGCAACTGGTGGCCGCTGGTCGGCAACACCGACGAGACGCTGCCCGAGCGCACGCGGCCGGTGTCCTTCGCGCTCAGCACGCTGCCGAGCACGCAGCACCTGGCGCGCGAGCCGCTCGACCGCGAGTTCTGGCTGATGAAGCCGCTCGGCGCGGCCAACGCGCCGCAGGGCGTCGAGTTCACGCTGACGCCCGGCACGGGCGTCACCTACGTCAAGCGCTTCCGCTTCCAGCCCGGCCAGGAACAGTTCGTGTTCGAGTTCGAGCTGCGCAACGACGCGCTGCCCGCCGGCAGCAGCCCGCCGCAGTTCAACCTGACGCCCGCGGCCTGGACCTACGCCGGCTCGGGCGACAGCTACTACATCGAGCCCCAGGCGGTGGTCGGGCTGCGCGCGGCGGGCGAGAGCGAGCTGCAGACCGTGGTCGTCGAGCGCGCCGAGAAGGGCGACGAGTCGAACCAGCACCTGCGCGCGCTCGCCGGCCGCGGCCTGGTCTTCGCCGGCGTGCAGTCGAAGTACTTCGCGCTGATGCTGATCCCCGACGGCAACTCGCGCCACGCGCTGGTCGGCGCCAACGCGCGCTTCGTGGCCGACCCGGCCTGGCTGCGCAACCATCCGGACGCGCCCGAGCGCCGCTTCCAGCAGATCGCGACCGAGGCGCAGATCGAGCTGCCGCTGGCGCCGACGGGCCAGAGCGCGCGCGCCAGCTTCTCGGTCTACGCCGGGCCCAAGCGGCCCGCCAGCCTGGAGGAAGTGCACAGCGACCTCCTGGCGCTGCACGACCACGACCTGGGCATGATGGGTTGGATCGCGCGGCCGCTCTTGTGGGTGCTCGGCGGCCTGCACGCCATCTCGAACAGCTGGGGTCTGGCGATCATCCTGCTGACGCTGGTGGTGCGCATCGTGCTCTTCCCGCTCAACCGCCGCTCGCAGACCGCGATGGCGCGCTACGCGGCGAAGATGAAGCGCATCCAGCCGCGCATCGAGGAGCTCAAGAAGAAGTTCGCCAAGGACCCGAACAAGCTGCGCACCGAGCAGGCGCGCCTGATGCAGAGCGAAGGCGCCTTCCCGCCGCTCGGCGGCTGCCTGCCGATGTTCCTGCAGATCCCGGTGTTCATCGGCCTGTTCGCCGCGCTGCGCGTCAGCTTCGACCTGCGCCAGGCGCCGTTCCTGGGCTGGATCCCCGACCTGGCGCTGCCCGACCAGTTGCTGCCGCTGGGCTTCCACCTGCCGCTGATCGGCGACCATCTCAACGTGTTGCCGCCGGTGATGGTCGCCTTGTGGATCTGGCAGCAGAAGATGATGCCGACGCCGACCGACGAGCAGGCGGCGCGCATGCAGAAGATCATGCTGTTCATGCCGATCTTCATGGGCGTCTTCCTCTACAACTACGCCGCCGGGCTCTCGCTCTACATGATCACGCAGTCGGGCCTCGGCATCTTCGAGACCAAGGTGATCCGCAAGTTCTGGCCGGTCGACGACAAGGAACTGCCGACCAAGAAGAGCGGCTTCCTGTCCAAGATGATGGCGCTCCAGGAAGAGGCCGAGCGCCAGAAGCGCCTGCGCCGCGAAGGGCGCTGACGTCGCGCGGCCGAGCATGGCGGCGGGCGCCGACACGATCGCGGCCCTGGCCGCTCCGCGCGGCGCCGGCCGGCGTGCGATCGTGCGCGTCAGCGGCGTCCGCGCGCGCGAGCTGGTGCGCGCCACCTGCGGCGCTCCGCCCCCGGCCGAGCGCAGCTGGACGGCGGTCGAGTTCGACGACGCGCGCGGGTCGCAGCCGGGCTTCCTGGCCTGGATGCCCGGCCCGCGCTCGCTGACCGGCGAGGACGTCGCGGAGTTCCACCTGCCGGGCAACCCGCACCTCGCGGCCGCGGCGCTGCGGCGGCTGGTCGCGCTGGGCGCGCGGCCGGCCTTGCCCGGCGAGTTCACGCGCCGCGCCTTCCTGGCGGGCAAGCTCGAACTCTCGCGCGCCGAGGGCGTGCTGCGCCTGGTCGAGGCCGAGGACCGCGCCGAGCAGCGCGCCGCCAGCCGCCTGCTGGCCGGCGGCGTCGCCGCGCACGTCGAGGCGGCGCGCGCGGCGCTGCTCGAGCTGCGCGCGCTGTGCGAGGCCAGCCTCGACTTCGACGAGAGCGAGACCGGCCACGTGCCCGCGGCCGAGCTCGAAGCCTGCCTGGGCGCCGCGACGGCCGAGGTCGAGCGCGCGCGGCGCGAGTCGGCGCTGCGCCCGGCCGAGGCAGGCTTCGCGCGCGTCGTGCTCGTCGGCGCGCCCAACGCCGGCAAGAGCCGGCTGTTCAACGCGCTGGCCGGCGGCGAGCACGCGCTGGTCAGCAGCGAGGCGGGCACGACGCGCGACCCGCTGCGCGCGCGCGTCGGGACGGGAGCGGCGGCCTTCGAGCTCGAGGACACGGCCGGCGTCGCCCCGGCCCTGACCACCCCCGAGAGCGGAGCCCAGGCCGCGACCGGCCGTGCGGCGCGCGGCGCCGACCTCGGCCTGTGGGTGGTCGACGCCGCGGCCGAGCTCGGCCCCGCGCGCGCCGCGCTGGCGGTCCTGGCGCCGGAACAGCCCGTCTACCTGGCCTGGAACAAGCTCGACCTCGCCGCGGCCCGGCCCGCGCCGCCCGCGGAATGGCTGGCGGAGCCGCGCCTCGTCGGCTGGCGCGGCGTCTCGGCCCAGAGCGGCGCGGGCCTGGCCGAGCTGGCGGCCGAACTCGCGCGGCGGGTCCGGGGCGGTGTCGCGCGCGAGCTCGCCGCCCGCCACGCCGCCGGCCTGGAGGCGGCCGCGGCGGCGCTGGAGGAGGCGTGCGCCGCCTGGCGCGAGCGGGCCGCGCTCGAGCTGATCGCGGCCCGCACGCGCGCCGCCAGCGAGGCGCTCGACGAGCTGTGCGGCCGGACCACGGCCGAGGACGTGCTCGACCGGCTCTTCGCGCGCTTCTGCATCGGCAAGTGAACCCGGCTTGTGGATAACTCCGGCGGCCGGGACGCCACCAAGTCTTCGGGCCGGCCAACGTTGACACACTAGATGTAGCGTGTTTTCCTCTCCGGACTCCCCCCCGCCATGAGGTGCCTGCGCTGCAAGAAGGACAACGACCGGGTGGTCGACTCGCGCGCTTCGGCGGACGGGACGGTGATCCGGCGCCGGCGCGAGTGCCTGGAGTGCTTCCTGCGCTACACGACCTACGAGCGCATCGAGGACACGCCGCTGCGCGTGATCAAGAAGTCGGGCGAGCGCGTGCGCTTCGACCGCGAGCGCGTGCTGGCCGGCATGGTCAAGGCCTGCGAAAAGCTCTCGATCCCGATCGAGGACATCGAGAGCGCCGCCGCGCGCGTCGAGGCGCGCTGCCAGGAGGAGTACGACCGCGAGGTGCCGAGCTCGGTGATCGGTTCGCTGGTGATGGAGGAGCTGCGCCAGCTCAACCAGGTGGCCTACATCCGCTTCGCCAGCGTCTACCGCGAGTTCCAGGACGTCTCGCAGTTCGTCGAGGCGCTGCAGCCGATGCTCGACTCCAAGCGCGAGGGCGCGCGGCGCGAACCCAAGCGCGAAGGCGACGGCCAGGAGCCCGCGCGATGAAGCTGCGCCGCATCACCAAGCGCGACGGCCGCGAGGTGCCGTTCGACAAGACCAAGATCTCCGACGCCGTCGCGCGCGCGCAGCAGGCGGTCGGCGAGGGCGACCCGCACTTCGCGGCCGAGGTCGCCGACGTGGTCGAGATGGCGCTGCTGCGCCGCTACCCGGGCCACAAGTCCGGCGCCGAACGCGAGGCGCTGCCGGGCATCGAGGAGATCCAGGACCTGGTCGAGCAGGCGCTGATCGAGCTCGGCCACGCCAGCGTCGCCAAGGCCTACATCCTGTACCGCGACCGGCGCGCGCGCATCCGCGCGGCGCTGCAGGTGCGCGGCGAGGAAGCGCCGGCCGCCGAACGCGCCAGCGAACTCGACGCGCCGCGCCGCAAGGGCGCGCCGCGCGTGCAGGTCGCCGGCGCGATCGCCACCTGGAGCAAGGGCCGCATCGTCGTGGCCCTGATGAACGAAGCCGACCTGCCGCGCGCCACCGCCGAGCAGGTCGCGGCGCGCGTCGAGGAGCGCGTCTTCGACTCGGGGCTCAAGCGCATCTCGACCGCGCTGATCCGCGAGCTGGTCGACAACGAGCTGGTCGAGCTCGGCCTCTCGCAGGCGCTGCGGCGCCAGCGTCCGGTGGTCGTCCCGCGCCACGACCTGCGGCGCCTGCTGGCCGACCCCGAGGGCGACAGCGTGCGCGCGCGCCTGGCGGCGGGCGTCGCCGGCCGCGAGCCGCTCGAGGCCTCGACGGCCAGCGAGGCGCTCGGCGCGGCGCTCTTGGCGCGCTACGCGGTCGAGGACCTGCTGCCCGAGCGCGTCGCCGAGCTGCACCTCGCCGGCGAACTGTGCTTCGAGGATCTCGGGCGCGCGCACCTGGCGCTGACGCAGGCCGTGCCCTGCGAGCTCTTGCTGGCGCACGAGCGCGGTCCGCAGGCGGCCTTCGAGGCGCTCGAGGAGCTGACCCAGATCGCGCAGCGCTGCGCCTACGGCGTGGTGGTCGAGAACGCCGAGCTCCTGTTCCAGACGCTGTCGCGCCCGGCGCGCTCGGCGCAGAGCGCCCCGGTCAGCGGCCGCGTGGCGCGCAGCGGCCCGCGCACGCCGGCCGGCTTCGCCGCCTTCCTGGTCGCGCTGGCCGCCGCCGCGCGCGCGACGGGACGCGCGATCGATCTCGCCTTCAGCGCCCACGCGGTTCCGGCCGCGCCGCCGGCCCAGGCGGGCGGCACGGCGCAGCCGGGGGCGGGCCATGCGACGCCGCGCGCGGGCCACCTGCCGGCCTGGTTGCCGCGCCTGTGCGAGGAGCTGGCCGAGCTCGGCGCGGGCGGCGAGCGGCCGCGCCTGCCGCGCCTGTTCCTCGAGGGCGAGGACCTGGCGCTGCTCGCGCGCGAGCAGGCCGCGCTGCGTCCCGCGCTCGATCGCCTGCTCGCCAGCGGCCTGGTCGTGCCGACCTGGAGCGTCGCCGGCGAGCGCTTCGCCGCGCCGGGCTTGACCCGCGGCTGGCGCGAGAAGAGCGCGCTCTCCTGCGCCGGCGCCTGCGCGATCAACCTGGTGCGCGCCGCGCGCCGCGCCGGGCCGTGGCGCGAGGACGCGCTGCTCGAGAACGTCGCGCGCTCGGTCGAGGCCGCGCTCGAAGGCCTGGCCGCGCTCGAAGAGGTGCAGCGCCGCGAGCGCTGGCTCGAGAACGCGCAGCGCGGCCTGGTGCGCGCGCGCGCGAGCTACGTGATCGTGCCGGTCGGGCTGCGCGAGGCGCTGCGCCTGGTCGCCGACGGCGAGGTGCGCCCCGAGCAGGCCGCGCGCCTGTACTCGTTCCTGTCCGAGGCCGTGCAGCGCTTCGCGCGCGCCAAGGGCCTGTCGGTGGCGGTGTCGCCCTGGTTCGGCGAGCGCGCCGCGCTGCGCTTCGCCGCGCTCGACCGCGAGCACTTCCAGGTCTCGCAACCCTTGCTGTTCGAAGCCGGCGAGAGCGCCGGTTCGGCCGCCACGCCGGCCTACTCGACCGGGCTCGACCTCTCGGCCGTCGGCCCGGGTGCCCTGGCGCACGGCTCGGCGCTGGAGGCGGCCGAGGCCGCGCTGTGCGCGGCGCAGAAGAGCGGCGCGCTGCACCCGCCGCAGATCCTGCGCGCGCTGGCCCAGTCGGCCAGCGACCAGCGCGGCAGCGCGCTGGCCGCCTGGGAGCGCCTGGAGCGCACGCGCTCGCGGCTGCGCAGCGGCGCCTGGGCGCTCTACGCGCTGAGCGGCGCGGCGGGCCCGGAGGCGGATTCCACCGCTCCGCTGGGGGCGGGCGCTCCGCTGGGGGCCGCCGCCCAGGCCGACCTGTACACCCCGGACGCGCACCACGCCCACCCCGACGACACCGACACCGACGTGGCCCCGGCCCTGGGCGCCACCCTGCGCGAGGAAGTCTGACCGATGCGACTGCGCCGTCTCGAGCTCTTCGGCTTCAAGTCCTTCGCCGACCGCACGGTCTTCGAGTTCGGCGACAACTCGCTGACCGGCGTCGTCGGCCCCAACGGCTGCGGCAAGAGCAACGTGGTCGACAGCGTGCGCTGGGTGCTGGGCGAGCAGCGCCCGACCTCGATGCGCGGCGCCGAGATGACCGACGTGATCTTCAAGGGCTCGTCGTCGCGCCCGGCGCTGGCGGTGGCCGAGGCCACGCTGATCCTCGACAACTCCAGCGCGCACCTCGCGGGCCACGGCGCCGAGGTCTCGATCACGCGCCGCGTGTTCAAGTCGGGCGAGGGCGAGTACCTGCTCGACGGCCAGAAGGTGCGCCTCAAGGACATCCGCGAGCTGCTCTACGACACCGGCCTGGGCAGCCGCGGCTACTCGGTGCTCGAGCAGGGCAAGATCGACGCCGTGCTGTCGGCCAACCCGCTGGAGCGCCGGCGCATCTTCGAGGAGGCGGCCGGCATCAGCCGCTACCGCCAGCGCAAGGTCGAGACCGAGCTGCGCCTCAAGCGCGTGGCCGACGACCTGGCGCGGCTCGACGACGTGATCGGCGAGCTGGCCTCGCGCGTGCGTTCGCTCAAGATCCAGGCCGGCAAGGCCGAGCGCTGGGCGGCCGCCAAGGACGAGTGGGCGCTGCAGCGCGCGCGGCTCTCCAAGCACCGCCTGTGGCACATCGACCAGGACCTCGCGGCGTTGCGCGCCGCGCTGCACGAACTCGAGGAGCGCACGCGCGCGCAGCGCCAGGACCGCGAGCAGGCCGAGTCCGACCTGGAGACGCGCGAGAAGGAGCGCGCCGCGCTGGTGGCCGAGACCGAGCGCCTGCTGTCCGAGATCGGGCGCGTCAGCGGCGACGGCCGCATGCTCGACGAGCGCCGCGCGCAGCTCTCCGGCCGCATCCAGAGCTGGCAGGCGAGCGCGCGCGACGAAGCCGCGCGCGCCGAGCAGCTGGCGGGCGCGAACGCCGCGCGCGCCGCGGAGCTCGAGGCGCTGCAGCGCCAGGAGCGCGAGCTGGCGCAGCGCGCCGGCGCGCTGGCCGAGACCGCGCGCCAGCGCCAGGCCAGCCTGCGCGAGCTGGAGAAGAGCTACCGCGAGCAGCGCACGGTGGTCGAGCGCCAGAACGAGGCCGTCTTGGGCGAGCTGCGCGAGCGCACCGACGCCGAGAACCGCGTGCGCATGCTCGGCGAAGCGCGCGGCCCCAGCGCGGAGCGCGGGGCGCGCGTGCAGCAGCGGCTCGACGCCGCGCGCGCGCAGCGCGCCGAGGTCGAGGCCGCCGAGGCGCGCGCCGCCGAGCGCGTCGCGCGCTCGCAGGCCGAGTTCACCGGCCACGAGGAGCTGCGCAAGGAGCTGGCGCGCCGCATGGCCGACGTCGGCGGGCAGGTGACGCAGCTCGAGCGCGAGAAGAACCAGCTCGAGCTCGAGCGCGCCAAGGCCCAGAGCCGGATCGAGTTCCTGCTGGCGCGCGAGCGCGACCTGGAGGAGCTGGCGCAGGGCGCCAAGCGCCTGCTGCAGGAGGTCGAGCAGCACGGGGCGCCGCTGGCCGCGGGCGAACTCCTGGGTCTCCTGGCCGACCACGTGCGCACGGACACGCTGCACGCGCGCGCGCTCGACGCGGTGCTCAGCGCGCGCGGCGCGGCGCTGGTGGTGCGGGACAGCGCGGCCGCGGCGCGCGTCGCCGGCTGGCTCAAGGCGCAGTCGGCGGGCAAGCTGGGCGTCTCCTTCGCCGCCGGCCCGGCGGCTTCCGCCACCCCGGGTGCCGGGTCGGCGCCGGACGCCGCGCTCGAGCGCGACCCGCGCGTGCGCGGCCGGCTCGCGGCGCAGGTGCGCCCCTCGGCCGCGGCCGAGCGCCTGGTCGGCCACCTCCTGGCCGACGTGTGGATCGCGCGCGACCTCGAGTCGGCCTGCGCGCTGGCCGAGGAGCACCCGCGCCTGCGCTTCGTGACGCCCGAGGGCGAGCTGGTCGACGCCGCCGGCCTGTACGCCGGCGGGCGCGAGCTGGCGCAGGGCGCCGTCGGCCGCCGCTCGAGCGCGGCCGAGATGACTGCCGCGGTCGAGGAGCTCGCCGCGCGCATCGGCGCCGTCGAGACGCGCCGCGCCGAGCTGCTCAAGGAGCGCGTGCTGCTGCAGAAGGACTGGGAGCGGTCGAGCCAGGAGCTCGAGGCGCGCCGGCGCAACTCCAACGAGGCGCAGACCGAGCTGGCGACCGCGCGCGCGCGCCTGCGCGACCTGGTCGCGGGCGAGCGCGCGCTCGAGCAGGAGAGCGAGGCGGCGCTGGCCGAGTGCGCGCGCATCGAGCGCGAGCTCGAACAGGAAGGCCAGCGCCTGGCTGCCGCGCGCCAGCGCTTCGAGGCCGAGAACACGCGCCTCGGCGCGCTCGACGCCGGCCGCGCGGCGCAGGAGCAGGAGCGCGACGCGCTGGCCAAGAGCGCGTCGCAGGCCGACGTCGAGGCCGCGCGCGCGCGCTCGGAGCACGAGGGCCTGGCGCGCCGCCAGGCCGACCTCGGCCGCGGGCTGGCCGAGGCGCAGGGCGAGGAACAGCGCTCGACGCGCCTGGCGCAGGAACAGCGCGACGCCGCGCGCGAGGCGGCCGCGGAGTGCGAGCGCCTGGCGCAGGAGAGCACGCGCCTGCTCGAGCAGCGCGCCGAGCTCGAACAGCGCGTCGCCGAGCTGCGCCTGCGCTCGGACGGCGGCCGCGAGGCGATCGAGGGCTCGCGCCGGCGCGCCGAGGCCGCCACGCGCGGTCTCGAAGACGCCAGCTCCGAGCTCTCGGCGCGGCGCCTCGACGAACAGCGCCTGGCGCTGGAACGCCAGGACGTGCTGCTGCGCGCGCAGGAGGACCTGGCGCTCGACGAGCTGGCGCTGCGCGACGGCTTCGCGCCCGAGCCCGAGCTCGAGGCGGCCGAGGCCCTGGCCGAGCTCGACCTCGCGGTGCGCGAGCTGCGCGGCCGCCTCGACAAGCTCGGGCCGGTCAACCTCGAGGCGCTGGGCGAGCTCGAGGAGACCGGCACGCGCCTGGCCTTCCTCGAGACGCAGCGCGCCGATCTGGCCGCCTCGCGCGCCCAGCTCGACGAGGCGGTGCGCACGATCGACAGCGAGTCGAAGCGCCTGTTCCTCGAGACCTTCGAGACCGTGCGCGGCAACTTCCAGCGCATCTTCCGCCAGCTCTTCGGCGGCGGCCGCGCCGAGGTGCAGCTCGAGGAGGGCGTCGACGTCCTCGACGCCGGCGTCGAGATCATCGCCCGCCCGCCGGGCCGCGAGCTGCTCTCGATCGGCCTGCTCTCGGGCGGCCAGCGCACGCTGACCGCGCTGGCGCTCCTGTTCGCGGTCTTCGAGGCGCGCCCGAGCCCCTTCTGCCTGCTCGACGAGGTCGACGCCGCGCTCGACGAGGCCAACGTCGAGCGCTTCCTCCAGATGCTCGACGGCTACCGCCAGACCACGCAGTTCGTGGTCGTCACGCACAACAAGGCGACGATGACCGCCTGCCAGAGCCTGTACGGCGTGACGATGGAGACCAAGGGCGTCTCGCGCCAGGTCTCGGTCGAGCTGACCGACCTCGAGCGCTGGGCCGGCGGGACCCCGGCGGTGGTGCGCCCGCGCCAGGCCGGCCTCGACCGCGAGAGCGGGGAACCGGTGGTCGAGCTCGTGCCCCCAGGTCCCGCGCGCGTCGCGGCGGGGGAGCTCGGGGCGCCCGCCGAGCCGGAGCGGGTCGAGCGCGACGAACCGGCGGCTTCCTGATCCCCGCGGGCGGCCCGCGGGGTAGGCTCGGCTCCCACGCCGCGGCCGGAGCGACGTAGGTCGGGAAGTCCACCTCCACCCCGGCCTCGGCGTCGGAATCTCCGCCGGCCGAAGGCCGTCGCCATTCCCTCAAGCCCGAATCGCCGGCATGCGATGAGAGCCTGGGGTCCCGAACGCCGCCGCACCGCATCCGATGACCGATCCGAGGGGAATCCCGCGCACCGCCGCCTGGGCTGGTTGGGCCGTCCGCGTCCTGGGCGCCGTTGCTGCCATGGGCGCCGTCGGGACCCTGCCGCGGGCCGCCGCTCAGGAGCCGGTGACCGCCGCGCCCGTCCAGGTGCCGCCGGAGCAGGTGCCCCCGCAGCCGAACCCGCCCGAGCCGGCACCCCAGGATGCAAAGCCCGTGTCGCAGCCGCCGGCCGGCGCGGCGCCCGCGGCCCCGGCCGAGCTGCGCTGGGAGCCGCGCTACCACGACCTCGCCGCGACCGCCGAACTGATGTCGTCCTGGGCCGCGCGCGCCGCCGAGCGCGGGCTCGCGGCCGAGGCCCTGGCGCTGGCCGCCACGCGCGGCGGCCGCACCGCGCCCGCGCTGCGCCTCGGTCGCGCCGGCGGCCGGCCGCTGGCCGAGCGCCCGGCGCTGGTGCTGCTCGGCGGCTTCGACGGCGTCTCGCTGTACGGCGGCGAGGCGGTGCTGGCGGTGCTGCAGCACGTCTTCGACCACCCCGAGGAGCTGCCCGCCGACACGGCGCTGGTCGCGCTGCCCTGGGCGGCGCCCGACGCGCTGCACTTGACGATGTTCGCCGGCGGCAGCGGCCGCGACGCGCGCCCGCTCGACGACGACGGCGACGGCGTGCTCGACGAGGACGGGCCCGACGACGTCGACGCCGACGGCCAGGTGCTCGACATGCTGCTCGAGGCTTCCGACGGGGCCTGGATGCGCTCGAGCGACGCGCGCTTCGTCGTGCCCGCCCAGGGCGAGCACGGTCCGCGCTACCGCTGGTTGCGCGAGGGCCGCGACCAGGACGGCGACGGACGCTTCAACGAGGACGGCCCGGGCGGGCTGGCGCTCCAGGCGAGCTTCCCGTTCCGCTTCGAACCCGAGGGCACGCTCGAGCACGGCCTGACGCTGCCGCTCGAGGATCCCTACGCGCGCTCGCTGGCGGAGCTGCTGGTCGCGCTCGCGCCCTCGGCGGTCGTCGCCTTCCAGGGCGACCACGGTGCGCTCGCCTGGCCGGGCGACGAGTTCGACGCGTCGGGCGAACAACCCTCGGTCGCCGCGCTCGCGCGCCTGCTCGACGCCGCGCGCGGCAAGGGCAGCGAGCCGCCGCGCACGCTCGACGCGCTCCACGTGCCGCTGTCGGCGCAGTCGGCGGCGCGCTGGATGCAAGCCGCGCTGGGCGCCTGGTCGCTCGAGGTCGCGCTGTGGGGGCCGGCCGTCGAGCGCCCGGAGGGGGCCGCCACCGCCAGCCCGGCCGGGGCGCGCCTCGAGGGCGGCGACAACGTCGACCCGCGCGCGCCGGCGCCGGTCGACCGCGCTTGGGGACGCTGGCTCGACGACACGCGCGGCGGCATCGGCTACGTCGACTGGCACCCGGTCGACCTGGGGCCGGGGATCAAGGCGCTGGTCGGCGGCTGGCTGCCCTTCACGCGCCGCAATCCGCCCGAGCGCTCGCTGGCCGCGTGCGTCGCGCCGGCGCCGGGCTTCGTGCTGCGCGCGCTGGCGGCGCTGCCGCGCCACGAGCTCGAGTTCACCGAGGTCAAGCGCGAGGGCGAGGTGTGCTCGGTGCGCGCGCGCGTGCACCTGCGCGGCAGCATCGCGCGGCCGGGCGCGCCGCGCGGTGGCGGCGCGCGCGCCGATGCCAACGGCGCCAACGGCGCCAACGGCGCGGGCGGCCTGACGCTGGTGCTGCCGGCCGATGCGCGCCTGCTCGCCGGCGCGCTGCGCGAGGAACTGCCCGTGCTCGGCCCCGGCGCGCGCTCGGCCGACCTGCGCTGGGTGGTGCTGGCGCCCGTCGGATCGCTGCTGACCTTCGAACTCGACTGTCCGTGGAAGGCGCGCGCGCGCTGGGAGATCCGGCCGTGAGCGCGACGTCTCCGCTGGGCCCGCTGGGCCCGCTGGGCGCGCTGCTCGCGCTGTCGGCGCTCTCGGGACTTTCCCGGGGCCAGGAGCCGCCCGCTCCCGCACCGGCCGACGTGCCGCGCCCGGCGAGCACGACCTCGGCGGCCGTCGTCCAGGATCCGCGGCCGGTCGCCAGCCCGGAGGCGCCCGACGCTGGCGCGCGCGTCCAGGCGCCGGACGCCGGGGCCCGGCCGGCGCTGGTCTGGGATGGCAAGGCGCCCGGCGACGCCGCCGCCTTCGCCGCGCTGCTCGAGCAGTTCGCGCAGGCCTGGCCCGAGAGTTTTCGCTCGACGCTGCTCGCCGGCGAGGCCGGCGCCGACGCGCTGTGGCTCCTGACCCTCAGCCGCGCGCCGCGCGAGCGCTGGGACTCGCTGCCCGCCGTGCTCGTCGCCCCGACCAGCGAGTCGGGCGGCGACGCCGCCTCGGCCGCGCGCCTGTTGCAGCAGTGCGCCGTGCTGCTCGAAGCCTCGGCCGGCGAGGGACCCTTGGCGGGCCTCGCGCAGCACTCCGTCGTGCACGTCGTGCCGTGGTTGCGGCCGGCGCAGGCCTTCGCGCCGCGCGCCGTCGCGCCGCCCGACTACGAGTTCCCGGCCGGCTTCGCGCCCGGCGGCGAGGCCGGTGCGCTGCCGCTGGCGAGCCCGGCCGCGCGCGCGCTGGCGCAGGCGCTGCTCGCGCGGCCGCGCATCGCGCTGTGCGCCTGGAGCGGCGTCGAGTTCGCGCCGCCCGGAGGCACCGGGGCCGCCGGCTCCGAAGGACCCGCCGCCTTCCAGCCCCGCGGCCGCCCCGGCTCGCTGCAGAACTTCGCGCGCGACTACCTGGGCACGGGCGTGCGCCTGCAGCGCGCGCCCGCCGGCCTCGAGCTCGAAGCGCGCCGCCAGGCCGAGGGCGAGTGGGCCGCGCTGCTCGGCGCGCTGCCGCGCCTGACCGTCGAGCTCGAGCGCGCCGAGCGCCTGCGGCCGGAGCTGTGGAGCTTCGAGGTGCGGATCACGAACCAGGGCCAGGTCGCGACGCTGCAGGGTGCGGCCGCGCTGCGCGAGCCGCGCGCGGGCTGGCTGACGCTCGAGGGCGCCGAGCTGGTCGCCGCCGGGGCGGCCGAGAAGGACGGGGCCGAGCACGCCGCGCTCGACGTGCGCGGCGGCCGCCTGGCGCTGGCGCACTTCGCACCCGGAGCCGTGCGCCGCCTGCGCCTGGTCGTGCGCGGCCAGGAAGCGGCCGCGGCCCGGGTGGTGCTCCAGGGCCTGCGCTTCGAGAGCAGCGCGCTGCCGCTCGAGCTGCGCTAGGAGCGTGACGGCTCCCGCCGTGGGCGCTACAACCAGCCCCGCGATGCCGCCTTCCGAACTACCCGCGACACCGGGGCTACCCGCGACACCGGGGCGCCTGGGCCGTCCGCTGTACACCGTGGCGCAGATCCAGCACCTCCTGCGCGTCGAGTTCGGGCGCGCGCGGCGCTACGGCTACCCGCTGGCCTGCCTGGTGCTGTCGATCGATCAACTGGCGGCGCTGCGCGACCGCCACGGCTTCGAGGCCAAGGAACGCGTCCTGGAAGCCGTGCTCGAGCTCGTGCGGCACTCGACGCGCGCCAGCGACTTCCTCGGCCGCGGCGCGGACGAGACGCTGCTCGTGGTCGTGCCGCACACCGGTCGCGCGGGGCTGGTGACGCTCGGCGCGCGGCTGGTCGAGGGCGTCGCCGCGCTGGCGCTGCCCGGGTTGGTGTCCGCGGGCGAGCTGAGCCTGAGCCTGGGTTGGGCCGCCAGCGACGAGCGCGCCTACGACTTCCACGACGCGCTGTTGCAGGACGCCGAGCGCGCGCACGGCGAGGTGCAGACCGCGGGCGGCAACCGTGCGCTGGGCGCGGGGAGCTGATCCGGCGTGCGCATCCTGTTGTGCGAGGACGAGGTCACGATCGTCGTGACGCTGCGGGACGCGCTCGAGGAGCGCGGCCACCAGGTCGAGCATGCCGGCGACACGGACAGCGCGCTGGCCGCGCTCGAGCGCGGGACGCCCGAGGTGGTGCTGACCGACATCCGCCTGCCTGGCGCCGGCGGCATGGCGATCCTGCAGCGCGCGGTCGAGCTCGATCCGGCGCGGCCGGTGGTGGTGATGACCGGCTACGCGACCGTCGACCAGGCGGTCGAGGCCATGCGCGTCGGGGCCGCCAACTACGTCGCCAAGCCCTTCCGCAACGAATCGATCCTGTCGCTGATCGAGACCTTCGCGCGCGTGCGCGCGCTCGAGCACGAGAACCGCGAGCTGCGCTCGCAGGTCAGCAGCGGCCAGCCGCTCGACGGCGTGGTCGGCGCCTCGGAGGCGATGCGCAAGGTCTTCGAGCGCGTGCGCACCGTCGCCCCCAGCGACGCCTCGGTGCTGATCCAGGGCGAGAGCGGCACCGGCAAGGAGCGCATCGCGCGCGCGCTGCACCTGCACTCGACGCGCGCCCAGGGGCCCTTCGTGGCGCTCTCCTGCGCGGCGCTGCCCGAGTCGCTGCTCGAGGCCGAGCTCTTCGGCTACGAGAAGGGCGCCTTCACCGACGCGCGCCGCGAGCGCAAGGGCCGCTTCGAGCTGGCGCACGGCGGCACGGTGTTCCTCGACGACATCGACGACATGCCGCTCGAGGTGCAGGTGAAGCTGCTGCGCGTCCTGCAGGAGCGCCAGGTCGAGCGCATCGGCGCCGACCAGCCGATCGACGTCGACTTGCGCGTCCTGGCCGCGACCAAGGTGCCGCTCTTCGAGCGCGTGCGCGAAGGCCGCTTCCGCGAGGACCTCTACTACCGCATCAACGTCGTGCCGCTCCTGCTGCCGCCGCTGCGCGAGCGGCGCGGCGACGTCGGCCTGCTGGTGGCGCACTTCATCGCGCGCCACGGCCGCGGGCGGGCCTTCACGCTGGCGCGCTCGACGGCGGCGATGCTCGAGCGCTACGCCTGGCCGGGCAACGTGCGCGAGCTGGAGAACGCCGTGCAGCGCGCGATCGCGCTGGCGGGGGAGAAGAGCGAGCTGGCGGCCGAGGACCTGATGCCGCTCGACCCGCGCTGGCGCGGCGCGGTCGAGGTGGTCGAGGGCGTGCGCCCGCTGCGCGAGGTGCTGCGCGAGACCGAGATCGCCCACATCCGCCTGGCGCTGGCCGAGACCGGCGGCCACCGCTCGCAGACCGCCGAGCTGCTCGGGATCTCGCGCAAGGTGCTGTGGGAGAAGATGCGCGACCACAAGATCCTGGTCGACGGCGAGGGAGAGCCGGCGTCGTGACGGCCGGGGCGCGCCCCGTCGCCAGCCCGGACCGCGCCGCGCGCCTGGCCAGCGGCCTGGCCCCGCTGCCCGAGGAACGCCTGCCGCCGGGCAGCGTGCTGGTCGCCGACCTGCACCTCGACGTCGGCGAGCGCCGCTCGGTCGAGCCGTTCCTGGCCTTCCTGGCGCGCCGGCCCGCGCCGCCGCTCTTGGCCGTGCTCGGCGACCTGTTCGACGTGTGGGTCGGGCCGGCGCAGGCCGGCCTCGGCGAGGCGCCGGCGGTGCTGGCGGCGCTGCGCGGGCTGAGCGCCGGCGGCACGCGCGTGCTGGTCGTGCCGGGCAACCGCGACTTCCTGCTCGACGCCAGCTTCGAGCGCGCCAGCGGAGCGGTGCTGCACGCCGAGGGCTTCGTCGGCCTGGCGCCCGACGGCCGGCGCGTCGCCTGCGTGCACGGCGACACGCTGTGCACGCTCGACCGCGGCTACCAGCGCCTGCGCCGCGCGCTGCGCCTCTTGCCGATGCGCTGGCTGTCGCGCCACGTGCCGCTGCCGATCGCGCGCGCGATCGCGCGCCGGCTGCGGCGCGCCTCGACGCGCGCGATCGCGGTCAAGCCGGCGGCCGAGAAGTCGGTGCAGCCCGCGGCGGCCGCAGCCCTGGCGCGCGCGCAGCGCGCCGACTGCGTGGTCGCCGGCCACGCGCACGCCTTCCGCGACGAGCGCCTGCCGGACGGGGCGCGCTGGATCGTGCTCGACGCCTTCGGCGGCGCACGCGACGTCCTGGTGTTCGACGCCGACGGTCCGCACACCCTCGCGGGCGGCGCACCGGCTGCGTAGGATCTGCGCCGCGCGCGCGCCCACGATGATCATCGCCCTCGACGGACCGGCCGGCAGCGGCAAGAGCACGGTGGCGCGCCGCCTGGCGGAGCGCCTGGGGCTGCGCTTCCTCGACACCGGCGCGATGTACCGCGCGGTGACGCTGGCCGCGCTGGAGCGCGGCGTCGACCCGATGGACGCCGAGGGCTGCGGCGAGCTGGCGCGCACGCTGCGCCTGGGCTTCGACGCCGCCGGGCGGATCACGCTCGACGGCCGCGCGGCCGAGCCCGCGATCCGCGGCGACGAGGTCACGCGCTGGGTCTCGGCCGTCTCGGCCCACAGCGCGGTGCGCGCCGCGATCGTGCCGCAGCAGCGCGCCGAGGCCGGCCGCGGCGCCGGCATCGTCGCCGAGGGCCGCGACATCGGCACGGTGGTCTTCCCGCACGCCGACGTGAAGTTCTTCCTGACCGCCGGGGCCGCCGAGCGCGCGCGCCGGCGCGCGCTGGAGCGCGGCGAGCCCGAGCGCCTGGCGGAATTCCAAGCCGACATCGAGCGGCGCGACCACCACGACTCGACGCGCGCCGATTCGCCGCTGCGTCAGGCCGCGGACGCGCTGCTCGTCGACACCGACGGACGCGACGTCGAAGCGGTGGTCGCCGGGCTCCTGGAGGTGCTGCGTGGCCGAGCCCTCGTCCGCTGAACCGGCCGCGCGCGCCGCGACGCCGGGCGTGCTGGTCGACAAGACGGCGGTCTACTGGTTGTGCTGGGTCGGCGCCTGGCTGGCCACGCGCGGCGCCTGCCGCATGCGCGTCTCCGGCCGCGAGCATCTACCCGCGACCGGCGGGGCCGTGCTGGCCTCGAACCACCAGTCGCACCTCGACATCCTGGCGCTGGCCGCGGCGAACCACCGCCACGTGTCCTTCGTCGCGCGCGACACGCTCGCGAACTGGCGCTGGCTGGCCTTCACCATGCGCCAGTGCGGCGCGGTGCTCGTGCAGCGCGGCGCCAGCGACCGCAAGGCGCTGCGCGAGATGACCGAGCACCTCGAGCGCGGCGACCTGCTGGTGATCTTCCCCGAGGGCACGCGCACGCGCGACGGCAGCCTGGGCGAGTTCAAGGGCGGAGCCCTGCTGGCGGCGCGCATGGCGAAGGTGCCGATCGTGCCGGTCGGCATCCGCGGCGCGCTCGACGCGTGGCCGCGCACGCGGGCGGTGCCGTTGCCCAAGCGGTTCTCGGTGAGCTTCGGGCCGCCGATCGACAGTGCGTTGCCGGATGCGCAGGAGCGGCTCGTGGCAAGCGTGCAAGCCCTGATCGGCGACGGCCGGAATCTGGCCCCCTGAATTGGCCGGAATCGAAAACGGCGCGCTGAGTTTTTTCCGGTTCACCTGTCACCGCGGCGAGTTCGCGACGTCTTCCGCTCGAGGGGACGTCGGTCCCCGAACCACCGCCATGACCTTCCGTCCTCCGCGCTGCCCCAACCGGCAGTGCACGTCCTTTCGCCTCGGCGCTCCGTTCCAGTACCAGCGCCGTGGCTACTTCACCCGCCGCTGCGACGGCCGCCGGATCCCCCGGTTCTCGTGCCGCGCTTGCAACCGGCGCTTCTCCTCCCAGACCTTCCGGCTCGACTTCCGGCTGCGCACGCCGCACATCCAGCGGTTGCTCTTCGGCCACTTCATCTCGAAAGTGACGCTGCGCCAGTCGGCGCGCCTGCTCGGCGTGACGCGCAAGACGGTCGAGCTGCGCTTGAGACGCTTCGGCGACCACTGCCGCAAGTTTCACGCGGCGCGCCTCGAGTCCCGCCGGCTGCAGGGCCACTTCCTGCTCGACGAGGCCGAGAGCTTCGAGACCGACCGGCGCCTGCGGCCGGTGACGATTCCCGTGCTGATCGAGGGCCGCAGCCGGTTCATCGTGCACGTGGCGGTCGCGCCGTTGCCCGCGCGGGGCAATTTGACGGCGCGTCAGGCCGAGAAGCTCGAGCGCATCGAGGCCGTCGAGGGCGTGCGCAGGT